>Ga0066388_100001360_pt1 | contig 13629 bp, 10 predicted proteins | sample PanSoiMetaGPlot6_FD_64539 | JGI IMG/M metagenome (GOLD analysis project Ga0066388, IMG submission 64539) | Tropical forest soil microbial communities from Panama analyzed to predict greenhouse gas emissions - Panama Soil - Plot 6 (Hybrid Assembly) | ecosystem: Environmental > Terrestrial >... | reverse complement strand
AAATCAGAAGTTGTCATTGTCCGGAGTGTCCGACGGGCGGCGAAATTGTCATCCCGTGTTAAAATCCGCTTTCTGCTTTGATGCTAGCGTAACCCGAAAATGCCACATTTACATAATAGATCGGGTTCTCCTTGCACCCGACAAGCATTGGGCTCACTCCACACTTGAGGCTTACATTGTGATTGTTCGCAATGAACTCTCATTGCTCAAGCTTGTCCGGATTCAATCCTGAACTAGCATCGCTGGCACCAAGTCCTAGCTCCGCCATGTCCTCCGCAGAGAGTTCTATTGTGCTACCGTCACCGACCCACTGTTACGTGACCGGGCCTCTTTTCCTTCTGGCAGCGGTTTACGCCGCGCTGTCGGCGTTCGGGATTGTCTCGCTGCATCCGAACCGATCCTCGGGTGAAGAAGCACCAGGCACCATTCGATCACCCGTCACTGCTGGTGTCGAATGGCAGCGGGGGAGGAGGTGGCGTCGTGACCGATGATGGTTCTGTAAGTCTCGTCAGTGACGCGTGTCACGTCTCGGTGTGCTAAGTCAACGTCTAAGTTCCTTTGCTTTCTATACCCTTTTTACCGACTAAATGGGTCTGCTGATTCGGAGTCAGCTGTCCTAGGCTGCCACCTTAAACCTGCTCAAGGACTTAAAGGGGTGCGCCGGGCTGTGTGCCAATTTTGTGCCAATGCTCTCGGAGAAAGTGCGTGCAATACTGCAAACATGAGAAAGAACTGCCGCAGTCCGAGCGAAATAAATTAGGAAGGATCATCCCTCACAAACTTTGGAAGACGCTGCAAGTTGCGTTCTAAACAGGCGGTGACCCCGCCAGAAAGAAAAAAGTCTAGAAAAGTGACAAACAATCGTTTCGGGAACGATACGCCACAACAACCCGGCGAAGGTGCGCAACGTTCCTTACTTCCCCCGTCTCAGTGAAAACAACGCGCGACAAGGGTTCCTCGCGGACAAGGACTATGACCGGCTCGTAATTGAATGCGGGAGGGTTGGATTATGGCTTCGTACCTTGTTGGCCTTAGGCTACTCGTTCGCGTGGCGCAAGTCAGAACTCACAAACCTAAAAGTCGAACAGGTTGATCTTCTCGGAAGGACGATCCACCTGGAAACCTCGAAGAACGGCGATCCGCGAACCGCGTTCTTGACCAACGAGACGTTCCCACTGGTGCTAATGTGCACACAGGGAAAGCAGCCGACTGACTACCTGTTTACGCGAGATGACGGCAAACGAGTGCTTGACTTCCGCACGTCGTGGAAGAAGGCATGCGAAGCAGCCGGCGTTTCCGGTTTGTTGTTTCACGATCTGCGCAGAACTGGCGCGAGAAACCTAAGACGTTTAGGAGTGTCTGAACACCTTGCGATGAAGTTTGGAGGATGGAAAACGAGATCGGTGTTTGAGCGGTACGACATTGTTTCTCACAGCGACCTTGAGCAGGTCGCGGCTCTGCTCGATGCCAAACGACTCCAGCAGAAGAGCGAACAACAGGCGAAAAATGAGGCTCCAAGCGAAAGCGAAGCTTTGGCCAATGACTTTTCTCAGAGAAGAGGCGAAGCCAAGGCGAATAGCCGGAAGTTTGAGCATAGTTTGAGCATAGTGAGGGTTTCCGGGCAGACTGTCGGAAACGCCTAAACGTCTATGTCTGGTATAATCAGATAGATAGCTAGGAGCCGGGATGGCGGAATTGGCAGACGCGCTGGACTTAGGATCCAGTGCCGCAAGGCGTGCAGGTTCGAGTCCTGTTCCCGGCACCACCACACGTGCTCAATTCGCAAGATCACCAACTCCTATGCTCTCCCGGATTCTCCCAAGCACACTCTTGAGAAAGCGAATCTTGATTTCCTGCCGTCCTGACTTTGCTCTTGCTCGTCGCTTGCCTTTACGCCCAAGATCGCTGGATCGAGCAGAAAAGCAACACTCTCGAAAATCTTCGTGGAGTCAGCGCAGTATCCGACACCGTAACCTGGGCGAGTGGCACGCACGGCACGTATCTGCGCACAGTGGACGGAGGAAACACGTGGATTGCAGCTCAGGTCCCCGCTGCCGAATCCCTCGACTTCCGCGACGTCGAAGGCTTCAGTTCCGACCTTGCCTACCTGTTGAGTGCAGGCCCCGGCGAACAGTCTCGAATCTACAAGACCACCAATGCAGGTAAAAGTTGGGTCCTTCAAATGACCAACCACGACCCTATGGGCTTCCTGGATTGCATGGCCTTCTGGGACCTCGACCACGGCATCGTCGTTGGAGACCCGGTCGACGGAAGGTTCGTCCTCTTCTTGACCGACGACGGCGGCACTCACTGGGTGCAAGTCCCCGCTTCCCGGATTCCTCCAGCCTTCGACGGTGAAGGCGCTTTTGCCGCAAGTGGAACCTGCATCGCGGTGCAGGCGAGTGGCGATGTCTGGTTCGGCACCGGTGGCAAAGCGGCGCGGGTGTTTCACTCAAGCGATCGGGGAAGAACATGGGCGGTGAATGACACGCCCATTGTCCACGGAGCCGATTCGACAGGAATCTTTTCGATCCTGTTTCGTGACCTACGCCACGGAATTGTTGCCGGCGGCGACTACCAACATCCCAACGAGGGAGGTTCCAACCTGGCTACGACCGACGATGGTGGCGTCACGTGGACGCTGTTCAAGATCGCTCCGCAGTTTTATGTCTCAGCCGTTGCCGTAAATCCGAAAAACGGCCGAGACATCTTTGTGGTTGGGTCCTCACGCATCGCGCGAGCATCTGGCCTCGATCAGGCTCGGTGGCTGTCTTCTGAAGAGAAAGATCTAAACGCGCTGAGTATCAGTCCGACGGGCATCCTTCATTTCTCGCCCGACCGACAGTAAGCCACGAGTCTAAGGAATCATAGGTACTTTCGTGACTCGCTTTTGAGGGTATACTTCATCTAGTTTAGGAGCCTATACCTTAAGGTGAATCCCCCGGAGTTTCTGCAAGTTAGGGCCGACGTGCTGTCCAGCGGCAGACACACGTTGCTGCAGTCTTTTGCATACTTATGTCTCGAATCTGGCATTAAGTTGTTTATTTTCAGTCGGGGAGCCTCTAGGCAAACTGGTGATCGGCGTGCACCTTTAGGGCGGTTCCAGCTAGTGATCCTCCCCTTAATTCTATGTCTCAAGAGTATCCAGGGGTCGAAGCACCTGTAGCGGGAAAAGTAGAGCCGTCTTTGTTGAAATCAAAGCAGCCGGTTTCTCGAAACGCGTCTTCTCAGAAGTTTAAGATTCTCTTCGTTTTCGGCACTCGTCCCGAAGTCATCAAACTAGCTCCTGTCATTCGCGCCGCCCAGAATTATCGCGAAATCAAGGTTTTGACAGTAGCCTCGGGTCAGCACACCGACCTGCTTCGTCCGCTCCTTCGGCTTTTCCGGCTGCGTCCGAACTTCAATCTGGACGTCATGCAAGCCCGTCAGACGCCGAACGATGTCCTCGCCCGGGTTCTCGCTAAGTTCGGGCCGCTGGTCGAAGCGCAGAAACCAGACCTCATCCTGGTTCAAGGCGACACCACGACTGCGCTCGCCGCCGCGCTCACAGGTTTTCATCACAAAATTCCCGTGGGCCATGTGGAGGCGGGACTCCGCTCGGGCGATCCCTTGAGCCCTTTCCCGGAGGAGATGAACCGGAGACTTATCACGCAGGTGGCGACCTACCACTTTGCTGCGACTGAGGGCAACCGCAAGGCTCTTTTGCAGGAGGGCGTGCCAGAGCGAAATATCCATGTAACGGGCAATCCGGTTGTCGACTCACTCCATTACATTCTGGAGAGCTCAAAGCCTTCAGCGCGCGTGCGGCGTTTGCTCCAGCAGGTAGACGGCGAAAAACTGCTTTTGCTGACCACCCACCGGCGCGAAAGCTTCGGCCGCACCATGCGGCAAAACCTGCGAGATATCCGCGCTTTCGTCGAGTCGCACGAGGACACCGCGCTGGTATTCGCCGTTCATCCCAACCCGAACGTAACCGACGCGGCGCGGGCTGAACTGGATCAGCATCCCAGAATTCATCTGATCAAGCCGCTCGATTATGCCGACTTCATCCAATTGCTGCGTCATGCATGGTTGTTGCTGTCGGACTCAGGAGGCATACAGGAAGAAGCGCCGTCCCTGGGCAAGCCGCTCCTCGTTTTGAGAAATAACACGGAGCGCCCGGAGGCGATCGAATCGGGCATCGCATTTCTGGTAGGGGATCGGCCGGGCCGCTTGGCTGGGCTGATGCAGCAAGCCTATGCGAATGCCGACTGGTTCCAGAACGCAAAAAATGTTCAGAACCCCTTCGGAGATGGGAAGTCAGGAAAGCGCATCGTAGATTTGGTGCGGCGCGAGTTGGGTCAGATTCGGGGAGCTGTTGTATGTTGAGTTCGGTTTCAGGCAGCCAGAAACAGAACCTCCTCACCGTAGTCCTGGAAGACTATTTCCACGTCGGTGCGCTCAGCAGTCTGATCAGCCCCACGCACTGGGATCGCTTTGACTCTCGTTTCGAGAAAAACACTCTCAAGGCCCTTGACCTTCTGCAGCGGTTCGATATCAAAGCCACTTTCTTCGTCCTTGGGTGGATTGCGGAACGGCGACCCGACCTTGTGGCCGAGGTCGCGAACCGTGGACACGAGATTGCCAATTACGGCTTCTATCACCGCAATGTCCGTCAGATGACTCGCGAAGAGTTTCGCGACGATTCCCGCCGCTCACGCGACGCCCTGGAAGTGGCTTCCGGGAAGCGCGTGATCGGTCACCGTATCCCGCAGGGCATCCATTCCCGTTCCGATCAGTGGATCCTTGAAGTCCTGGCCGAAGAGGGCTACGTATACGACTCCAGCGTTTTTCCGCGATTCGGCGCAAAGGAATCCGAGTCTTTGTCCAGGTTCATGGAGCAGCAGGATTTTAGCGGCCACAAGCTCTGGGAGATCCCACACGCCACCCTGAATTGCTTCGGCTATCTCTTGCCCATCTCTGGGGGGAATTACTTCCGCCAAATTCCTCATACTTTGCTTCGTCACGCCGTCGCCCACTGGCAGAAGATTACGGAATCGCCCTACATGATGTACTTCCACGTGTGGGAGCTTGACCCTGGTCAGCCGCGCATAAGTGCGGCGTCGCTGGTAGCGCGCACTCGCCAGTACCGTAAGCTCGACAAAATGCAGTGGGTGCTGCAGGAGTATTTCAAGAAGTACAAGTTTGGCAGCATCGCCGATTATCTCGGGTGCGATACCAGCCTGGGTGCGCTACCACCTGCAAGACACCGGGATTCGTATAGCGTCCATACCGAGGAAGAAGTAGCCGAAACCAATGCGACGCCGCGGCGTCCCATGTCGCTGGTCGTGCCCTGTTACAACGAACGGGCCGCGCTGCCCTACTTGGCCAATACGCTGGAGAGCGTCAGCAAGTTGCTCCGCCGAGATTACAACCTGTCGTTTATTTTCGTCGACGACGCCAGCACTGACGGTACGTGGGACATGCTCAAACGCCTTTTCGGCGAGAAGGAGAACTGCCGACTCGTCCAGCATCCCCAGAATCGCGGCGTTGCCGCTGCCATTCTCACGGGTATTCGGCACGCCGACACCGAAATCGTTTGCTCGATCGATTGCGACTGCAGCTATGACCCGCACGACCTGATGCAAATGGTTCCCTTGATGACCGATGAAGTCGATCTGGTCACCGCCTCGCCGTATCACCCGCAGGGTAAAGTGATGAATGTGCCCAACTGGCGCCTTACACTTTCGCGCGGAGCCTCCTGGCTCTACGGCAAGGTGTTGCGGCACAAGCTGAGCACATACACAAGTTGTTTCCGCGTTTACCGCCGTAGCCGCGTAGTTGATCTTCAGCTGAAAGAGTTTGGTTACCTTGGTGTGGCAGAAACCTTGGGGATTCTTGATCTGCAAGGAGCACGCATAATAGAGTTTCCAGCGACGCTCCGCGTGCGCATCCTGGGTTATTCCAAGATGAAAGTCGCACGAACGATTGTCGGACATCTCAAGAATTTGTGGCGCATGCGGCAAATGCGCCGGCTGATCGACCGTACCGGAGGAGCCCTGGCCCGAACAGCCACCCCCGATGCTCCTCTGCTTGAACTAGAAGACACAACCAAATCAGTAACCAAAAATCGGGAGAATTCATGAATAGCGGCGTCAAACAGATGCTTTCTCTGCCCTCAGACCAGGACATCACCGGCCGTGATCTTGGGGTCGAAGAGATCGAGCTTCTTAAACAAGTTATCCACACCGGAACTTTGACGAGCACCAAGGGTTCCTTCACCCGGACCCTAGAGCAGCGGTTCGCCCAGACCCTGGGCGTGAAGAAGGCCTATGCATGTGCGTCGGGCACGGCTGCGGTTCATCTTGCCGTGGCGGCGATCGATCCCAATCCTGGCGATGAGTTTGTCACCACCTCGATCACGGATATGGGCGCGCTTACCCCCATCATTTATCAAGGGGGCATCCCAGTTTTTGCCGAGGTCGATCCGGTCACGCTCAACGTCACGGCTCGAACGATTGAGGCTGTCTTGAGTCCTCGCACCAAAGCGATCGTGGTTACGCACCTGTTCGGCAATCCTTGCGACATGAGAGAGATCATGGAACTCGCCCGTTCCCACAAGATCCCAGTCATCGAGGATTGTGCCCAGGCCTTCCTGGCGCGGTCCGGCGGAAAATATGTCGGGACGTTCGGCAATATCGGTTGTTTCAGCATGCAGCAGGGCAAGCACATGACTACCGGTGAAGGTGGTATGGTCGTTTCCAACGACGACGCTCTCGCCCGCCGAATGTTCCTTTTCATCAATAAGGCCTGGGGTTATGGCGATCCTAACCCTGACCACTACTTTTTGGCTTTGAATTACCGCATCAGCGAACTGACGGCCGGCGTGGCCCTGGCGCAACTCGACAAGCTGCAATCGGTAGTCGATCGGCGAATCGATGCGGCCAACCGCCTCACGCACATGATCTTGAACGTCAAGGGCATCAAGACTCCGAAGCGCGCTTCCGACGCGGTTCACGTTTACTGGAAATATTGCCTAACTGTCGATGGCAAGATGATCCGCGACGGGGCTGTTGGTCTGGGCAAAGCGCTGAAGGAGTACGGCATCGCCTCTGCGCCGCGTTACATCCAAAAGCCCGCGTTTATGTGCGAAATCTTCCAGAAGCGACGCACGTTCGGAAACAGCCAGTTCCCCTTCACTCTTGCGCGGGCGGAAGGGGTCGACTACAGCAAGGCGAAGTTCCCGATGACCTTCAAGGCGCTCGAAGATGTTCTGGTCCTGCCCTGGAACGAGCGCTACACGCAGGAGCACTTGGAGTTCATTGCGGATGCAATTAAGGAGTCCGTGGAGCAACTCGCAATATGAATTCGAGTGAACCCGTACGATTTGGAGTGGTCGGTGCGGGAGCCATTTCGCAGGCGTATGCCCTGGCCTTTGAATCCTGTTCTATCGCACAGGTGATGGGGGTTGCTGATAGCAACCTGCCGGCGGCGAATGCCCTCGCCGACCGGCTTAAGTGCAAAAGTTACAGCTCGTACAGCCAGATGGCAGACGAGGCGCAGCCCGACGCAGTCCTGATCTGCACCCCTCCGTCCACTCACCCTGATATCTGCCTGAAGTTTCTTGAGCGCGGGGTCGCGGTTCTTTGCGAAAAGCCGTTAGCCATCGACGTGGCGGGTGCGCTCCGCATTATTCAGGGGGCGCGTAACACCGGTATCAAGTTGACGATGGCCTCGAAGTTCCGCTTCGTCGAAGATGTCACGCGCGCCAAAAATCTCGTCGCATCAGGCGTTCTGGGCGAAATCGTGATGGTGGAGAACTTCTTCACCTCGCACGTGGACATGAGAAACCGCTGGAACAGCGATCCAGCTGTCAGCGGAGGAGGTGTGCTGATCGACAATGGCACGCATTCCGTCGATCTCATTCGCTACTTTACTGGACCGCTGAAGGAAATCCACGTCGTCGAGGGCAAGCGCAGCCAGCACCTGCCGGTCGAGGAAACGGTCCACGTCTTTGTCCGCAGCGAAAGCGGAGTCCTAGGCACGGTCGATCTGTCCTGGGTGATCAACAAGGAACTCGAGAGTTATCTGCGAATCTATGGTTCGGAAGGTACAATTTCCGTTGGCTGGAAGGAATCGAAGTTTCTGCTATCCGGGAACCGGGAGTGGAAGATCTTCGGCAAGGGTTACAACAAGGTCCAGGCATTTCGCAGCCAGATTGAGAATTTCGCCAAGGCGCTGCGCGGCGAAGAGATGCTGTTGCTCTCGCTCGACGACGCGCTGGCTTCCGTGCAGGTGATTGAATCCGCTTATGCGTCTTTGCATGACTCGCGCTGGATCTCGATACCTCTCGACAACAAAGCCAAGACGAGCTCGAACGCCGCGCGTGTCGTCCAACGCATCTGACCTCCTGGTCAGTTTTTTCCTGTGGGAGGTTCAGTGTCCAGCGTAGGTTCCGCCAAGATCCGTATTCATCCAACCGCAATCGTTGAGGATGAGGTCACCATCGGCGTCGGTTCTTCTGTCTGGGACAACGTACACATTCGCCATGGCGCAACCATCGGCGAAGAATGCATTGTCGGCGAAAAAACCTATGTCGCTTATGACGTGAAAATCGGCAATCGGGTCAAGATCAACGCCTTTGTCTATATTTGCGCAGCGGTGACCATCGAGGATGGCGTGATGATCAGCGCCGGCACGGTTTTTACCAACGACCGCTTTCCGCGCGCGACCACGCCTGACCTGAGGACACTTCGTTCGTCTGATCCAGACGAGGAGACCCTGCCCACCTTGGTTCGGGAAGGTGCAACCATTGGCGCCCAATGCACCATCGGAAATGACCTGACCATAGGACGTTTCGCCATGGTTGGAATGGGAGCATTGGTCACCAAAAGCATTCCCGATTTTCATCTCGCGATTGGCCAACCGGCCCGCTCGATTGGCTATGTTTGCCGCTGCGGCAAGGTTCTGGCCTTGTTCGCTCAACTTGATTCCAAACGCGAGCACAACTTGACGTGTGCCACTTGCCGCCTTCGATATCGCTGTCAGGATGGCAGGATTATCGAGTTGACGCCCCCGAGCTAGCAAAGGACAGTACAGTGACGAAATCCCAATCGTGGGGAATCATCGGCGGGGGCATGTTGGGCGCGACATTAGCGCTTCGCCTCGCCCAGCAAGGCGAGCGCGTCACTCTGTTCGAAGGTGCCCCTCACTTGGGCGGTCTGGCCAGCGCCTGGAAGTTGGGCGACATCGTCTGGGATCGTCACTATCACGTCACCCTGCTCTCTGATACATCTTTGCGTTCCCTGTTGGCGGAACTTGGTCTTGAATCCGAAATGCAGTGGGTGCAGACCAAAACTGGTTTCTACACCAGTGGCAAGCTCTACTCGATGTCGAACTCCATCGAGTTTCTGCGTTTCCCGCCTTTGGGGCTCGTCGACAAATTCCGCCTCGCGCTCACCATTCTCTACGCTTCGAGGATCAATGATTGGCGCTCGCTCGAGCGCATCAAGGTGACCGACTGGCTGACTCGCCTGTCCGGTCGTCGCACCACTCAAAAGATTTGGATTCCCCTGCTGAGGGCGAAACTCGGCCAAAATTACGAAAGAACTTCCGCGGCATTTATTTGGGCCACCATCGCGCGCATGTACGCAGCCCGCCGTTCCGGCCTGAAGAAAGAGATGTTCGGATACGTACCGGGAGGGTATGCCCGGATTCTCGATTCTCTAAGCCAGGCGCTGAATGAAGCTGGAGTTCTTGTCAACGTCGATCATGTTGCCAAGCGCGTCGTCTCCTCCGCCAAACGAGGAACGGAGATCACATTTACTAACGGCCAGTTGCGCAGCTTCGACCAGGTGGTCCTGACGGTGGCCGCTCCTGCCGTTGCGGATCTGTGCCCCCAATTGACGCTCGAAGAACAACAGAAAGCCCGTAGCGTCGAGTACCAAGGAATTCTTTGCGCGTCGTTGCTATTGCGCAAGCCACTGGCGGGGTTCTACGTTACCAACATCACCGACACCTGGGTGCCCTTCACCGCCGTCATCGAGATGTCGGCGCTCGTCGACCCCGCTCACTTCAACGGCAACGCGCTCGTCTATTTGCCCAAATACGTGCCAGGGAACGATCCCTTGTTCAGCAAGTCGGATGAGGAGTTGCGAAGCAATTTTGTGAGCGCGCTTGCGAGAATGTACCCGCATTTCTCGCCGAGCGATATCCTGAGTTTCCAGGTAAGTCGCGTGCGCCAGGTCTTTGCGATTCCTACGTTGGGATATTCGGAAAAAATTTTTCCCGTGAACACCTCGCAGCCCGGTATTCACGTCGTAAACTCAGCTCAGATTCTGAATGGGACCTTGAATGTGAACGAAACCATTCAGTTGGTCGAGAAAGCTCTTCCCGAGCTTCTCGCAACAAAGGTTAGGAGCGCAGCATTTGAAGCCACAAGCGTCTAAACCTCTGGCGAGCCTTTCTCTGGACCTCGATAACAAGTGGTCGTATATGAAGACCCACGGCGACGCAGGTTGGGAGTCACTTCCTTCTTACCTCGACATCGTTGTTCCGCGTGTCCTCCAACTCCTCAAGAATCGCGGATTGACGATCACGTTCTTCGTCGTCGGACTGGACGCTGCCCAGGAAAAGAATCAGGCTGTTCTTCGGTCCATCGCCAGCGATGGCCACGAGATCGGAAACCACTCCTTTCATCACGAGCCTTGGCTGCACCTTTACAGCGATGTCCAGTTAGCCCAAGAAATTCAGAAGGCTGAGGACTCGATTGAACAAGCTACAGGCCAGCGCCCCATTGGTTTTCGAGGGCCGGGATTCAGCGTCTCCTCGAGCCTGCTGGAATTGCTTACGCGCCGTGGCTATCTCTACGATGCCTCGACATTCCCCACATTCCTGGGACCGCTGGCTCGCGCTTACTACTTCATGAAGAGCCGGCTGGACGAGGGAGAGCAAAAAGAACAACGCAAAAAGTTATTTGGTTCTCTCTCTGACGGGTTGCGTTCGACCAAAGCGTACCGTTGGCAAACCGGCGGCGCCGAATTGATCGAAATCCCAGTCACGACCATGCCGATTTTCAAAGTGCCCATTCATGTGAGCTATCTTTTGTACCTGTCGAACTTCTCGCCCGCGGCAGCTCTGGCATATTTCCATTCCGCAATGCTGCTTTGTCAGATGACCGGCACCCAGCCGTCTCTACTTCTCCATCCTCTCGACTTCATGGGGCGTGACGACACTGAAGACTTGAGCTTCTTCCCAGCGATGCAACTTCACAGCGCAACGAAAGTCAGTTTCGTGGAGAAGGTTTTCGACTGCTTTTCGGAAAAATTCGATGTAATGTCGATGACCGAGCATGCGCGCCGCTTGCAATCCGCCGACCTGCCAAGAGTGGTTCCAAGTTTCGCCTGATTTGTAGAAGTCGATCGAACTCGAAACGAAAGAACGCCATCCATCCCTCGAATCTCCGGCCTTTACCATTTTCAGCTCAGCATGTTGTTTGCGATCCGAGACTGACATCCAAAAGAGTTTGACCAAAACTCAGAAGTGCACAGGTTTTAGTGCAGTTTTCGCGACAACCGCCAAAAGCCGCGTGTGGTAAGTACCTGAGGCCATTATGCAATCAGCCCTATGTCAAAAAAATGCCAGAAAGCTCAAAACCTTTCGACAGAATTCTCAATCAAAAAAAACCGATCATGATCGTGATCAAAACGACAAAACGGGTACATAATGCGAAACAACGAGTGGGGAATTTTGCTTTGACGACCACGGGCCCTTCCTGCCTGAAAGTCACACACAGCAGTTTCCCGGGCACTTCCATGAAGCTACTGCCCAAAGAACTTCTAGTTAAGACCGGCCCAGTTGACCATGCAGACTGGAATTACAGTCCCATCCTTGGTCCGATCTCGCGCACCCGTTTTCGCGCGGTTCGAGCCATGCTCGTCGGTAAAAAATTTCCGCGTCTGTTGGAAATGGGCTATGGCAGCGGCGTGTTTCTTCCGGAACTGCGGTCGCATACGGAGGAACTCTTCGGCGTTGATCTTCACAAATTCGCCCCAACGGTCTCTGCCCATTTGAAGAAGGCCAACATGTCGGCGCAGTTGTTCAGTTCCGACGCGCGGTTTCTGCCTTTTCCCAATCAGTATTTTCAATGCGTGGTGGCAGTCAGTGTTTTGGAGTTTGTCGAAGACCTGGATGCGGTCTCCCGCGAGATCCTGCGGGTTCTGACTCCCGACGGTGTTTTGCTGGTGGTTACTCCTGGAAGTTCTCCGATCCTCGATGCAGGTTTGAAATTGCTCACTGGTGAGAGTGCCAAGCGTGACTTTGGCAACCGGCGAAAAAACCTGATACCTACTCTGCTGCGTCACTTTGCCGTGCGCGAAGAGCGCAATGTGGGATTACCGTTTTTGCCGCTGTATACCGCCCTCAGTCTTGGTCCCCGCCCGGCGCTTGCCGCCGTGGCATAGAACCCTTCAATTCCCTCACTCAAATTGCAACTATGCCACTACGCTTGTGCGTTCTCCAAGTTGGTCGGGCAGCCAAAGGATCCCTGCAGCGAACGCTACCCATAACATTACGAATGCAATGAACGGGCAATTTCGCTGTGCCAATCCAATCATGAGATAGAACCACGCGATGAGCCCTCCGCTCAGCCATGGACCATAAGGGAGGGTTCCTCGGATTCGCCAAACCAGCATCAGCGGGCCCAGCAATACAACGCCGTAGTGGACCAGCGTTCCCGGATAAAGCAGCAACGCCGTGGCAATGACCAGCGACAAACTCCACTCGGAATTGCGAGCTCGATGTACCAGGCACACTGTGCAAATCACGATGAGAACGCCCAGTGCGATATACAGCGGTTGAGCGAGAGGAGACCGGCCAACGACCTCGCCCGTGCGACGCAAGATTACTGCCGACAGCGATTGATTGACTTCCTCTGTGTAAACCCAGAAGGGCAATCGGCTTGTCGGATGCTCGGTGAAATAACTGAAGAAGATTTTGGGTCCGAGCCACGCCAGGCCGGCAGCGGATATAGCAATGCCCGTTCCAACTGCCCACGCTAACTGCCGCCACTGGCGCCGCACAACGGGAAATAGCGCTACCAAGACAACATCCAACTTGACCACGGCTCCCAGTGCCAGCCACAGCCCTCCGCGCGGCAACTCCCGGTCACGCCAGTACAGCAGCAGAGGAAGCATCACCAAAAAATTCGTTTGCGCTACGCGAAGCGTAAGCCAGGTGCTATGCAGAACAATCACAGCGAGAGCCGCCAGCGCCAAACCCCAGGCTCCCGACTCACTCAGGAAGAGTCGCCATAGCAGCAAAATCGATCCCACCACGCAGGCACAGGTGAAAAACTGCCAGGGCAAGTATGTTGTTCGCAGATCAGACCAGCCCAGCGGACGAAAAAGAAAAAGCGTCGGTGGAGGGTACGTAGCGCCCACATCAATCACCGACTGCACGAAGTCGGATTGGGCCTCCAACAGGTTCTTGTACGGTTGATAAGGCGCCGTTTCATAAACGTTGGCTCCCTGCGCGGTCAGCTGCCCATAAATCCAGAACACCTGGAAATCCCAGGGCGGTGGTGCTTGCGCGTGCTCGCGGATGATCTGAACCTGACGAAAGGAGAATACTGCAGCGAAAGCGAAGATCCCA
>Ga0066388_100001358_pt1 | contig 13633 bp, 13 predicted proteins | sample PanSoiMetaGPlot6_FD_64539 | JGI IMG/M metagenome (GOLD analysis project Ga0066388, IMG submission 64539) | Tropical forest soil microbial communities from Panama analyzed to predict greenhouse gas emissions - Panama Soil - Plot 6 (Hybrid Assembly) | ecosystem: Environmental > Terrestrial >... | reverse complement strand
GCTCGCCGATCTGGAAAAAGACAAACCCGAAAGCCAGGCGGTTTTGGCTGATTTTTACTCATCCATCAATCGCACGGGTGATGCCGTGAGGATATTCCGGGACATCCTCGCCAAGTGGCCAGATTACGCGCAGGGTCGCTATCGGCTAGCGGAAATCTTATCGATGAGTGGTGACACAACTGGGGCCGGCGCACTGATTGATGAAGCGCTTAGGAAAGATCAGCACGACAGGCAGGCACTTCTGCTGCGCTCGCAACTGCGAGCTCACGGCGGGCAGGCGGACGGTCTGAAGGCCGCGATCGCGGATTTGAATGAGGTATTAAAACAGGAACCAAATTCAAGGCTTGGGCTGTATTTTATGGCCCAGGCAAAATTCAATTTGGGAGCAATAGATGAAGCAAGAGTTTTGGCCGGAGATTTGGGGAGAAACTATCCTGCTTTCGTGCCTGGCAAGCTATTACAGGTGCAAATCTCTCTTGTTGGTGGCGATCCAAAGACCGCGCTGAATCTAGCCTCAGAATTACTCGACCGCTTGAGTAAAGTTGCTCCGGATAGCGAGAACTCACCGCAGTTGCTGCAAGGAGTTCGAGCAAGAACTTATCTCACCCGCGGTTCTGCGCAAATCCAACTACGCAACCTGGCCGGCGCTCGGCAGGACTTCGAAGCAGCTCGTCAGACTGTGCCTAACCAAACTGAGGTCTACAATAATTTGGCAATAGTTTCCCAGTTGGAAAATAAACCTGACGAGGCCGTAGGCTTCTATCAGAGCGCACTTAAAATCAGTGCGACCGACTTCAACGCGCTAAGCGGGCTAATCTCGATATATGCGAGAAAAAATGATTTTGACAAGGCCCACGCGACTATAGACCAAGCGCTGAATTCCTACCAGAACAACGCGTCATTACATTTTTTGAAGGCCCAGGTTTATGGGTTTCAGCAAAACGCGCAGGCTGCTGAGCTCGAGTTACGGAAAACTTTGGAAATTGACCACAACTACCTGGCAGCCTACACGGCTTTAGGTACTCTCTTCATTAACACTAAACAAGAGGACCGCGCTATAGCGGAGTTTAAAAAGATCGTCGAGCTTCGACCGGATGATCCAGCCGCCTACACCATACTCGGAATGCTTGAAGACTACCGGAAAAATTACGATTCGGCCGCGGATTACTACCGTAAGGCAATCGAAAAGGATGAAAACTCAATCGTAGCCGCTAATAACCTTGCGTATCTTTATGCTGTTCAGGGCAAAGGTAATCTGGATGAAGCGGTCCGGCTGGCCCAGGGCGTGGTTCAGAAGAATCCCAACGTCGCCGGGTTCACCGATACACTAGGCTGGATTTACTACAAGAAGGGGCTCTATGACGCTGCGGCTGAGCAGTTACAAAAGGCGGTTTCATTAGACGAAACAGTTGCGCGCAGCACTAAAGCGTCTCCGAGCGCTACGTATCATTACCATCTCGGTATGGCCTTGAAAGCTACAGGTGACAAAGCCGGCTCTCGACGCGAGCTGGAAGCGTCGCTGCGCCTGGCTGACAAATCACCATTCGCCGATATTGATGAAGCACGCAAAGCATTGGCTAGTTTGTAAGAAAACAGAGACCCAGGATTGCTAAAAACTGGAGCAAACAAATCGGCGTGAAAAGCTCACGCTGAAAGAAAGAGAAACAGGAGTGCTGTATGAGTATTGAATTTCGGCAGCGAAAGCCCAGCGAATACCTAAAGATAATTCGGCGACGCAAGTGGTTGATTATTCTGCCAATGGTTGCCGTGACTTCGGCGGTTTCCTGGGTCGTTCGCCGGTTGCCGGATATTTATGAGTCGGTCACGCTAATTGTCGTAAAGCCTTCGACGTTGCCAACAACGGTCGTTCCGACAGTGACGGAAGACACCCTATCGCGTCAGCTGACCAGTATTGCCCAGGTTGTCGCCAGCCGTAGTTCGCTGGAGCCGCTCGTCAAGAAGTATGAGCTCTATCAGCCCGAGCGACTTCGCGGAGAACCGATGGAATCGATTATCGACATGATGCGTAAAGACATTAAGGTCGAGGTCAATACCAGCCGCAACGATATTACTAATGGCTTCAACATCACTTACCGCGGCCGTGATCCAAAGATTACTCAGGCGGTCACCTCAGAGTTGGCCAGTAAATACATTAACGAACAGATGAAGAACACGGTCGACTCTACCAACTCGGCAAAACAGTTCATTGACCAACAGGTCAGACAGGCAAAAGACGAGCTTACTGCAGTAGATGATAAGCGGCTCGAGTTCATGCAGAAGAATGTTGGCAACTTACCTACGGAGGCTACCTCGCTTGTCGGTCAACTAACGGGCTTGCGCGAGCAACAGAAGGCTTTGATTTCGGAAATCGGCCGTTTGCAGGATCGGAGTACATCCCTCACCACACAATTGACTCTGCTGAAGAAACAATCCCAGCAAACCATAGACGATTACGCTGAAAACACTACTGACCCAAAGACGACTCTTGCCTGGGCCGAACTGGTAAAAAGAAAGGCGGATCTCCAGTCGGAACTGCAGCGGATGATGACTGAGCTAAAGCCGAAACATCCTGACGTTCTCGCCAAACAAGCCGAGCTGGACTCGGTTACCAAAGAAATGGACCAGATGGTTGCCGAATGGAAGGAACGAATCGCAGAGAAGCAACGAAAGTTGCAGAATCGGCCGGATTTGAGCGTCGCTGACACCGAAGCGCAAATCAAGGCAGTAGATGGCGAAATAAAACGCGAGCAAAAAATGCTTCAGGAGAATGAGAAGCAGATAGGCGCGATCCTGCAGCGCATCAATAGCGTTCCCGGCGCCGAGGTCGCTCTCGGGGCGCTCGAGCGTGACTATCAAACAAAGAAGGCCGCCTATGATCAGTTGTTGCTACAACAGCAAAAAATTACGCTGGGTGCTGATGCGGCTTCGCAGCAACAGGGAGAGGGAATCCAGGTAGTCGATCCCGCGAACTTGCCCTCCCAACCAATCGCTCCTAAACGGTTCCTGCTTTCAGGACTCGGTCTTGCGTTTGGGCTGGGACTCGGATTGTTGCTAACGAGCATTATCGAAATTCCCCGTCTTTTTACGGTTCAAAGCGTCGAAGATGCACGCCACTATATAGGCTTGCCCGTGCTCATTTCAGTCCCTGAATTGCTTACGCCAGAGGAAGCCCGGCGTCGTCCCTGGCGTCGAAGGCTATTGTTCGCTGCTGCTGTAACTGTAACTATCGCGGTCATTCCAGTGCTGGCGTTGGTGTTGAAGGCTACTCATCTTTTCGAATATCTATCGTCGAGTCGCCCCTTATAACTAACTGGGCGACTGATTATCGTCGCGAACCGGGAGGTTCAGAAGAGTGTACACAGAATTCTACGGGTTAGAGGACTTGCCTTTCGCGCTGACACCCGATCCGCGCTTTATTTATTTTACTCCGTCGCATACGGAGGTGGTGGCCAACCTCCACTATGGCATTGAAAGCGGCAAAGGACTGGTCGCGGTGACAGGTGAAGTTGGCACCGGCAAAACAACAATACTGCGATGGATAATGCAGCACCTGGACCGCACTGTTTTGGTCGCGTATATCTTCAATCCGCGTTTGTCGGTGCCGGAATTCTACCAGCATGTGGCCGCCCTGCTTGAAATTCGGAAATGGGAAACAAAGTCGGAACTGTTGATGGAATTGGGACGGAGTCTCGAGTCGCGCCATTCAAGGGGACTGAGAACAGTTCTTATTATTGATGAGGCTCAAGGTTTGTCTCCGCACGTGCTCGAAGAAATTCGGTTGCTTTCAAATTTCGAATCGGACACCGCCAAGCAATTGCAAATCGTCCTGACGGGACAGCCGGAGCTGCGCACGGTTTTGAACGATCCTGATTTGCGCCAGCTAAAGCAAAGAATTGCACTGCGTTGCGTGATCAAGCCCCTACCAAACGTGGAGGAAACCGAGCGGTACATCATATCGCGTCTGTTGGTCGCAGGCGCCCAGCGCACCAACATCTTTTCCCCGGACGCGGTCTCTTACATCTTTCGCTGCTCGGAAGGAATCCCTCGCAGCATAAACAATCTTTGCGATAACGCTCTCCTCGCCGGCTTCGCCGCCGGCGAGAGTACGATCGGGCCTTCGATTATTGAGGATGTTGCAGAAACCTTTGACATGCTGCCGCGGTCGGATCGCGGAATGCAACCAGGTGAAGAGCGAGCGCGGCCAGCGAGAATTTTTTCTTCCGCCGGTCAGTCCGAGTTGTGGGCAACGGGAACTTCAGCGGCAGAGATCGATACAGAGAGTACAGCACCGCTCCCGTTGGAGCGCGAACTGTAACCAGGCGCGGCGAGCGTCCTGACATCGGCTAATTAGTTTAAGAGGCAGATTAATGGGAAGAGTCTTTGACGCAATAAAAAGAGCGAGCGCTGCTGACCAGAGCGGCGCGCGAAAACGACAACCAGCGGGTTCGAAGCGCCGCAGCGAAGTTCCCAGTGTTCCCGGGGCACCTTCCGCCAGGCAAAGTGAAGAGCAGCCACCTGGCCGCTCACTATTCCCAGTCTCTCAGGAGGCGGTGCAAAATTCAGCGTCCTCTGCGCACACTGCGGATGTCCCCGGCGGGTTGGCACTCCCCGGCGGAATGGCTTCGCGTGATGCCGGGGCAACTTTGGACGCTGCCGGGTCGACGCGCGTCGGAGGATTTGCGACATACGACATTTCCCCGGCGCGCGTCGAACCTCATCTTGTCGCTATCAGTCAACCGCGTTCCCCTTACTGTGAACAGTATCGTTCACTGCGCACGAAACTACTACAAGCCGGCGAACGCCAGCAGATGCGTGCCATTGTCATCACCAGTGCCGGAGTCGGCGAAGGGAAGACTTTAACCGCGCTCAATCTGGCCTGGCTGCTGGCCCAAACCGATGGTGTGCGAGCGCTGGTTATTGATAGTGATCTGCGCCAGCCCTGTGTCACCGAATACTTTGGCATCGACGCAGCGATAGGGCTTTCGGACGTTCTTAGTGGCGCCGTGAGCACGGAGAAGGCGATCATCCGCTTAGATCCTGCCGATCTCTATCTGTTGCCGGGTGGAAAAGCTCGAGACGACGTTGCCGAGTTGCTTTCCGGACCCGCTTACGCTCGCCTTCTGGACGATGTAAGAAGGATGTTCGATTACATCATTATCGACGCTCCGCCATTGGGAATCTTTACGGATGCCAACGTTTTGACGGACCGTGCGGACGGCGCCTTGATCGTCGTTCGTTCCGGTAAGACGCGCTACACCTTGATCGACAGGCTACTGGAACAGATCCCACGGGCAAAGTTGTTTGGAGTTGTCCTGAACCGGGTCGACGAGCAATTTGACGAGTCCGCCTACTATTACCAACGCCGCTATTACAGTCGAAACCGGGGACTCACGGAAGCAAACAGGAAACAAGTACCTGGTGAGCGCCAGGATGAAGTCGCTGTAGTTAATTGAGAGCGAAGCGATTAAATGGACGAACCGTATTGCTGCTTCTCGGAGAGGCGGCCTTAATGTTCGGTGTGATCATTGGTGCGGTCTATTTGCGCGTTGGTGGGGAAGGGGCGCCATACGAACTAATCGAGAAGTATGGTTACTTCAAGGCCGGCTTTGCCACAATTTTCTCCTTAGCAGCTTTTTATCTTTTTGACTTATACGATTTCATTGTTATGCACGACCGCCGTGAACTTATGTTGCGGCTGGTGCAGGCGCTCGGCTTGGCCTGGATAGCCCTGGCACTTTCGTTTTACGCCTACCCGCGACTAATGCTGGGTCGGGGCGTTTCCCTGATCGCGCTCCCGATGGCGCTTGCGTTGATGGTTGGTTGGAGGGTATCCATTCACTGGTTCTTGGGACATCCTGATTTTGGCGAACGGATTCTCATCGTCGGGTCAGGCGATCTCGCAATAGAGGTGGCCCGCCAAGCACTCGACCGCCCTGACGCTGGCTACAGGATTGTGGGATTTGTCGGCACGGATTCAGAAATGCTGGGTAAGAGTTTGATAAACCCACGAGTTATCGGCCTGACCGATGACCTTGACGAGATCGTGAAAAGGGAGCACATAGACCGCATCGTTGTTGCCATTGGCGAAAGGCGAGGTCAACTTCCGATTGATAAGCTGCTCAAGCTAAGTCTCGCGGGCGAGGTTTCGATAGAGGAGGGGGCTACCTTCTACGAGAGAGTTACCGGACGTGTTTCGCTGAATATGATTCGCCCTTCCTGGCTTATTTTCACTGGACGAGGCCGTCAGGCGAGATTGGCCGCGATTACCCGCCTCGCCGTGCACAGACTAGTCGCTTTTACGGGCGCTGTTCTTTCGCTGCCGCTGGTGGCGTTGACCGCGATTCTGATCAAAATCGATTCGCGTGGACCAGTTTTTTACAAGCAGGAACGCGTTGGCAAGAACGGTCGCACGTTCGTTCTTACCAAATTTCGCTCGATGGAACTGGATGCAGAGAAGTCCGGACCAGTATGGGCCAACAAGGCAGACGAGCGAACCACGCGGGTGGGCCGCATTATTCGTAAGACTCGAGTTGATGAGATACCGCAGTTCTGGAATATTATGCGCGGTGAAATGAATTTTGTCGGACCTCGTCCGGAGCGTCCTCATTTTGTGGCTCAACTTGCTCAGGAGATTCCTTATTACGAGCAGCGCCACCTGATCGCACCGGGATTAACAGGATGGGCTCAAATCAATTATCCGTACGCAGCTTCCATTGAAGATGCGCGACAAAAGTTTCAATACGACCTTTTCTACATCAAGAACCATAGTTTGTTTCTCGATGCAATTATCTTGTTTGAAACGATCAAGATTATTCTGTTTGGGCGAGGCGCTCAATGAGATCCCACGAGTTGGTGAGGTGTGAAATGAAGATAACGAAGAGATTAGTAGTGTCAGCGTTGGTGACTTTGTCTATGGCCTCATTCATTACGGTCCTGGCTCAGCCGAAAACCGATGCGCAAAAAAACGGACAACGAACAGGCACAAGCCAGAACCCGCTCAAAGACAAAAATAAGAAGGTTGGACAAGAGCCGAGCAATCCACCATCGGGAGACAGGCTGGAACCTGATGACACTTCGCGGAGGCCTTCTGACGTGCCTCAGGAAGCAGAGGCCAATAGGTCTGAGCAACTTTCGGAGGAAGCGGCTGTTGTTCCCTACTACAATAATTTTTTCACCAACTACCGGCTCGGGCCGCAGGACGTAATTTCCGTTGTAGTATTCAATCAAGATCGATACTCGCGCGCAGGAATTATGGTGCCGCCGAGTGGTCGCATCTCGCTCGCGCTCATTCAGGGTGGAGTTTTCGTCAATGGCAAGACAGTTGACGAGGTTGCCGAAATCATCAGGAAGAAATACGACGAATACATTATCGACCCGCAAGTTACCGTATCGCTGGATAAGGCATCTTCCTATCGTTATAGCATCATCGGTGACGTAGGGCATCCAGGTATCCTCTTGATGGACCACCGCATGACAGTGACGGAGGGATTGGCCGAAGCGGGAGGTGTGTTGGATACAGGCGATAAGAGCAAAGTTGTCGTTCTACGCCGTCAAGCCAACGGCATTCTTTCGCCGATTCCAGTTAACGTCTCGGCGATCTACAAAGGAAAAGCCGCGGACAATATTTACCTGGTGCCGGGGGATCAGATTATCGTACCGGGAAACAAGCTAAAGACTTTTCAAAAAATCATGGGCTTCACGTCTGTCCTCAGCTTTGCTCGGATCTTCGGAGTGCCTTTCTAGGACCCTAATGTACTGGCAATGAGGTAATGAGCGGAGCGGTTGTTGCAACGAATAGACGGAGAGAAGAAATCGATAAGATGGGCATGAGAGTTAGCAGTGGCCAAGTAGACAGAGCGCCATCATCGCGCGGCGCCGCCTGCCTCTTCTGCCTAATGCTTACTTTCCTTTGTCTGCCTGCCTCTGCTCAAACTGGCGCCTGGATCCCTCAACGCGCGGGATCGCTGGCCTGGCTTCACGCAGTTTTCTTTCTCGATGAAAACCGTGGCTGGGCTGTAGGCAGCAAAGGCACGCTGTTGGCAACCATGGATGGCGGCAGAAGCTGGCAGACAAAATCTCAGCCAGCGCCAGACGTCTTGCGCGACATCTATTTTAGCGACGACCAGAATGGATGGCTTCTTTGCGAGGCGGATGTTTACGAGTTGAAAAGTAAAAATGACCCACGCGCCTATCTAATGCAAACAAGCGATGGAGGCGAACACTGGAAGCGCATAAGTATCGGTGGTGCTGACGTGGACGCTCGCCTGGTGCGGGCGGTTTTCAGTCAGGGGGGACGTGGTTGGGCCTTCGGTGAAGGAGGAACGATCTTTACTACGCGTGACTCCGGCGTAAGCTGGACTCGCTTGCAATCACCTACGCGTTATCTGCTTCTGGGCGGCTCCTTCATCGACGAGGATCGCGGTTGGTTGGTGGGAGCGGGTGCCACCATTATACGAACATCAGATGGCGGGGAAAGCTGGAATGTTTCACGCCTGGCCGATGCGAGTCAGAATAGCGTCCGCTTAACTGCTGCCTCATTTGTCGACAATCGTGTGGGTTGGGCGGTTGGAACCGGCGGCAGTATCTACCATACGATAAACAGCGGACGCACTTGGCAACAACAGCCCTCCGGTATTGCTACCGATCTGTTGGACGTAAAGTTTCTGGACGCGGTTGAAGGTTGGGCCGTTGGCGCCAAAGGCACCATTGTCTATACGAATGACGGTGGCTTGCATTGGATTGCGGAACGAAGTGGCACTGAACATCCGCTGGAAAGAGTTTTTTTCGCGGACCGCCAGCACGGTTGGGCGGTAGGCTTTGGTGGTACGGTGATCGCTTACGTACGCACCGGAACTCCCCACTTGGGTAAATAGCTGGGCAGATAATTTTGCGATTGCCGGTTAAGAGAGAAAGTTTTGAAAATCATCACGCCCACTCCAGTTTTGTTATCAATTGCGCTGGCTGCAACTCTTGGTGTGGCAGGAGCTTCTGGTCAAGACAATTCAGGGAAGAAGAAACCCCAGCAACCATCTGGTTCATCATCAGCTGCAAGGAAGTCGCGCGCGCGCCGCGTCGTTGCTAACTCATCTGGTGAGCCCTCACCGTCAGCTACGGAACAACCAAACGCTCCTAACGCAGGCGAGCCTCCGAAGGAAAATTCCGTCAAACCAAATAGTACAGCTACCAAGGCTGGTGAAGAACCGACTGAAACAACCGGCGCTAAAGGCACTGAAACGCCCGTTGACAAATCCAGCGAAAACCCTGGTGATGCGAAGCCGCCGGTTCAGAACACCAAAGGCAACGCTCCTCAGGATACGGTCGCGTCATTGCTTGAGCAGATTGATGCGGCGCCCAGTGGACCGGATCGTATTCGTTTACAGTTAAAGCTGGCAGAGCAATTGGTCGCGGGGGGTGAAAAAACAGAAGCAACAACGGAATTGCACGCGATCACAAACGCCGACGTATTTGACCCGCAGGGATTTTACAATGCCGGTAATGCGCTCGCCCGCCTGGGCGATTACGACGAGGCGATTAAAGCTTACCGGAAGGCGATCGAACAGCGAAAAGGACGGTATTCGCGTGCCCTGAACAACCTCGGTGTGGTCTTGCTCCGAGAAGGACGCTGGGACGAGGCTCAAGAGGCGCTTATGTCAGCCCTGAAGTTGGAGAGCTTTCACTACGCAGAAGCAAGTTACAACCTGGGACGTCTTTACTCCGCTCGGGGCGAAACCGATCTGGCAATTCGGGAATGGCGGCGTGCTTTAACAGTTGACCCTGAACACAGTGCGGCGGCTCGGGCGCTCTCTCGCGCTGGCAGCGAACCAGGGATTGTGGTAAAGCCCGAGGCGTCGGCCAAAGCATCAGCTCCTCCCAAAAACACGCGTAGTCTGCCAGAGAATTCTACGAAGGATGCTGTGGTGTCAGGAAGTTCCGGAAAGAGTTCTGCGCCTCGCAGCCCCTCAATGACCAAGGTTCTCGCTGTCGATGCTAAGAGTTATGATTTTCTCCAGCAGGCCCGCAATTTAAGGGAGCGTGGAAAACTACAGGAAGCAGTTGAGAATTACCGACGAGTAATCTCGCGTTCGCGTGGTTACTTTCCGCCGGCGAATCTTGAGCTCAGTTATGTGCTGATGAACTTGAAAAGAAACGATGAAGCGCTTGAGAATTTGTTGCTAGTGGCGAACCGTGACGGTGCTAACTTCCCAATTAGTTACTACTTTCTTGCCCGCTTGTATGAGCTGAAAGGAGATCTGAGATTAGCTGAAGAATCCTTTGCCACAGCCGCCGCGGCTTACAAAACAACGAACAAATCGTTTCTCTTGGATCTCAGCCGCGTCCGTGAGCGACGGGGAGATTTCAAGGGAGCGCTCGCGGCCATGGAGGAGTATGTAGCTGCCATGGAACAGCAGGGCATAAAACCTGGCTGGGCGGATGAAAAATTGTCTGTTCTCCGGAAAGCTACCGGCGCGCAGGTAGAACCAAAGTAACAACAGGCCTCATATAATCCCAATTAGATGCTGGACGTTTGAGTCATGAGTACAATACACATGGCGAGCTGCTGGAACTCATCTCCATGAATCCGGACGTGTATTTCAGCAGCAACGTAAGCTTTTCAACCAGCAGTGTTAGGAAAATTTTTGGCACAGTCGGAATTTGTCATTTAACATAGGGTCGAGTGCGGTGAAACGCGTCTTATCTTTCACCCTGAGTGGAATGACCGAAAGCCGGTTTGAGTAGTCTGGAGAAGTCTGAAGTTTTTTAAACATGAGCAAGTTTCGCAAGCTACAACAATTATCACCAGGAGAACGGCGTATTCTCGCTCAGGCAGGGGTGCTTTTGCCTTTGACCTCTGGAGGAGTTTACGTATTCGGCGTTAGTCGTTGGCAACATGTGCTTGCGAAATTGTCGAAACTGGGAAGCAGGCGATCACCGGTAACTGGACAAGATCTTTCAAAGAGGGCATCGGAAATTGCGTTGATGGTGAACGTCGCTGCTACGCATGGTGTAATCCGTGCCCACTGCTTACAACGCAGTCTCGTTTTATGGTCTTTGTTGGAAAGAAACGGTGTCGAAAGCGAGTTACGTTTCGGAGCTCGCAAGGAGAATGGGCAAATACAGGCCCATGCCTGGGTCGAAATCAATGGAGTCGCCCTCAATGACGATACGCATCGGGATTTTTCCAGCTTGTAAGTCCTTAGACCTCTGGCAGGTGAGTAAAAAGTTGAAGTAGAGGTTGAAGATTTCGCGGGTTGATATCCCACGGGCGGCAACGAGCCAATAGTAACCAGCCCGGACCAGATAGGGAAAAGTGTCAGGAAAGCCTCGGCCAGCACCGGAAATCCGCCAAAAAAGGCCACATTTCGCCATTGACAGGATTATCTGACTACTATAAGTTCTGGAGAATAATGCTGGTTCGTACTTTCATCAACTATGAGCCGTAAATCAGATCCGCCCCGTTTTTACCCAGTCAAACTGAATCCAAATGTGCTTTTCAGGCGTTTGGGCGAGGACGAGATGGTTCTGTTCCATCTCGAGACCGATCGTTTCTACGAGCTAAATGGAACGGCCGCACGGTTTTGGGAGTTGCTTCACCAAAGTCAGGATGTCGCTCAGGTTCACCAACAAATGGTGGGCGAGTTTGCGGTGGATGGCGATAGATTTCAGGACGAAGCCGAAGTCCTGCTCAGTTCGCTGCAAAGGGAAGACTTAATCAGTGTTGATGAATAGGATCCCGCGTTGGGCATCCGATTCTTCTAGCACCAAACCGGATTTCTATTTTACTCTGCCGACCGAATACGTGATCTCGTCTGCGGAGAATAGCGGGGTCCGAATTTGAAGGCGACTAGCTAACTAAGATTTTTACGCAGAGCACCCGGAGAGCCTTTCACGTCATCCGCGTTTAGGTACTAAAAATCCATGGTACAAATCACAAAGGGAGGGTTGCAAACGGCGTCGACTTCCGTCGCCTGTTTACGCGAAATATTCGAACGTCAGAATTATGTCCGGTTACCGGAATTTCTCTCATCTGAAATCCTTTCTTTGATCGGACCACGAATCAGCGCCGCAGATTTTTTTGAAAGAGTTGACAAAGGACCCTTCGCAACGCGAGAACTCTGCATGACCATCAACAGTGGTCTCGGCGCCCTTTTACTACTGGTTAATGACGAGAATTTGTTTCAGCTAATTCAAGACATCACAGGTTGTCCTCGCATCCGCTGTTTCGAGGGCCGCGTCTACAAATTTGTTGGCGGCGTAGATCACTACCATCGCTGGCACAATGATCTGGTGGAAAACCGTTTTATCGCCATGAGCGTCAATCTAAGCGACGAAAGATACAGCGGCGGCGTGCTTCAGATACGAGAACGTGGTTCGAAGAGGCTTGTCGAAGTGATTAATGCAGGAAAGGGTGATGCCATTATTTTCCGGTTGTCGAAGCAGTTGGAACACCGGACGACTGAAGTTACAGAATGCACGAAGATCGCATTTGCCGGTTGGTTCAAAGGTGAGGGCAGTTTTATTCCTACCTCATGCTGATTGAGTTGGCTATGTGTGTCAGACACCGAAACTGCTTCATCGATGCCGTTCGTGTGTCTTTAGTGCCGGCTGCCATCGCGAGCACTACTAATATCCTAATGTTGACACAACGCGATACCTACTATAGTTTCTGGGAGATTTCGCGATTTCGCACTTTCATTAACTATGAATTTTAGGTCACAAGCCCTGGGTAAAAGTCTGACAGCTAAGCCTAACTCTGACGTCCTTTTTCGGCGTTTGGGTGACGACATGGTGCTATTTCATCTGACGAGTGATCGATTCTACGAGTTAAATTCCACGGCAGCCCGATTTTGGGAATTGCTGAGTTCGGGCCGCGATGTGGCTGGTGCGCGGCAGCAAATACTCGAGGAGTTCGCGGTTGATCCGGATCAAATTACCAACGAGGCCGAAGCCCTGCTCAGTTCGTTACGCCAGGAAAACTTAATCAGCGACGATGAATAGGAGCCCGATCCCGACACAAACCCAGTCCGGCGCGCTTTCAGAGCGGCCTTGGGCTCGCTGGTTGGCTATACTCAGCGATAGTCCGCCCGTCGAAGTGCGTGGATCAGACTACGAGCTTCTGGCCGGCGAAGGCAGATCGCGAAAACTCTATTTGGCAGCTGAAGCCGGATCATTGGTTCCGGCTTGCGCGAGTCGCGGCAGTTGCGCCGTAGTCTTCGACGGGGTCCTTTACAATCGGACGGACTTAGAGCACGAACTCGGAATTGCCGAAGACGCTTCAACTTCAAATGTTGCCGAAGTTCTCCTCGCAGGATATCTGCGCTGGGGAAAAGATGTACTGGCGCGACTGCGGGGCCCTTTGGCACTGGTCATCTGGGATGGCGACGATGAAGTGCTTTTAGGCGTGCGTGACGCGCTGGGACATCATCCGCTATTCTTTGCGGAGACGCCTGCTCAAGTTCTTGTCTCGCCGGCAATTGATTTGCTGACTCGGCAGCCGGGCGTTTCGCGCGAATTGAATCGTGTCGCGATGGCAGACCTTATCATGCAGCGTACGCTGGCGTGGCAAGATACTTTTTTTGCTGCCGTGCGGCGAATTCCAGCAGGTCACGCACTTTGCTTCGAGCGAGACAATCTT
>Ga0066388_100001357_pt1 | contig 13636 bp, 12 predicted proteins | sample PanSoiMetaGPlot6_FD_64539 | JGI IMG/M metagenome (GOLD analysis project Ga0066388, IMG submission 64539) | Tropical forest soil microbial communities from Panama analyzed to predict greenhouse gas emissions - Panama Soil - Plot 6 (Hybrid Assembly) | ecosystem: Environmental > Terrestrial >... | reverse complement strand
CCACAGGCGAAGCCGCGCGCCCGCCGCGCTCCCGCGGCGCGCACGCGATCGCCGCTCCGTCCGGTGCTCCTCGTCCTTCTCATCGCGGTCCCGGTCCTCTTCCTCCCCGGCACGCTCCTCGACCAGTTCGATCTTCCGAAGACTCTGCTCCTCTTGACGGGGGCGCTGGTCATCGCCGGATGGTGGCTCTCCGGAGAGGCGGCAGCGGTCCTGTCCGGGCCCGGAGTCTGGGCGCAATCGCTTCGCCCCCGGCTCGCCCAGTCGCTCCGCCTCGACCCGCTGGGGTGGGCCATCGGGGCGTTCTTCCTCTCCGCGAAGATCTCGACGCTCGGATCGATCCGTCCCGCGCTGAGCGTCTACGGCGCTCCGTTGAGCCGCGCCGGGCTCGCGGTGTTCGGCGCGTTCGCGGTGGTCTATTTCGCCTCGCGGAGTCTCGGTCGCGACGCGTCCTGGATGCGCCGGATCGCCGTCGCCTCGGGGATCGCGTCCGCGGTCGCGGTCTTCTACGCGCTCCTGCAGCTCGGGCGCGTCGACCCCATCGTGTGGACGCGCACCGCCTCGTTCGAGGGGGTGCTTCGCGTAGGGAGCACCATTGGGCAGACGAACACGCTCGCGGCGTTTCTCGCGCTCACTCTCCCGCTCTCGATCTGGCTGGCGGCGCGCTCGGGGGAGCGCCGGGCGTGGATCGCGTGGTCGGCGCTCGGGGTGCTTTCGATGCTGATCATCGTGACGAGCCTCTCGCGCGCGGCGTGGGCAGGGATCGCGGCCGCCGCGTTCACGGCGTTCGTGCTCTCGGCCGCGGCCTCGCGACGGGTGCGATCGCGCGCGCTCCTGCCCGCGGCGGGTCTGGCCGTGGTCCTCCTTCTCGTGCCGCTCGGCACCCCGATGCGCGGGGCGTTCGTGACACGGATGAGGCAGATCGTGGATACCCGCGCGGAGACCAGCCGGACCCGGCTCGAGCTCTGGCGCGCGGGGCTTCGGATGACGGGGGACCATCCCGCGATCGGGGTAGGACCGGACGCCTTCGCCGCGGCGTTCCCGCGGTACCGCACCCCCGAGCTGACGCGGCTCGAGTGGGGTGGCACGCCGAGCAAGGCGCACTGCGACCCGATCCAGATCCTCGCCACGCAAGGTATCCTCGGGGGTCTCGCCGCCCTGGCGGTCCTGATCTTCGCGGCGCGCGCGCTCTGGCTCGTGACGCGCCGGGGTGTGGACGAAGCGCGCGATGCGGCGATCGCCGTCGGCGCGGCGCTCGTGGCGTACGTGGTTCCGAGCGCGCTCGGCTTCGCCACGGTCTCGACCACGATGCTCGCGGCGGCCCTTCTGGGGTGGCTCGCGGCGGCCGCGGCGCGGATCCGGGAGCGTGAGCTCGAACATGGCGAAGCGACGCCGCGCGCGCCCGCGCGCACGCGCCTCTCCAACACGGTCGGCGCCGCGATCGCGGGGGCCGCGTTCATTCTCTTCGTCGCGATTCCGCTCCGCGCGGAGCAGCTGGCGGGGGAGGGCATGGGCCGGCCGCCGGCGACCCTCGAGCGCGACCGCCTCCTCGAGGGAGCGGCCAAGCTCGCGTTTTGGGATCCTCGTTTCTACGCCGAGCTGGGGCGCTCGCAGCTCACCGGAGCGCTCCAGGAGCGCGACCCGAATTCCCAGTCGCGTCTCCTGAGTCTGGCGCACGATTCGCTGACCCGGTCGGTCCGCATCGCCCCGGAGAACGGCGAGAACGAGATCCTGCTCGCGAGCATCCTCTCGACCCAGGCCGCGTTTCATCCTGGGGAAGTCTCCACCGAAGAGGTGCGCGCGGCGTTTCGCCATGCGGTCGCGCTCGATCCCTACAACCCGGTGGTCCTCGTTGCCGCGGAGCGTGGCTTGATCGCGGCGGGGCTCCCGGACGACGCGCGGGAGATCGCGCTCCGCTGCGCTGCGGCGTACCCCGACTACGCCCCGCCGATGGCGGACCTTGGGTATCTCGCGCTCCACGAGGGAAGGCTCGCACCGGCCGCGGACACGCTGCGGCTCGCGTTGAAGCGCCAGTGGAGGGAAGACCAGGCGGGCGCGGCGCAGACTTGGAACGACCTCGCGCGCGCGAGTCTATCGCTGAACCGATTCGAGGAAGCGCGCGACGCGGCCGACAGCGCGCTCGCGAGGAATCCGGAGCTCATGGACGCGTTCGGGGTGCGCGAAGCGGCGAAGCGCTCGCTGCAGCTCCGGAAGCAGGCGAACCAGCGCTAACCTCGGCGCCGGCGAAGAGTCGGGGCGAGAGGATTTGAACCTCCGACCCCCTGCGCCCAAGGCAGGTGCGCTACCGGGCTGCGCCACGCCCCGCTCTTTGCCGTGTGGCGCGGATTATAGCGGGTTTGCCAGAGCTGAATCCGGGATCGGCTCCCACACGACTTCCGACCATTCGATCACCAGCTCCACTTGACCCTCGCGAATGGTTTTCACCACGCCCTCGCCCACCGCGAACGAATCATTGAGCCATCGATAGCTTGGGTGGTCGCAAAGGTGGGTCGCGGAGCCGACGATCTGACGAGCTCCCGCCGGATAGGCGCGGCCGTATCCCCGATATTCGAAGAATATCGATGCCCCATCGGTGGTTTCGATGACTCCCTGGAAATCCGGCTCGAACGTGCCGTCCGCTCGTCGGCGGGGATGGTTCGCGCCCCGAAAGGTGCCCTGGATCCGCCCCTCACAGGTGCCTTCCGCGAGATAGAAATGCTGGCCCTCCGCGCTTTCAGCCGAGCCCAGACCCACTCCCCAGCCCTGGGGATAACGGAAGCGCACGCGATAGAAAGGAAGCAGCTTCATGGGGGCGGATGGTACCCGTCGAGGCCAGCCTTGACCAGCCCTCGGGTCCAGGATAACGTCCTCGTATACCTCGACACTAACTTCGCACCGGAGGTGCATCGTGGCAGGAGTGAACAAGGTCATCCTGGTAGGCAATCTCGGCTCGGACCCCGAGGTCCGCACCACGCCCGGCGGGCAGCGCGTGGCGAACTTCCGCCTGGCGACCTCGCGGAACTGGACCGGGCAGGACGGCCAGCGCCAGGAGAAGACCGAGTGGCATTCGATCGTCGCCTGGGGAAAGCTCGCGGAAATCTGCGAGCGCTATCTCCAGAAGGGGAAGCAGGTCTACGTCGAGGGGCGCCTCGAGACGCGGAACTGGCAAGACAAGGAAGGCCAGACCCGCTACAAGACCGAGATCATCTGCGAGACGATGCAGATGCTCGGACGTCCCGGCGAACGGGGCGGAGAGCCGCCGATGGATCCACAGCGCGGCGCGGGCGCCCCGGAGGAGAGCTTCTCGCCGGCGGGGAGCAGTAACGCCGACGACGATCTGCCGTTTTAGGCGCGAAGCAAACGAAGAGGAGCCTCTCGTTCGGGTGAGCGAGAGGCTCCTTTGTCTTTACCGAGGCACCTCGACGCCGTAATCAAGACTCGCGTACCAATCCCCGCGCCCCTGCGGCGTGTAATCGAGAACGTGATACACCGGGCTCAAGAGATCGAGACCCCGCTCGCCCTTCTCCGAAAGCCACGGATGTCCCGTGTAGAAGTGGCGCACCGACCCGTCCGGCCCCTTGGTGAAGATCGACATCGCGGAATCCTGCCGTCCCTGCTCGTCTTCGCTCGCGAGGTCGTGCTTGAACGTGCTCTCTCCAGCGCTCAAGAGGCGCAGGTTGTGCCATCCCCGCGCGCGCGCATGGTCGCGGAGCGTCTTGGGATCCGCGGCAGCGACGATCGCCATGTCCACCTTCTGCGCGATGTGGTGCGCCGAGCCGTTGAGGCTGTCGATCAGATAGGTGCACATGGGGCAGGCTTTCGTCTGCTTCTTCCCGTACATGAAGTGATAGATCAGCAGCGCGCGGTCGGGCGCCGTGAAGAGCTCGCTCAAACGAACCGTCCGGACCGGGCTGTCTCCGTCCTCGAGGCGCGCAGGACCTTCCTCGAACACGTAATCCCGGACGACCGGACCCTGAGGCAGGTGACGTCGAAGACCCGCGACCCGCTCGCGGGTCCGGTCCAGCTCGATCTCCGCCAAACGAAGCTCCTCGCGCTTGGCGAGGTACTCGTCCGATTCATCCTTGAGTCGCGTCTGAGGCAGTGCGGTCTGGGTACGTTCCGTGGCCATGGCTCTCTCCTTGCCGTTGACGGCTATTGAATGTAACCGAGCGAGCGGAGCCTCTCGCGCAGCTCCTCGTCGATCGGGGAGCGCAGCGGCTCATCGCTTTGCGATGCGGACCGCGCCGTTTCGTAGGTATCGAGCTTCGTCCCGCGCTCCGCGCGCTTGATCACGACGGGCGTGAGGCCTCCGGGGATCGGGCGGCCGTCCATGTCCTTCGCGGTCGGGAGGCCGCACATCGCGAGAATCGTCGGCGTGACGTCGAGCACCGTCGCGCCCGAGATGTTCCCGCCTTTCACGATGTGTGGCCCCATCATGAAGATCATGCCGTCGAGCTTGTGCGCCATGACTCCCTTGCCGCCCCCCATGAAGCCGTGGTCGGAGTTCACGATCACGTCGGTCTGCTTGTCGGTGAGCTTGAGGAAGTCGCCGATCATCCGGTCGGTGAACACGTAGTAGTTCGGGATCAGCGTCTTGAGCCAGCGGATCTCGGCATCCGTGAGCGGAGGGCTCGCGGCGCCGGGGAGATCGATGTCCCAGTAGAGGTGCGAGACCTCGTCGACCCCGCGGAAGTACACCGTGAAGAAGTCGTACCGCCTCGCGCGATAGAGCTCCATGCCGACGCGGTAGAAGGTCCGGTCCGCGGCGTAGATCCATCGCAGATTCCGGAGCATCTCTTCCTGGCGCGGCGTGACCTTCGTCGTATCGATCGGCGCCACGAACTGGAAGAGCTCGGCCCAGGACACGTCCTCCGGCTTCACCCGAAGCCGGTCGACCAGGGTCTTGAGACTCTCCGGGTACGTCTGCCTCGAATTCCGCGCCGGCCAGCTGCCGTTGTCGTACTGGACATAGTCGCTCACGAGCACGCCGTTCACCGGCTGCGCGGGCCAGGTCGTCCACCATCCGACGACACCGACCGATTTCCCGAGGCTCCCCAGGATCTGCCAGATGGGACGCGCCTTCCAGAGATTGGACGTGGCGGGTGATTCCCCCTCGCCCGCCGCGGCGGCGCGATTGCGCGCGCGCTCCTGCTCGCGCTGCTTCACGAAGAAGTCGAGGACGCCGTGCTTCGACGGCACCTTCCCGGTCGCGATGCTCGCCCAGATGATCGGGCTCTTGGTCAAAGGCTCGAGCGACCGGAGCTTTCCGGAGGACCCTTCGTCGCGCATCCGAGCCAGGTTGGGGCACCGTCCCTGGTCGAGGAGCGGTCCGAGCACGTCCCATTCCCCCGCATCCACGCCGATCAGAAGCACGCGGTGGTGCGGCTTCTCCCCCGCGCGGGCGCAGTTCCAGGTCGCGACCCCGAGGAGGAGAAGGACGGCCGCGGTCGCGATCGCGCGGTGGGTACGGAAGCTGGACTCCTTAGGGACGATGCGACTTAGGCTCACGGATGCTCCTGGCTCGTGTGGAGGTGAGGAAGACGGCAACCCGGTAACGCTAGCACCGATCAGGGGCGCCTTCCACTTACACCGCTCGCGGAGGACCCCAGTTCCATTCCAACCCCCGAGTTGACAGGACCATCCAACTTCACGTTGCGAGCCTGGAGGTCCCCCCTCCTCATCGATGTGTCGTCCACCGCCTGGAGAGCCCATGAACGCCCGAACTCTGGTCCTGACCACCGCGCTCTTCACCGCGGCTGTGTCCCCCTGTCTCGCGAACAGCAGCCATTCCTATGGATTCGACATCGACGACCGCCTGGGCTGGGCGATCGTCTCGGACGACACCCACTCCAACATGTCGAGCATCGGCGATAAGGACGATTTGGACGACCTGAAAGCCGAGATCGACGGAGAATTCCTCTACATCCGCCAGGACCACGACCGCTATGTGATCCGCGACAAGAAGCTGATCGCGCGCGCGCGCGAATCGACCCGTGGGCTGGAGAAGGCGGGTAGGGAGCTTGGGGAGGCGGTCGGACAGCAGGTGAGCGCGGCCATGAGCGATAGCAGGGACAGCCGGAAGCAGGCGAGGTTGATCCGGCGCCAATCGCGCATCTCCTCGCAAATCGCGCGCCGCGTCGAGCGGGGCGAGGACACCGACGATCTCGAGCAGGAGCTGAAGGAGATCGGACGCGAGCTCGCCGAAATTCGCGAGTCGAATCACGACCGTGCCGAGGAGCGGCAAGACCGGCGCGATCTGGAGAAGCGCCAGCGCGAGGCGTCGAGGAACTTGCGGGATATGGTGAATCAGGTTAACGAGGACATGCTGGCGATCTTGAAGGACGCCATGGCGCGCGGTCTCGCGGAGCGAGTGGGGGATCGGTAGCTCAGCAACAGGAGGAACGGCCCGCACAAGGGAGCTAGGCAGCTTGACTTTCGGTCAACGCTCGCCTAGCTTCTTCCGTCTGTCCGCACTGCGCGCCGCTAGCTCAATTGGCAGAGCAACTGACTCTTAATCAGTAGGTTCTAGGTTCGATTCCTAGGCGGCGCACCAACTTACGTTTTCAGGCGACCTCTTCAAGTTGAACCATCACCCACTACCGGAGCGGTCCACCAACTGCCCATTCTGGATTGCTTTTCGTGAGCATTCAAGGCTTCGGCAATACGAATTCAAAGCCGTACTCGGGCGCGAGCGCCATCATCTTCTGGATCTCGCTGTACGGAGGTTTTCCCGGTGGCGGCAGCGTCATCGATGGCGCCGGCACGCTGCACGCTTTGAAGAAGGCTTCCCCTCCTGCGGGCGCGAGCTGTACAAGGATCCGCACCTGATCCGAGTCGATCGTAAACGAATGCGCGACGTCACGTGGCGCGAAGACCATGGTTCCCGGCGTAGCCTTGATCGTCCGATCGCCAATGGAAAAAGTCATCTCGCCCTCGATCACATAGAACGTTTCGTCTTCCCGGTGGTGGATGTGCCGGGGAGGAACGTTGCCCTTGCGGGAAATCTGCTCCATCAACGCAAATTGCCCTTGGGTGTCTTCACCGGTTGCGAGGAAGGTCAACAGCCAGCCACTGTACCAGACCGACCGTTCAAGCGAATCTCTCCCTCTGCCAAATGCGATGGGCGGATTCGCCCCCGCAGTCCGAGTGCCTTGCGTTGCCACGAGATCTCCTTTCAGTGTGAGATGGCCGGCGCTCCCACGCGACGACCCTTCGGGCACGAGCACAGCCTTGCCCGTCACGCCTCCCTTGCCGAGCAGCTCGTGCGCCTGTCTTGCTTCGGCAAGAGGAAATCGCTGCGCGATGGCTCGTTCGCTCCCCAGCAGACCGCTAACGCGTCAGGTCTATCAACCCAGCTTGGCTAGGTGCAAGACCGCACCGCTGGTAGTTCGGTTCCTAGGCGGCGCACCAATTTAGCTATGCCGCTCACGCGGCTCTCGCCTCCATGATGGAGCAATCGGAGCGCGTCGGATGCACGCGCACCAGCTCGAAGCCGGCTCGGCTCAGCAGGGCATCGTATTCCTCGCGAGTGCGCTGCAGCCCGCCCACTAGAGTCAGCATGTGGATGTCGAGCATCTTGGACCAGTGCGGCCCTGGAACATTTGGCACCAATTGCTCGACCACCAAGAGTGAGACGCCAGGCTTCGCCGCGCGGCGGATCGCTTTGAAGATGTCGAGCGATTCCTTGTCTGCCCAGTCATGGATGACTTCCATGATGATGTAAGCGTCCGCGGCGGGCAGAGGATCCTTGAAGAAATCTCCGGGGTGCAGCTTGAGGCGGTCGCTCGCGGCGCCGGCGGCGTCCTGAATCACGTTCGGCAGGTCGAACAGGATGCCCTTCGCAGAACGATTTGCAGCCAGTACCGCCTGAAGCAGGTGGCCGCGGCCTCCGCCAATGTCCGCGATCGTTCCGAATTGCGAGAAGTCATAGGCGCTCACGACGGCCGGGATCTGGGCCTGCGCCTTGGCCACCATCGCCTCGTTGAAGATGCGACTTTGCTCAGGATTTTCCTTGAAGTAGTCCCAGAATCCGCGAGGAAGCGTCTTGGTCGTCGCCGGTTGCCCGGTCCGGACGCTGTGCTCGAATTCGCTGTAGGCGTTCCAGTTCACATAGAGGCTGAACATTCTGGCCAACGCGCGCATGGACTGCGGATGGTCCGAGCGGAGAAGTCTGGAGGCCGGACTATGGCGAACCACGCCTCCGTCCACCTCGAATACCCCGTGTGCGGACAGGAGACGCAGAACCCTGCCTAGGGACTCCGCATGCGCTCCCACGGATTGAGCCAGCTCAACGACGGTCTTCGGCTCGTCATCGAGCGCGTCTGCGACTCCGAGATCGGCGACCACGTGAAGGCAACGGGGAAGGCAAGCGCTTCCCGCCATCGTCATGAGGGTGTCGAATGGGTTGGATTCCGTCATCGCGCTCTCGTGAGCTTGAGGCTTCGTGGTCGTTGCCATCGCTACCTCCCGTCCTCGTATCGGGGCCTGCGTGCGCGCAGCGAGCGCGTGGGCGGCCCACCCCTGCGAGTGTAGTCTAACGGATCGCTTTCGGTTTCTCCCGTGATTGCGGACTTGGGTATGGGCTAGTATCCCCCCGCCCGCGTCCCAGGCGGCTCCATCCCGATGCCGCCCTGGCGTCGTGGTCATGATCACAGGGAGGATGCCGCGATGCTCCACCTCGACACCGGCAACACGGGATTCATGCTGCTGTGCAGCAGTCTGGTGATGCTGATGACGCCGGGCCTGGCGTTCTTCTACGGCGGGCTGGTGGGCCGGAAGAACGTGCTCGCGATCATGATCCAGAGCTTCGTCTCGCTGTGCTGGACCACGGTCGTCTGGTACGTGTGCGGCTACTCGCTGTGCTTCTCGGGCGACGTCGGGGGCGTGATCGGCAATCTCAACATGGCCTTCCTGCACGGCGTGAATCTCATGGCCCCCTCGCCCAACGACAGCATCCCGCTGATCGTCCACATCGCCTATCAGATGATGTTCGCGATCATCACCCCCGCTCTGATCACGGGCGCATTCGCGAACCGCGTGACGTTCAAGGCCTATTTCATCTTCCTCACGCTGTGGCTCTTGCTGGTTTACTTCCCGTTCGTGCACATGGTGTGGGGCGGGGGCCTGCTCGCCAAGATGGGGGTGCTCGACTTCGCCGGCGGCATCGTGGTTCACAACATCGCGGGAATGGCGGCGCTCGCTTCGGTGCTCTACGTGGGCCGCAGGCGGGTTCAGGACACCGGGCCGCACAGCATCCCGCTGGTGGCGCTCGGGACCGGGCTCTTGTGGTTTGGCTGGTACGGCTTCAACGCCGGAAGCGAATTCCGCGTGGACGCGACGACCGCCGCCGCGTTCATCAACACCGATCTCGCCGCCTCGTTCGCGGGCGTGGCGTGGATGCTGGTCGAGTGGATGACGACGCGCAAGCCCAAGTTCCTCGGTCTGCTCACCGGTTCCGTGGCAGGTTTGGCCACGGTGACTCCGGCCGCCGGCTACGTCTCGCCCCAGGGCGCGGTCGCGATCGGAATCGTCTCAGGGGTGGTGTGCTTCTACGCCGTCGCGCTGAAAAACCGGCTGAAGTGGGATGACGCCCTCGACGTGTGGGGTGTGCACGGCGTCGGCGGCGCGCTCGGTGTCGTGCTCCTCGGCGTGTTCGCGACCAAGGCGTACAACGCGGCGGGCGCGGATGGTCTGATGGCCGGCAACGGCGCGTTCTTCGCTCATCAGTGCTTGGCCGTCGTCATGTCGTCGGCGTGGGCGTTCCTGTTCACCCTCGGGATGCTGTGGCTGATCGATCGGATCACGGCGGTGCGGGTCGAGGAGGCGCACGAGCAGATGGGCCTCGACGAGGCGCTCCACGGCGAGCAGGCCTACATCGAGATGGCCTGACGTGACGCGCCCGGTGAGATGCGGGGCGGCGGCACTCGTGATCTGTGCGGTTGCGGCGCTTCTCGCGCCGCGGTCGGCCCGCGCCGACTCGACCTCGGTCGCGGCGCCGGAGTGGCTTTCCGAGATCGCGCTGCACGGATTCCTGTCGTCGAGCTATTCGTACAATTTCAACCGCCCCAACTCGGCCACCAACACCTACCGCGTCTTCGACTTCGACGACAACACGTTCAAGCTCGACGTCTTCGAGCTCGTGGCCCTGAAGCCCGCGGTCCGGCCGCGCGAGTCCGGCGTCCGCGTGGATGTCACGATGGGCAGCTCGATCCCGCGCGTGACGGCGTCCTCGGGCTTGTTCCGCGACGCGAGCGGGACAGCGGAGGACTTCGACCTCCAGCAGGCGTTCGCGAGCTACATCGCGCCCATCGGATCGGGGCTGCGTCTCGACCTCGGCAAGTTCGTCACGCATTCCGGGTACGAGGTGATCGATGGATTCGACGGCTGGAACGACAACGCCAGCCGGTCGATCCTGTTCGGCTACGCGATCCCGTTCACCCACACCGGCCTTCGCGCCTCGTACGCGCTTTCCTCGAAAGCGGCGATCATGGGCATGGTCGTGAACGGCTGGGACGTGGCGCGCGACAACAACAAGTCGAAATCGCTGGGCGGCCAACTCGCCCTGACGCCGGACGCGGTGCTCTCGGTCTTCCTCAACGCAACGTGGGGCCCGGAGCGCAACGGCAACGATTCCGACGACCGCACACTGCTGGACGCGGTCGTGCTCGTGAAGGACGCGCGTGGCCGGTCATTCGGGATCAACGGAGACTGGGCGCGCGAGGAATGGAGCACCGACCCGGTCCATCCAACGCACCGCTGGATGGGGATCGCCGCCTACGTGCGCGCGCCGCTCACGCCTTCGTTCGCGCTCATCGTCCGGGGCGAGTCCTTCGACGATCGTGAGGGGGACCGCACCGGGCTCGAGCAGACACTCTGGGAGTGGACGGTGACGCCGGAGCTGCGTCTCACGCCTCACATGATCCTGCGCGCGGACGTGCGCGGGGATCGATCCAATCGGAGCGTGTTCGAGAAGCGATCGAGCCTGGTCGATTCTCAGACCACGGTGCTCATCGACGCGCTCTATGCCTTCTGAGGCAGGGGGCGCGTCATGCGCCCTCTGCGGTACGCTTAGCTCGTCTTCCGCACGTAATCGATCGTCATCATCTTCATTTCCTTCTTGCCGCCCGGCGGGACGCCGAACATCTCGAAGGTATGATGGTTGTCGTCGATCACCGTCGTGACCAGGCGGGACTTCATCATTTTGCCGTTCATGGGATTGTTCCAGGTGCCGATCCAGCTGATGACCTTGCCGCTCGCGTCGGGAGTGCCCACGCTGGTCATCATTCCGGTGCCCATGTTGTCGATCCAGGTCGAAACGTACTTGCCACTCACGTTGTCGAAACCGTACAGGCCCATGCCGCTGAAGGGCATCCCGCCCATCTGGCCCGAGTCCACCTCCTGGATATAGCGACCGTCCATCAGGGCGGTGATGGTCGCCGTGGACTGCGACGCTTCCGAGGGCTGCGACGGATCCATCTGGGTCTTGACCGAGCAGGTCCACTCGCCCGCCATCTTGGTGAGGATCGCGTGCTGCGCCCCGGGCGTGGCGGCCTTCATCATCTTTTCCATCATCGCTTTCTGTTCGGGCGACATCTGCGGTGGAGCATCGGCGGCGAAAGCGGAGACGGACAGGAACACGGCGGCGACGGCAACGGCGATCATGGCCTTCATCGAAAACCTCCTGGGTTGGGGCGGATTAGAGTGTGCGCAGGCTATCAGGGGTCCAGCGGTCAGGCAACGACGAAAGATGTCAAACCTCGGTCGCCTCGAAGGTGGTCTCGAGAAACGAGACGATGTCCTTCCTCTCACCGCGTGCGAGCCACCAGCTGAATCGGATCAGAAGGACGCCGAAGACGATCATGCCGAGCGGAACCGCGAGAGACATGGCCTGATTTTCACCCGGCTCGCTTCGTCCGGTGAGGATCTTCGCGGCGGCGACCAGCGTGAACACTACCACGAAGAGGAACCACCCGATCATCCCCACCCTCGCCCCCGTGGTCGATCGGAACGCGCCTTCGATTCGCGTGTTGCGCCCGTCGGCCACGAAGCGCCCGTAGAAATTCGGCGCGAGATCGTTTCGGTAATAACGGCGCCTTCGGAGGTGGAAGCGGTCATCGCGGATCTTTCCGAGGATGGGTTTGTCGCCGTCGAAGCCGCTCCATGAAAACGCGAGCTGCTCCGGATCCATGCCGGCTGCCAGCCTGGTCCTGCATTCCTCGATGGGAATCCGGGCCAGAAACGTCCTCAATTCAGGTGCTTCCGGAAGAACTCGACCGTGCGCGACCACGCCACCTTCGCCGCGGCCGCGTCGTAGCGCGGCGTGGTGTCGTTGTTGAAGCCGTGCTGCGTGCCCGGGTAGACGAACGCCTCGTACTTCTTCTTGTTCTCCTTGAGCGCGGCCTCGAACGCGGGCCAGCCTGCGTTGATCCGCTCGTCGTGCTCCGCGTAGTGGATGAGCAGCGGCGCCTGGATTTTCGGCACGTCCTCGGCGGGAGGCTGGTTGCCGTAGAACGGCACGCCGGCCTTGAGCTCCGGCAGTCGTGTCGCGAGAAAATTCACGATCCCGCCGCCGTAGCAGAACCCGACCGCGCCGATCTTGCCGGTGCAATCCGGACGCCCGCGCAACACGTTCGCCGCCGCCAGAAAGTCCTCGCGCGCCTTGGCCTGATCGAGCGTCCCGAAGAGCTCGCGCGCCTTGTCCTCGTCCCCAGGATAGCCGCCGAGCGGAGTCAGCGCATCCGGCGCGAACGCCATGAAACCCTCGAGGGCGAGCCGGCGCGCGATGTCCTCGATGTGCGGATTGAGCCCGCGGTTTTCGTGGATGACGAGGATCCCCGGGAGCTTCTTGCTCTTCGCGCTCTCGGGACGCGCGAGGTAGCCCTTCATCGTGCCGTTGCCCTGGGGCGAGTCGTACGCGAGCCTCTCGGTGGCAAGGCGTTTGTCGTCCGGGCGCACCTGCTGCGCCTCGGCGAACTTCGGCGACAGCTCGTCGAGGAGCATCGCGGCCGTCACGCCGCCCACCGCGAACCTGGCGGCGCCGACCAGGAACCCGCGCCGGTCGATCGCGCCGTGGACGTACTTGTCGAAGAGATTCAGCAGGTCTTGTGGATAATCGCCCGCTCGCGTTCGTTCCATGGCTCTCCTCCGCGTTCTCAGGCCGTGTCCATGATGTACGAAGCGCTCGTGGGCGGCTACAGCGATGATTTGCTACATTCGCGTTGTGACAGGATCGTCAGGCGATGACTTCGAGGGACGCGTCGCGCTGATCACGGGTGCTTCGCGAGGGCTCGGACGCGCGGCCGCGGAGCGCCTTCTGGCGCGCGGTGCCTCCGTCGCGGTGAACGTACGCGACCCCGACCGCGCGGACGCGCTGGCGCGGGAGCTGGGAGAGCGGGCTCATCCGGTTCCCGGAGACGTCGCCCGCGCCGATACCCCCGAATCCATGGTCGGCGCCGTGCTGCAGCGATTCGGCCGGCTCGACATCCTCGTCAACAATGCAGCCTACGCGCAATCCACCCGCTTCGACGATCTCACCGCAGGGGAGTGGCGCCGCGCGGTCGAGGTCAATCTCACCGCCCCGTTCCTGCTCATCAAGGCCGCGGCTCGTCCCATGAAGGCGCGGGGATACGGGCGCATCGTC
>Ga0066388_100001356_pt1 | contig 13637 bp, 9 predicted proteins | sample PanSoiMetaGPlot6_FD_64539 | JGI IMG/M metagenome (GOLD analysis project Ga0066388, IMG submission 64539) | Tropical forest soil microbial communities from Panama analyzed to predict greenhouse gas emissions - Panama Soil - Plot 6 (Hybrid Assembly) | ecosystem: Environmental > Terrestrial > Soil... | reverse complement strand
TCGATCACGACGTGTTGCGGAGGCGCGGCGCGTTTGTCCTCTGAACGGATGACGTTTCATCGGACGCTTTTGGTCATAAGCGATCCGCGGGCATTCCCTCCGCTCCGACCGGACGACCGCCTTGGCCGATGACGCCGAGAAAAGCCGTCGCGCAGGGACGGATCGAGCGCTCGACTCTAGGCAAAATTCGAGGAACCCCCGATGAAAGCACTTCTGGCAGGCGTATCGATCGCTCTCCTCCTGGCCGGCACCACCGCGCTGCACGCCGATGCGAAATTCGTCAAGCTGCGCGTCGTCAACAAGGCCAGCTACAATATTCAGGTCGACGTCGTCGACAAGATCTCCAAGAAAACCGAGCAGAACCCCAAGGAAGTGACGCCCAACGGCGTCGTCGAGACCAAGGCGATGCTCGACGCGAAAGGCGGCGTCGACTTCACGTTCTCCGTCGTGATGAGAGACCCCAAGGGATCGTACTACCGCTGCATGGACGTCATGACCAGCGCGGAAGGCAAGAGCCAGCTCTCGTACGACTTTTCGGCGGAATCCGGCCGCAAGTGCTGATCCGGAGGCAACCGCTGGGCGTCGGGGTCCGCACGGCGCCCCGACGCCGGTATCGGATGGATTCAGCTTCATCGATTGTGCGTCGGAAGTTCATTCTTTTCACTCTTTGACGAGAGACATTGGCACGCGAGCGGACCCGCTGGGGCTTCTCAGCTCTGCGTCATTCTGATCGCGACGTGTTCCGGACCGGCGGCGATCTTCTCGTTCGCACAACGACGTTTCCGCGGACGCTTTTGGTCATAAGGCCGGACGGGGCCGGCTCGAGCGCGCGGTCCGACGCAGTTTCCGGCGGCATTTCATGGCGATCGAGATCGCCGGATTCCAGCACGGACGTTTTTCCGATCGGATGATCCTCGAAGATGGCCAGTGCGGTTGTTGAACCGCTCACATCTGTCCGTTGGGATCACATCGTCTCCGACGCGCCCATCATCAAACATCTGTTTTGCGCTCCAAACCGTCCGCCGCGCCCCGGTTGTGATCACGCTCGCAGCCATCGATCACGACGTGTTGCGGATGAGCGGCGCGCTGGTCCTCCAAACGGATGACGTCTCCACCGCCGCTTTCGGGTCATAAGCCGGTCCGCGGGCATTCATTCCGCGCCGAACGGACGACCACCTTGGCCGATAACGCCGAGGAGGCCGTCGTACGTGAACGGGTCGCTCGCGCCGGTAATCCGCGGCACGACGATCGTGCCGCACACATTGGAAATTCCGATGACCGAACAACTCGGCCAGACCGAACGCGTCGCCGAATTCATCACGCCGCTCGGCAAGGATGAGCTGGTGCTGGTGCGCTTCGAAGGAACCGAGGCGCTGGGCGAGCTGTTCGAATATCACGTCGACGCGCTGAGCAAGAAGGAGAACATCGACTTCGACAAGGCGCTCGGCCAGGGCTGCACGCTGAAGCTCGACGCCTACCGGAAAAAGAGGCGGACCTTCCATGCGATCCTGGTGCAGGCGCAGTGGATCGGCAAGTTCGAGGATATGCATCGCTATCGGCTGGTGCTGAAGCCGTGGCTGTGGCTGCTCGGCCACAAGGCCAACTGCCGGATCTTTCTCGACAAGGATGTCAAGGAGATCATCAAGCAGATCTTCACCGACTCGGGCTTCAACGACTTCGAGTTCAGGACCAACGGCGACTACGACAAGATCGAGTACTGCGTTCAGTACCGCGAGACCGATCTGGCGTTCGTCAGCCGCCTCATGGAGCTCTACGGCATCTACTATTTCTTCGAGCACGCCGAGGGCAAGCACACGCTCGTGCTCGCGGACATGCGCTCGTCGCACAAGGTGGTATCCGACCTGTCGAAGGTCCCGTTCCTGCCGCTCGAAAAGTCGCAGCTGCGCGCCGAGCCGCATCTGCACGACTGGATATCGGAGCGCCGGTTCCGCACCGGCAAGGTCGAGTTCAACGACTACGACTACCTCAAGCCGACCAAGAACCTGCGGGCGCCGTCGGAAGCGTCGGAGAAGTACGCCCACTCGAAGCTCGAGGTCTACGATTTTCCGGGGAAATACGACGAGGAGGAGAAGGGCAAGAAGCTGTCGCGCTTCCGCCTCGAGGCCGAGCAGGCGCTCGATCACCGCCGCATCATTCATGGCGATGCCGCCTCGCTCTACCCCGGCGGCCTGGTCACCGTCGAAAAGCATCCGACCAAGGCGGAAAACCGCGAGTACCTGATCGTCCGTTGCCGGCACAATTTTTCCGGACACCACTACACCACGACGTCGCAACCGGCGCCCGCAACGTCACCGGCCCCCGGCGCCGGCACGGAGCGGCCGCAGGTGTACGAGGGGCTCTACGAGTTCCAGCCGAGCGATCGCCCGTTCCGCATGCTGCCGCTGACGCCGAAGCCGCGCATCCACGGCATCCAGACCGCCAAGGTGGTCGGCAAGAAGGGCGAGGAGAAGGAGGAGATCAGCACCGACGAGCACGGCCGCATCTGGGTGCAGTTCTTCTGGGACCGCGAGCCCAAGCTCACCTGCCCGATCCGCGTCGCGCATGTCTGGGCGAGCAAGCGATGGGGCGGGATCTTCATCCCGCGCATCGGCATGGAGGTCGTGGTCGAGTTCCTCGAAGGCGACCCGGACCGTCCGCTGGTGGTCGGCGCCGTCTACAACGGCGACAACCGCGTTCCCTACAAGCTGCCCGACAACAAGACCGTCGCGGGCTGGAAGTCCGACTCGTCGAAGGGCGGCAACGGCTACAACGAGCTCATCTTCGAGGACAAGAAGGGCTCCGAAGACATCCGCATGCATGCCGAGAAGGACCATGACGTCGTGGTCCGGCATGCGCAGACGCACACGATCGGCGAGGCCTTCACGCCGCCGAAAGGCAAAGCCTCGCGTAGCACGACGCTGAAGAACGGCGACGATCAGCTGACCATCCAGATGGGCGACCGGACGGTCTCCATCCCGATGGGAAGCCAGCGCACCACCGCCAAGGTCACCATCACCCACACGGTGGGAATGACCACCGTGACGCTCACGCCGGCGTCGCACTCGACCACCTCGCCGGTGATCAACCGCACGGCGCAAGCCACCATCAACGACAAGGCGGGCGCCGTGATCAACCTCACGGCTCCCCTGATCAACATCCAGGGCATGGTGCTCATCAACGGCATGGTGCCGCTGCTGCTGCCGGCCTGAAGGCTCTTTCTCATGTCGCGGGTCCGTTTCGCCACCGCTCGAGCGCTCTACGAGACCTTTCCGGCGGACGTCACCAGGATCACGGTGGCGCCGACCGACGAGGCTCCGGTGACGTTTTTGAAAAATCTTTCCGACGCCGGAAAGCTCGAGGACGCGGTGACGTTCTGCGCTTTTCTGCTGCCGCGACGCGAGGCGGTATGGTGGGCGTGCGGATGCACCAAGGCGTTTCTCGGCAACCACGCGGCGGGCCGGACCGCGGGGCTGCGCGCGGCGGAAGCCTGGGTGCACGAGCCCACCGAGGAGCACCGGGTCGCGGCGCTGGACGTCGGCAATCGCGGCGAGCCCGACGATCCGTCGACCTGGCTCGCGCTCGGCGCGGGCTGGTCCGGCGGAATGCTCAGCGCGCATCCAAAAATGCCGGCGCCGGTGCCGCAGTATCTCACGCCCGGGGCGGCGCGCATCGCCATCCTGCTCGCCGCCGAGCACATCGAGCCGGGGGACCGAACGCCGCGCATGCGTGCTCGCATCGCGGAAGGCATCAAGCTCGCAGAAGACGGGCCATGATCGCGAACCAGGCGCGCACGGTGTCCGCCCGGCCTGAGGAGCGGGTGCCACCGGCGCAGACGAGCCGACCGATGACTCTGACGCTGACCATAGAGAACGAGACGAACCTGCCGGACGGCGGGCCCCTGAGCGTCACGATCAAGGGCAAGCGCGGCATCGACATCGGCCGGGATGCGCATCTCGACTGGACGCTCCCCGATCCGAGCCGCTTCATCTCCGGCAAGCATTGCGAGGTTCGCTACAAAGACGGCGGCTACTGGCTGCACGACGTGTCGACCAACGGCACGTTCCTCAACGGCGCCGATCACCGCATGCAGACGCCGCATCTGCTGCGCGACGGCGATCGCTTCGTGGTCGGCAACTACATCGTCGCCGCCAAGGTAGACGGCGACGGGACGGCATCCGGGGACGCAGCGGCTCCCGTCGCCGCGCCCGCGATCGACTACGTCGAGCTCTGGACGAACCACGGAGAGGTCGCGCCGCCGATCGCCGCGAAGGAGCTCAGGCCACCGCAGGCCCGCGCGCCTGCAGGGCCCGATTTCCTCGACTGGGCGGTCGACATCCCCGATGCGCCGCGCACACCGCCGCAGGCGTCACCCCGCGCCAAGCCGGCCCTCGATCGCGACATGGACTGGGCAGCCGGGCGACCGTCTTCGCTGCCGGCCGCTCCGCCCGCGCAGCCGCCGATGCCGGCGCCGCGTCGCCCGTCGGCCGCAGAAACAGCGAAGAGCCCCTGGGACGAAGGCGTGCCGGACCGAGACGCGGCCGCGTCCTCGCCCCCACCGCGAGCACCCGTAGCCGAAGCTGCGCCATCGCCGAAATCGACGCCGGCGCCAGCGCCCGGCGAGACGGGATCGGCGGACGCGTTCCTGCGCCAGCTCGCCAGATCGGCCGGCCTTGCCGACGATCTCTTCACGCGCAGCGACACAGGCGAGCTCGCGCGCCAGCTCGGCGGCGTGCTGCGGGTCGTCAGCGAAAACCTCAGGCAGCTCCTGAGCGCGCGCGCCCAATCGAAGCAGCTGGCGCGCAGCGCGAGCCACACCATGGTGCAGGCGATCGGCAACAATCCGCTCAAGTTCGCGCCGTCCACCGAGGACGCGATGCGCATCATGTTCGGACCGCCGACACAAAGCTATCTCGACGCTACCCGCGCGATCGAGCAGAGCTTCGCCGACCTCAAGCAGCACCAGATCAAGACCTACTCCGCCATGCAGCACGCGCTCGCCGCGCTGATGGCGGATCTCGGCCCGCGCGCGATCGAAGACAGCACTCCGGACGATCGCGGCTTCGCCGGCGTGCTGGCCTCGCGCAAGGCGAGGCTCTGGGAGTCCTACGTGGCGCGCTGGCAGGCCAGGGTCCGCGAGGACGAGCGCGGGCCGGTCGAGGCGTTCATGCTCCACTTCGCCGAATACTACGACCGCGACGCGGCCGCGCCGACGCCGAGCAGGCGGCCGGCCGAGGCCTCGCAACCTCACGGGACGCAGACGGGAAAAGACGATGTCCTGGCACAGTAAAGTCCTGTGGTCCGAAGGCCTCTTTCTGCGGCCGCACCACCTGCAGCAGAACGATCGCTATCACGAGCGCCTGCTCGAGCGGCGGGTCGGGCACGTCACGCCCTATCCGTGGGGATTTTCCACGCTCGAGATCGATCGCGATCTCGCCCAGCAGAGCAAGTTCAGCCTGCGCCGCGCGACCGGCATCATGCCGGACGGCACGCCGTTCGACATGCCCGGCGACGGCCCGATTCCCGAGGCGATCGACGTTCCGGACACCGCAGCCGGACAGATCCTCTGGCTGTCGATGCCGGTCAGGGCGCCGAACACGCGCGAGGTCGACGACGACGCCAATGGCAGCGCGAGCCGCTACGTCAGAGGCGCCGAGACCTTCATCGACTCGAGCTCCCCGCTGCGCATCGAGGAGGAGATCGACATCGCCCATCCGCGGCTGGCGTTCGATCTGCGGCGCACCGCGAAGCCCGGCTACGTCGGGCTCGCAATCGCCCGCGTCCTCGAGGTGCGCGACAGGAACATCCTGTTCGACGAGAAATTCGTTCCGCCGATGCTGGTCTGCTCCGCCCACACTTCGATCGACGGCTGGATCAATCGCGTCATCGGCTGGGTGGAGAACAAGCTCGAGGAGCTGTCGCGCTACGCCGCCGACCCGTCGTCCGGCGGCGGCCTGCAGAGCGTCGACTATCTCGTGCTGCAGATGCTCAACCGCTACATCCCGGTGCTCAAGCATTTCGCCCGCTCCAACTACATCCATCCGGAACGCCTGTTCGACGAGCTGCTGCGCATGGCCGGCGAGCTCGCGACCTTCGCGACGCCGGAGCGGCGCGCCCGCGACTATCCGGCCTACGACCACGACGACCTCGAGAAGGTCTTCACCCCGCTGGTCAACGACATCCAGGATTTCCTCAGCGCCCGGCTCGGCCGGCGCGCCATCCGGCTCGAGATCATCGAGCGCGCGCACAACGCGTTCGTCTCGCCGATCCGCGATCGCGCGCTGTTCCGCAACGCGACCTTCGTGCTCGAGGTGGCGGCGCAGCGTCCGCTGGTCGAGATCCAGCAGGAATTCCCGCATCTGTTCAAGGTCGGACCCAACACCAAGATGAACGAGATCGTGCACGCCCATCTGCCGGGCGTCCCGCTCGTGCATCTGCCGACCCCGCCCGTCCACATCCGCACCATCACCGACCACGTCTACTTCTATCTCGATCGCAAGTCGGGGCTGTGGCCCGAGTTCAGCACCGCCGGCTCGATCGGCATGCACTTCTCGGGCGACTGGCCGGGCCTCGAGCTCGAGCTGTGGGCGATCATGGAAGACCGGCGATGAGCGACGACGGGCGGTTCAATCCATTCGGCCGCGGCGAGCGGACCATCATCCGGCCCAACCCGGGCGGACGACTGGCGGCCGCGCGGCCCCTGCCCGCTCCGGCCGCGGCGCCGACGCCGCCCGCATTGGTGCCGGTCAGCCCCGGCGGCCCGCAGCCGGCCCTTCCGGCGCCGCCGCAATCTCCCGCCAATCCAGCTCCTGCGCCGGTGCTCGCGACGGCACCGTCGACGCATGCCGCCGAGGATTGGATCAAGACCGCGCCCAAGCCGCAAGTCGCCGACCAGGCCGCCGCGCCGATGCCGATGCTGCGGATCGAGGAGCTCGCGGCCCCCAACGCCAATCCGATGATGCGGGCGGGCGGACCGTTGCTGCAACTGCTCGGCCGGCTGCGGGTCTCGCTCTTGCGTGCATCGTTCGCCAGCCTGATGGAGCAGGTCGCCGAGGCGATCAAGTTCTTCGAGAAGGACATCCGCTCCGCCGGCATCTCCGAGCAGCAGGCGAACAGCGCCAAATACGTCCTCTGCGCCACCGCCGACGACATCGTGCAGCATATCCCGACCGACGACCGACACGTCTGGACGCAGTACAGCATGCTCAGCCGCTTCTTCGGCGAGCGAGTCGGCGGCGTGCGGTTCTTCGACATCCTCAATCACGCCAAGCTCGATCCGCTGATCAACTACCCGCTGCTCGAACTGCAGCACGCCTGTCTCGCGCTCGGCTTCCAGGGCCAGTATCGTCCGCAGGCCGGCGGGCTCGCGACGCTGCAGCAGATCCAGCGCGATCTCTACGAGACGCTGCGGCGGATTCGCCCGCGCGTCATGCGCGACCTGTCCCCGCGCTGGCAGGGCCAGAGCCTCGCGCTCAATCCGAACCGCGTGCGGATCCCGACCTGGGTGGTCGCCTCGGCAGCCGCCGCCCTGTTGTTCGCCCTGTTCGTAACCCTGCGAATCCTGCTCGCCGGAAACGCCGAGCAGGTCGCCGAGAAGACCGCCATCCTGCACCCGCTCGACAAGCTCGACATCAAGCGCCGGGTCGTCGTGGCGACTCCGACTGCGACTCCGGTTCCGCCGCCGCCACCGCCTCCTCCCGCGCCGGCCCCGCAAGCCGAGCGCATCCGCAAGGGGCTCAAGATCGGCGACTGCAGCGTGGTCGACCAGACCGCCAAGCAGATCATCATCCGGCTGTGCGACCAGGTCACGTTCGATCCCGCCCAGGCGATCGTGAAGGACCAGTTCAAGCCGATCGCGGCGCGCATCGCCGCCCTCCTCAACAAGGAGGAAGGCGTGATCACGGTCGTCGGTCACACCGACAACACCCCGATGAAGACCGTCCGCTTCCCCTCCAACTTCGAGCTGTCGCTCGCGCGGGCGGAAGCGGTCGCCGCCCTGATCAAGACCGGCCTCGCCGACCCCCGACGGATCAAGGTCGTCGGCCGCGGCCCGGACGTGCCGATTGCGTCGAATGCCACGCCGGAGGGACGCGCCAAGAACCGCCGCGTCGAAATTTCGATCGGGCGCGCCAATGACTAGCGCGATTGGGATCTGAAGATGCACCTCAAGAAGGAAATCCTGCGGATCGCGCTGGTCAGCGTCGGCATCACGTCGATCGCCTCGCTGGTCTATCTGGGCGGACCGCTTATCGCGATCGGCGGCTGGCACCCGCTGCAGAGCTATCTCGTGCGCGAGATTCTCATCGCCGTACTCATCGCTGCGGCGGCATCGGCGGGCAGCTTCCACTTCTATCGGCGACGCAAGAAGGCGAAGGCACTGGCGCAGGGGGTGAGCGAGGCGGCGAAGCCCGAGAGCGACGAGGGGGTGCTCAAGGACAAGATGAAGGACGCGCTCGCGACGCTGAAATCGGCGAGCGGCGGCAAGAAGGATTTTCTCTACGACCTTCCCTGGTACGTGCTGATCGGTCCGCCGGGATCGGGCAAGACCACCGCGCTGGTCAACTCCGGGCTGAAATTCCCTCTGTCGCGCGGCGCCTCGCCCGCGGCCATCGCCGGCGTCGGCGGCACGCGCTACTGCGACTGGTGGTTCACCGAGGAGGCGGTGCTGATCGACACCGCCGGCCGCTATACGACCCAGGATTCCGACGCGTCGGCCGACAAGGCGAGCTGGGTCGCCTTCCTCGACATGCTCAAGAAGAACCGGCCGCGCCAGCCGATCAACGGCGTGATCCTGGCGATCAGCCTCGAGGACCTGCTGACCTTGAGCGCGGCCGACCTCGCCGCCCATGCGAACGCCATCCGCGCGCGCCTGCTCGACCTGCACACCCGGCTCAAGGTCGATTTTCCGGTCTATGCGCTGTTCACCAAGGCCGATCTGGTCGCCGGCTTCGCGGAATTCTTCGGCTATCTCGGCGACCAGGGACGCCGTCAGGTGTGGGGCGCGACGTTCCAGACCGCCGACAAGACCCGCAACATGGTCGGGGAGGTGCCGGTCGAGTACGACGCGCTGCTGGAGCGGCTGAGCGAGGACACGATCGATCGGCTGCAGGACGAGCCCGCGCCCAACACCCGCGTGCTGCTGTTCGGGTTTCCGGCGCAGATGTCGCGCCTCAAGCAGTCGATTCACGATTTCCTCAACCAGATCTTCGAGCCGACGCGCTACCACGCCAACGCGCTGCTGCGCGGCTTCTACTTCACGTCGGGGACGCAGCAGGGGACGCCGATCGATCAGCTCATCGGCGCGCTGGTCAAGAGTTTTGGTGCGGAAGAGTTGGCGGCGTCGACCTATTCGGGCCAGGGCAAGAGCTATTTCCTCCACGACCTCATCCTGAAGGTCATCATCGGCGAGGCCGCCTGGGTCTCGACCGATCGCGCGGCGGTGCGGCGGGCCATGCTGCTCAAAGCGGCGGCGCTGTCGGTCATTGCGGCGGTGGCGATCGGCGCATCCGCCGCGTGGCTCACCAGCTACCGGAACAACAGCACGCTGATCGAGCAGACGGACGTTGCCGACAAGAAGTATGCGGCGGATGCAGGCTCCTACCTGAAGGAGACCGTCATCGGCGATCGCGAGCTGCACAAGGTGCTGCCGCTGCTGCACCAGCTGCGCTACATGCCGAGCGGGTTCGCGACGCGGGACGCATCGACGCCGCTGGCGGCGACCTTCGGCCTGAGCCAGCGCGACCGGCTGCAGTCGGCTTCAGAGAACGCCTATCGCCTCGGGCTCGAGCGCATGCTGCGGACGCGCCTCGTCTTCCGCCTGGAAGAGCAGATGGAGGCGAAGATCGGCGATCCCGCCTTCATCTACGAGGCGCTGAAGGTCTACATGATGCTGGGCGGCCAGCATCCGACCGACCGCGACCTGGTGATCGGCTGGATGCAGCAGGACTGGACCGAGAGCCTCTATCCCGGCGCCGGCAACGCCGAAGGGCGCAAGGAGCTCGAGGAGCATCTCGTCGCGATGCTCGAACTCGAAAGCGGCGAGCCGCTGTTCGAGCTCAACGGCCGCCTGATCGAGGAGAGTCAGAAGCTGCTGGCGCGATTGAGCGTTGCCGAGCGCGCCTATGCGCTGCTCAAGTCCCAGGCACGCACCTCGCCGGCGGGCGACTGGAGCGCGGCGCGCAAGGGCGGACCCGACGTCGGCAGCGTGTTCGCGGCGGCCGGCGGGCAGCCGCTCGACACCGTGCGGGTGCCCGCCTTCTACACCCATGCGGGCTTCGACGAATACTTCCTCGGGCGCCTCGCCGACATCGCCGACCGCCTCAAGCGCGACCGCTGGGTGCTCGGCGCCGCCGGCGAGCAGGCGGCGGTGGCCGCGCAGTACGACGACCTGCCCGACGCGCTGCTCGAGCTGTACACGAAGGATTTCGTGTCCGCCTGGACGGAGGCACTCGGCAAGCTCAAGCTCAAGGCATTGACGGCGGACAAGCCGCGCTACCTGGCGCTCGGCGCGATCTCCGCGCCCACCTCGCCGCTCCGCCAGCTGCTCGTCTCGATCGACGAGGAGACGCGGCTCACCGCCGCACGGCCTGCCGCCAAGCCGTCCGAGCAGCGGCCGACGACGCCGGCCGCCGCCAAGCCGCTCACGGTGCTGTTCAAGTCGAAAGACCGCGCGCCGGGCGCCAACATCGAGGCCGCGTTCAGCCAATTCCACGCGGTGCTCGAAGGCGAGGCGACGCGCAAGCCGATCGACGCCGTGATCGGCAATCTCAACCAGATCGCGCAGAACCTGATCCTTGTCGCCACCAATCCGTCGCAGGCCGCGCAGGCGAGCACCGTGCTGCAGAACGAGGTCGCAGGCCTGCGCAACAACGCGGCCCGGCTGCCGCGGCCGTTCGATCAGCTCCTAGCTGATGCTGTCGCGCAATTCGAGAAGGACGTTTCCACCACCAAGGCCGGCCAGCTGACGATCATTCTGCGCGACCAGGTCTTTGGGCTGTGCGAGCGCACCATCACCGACCGCTATCCGTTCGTGAAGGGAGCCAAGAACGAGGTCCCCCTCGCCGACTTCGCCAAGCTGTTCAGCCCGAACGGCGTGATCGACAAGTTCTTCACCCAAAATCTCGCGCCCTATGCGGACACGTCGGGCGCAAAGTGGGCCTGGCGCACCGGCAGCGGCGTCGATCCGTCGCTGTCGCCGGCGACGCTGCGCGAATTCCAGCTCGCGGCCGAGATCCGCGACGTCTATTTCCAGAGCGGCGGCAACATGCCGATGGTCTCGCTCTCCGTGACGCCCCCGTCGCTCGACGTGCCAGGCGCGAACGTGCGCCTGGAGATGGGCGGCGTCTCCGTCGCAAGCCCCGCTCCGCCCAGCGCCCTCAACTTTCCCACGTCACCCCAGCCGCCGGCCGCGACCGGGCCGGTCACGGTACAATGGCCCGGCGCCTCCTTGCGCACCGCCATATCGGCCACGCTCGGGAGCGCTCCAGCATCCGTGCTCGAGCGCACCGGGCCGTGGTCGATGTTCCGCATGATCGAGGCCGGCTCACCCGCCTATAAGCCCGAGACCGCGACCACGACCGTCACCTACATCGTCGGCGGCCACAAACTGCCATACCTCATCGGCTCCGGCTCATCGCGCAATCCGCTGAACCTCTCGGCGTTGAGAGAGTTTCGCTGCCCCGGTGGGATCTGAAGGGTCAGCGATGCGATGCAGCCTTTTTGGAAAGCTCGCCGCCAAACGGGATTTCATCGCGGTCTGTGCGCCGCGCGATTTCCTGAACGTGTGGGAGCCGTGGATGCAGGGCGGGGTCTCGGCAAGCCGGGACACTCTCGGCCAGGAGTGGCACGGCGCCTTCCTGTCGGCGCCGATCTGGCGGTTCTGGCTGGGCGCGGAGATCTGCGGCACGACGGTGGTAGGCGCCTTCATGTCGTCGCTCGACGGAATGGGCCGCTATTACCCGCTCACCCTGTTCGCTTGCGCGGAGGCGGGTGCAGCCATTCCACCGCCGGACATCGAAGCGCAGGACCCGTGGTTCGCGGCGGCGGAAGATTTCCTCTTGTCGACGCTCGACGACACCGCCGCCTACGAGACCTTCACGGATGCGCTCGATCGACTGGCGCCTCCGGTTCATGCCGCGGTCGATACGCTTCCGGACGGCATGTCGAAGATCATGGACGGCACGGTCGCGGCGTCGCTCGAAGCGCCCTCGTCCGAGGTGTTCGCGTCGTTGCGCGCCGCCAATCACGCCAGCGCCTACGCGGCGGCGAGCTTCTGGTGGACGCTCGGCGGCGATGCGTTCGCGCCGGTCGCTTTCTGCTGCCGGCGCATGCCCGACCCGTCGCTGCAGGCCGGCATGTTGACCGGCCACTTCCCGCCGCCCGGCGAGTAGCTCGGAGCGGACCCGCCATGCAGCACGCCCCTGCGATCTTCGACACCGGCTCCGCGACCCATGTCGGCCGCGTGCGCGAGCGCAACGAGGACTGCTATCTGGCGCGCCCGGAGACCGGAATCTGGGCCGTGGCCGACGGCATGGGCGGCCACGCGGACGGGGACGTGGCGAGCCGCACCCTGATCCGCGCGCTGGCGTCGATCGAGCGGCCGGCCTCCGCCGACGCGCTGCTCGACCTGCTGGAGACTTGCGTCACGCAGGCCAATGCGCGACTGCGCGAGCTCGGCGACGAACGCGGCGACATCATCGGCACCACGCTCGCCGCCCTCCTCGCCTTCGACGAGCATTATGCGTGCGTGTGGTCGGGCGACAGCCGGATCTACCTGGTCCGACAGGGCGAGATCGTCCAGCTCTCGCGCGATCACACCGAGGTGGAGGAGCTGCTCGCGGAAGGAAGCATCACCGCCGAGGAGGCGAAGACGTGGGCCGGCCGCAACGGCGTCACCCGCGCCATCGGGGTCTACGACCTGCCCGAGCTGGAGATGACGAGCGGTCCGCTCCGTGCCGGGGATTCGTTCGTCGTCTGCAGCGATGGGCTGACCAAGCATGTGCAGGAAGACGAGATCCTCCGCTGCGTAAGCGCCAATCTCTCGCAGCAAGCGTGCGACGCCTTGATTGCGCTCACGCTCGAACGCGGCGCCCTCGATAACGTAACGGTCGTCATCGCCCATTATCAGCCCGGGAGCGCGCGGCGCCTCGGCGCCGGCAACGTGCGCGACGGCGGGGAGCGGGCCGAATGAGCGCGGCCAACATGCAAGCAAGCATCGGTCGCGCCCGCCTGTCCCCCGGCACGCGCCTCAACGGCATCTACGAGATCGATCGCCCGATCGGCATGGGCGGCATGGGCGAGATCTATATCGGCCGGGTGATCGAGACCGGCGATGCGGTGGCGATCAAGGTCTTGCTGCCGGAGTTCTCCGACAACGCCGCCGCGCTTACCCTCTTCCGCAAGGAGGCCTCGGCGCTGCATCACGTCCATCACGACGCCGTGGTGCGCTACTACGTCTTCTCGGTCGAGCCGGCGCTCGGCCGTCCCTACCTGGCGATGGAATTCGTCGACGGCCGCTCGCTGTCCGACATTCTGCACGGCGATGGTCCCCTGACCTTCGAGGCGGTGCGCTCGCTGGGGCAACGATTGGCATCGGGCCTGCAGGCGGCGCACGACTGCGGCATCGTTCATCGCGATGTCTC
>Ga0066388_100001355_pt1 | contig 13639 bp, 13 predicted proteins | sample PanSoiMetaGPlot6_FD_64539 | JGI IMG/M metagenome (GOLD analysis project Ga0066388, IMG submission 64539) | Tropical forest soil microbial communities from Panama analyzed to predict greenhouse gas emissions - Panama Soil - Plot 6 (Hybrid Assembly) | ecosystem: Environmental > Terrestrial >... | reverse complement strand
GGCACGACGATGAGGCCGACCAGAGCGAGCGGCCACTCGAACGTCACCGGTGCCGTCCTCGGCGCAGGAAGACGGCGAATGAGCGCAGCCAGTCGCCGGAGGTCGAGAGTACGACGTGGCGTGCGCCTGCCGAGGCAAGCGTGCGCGCAACGTCGGCGCGCTCCGCGGCAGCAGCCGTGGCGAACCGCGCGCGGAGCTTGTCGCTCCGAGTGTCCGCGCGAACCTGCCGTCCCGTCTCGGGATCCACGAGCCAGAGGACGCCTGCGTTCGGGAGCTGCTGTTCACGCGGATCACGAATCTCGACCGCGACGACCTCGTGGCGGCCGGCGAGCTCGACCAGCGGGCGCTTCCAGTCACGCGGGCCGCGGAAGTCGCTGACGACTACGACGATCGCTCGCTGTCTCGCGAGGGAGCCGGTGCGCCGCAGCGCCGCGCCGAGCGACGTCGCACCGACGCGTGCGTCGGCATGGTCGACGCGCAGTGCGTCGAGCAGGCCAATCAGGCCGACCCGCCCTTGCCGCGGCGGCAGCCATCGCTCGCGGTCGTCGCCGAACGTCACGTAGCCGAGTCGGTTCCCCCGCCGCGTCGCCACGTGGCCGACCGCGATCGCAACGCCTTCGGCCACGTCGGCCTTGCGACGGTCGGCCGTGCCGAACTGCATCGAAAGCGACGTGTCGAGCACGAGCCAGGTGACGAGCACGCGCTCCGCGAGCTGCACACGCACGTGCGGCTCACCGGTGCGCGCCGTCACGTTCCAGTCGATGTGCCGGACATCGTCGTCGCCGGCGACGTACGGCCGCACCTGGGCGAGCTCGGTCCCCTCCCCGAGCAGGATCGACCGGTAATCGCCGGCGAGCAGACCGCCGACGCGGCGGCCGATGCTGACCTCGAGCGCACGCAGCAGCGCGTCGGGCAGCGAGCCCGGCCCCGGCCGCTCCGGCGTCGGTTCTGCTCGGAGCGCGCGGAAGGGCGTCACGCGACGTTCGGTCTCGCGAGATCTGTCGCAGGCACGGGGACGTCGGTGAGCACGCGGTCGAGGATTGCGTCCGGCGACATCTCCTCCGCCAGCGCCTGGTACGTGAGCACGAGCCGGTGCCGCATGGCGTCCTTCGTCAGGGTCTGCAGGTCCTCGGCGAGCACGTAGTCGCGGCCGCGCAGGAGGGCGAGAGCGCGCGATGCCTGCACGAGGCTGATCGGCCCGCGCGGGCTTGCGCCGAACGCGATGTACTCCTTCAGCTCGTTCTCCGGCCGCCGCGTCGCGGTCGCGAGGTCGACGGCGTAGCTGACGAGCGCGGGATCGACGTAGATGCCCGCGACCTCCCTCTGCAGGGCCTTCAAGTCCTCGAGCGAAAGCGCCTGGCGCAGCTCCGGCGGTTCGACGAGCTGCCGCTGCACGATGGTCAGTTCCTCGTCGTGCGCCGGGTAGTCGATCAGGATCTTGAGCATGAACCGGTCGACCTGCGCCTCGGGCAGCGGATACGTGCCCTCGGACTCGATCGGGTTCTGCGTCGCCATCACGAGGAACGGCTGGGGTACGGGGTACGTGGTGTGCCCGATCGTCACCTGGCGCTCCTGCATCACCTCGAGCAGTGCCGACTGGACCTTGGCGGGAGCGCGGTTGATCTCGTCGGCCAGCAGGAAGTTGCAGAAGACCGGGCCGAGCTCCGTGTCGAACGTCCCCTCGCCCGGCCGGTAGATGCGGGTGCCGACGAGATCGGAGGGGACGAGGTCGGGCGTGAACTGCACACGCGCGAACGTCCCGCCGAGGACACCCGCCGTCGTCTTGATCGTCAGCGTCTTGGCCAAGCCCGGGACGCCCTCGATCAGCAGATGGCCCTGGGCGAGCAGGCAGACGAGCACCCGCTCCAGCATCGCGTCCTGGCCCGCGATGACTCGCCTGATCTCGAACAGTGCCTGCTCGAGCCGCTCCTGCGCTTCGCTCACCCCTGCCTCCCTTGCTCGCCGGTACTGAGTCATATACGACAGCAGGGCAATCTAAGTTTCTCCTGAGAGCGTAGGCTTATTCGTGATGACGAAATTCCTCGTTGAACGCAGCTTCGAAGTCGGCGAAGACCAGATGGACGAGGTCGGGAGGCGCTCGAAGCGGATCGCCATCGAGCAGTACCCGGAAATCACCTGGCATCACAGCCATGTCGTGATCGGCGACGACGGCAAGGTGAGGACGTACTGCGTCTACGAGGCGCCCAGCGAGGAAATCGTGCGCTTGCACGCCGGCAGCCTCGGGCAGCACCGCGTCGACGCGATCTACGAGATCGCCGGGGACGTCACGCCCGACGACTTTCCGCTCACGTAGCCGTCCGCCGCGCGCCCTTGCCGGCGCGCATCTCCTCCTCGTGGACCGAGGCCGCCTGCGCGAGGACCAGCCGTTTCGTCACGTCCCGGCGTAGGTCGCCGTCGCTCTCGGAGATCGCCGCGAGCGCTTGGCGGTAATAGCCGGCGGCCTCGCCCTTGGCCGAGCCCCGGTTCGCATCGTCTCCGGCTGCGACGTAATAGCGGACGGCGCGCTCGGGCTCGCCGGCCTCGAACCAGTGGTGTGCGAGCGCAGGCGCAACGTCGCCGACGTCGCCGACCGCCTCCTCGAGGAAGAGCGCGATCGCCTGGTGGCGCTCGCGGCGGCGGGCCCGCGGCAAGGTTGCATAGGCGACCTCGCGGATCAGCTGGTGCTTGAACGCGAACTGCGCGTGCGCCGAGCCGAGACGGGAGATCGGGTCGCGACGGATCAGGTCGCGACCCTCGAGCGCGTCCAACGTCTCTGAGGTGCCGGTTCCGAGCGCGCCCGGCCAGAACACCTTGCCGACGACCGACGCGTCGAGGAGCGCGTCACGCTCCGCAGCAGGGAGGGCGTCGATCCGCGCGGCCACGATCCCGCGGATGCTCGTCGGCAGCCCGCGCGTCTCGCCTCGTCCCTCCGCGACCGACGCGACGAGTTCCTCCAGGAAGAGGGGGTTGCCCTCGGCGGTCTCGGCCAGCGCACCGGAAACCTGATCTGCAGTCGCAGCAGCCTCCAGCAGTCGGCGAGCCAGCTCGGCCGACACGTCGTGTGACAACGGCTCGAGCTGGAGGGCCGTGTACGTCGGGAGCCCGCCGCCCCAGGTCGGACGCTCGGCGAGCAGCTCGGGCCTGGCCTGAGTGAGCAGGAGCAGCGGCACGTCGCGGACGCGCGACGCGAACATCTCCAGCAGGTCGAGCATGCTCGGCGCGGCGACGTGGATGTCCTCGAAGATGAGGACTGTCGGCTGTGCGCCGGCGACACTCTCGACGAATCGTCGCGCCGAATAGAACAGCGTTTGGCGGTCGCCGACCGGACCCTCCCGGCCGATGCCGATCAGCATCGCGATGTGCGACGCAACCTCCGCGGCGTCGCCGTCGAGGAGCTCGCGCGTCGTCCGTTCGAGCTTCTCGGATGCGTCGCTCGTCCGGTCGGTGTCGAACATGTGCGCGATCTGCTTCACCTGCGCTGCGAACGCTCCGTACGGCGTCACCTCGCCGTACGGCAGCGACCGTCCCCAGACGACGCGCGCGTCGCGCGGCTGGACTGCCTTCGTGAACTCCGAGCTGAGCCGGCTCTTGCCGATCCCCGCCGGCCCGAAGAGCGTCACGAGCTGCGGGCGGCGATCGGCCACGACGCGTTCCCAGATGCCCAGCAGCGCGTCGAGCTCCGACGTGCGGCCGAGCATCGGGACGCTCGCCTCCGCGCGCGCGCCGAGATCGGCACGCGGCCCGAGCGCGCGCCAGGCTGGCACAGGCTGCTGCTTCCCCTTCGCGACCACCGGCTCCAGCTGCTCGTACGCGATCGCCGTACGCGTCGCGTGGTAGGTCTCCTCGCCGACGAGAATGCCGTTCACGGGAGCTGCGGACTGCAGGCGCGCGGCGGTGTTGACCACGTCGCCGGAGACGAATCCCTCGCCCTGCGCAGGGTTGGCCGAGACTGTCACCAACGCCTCACCCGTGTTGACGGCGACGCGGACGTCCAGGTCGACCCCCTCGAGGATTGCCAGCGCGGCCCGCACCGCCCGCTCCGGATCGTCCCCATGCGCGACGGGCGCGCCGAAAACGGCCATCACGGCGTCGCCGATGAACTTCTCGACGGCCCCGCCGAAGGACTCGATTGCCGTGCGCACGCGCGCGAAGTACGGCGCCTGGATCGCACGGACGTCCTCCGGGTCGAGTTGCTCGGAACGCGCGGTGAAGCCGACGAGATCGACGAAGAGGACGGTGACGATCTTCCGCTCCTCCGCCAGCGCAGGCGCCGACGAGGGCAACGGCGCGGCGCACGCGTTGCAGAACCGCGCGCCGGGCGGATTCTCATTGCCGCAGTTGCTGCAGAGCCGTATACGCGAAATGTACGCCTACTCTCGGGCGGGAACGCGCCCACGCCGCCAGAAGACGATGGCCGCGAGCACGGCGGCGAGCGCGACGAGGCCGGCCGCAAGCGTGATCCGGTCGCGTGTCTTCGAGCTCCCACCGCCGCTGCCGGACGCCGGCAGCGGGTGCCCTGCTGCGGCCGCGAGCTTGCGGATCGCGGCCGTCGCTCCCTGGACCTGCTTCGTCGCCTCCTTGCCGGGGGGCGGCAGCTTCTGCACGACCGCAATCGCTCGCTTGTCCGGCTTGCCGCCGACCGAGTAGCCATAGCCGTTCGGCATCACCACGAGCAGCCCGTCGTGGTACTGAAACGACAACTCGAGCCCGAGAAACTGCGCGTACTTCTGCGCCTTGTCGTAGAGCGAGAACGCCGTACCGAGGTCGTAGCGCGAACCGATCACTGCCACCTTGATCTTGAAGCCCTTCTCGTTGGCGGCGCGAATCGTGTCCGTGAGCTCCTTCGCCGCCGCCGGGTCCACCTTCGCGTTGAACGGGAGGAAGCTGCTCTGGACGAGCAGGTAGTCGCTGGCGGGGTCGCCGTTCGCCCGCGCGACGGCTGGCACTGCGAGCAGCAGCAACGTCGCGACGATCGCGATCCGCCTAGCCAAGGACGTCCACCGCCAGCAGTGCGACGACGATGCAGGCGGCCGCGCCTGCAAGCAGCGCAACGAACGCAGCAGCGAGCACGAGCGTGACGTTGCGGTTGCTCATCCTGAGGCCCGATCGACGAGGAGAACGCTAAACGGCGCGCCGTTCTTCGGCGTAACGTCGAACGACAGACCCCAGTGTCCGACCATCACGAGGGCGGGCACGGCGTGGGTGTACACGCCCGGCGACGTCTCGGTCAGCGCGTACGACTGCGTGCCCATCTCCATGTCCAGCATCGTCGCGCCGATGACGACCTCCGCGCCGGTCACGGGTTGGCCGCCCTTCGTGATCCGCAGCGAGAACGTGTTCTCGGCGGCCGCACGGTTCGGGTCGACGTGGAGCTCGACGCGGTAGCCGTCCTTGGTCACGACCTCTGCCACCGGTCCGGGACCGACATGCGCGCTGGCGCCTCCGACCTTCGCCAGCGCTTTCGACGGCGGCGGCAGGCTCGAGAGAACCGCCGCGGCGACAACCGCGCTGACGACGATCAGCACCTCGCCGCTGACCAACCGCCGCAGCAGGCTCGCTGCTCCGGGCCCGAGCTCGGGACGCTCGCGGTAGGCGAGCAGGCGCGGCCGAGTCCGGAGCAGGTTCACCGCGGCGAGCAGCAATGCCGCGCTGAGGAGGCCGATCTTGACGAGCAGCGCCTGTCCGTACGACGTCTGCCAGAGGGACGCGAACGTCGGCACGTGCACGAGCGCGGCGCCGATCCCCGAGCCGATCAGGACGAGCACCGACACGAACGCCGTGTTCGAGAAGCGCGGAACGCACACGACGAGGCCCGCGACGCGACGAGCGGCCGGGAAGCTCCGCCAGAGGACGAGCAGGCCGACCAGGCCGCCGAGCCAGACGGACCCGGCGGCGAGGTGGAGCCAGTCGAAGAGCACCATCGCCCCGCGCGGCGACGTCTGCGCCGCGTGCCCGGCAAGACCCGGGACGAGCAGCACGGCCGCGGCGGCGGAGAAGGCCCCCGTGACCGAGAGGAGCTCGGCGACCGAGCGCCGCTCCCGCTCGGGCCGGTCGATCCACAAGGCGACCCCGGCCGCGGTGACGAAGAGCGCGAACACGATCTCCAGGTCGACGAGCCCGCGCCCGAACGCCGACGCGCGCAGCAACGGGAACAGCGCGCTCAGGTCGAACGCCGAACGCAGCGCGAACTGCGCCGTCGCCATGACGAGGTACACCGGAATCGCGATCAGCCCGACCAGCGCCGCGATCCCGAACGAGACGTCCAACGACCGCAGCCTCGAGCCCGGGAGGCGCTGCACGACGGGGCGCGCGGTCGCGATCCGTAGGACGAAGAGACCGATCGCGACCATGAAGGCCAGGAACACGATCGCACGCACAGCGACCAACCGCGGTGTGGCGGCCGTCTCCGAGATCGACGGGATGACGAACTGCGGTTGCGGCCCCGGATTCGGACCGACCGCGAAGACGAAGGCTCCGCGCACCGGATGTCCGTCGACCGAGATGACGCGCCAGTACACGAGATACCAGCCCTCTTCCAGACGCTTCAGCGGCACGACGAGCGTCTTCACGTTCGTCGCCGACCGCTTGGGGGCGCCAGTCGTCTGCTGCTGCCCAGCCGCGTTCGTCACCGAGATCGCCGCGAAGCGTGGCTCGACCGCCTCGGTGTACGTCAGCTGGACCTGGGGCGGTGGACTGTTGAGCACGACGTTTGCCTGCGGCACCGTGTGGACGAGCCCGGCGTGCGCCCAGGCGGCCGCCGGCAGCGCGAGTGCCGCGACGGCCGCGATGAGCATGACCAGCCGTCTCACGCGAGCGAGCGCTTTCCGCCACCGGTAAAGAGGCCGATGAATGCGACGACGAGCGCGAAGACGCCGACGACGAGAGCGATGATCGCCAACGTGCTGCTCCCGCCACCGCCGAGCGACGACTTCGCCTCGACCTGTGGCGCGGGCGTGTCCGAGGACTCCGGCCCGGTCCAGTCGACCACACTTCCGTCCGAGTAGGTCTGACGCACCTTGAACGAGTAGGTCTTCGCGCCGGCCGGCGAGGCGAGGAACTGGAAGACCGCATCCTCCAAGGTCGGCACCTTGCCTCCCGCCCACGTGACCTGCTGGATCGTGGCCGACTCGCCGGAGCCGGTGGACTTCACGTTGCGCGTCCAGCCGGGCGACGGGACGAACGAGTCGATCCCGAAGCCGCTCGGCGGCGTGAACTCGACCTTCGTCGTCGTCGCGTTCTCCTTTTCGGTCGGCACCGCCAGCGTGAACAGCTGGAGGTGCTTCGCGAGCGCGACGGCTGGACTGAGCTCCGCGTGCGCGAACGCGGACGAGGCGAGGATGAGAGCGCCGCTGAGAGCGGCGACGAAAACGCCGAAGCGGTACACCTTTGTTTCTCCTTTCGTTACCGGGTCAGGTCAACCCGGCAACGGCGGCGCACGCGCCGATGGCGCGCGTGCGCGCACGACTGCGCGCACGGCCGTCGCTTCGCCGAAGGCCGGCAGAGCTCCGGGCACGAACACCGGCAGTTCTGCAGCCAGCCGCGCGAACGTGGAGCGCATCCAGGCCACGACGTGAGCCGTGGCCGCAATGACCGCAGCGGCGACGAACGAGAGCCCCGCCTCGAACGGGATCAGGTCGCGATGCACCGGCCCGACGAGGCAGTGCAGCCCGTGCCACCCGAGCCCGGCGCGCCAGTGGAGGTACGCCTCGAGCATCCCGCCCACGAGGCAGGTCGTGACCGCGAGGAATGCCGCCGTTCCACACGTGCGTGCAACGGCGAAGGGCGCCGCCTCCCGGCGGGTGATCAGCGCACGCTCACGCACGCCGACCGCGACGAGCCAGCAGATGGTGACGGCGAGCAGGGCGCAGATGGCGAGCGCGATCAGCGCCAGCGCCGGAACTGCAGGTCCCCCGGCCTGGTGTCGGAGAAAGCGGGCCGAGGGATCCGGCACAGCGAGGTATGCGAGCGTCCTCGCCGAGAGAACGACAAGCGCGACCGCAGCGAGTCCGATCGGGATCCTGCGCATCACCGCACGTTCAGGGTAAAGGGTGCAGTCCGGACTCGCCCGTCGAGCTTTGACTGCAGGAACAGCCGCCAGGTGCCGCTCACGGGCAGGAGCACGCCGACGTGCAGCACGCCCGGCTTCGTCTGCCTCCCCGTGATCCGCGACCCGCCAAGGATGGACGTACAGCCGGTCGTCTGCGCGGAGCAGACGTGCGTATGGAAGTAGGCGAGGTCCCCGGCCCGGAAGAAGATCGCGTGCGCCAGGGCGCCGAACCACGGCGTGAAGGTCGCCGGAGTGCCGTTCGACCGTGTCACGTGCAGCGTCAGGAAGTTCGGCTGGATGGCGCGCAGGTTCGGCTTCCCCTGCAGCGCGAACCGGTAGCCGTCGACGGTGGTGACCGGCCGGAACGGCGGCAACGGCTGGTGCGGCGCGGTGCCCGGCACGGTGATCCAGCGGGTCAGCTGGAAGTTGCGCAACGGGCCGCTGAGCTGCGGGTACGCGTCGACGACGACCTTGTACCTGCCTGGAGTCGGGAACGTCACCGCCTGCTCGAACGTGCCGTCGGCGTGCGGCTTCGGGTGCCGGTGGATGATCGCGCCGAGGTCGCTCCGCACGACGATCAGGTGCACACCGGTGTGCGGCCCGCTGCCCGTCCGGTAGCGCGTCAGCGCCGCGCCGGACGGCTGGTTGATCCGAAACGACAGCACGGTCGGCTTGCCCGCCTCGAATCGTGCCGGTGAGAAGGCCGCGAGCTGGAACGTCCGCGCGGCGCCGATGGTGATCTGCGGAGAGCCCGAGGAACCACAGCCGGCGAGCACGGCCACGAGCAGAACCGCGGTTGCCGCAAGCCTCACAGCGGCCATTGAAGCAGTGGAACCGCCGGAGCCGCCTGATTGAATGACGGAGTGGTCCGGCGCAATACCGTGTTGCTCGCGGCCACGATGGCGGTCAACTCTGCGGTCTTGCAGCTCGTCGCCGCCGTTTCCTCCCTGACGTTTGTGCTCGTGACAGGTGTGCGGGGGCTGCTGGGGCTCGGACCGGCGATCTTCCTCATTGCCTCTGCACTTACGTCCGTCCCGGCCGGGCGGATGATGGACCGCGTCGGGCGAAAGCCGGTGATGAGCTTCGGGTTCGTGGTCGGCGCGGTCGGTTGCGCCGTGACGGCGCTCGCGACGCGCACCGACTCGACGGTCGCGGTCATCGCCGGTTTCGCCCTGATCGGCTCGGCCAGCGCCGTCTCGCTGCTGATCCGCGCCGCCGCAGGCGACATGTACCCGCCGGCGCGCCGCGCGCGCGGCATCTCCTACGTTCTCTTCGGGAGCGTGTTCGGCGCCATCCTGGGGCCGACCGTCTTCGGCCCGATGTTCGCGGGGAAAGACGTCGAGGCGGACGCCCTGACCGTGCCGTGGCTCGTCGCGGGCGGCATCTCGCTCGTCGCGCTCGCAATCGTGCAGTTCGTTCGCCCCGATCCGAAGAAGATCGCGGAGCTGATCGGCGCCCACGACGACGAGGCCGCAGCAGGACCGGCGGCCCCGCTCCGAGAGATCGTCCGCCGTCCCGGCGTGATCCCGGCGATGCTCGCGGCGCTCGCCAGCTTCGGCGTGATGGTCTCGGTCATGAACCTGACCGGCTACGTGGTCGTCGAGCACCACCACCACCCGCAGAGCTCGGTCTTTCCGATCATCGGCGCCCACGTCTTCGGCATGTACGCGCTCGTCCTCGTCATCGGCGCCCTGATCGACCGCATCGGACGGACGCCGGCGCTCGAGGTCGGCCTCGTCGTCATGGCGCTCTCCACGATCGGGCTGCTGTGGGCGACGACCGTGTTCGCGACGGCGGTGCTGCTGCTCGGTCTGGGGATCGGCTGGAACTTCTCGTTCGTCGCCGCGACGGCGCAGATGGCGGACCGTACGAGCGCGGCCGAGCGCGGCCGCCTGCTCGGCTTCAACGACCAGCTCGCCGCGTTCCTGGCAGCCGGGCTCGCCCTGCTGGGCGGCTACGCGCTCGACGCGATCGGGGTCGCAGCGCTCGCAATCGGAGCGACCGTGATCGTCGTCTCACCGATCGTGCTGATCGCCCGCCCGAGCTCGGGGGCCGCCGTTCAGGAAACCGGGTGAAGCGCCTCGCCGTCCTCGGCCTGCTGCTGCTCGTCGTCGCAGCCCCGGCCTCCGCGTCGTACGCGCCGTACCGCCACTTCCTCTCCCGACCGGACCTGAGGCCGCCGCGGATCGACCTGCTGACACGCACCCGCAACGTCTCGCCGGGCTACCTCTTCATCGCGCCGAAGAAGAAGGTCGAGCAGGGTGGCCCGCTCATCCTCGACAATCGCGGTCGCGTGATCTGGTTCCTCCCGGTCGACCGGCGCGGCGTGACGGACTTCCGCGTGCAGCACTACCGGGGCAAGCCGGTGTTGACGTGGTGGCGCGGCAAGTCGGCGGACAACAAGCGACTCGGCAGCTACTCGATCTACGACGACTCGTACCGGCCGATCACGTCCGTGCGGCCCGGCAACGGCCTCTCGGGCGACATGCACGAGTTCAAGATCACGCCGCGGAACACGGCGCTGATGACGCTGTCACACCGCGTGACCGTCAAGAGCCGCGACGTGCTCGAAGGGGCCTTCCAGGAGGTCGACATCCGAACTGGGCGCGTGTTGTTCGAGTGGCACAGCATCGGCCACATCAAGCTGACGGAGTCGTACTACCGGCTGCCGCGCGACCCGGACAAGACCTACGACTACTTCCACATCAACACGATCGAGATCGACCGCGACGGGAACTACCTCGTCTCCGCGCGCAACACGCACACGATCTACAAGATCGACCACAGGGACGGGAACATCATCTGGCGGCTCGGCGGGAAACGAAGCGACTTCACGCTCGGCCCCGGCGTCGCCTTCGGCTGGCAGCACGACGTGCGCCGCCAGAGGGACGGAACGCTGACGATGTTCGACAACGAGGCCGCCCCGAAGCTCCGGAAGCACTCGCGCGGGCTCGTGCTGCGGATCGACGAGCAGCGCAAGACGGCGACGCTCGTGCACAGCTTCGTTCACACCCCGCCGCTCGTCTCCGTCGACCAGGGGAACATGCAGAAGCTCCCGAACGGGAATTATCTCGTCGGTTGGGGGCATCAACCGTACGTGACCGAGTTCGGCCCCCACGGAAAGACGCTGCTCGACCTCCGGTTCGGCCGCTCGGGCGTCGACTCGTACCGCGCCTATCGCTTCAGCTGGGTGGGACGGCCGCGCAGCAAGCCGGCAGTCGTCGTCGAGGGAAACACCCTCTACACAAGCTGGAACGGCGCGACCGAGGTTCGCTCCTGGCAGCTGCTCGGTGGTCCCGACAAGAAGAAGCTTCGGCCGCTGTTGACCGTGCCGAAGACCGGGTTCGAGGCCGCGATCCCGCTGCCGACCGACACGCCGTGGGTGGCCGTGCGTGCGCTCGACACGCTCGGCCGGTCGCTCGCCCGCTCCGCCGCGGTGGGACGCACATGAAGCGGATCGCCCTCGCAACCGGGCTCGTGCTCGCGTGCGCGGCGTGTAGCAATGCCCACTCGACGGCATCCAAGCGTCCGGCGAAAGCAGGCCCGCCGCCCGGCCCGACGCAGCACTTCCACTCGCGACCCGACCTCCACCCGCCCGTGGTCAAGATCCTGACCAAGGCCCACGACACCGCGCCCGGGTACATCTTCATCGCGCCGAAGATGGCGGTCGTGCAGGCAGGGCCGCTGATCATGGACAACAAGGGACAGGTCGTGTGGTTCCACCCGCTCAAGCTGACCAAGGGCGTCACGGACTTCCGCGTCCAGCGGTACCGCGGCAAGCCCGTGCTCACATGGTGGCGCGGCAGGCTCTCGAACGTCGGCGTCGGCAACGGCTGGTACGTGATCTACAACACCTCCTATCGCCCGATCGCCGAGGTCCGCCCCGGACATGGTCTCGTCGGCGACGTCCACGAGTTCCACCTCACCTCGCGCGACACGGCGTACATGACGATCTACCACCGCCGCCACGCGGACCTCACCTCGATTGGCGGCCCGAAGAACGGCCTGATCTGGGACGGAATCGTCCAGGAGGTCGACATCGCGACCGGCCGCGTCCTCTTCGAGTGGCACAGCTACCCGGAGATCGGGATCCAGGAGTCGTACTCCCGACCGCCCAAGAAGCAGCTCGGGACGAAACCGTTCCCGTACGACTACATCCACCTCAACTCGATCGACGAGGAGCCGAACGGCAACCTGCTCATCTCCGGCCGGAACACGCACGCCGTGTACGAGGTCAGTCGCAAGACCGGCAAGGTCCTTTGGCGGCTCGGTGGGAAGAGAAGCACCTTTCAGCTGGGCCCGGGCGCCAGCTTCGCCTGGCAGCACGACGTGCGACGGCAGCCGGACGGCACGATCACGATGTTCGACAACGGCTCCGCGCCGCCGGTGCACAAGCTGACGCGCATCCTCGTCCTCCGGCTCGACATGGCCGACAAGCGCGTGACGCTCGTGCGCAGCTACCACCACCCGAAGCGCCTCCTGTCCCCGTTCGAGGGCAACGCCCAGTTCCTGGCCGACGGGCACATCTTCATCGGCTGGGGCGGCTGGCCATACGTCAGCGAGCTCGGCAAGGACGGGCGCGTGCTCTTCGACGCGTACTTCGGACACGGCAAGCCGCCGGGCGAGGATGCGGACACGTACCGCGCCTATCGCTTCGTCTGGCACGGCCATCCGACGGACGCGCCAGCGACCGCGCTCGCCAACGGCAAGGTCTACGTCAGCTGGAACGGCGCGACGGAGGTGACGCAGTGGCGGGCGATGACGGGCGACAATCGCGACGCGCTCACCGCCGTCGCCACCGTGGCAAAGTCAGGCTTCGAGACGGGCATCCCGCTCCCGGCGAAGGGGAAGTACGTCGCGGTGCAGGCACTCGACGCGAGCGGAAAGATCCTCGCCGTCTCGAAAACGCTGCAGCGCTAGACCGCGCGAGCGATACGGAGCTTCGCGAGCTCCCTGTCGCGCTCGTCGAGGATCTCCTCGAGGCGGGCGACCTTCATGCGCAGGGTCTCTGCCATCGTGACCATCTCGATGAACGCACGCTGCCGCTCCTTGAGCAGCGCTTCGATGCTCAGGAGCTTCTCGTCGGCGCTCATGATCGGCAGCGCATGCTGCGGCGCGGGCGTGAGCTGCAGCACCTGCGCCTCCTGCGCCACCTGCACCGGCTGCGACGGCTGCGCCGCAGGCGTGTCCAGGTTCGCGACCTGCTCGGCGACGGCCCGCGCCAGCTCGTGCTCGGGATCGGGTCCCGGTGCCGGCAGCGGATCGGGCACCGGCGGCAGGCTGGCGACACGCTCGGCGAGCTCGCGCACCATCGCCACGGGGTCCGGCGCGGGCTCGGCCTTCGGCTCCGGAGCCGGCTGAGGCTCCGGCACCGCCGGCGAGTTCTGGATGTCGAGCACCTGTTCGGCGATCGCCTGAGCCAGTGCGAGCCACGACGTGCGCCCCTGCTGGATCAGGATCTCGCCCAGGCGACGGCCGGAGCGCTCCTGCTCCGCGAGCGCAGCCTCGAGGTCGGCTTCGGAGATTTCCCCTTTCTCGACCAGGATCTGACCGATCGGACGCCGCCGCATGGCGGCTTTATCGGCAGTTAGG
>Ga0066388_100001354_pt1 | contig 13640 bp, 9 predicted proteins | sample PanSoiMetaGPlot6_FD_64539 | JGI IMG/M metagenome (GOLD analysis project Ga0066388, IMG submission 64539) | Tropical forest soil microbial communities from Panama analyzed to predict greenhouse gas emissions - Panama Soil - Plot 6 (Hybrid Assembly) | ecosystem: Environmental > Terrestrial > Soil... | reverse complement strand
CGTCTTCGTGAGAAGCACGGGGACCGCCACCGATGGGATCCAGAACACCCGGACGCGGACCATCCAGACTCTCGTGCGGGCGGCCAGCACGTCTCCCTGGGCCGGCGGCATCGTGGCGGGAAACGGAAGCCCCGCGGTCAGCGGCGAAGTGCTCATCGCAGGGAGCGTGCAGATCCTGGGCGGTCTCGCGGCGAATCCGGCCATGGACATTGGCGGCGGAGGAAACGCGGGGATGGTGAACAACTGGTTCCCGCTCTCGTCCGCCTCCGGCTATTCGCAGGCGGAGCCGGGGAACGACTCGCTGGTTCGGCTCACCTCCCGGCAGCTGATCTGCCCTCCGAGCACCAACTGTGCCGGGGGCGCGAACCTCGTGGAGTCGCTCGCCGCGAGCATCAGGATCTTCGGCAACATCACCAGTCAGATGGTCAATGTCGTGGGGAGCACGTCGCTGGGCCGGAGCGGCGCGACTTCTTCCTACGGCAGTCCGGCCCGCAATGGCAAAGGCCCGCTCGACGGTGTGTACATTGCCGACGGATGTGAGCTTCCGTGCATCGGAGGGCCGCCCCAACCCTTCAATGGGGCGGCGTCGGTGATCGTCGATCGTGGCAATCTCACCCGGCCGTATCCGAACAATCCGCCGCTGGGGCCTCTTCTCTCTCCCGCGAGCGCGTGGCCCGTCTTCGACGACGTCGTGACCATCTCCAACAACGTGACCGGGACCAACTATCCGCAGTTCTACACGGGGTGGTTCAGTCCCAGCGTTTCCGGTGGCGCCAACACTGCCGCGTGGACAGCGGCCACTACCGTGAACCGAGCGAACTGCAGCGGGACGACCGCACAGATGGACGAGTGCGGGGGCAGCGGCGGCGTTCCCTTCACGCTGGGCGCTCTCTTCAACAAGTTGAGTGTGAATACGCCGTCGTTCCGGCACAGCTTCACGTTCACGGACCGCCGCGGTATCCAGCGCATCGCCGAGGTGTGCTGGAAGCGTGACACGATCGGCTTCAACCAGGGTCTCAATCCACCTCTTCTCCCCAATACCCTGGAGTTCGGTATCCCGACATGCGCGACGCCGAGCGGACCAGGCAACGCGACGGCCCCCACCATCCCGGTGATGTTCGCGTACGGCAGTCCCTGGGGGATCGACTATGCGGGTGGCCCACACATCGACATCAATTTCCGCGGCTGGGCCATGATGGTGGCCACCACCAGCGTCTTCATCGACGAGAATTTCTTGCCGTACTGCACGAATACCGGAGCGACGCCTCCCTGCGGCCCGGCCTTTCCATCTGCAGGCTGGCAAGGCGGGAACAAGTTTCCCGAGAATCATCTCTTCGCCGTCATGACGACGAGCGACGTGATGCTTGCGACCCTGCGAACGGATGTGAAGCACATCTTCGGCTTCTACTGGGCCATGGGGAACATCGGAGTCAGGCAGGATGTCAACGTGGTCGGCATGCTTCGAGGCTCGAACGTCTGCTTCCGGAACAGCACCGGATGCGGGGGCATGGGTGGTGCCGGCAATGTTCCAGGGTTCTTTCAGGCCAACTTCTTCGATCACCGAAAGATCCCGAACGAGCTGGCCGCCCCCTATGAGGTGCCCGGGCAGCCCTCCGGTGCCCGGTGGCAAGTGTCTTCCGTACCTCAGTTCTGGATCGAGTGCCGTCGGGGCCCCACCGATACCCTGCCGACCACTCCATCCGGTATCTGCGGGTATCAGTAAGTCCAGTGATTATTTGGGATTCTCCCGACCCCGTTGCTATCCTTTACACCCTTAAACTTGGTGCTTTGGGCAAGATGAAGCGCCCCTCACGCAGTCGCGAGAGATAACGAGGGCCAATGCTCGGGAGTCTCCTGCGCAAGCGAAAGGTGGTCGGGCTGGATATTGGCTCGGGCTCCGTCAAGGCCCTGGCCCTGGAAGGCCGCGGCACCGACCTCGTCGTTACGGGCCTCGGCAGCGCGCCCGTCGCTGCCGAGACGCAGGCGCAGCAGGTCCATCAGGCCATCCATCTCGCCCTGGCGGACGCCGGCGCCGACAGCGCTCCGGTCGTCGCGGCCGTCGGGGGTGCGGAGGTGGTCATCCGCCAGGTGAGCCTTCCTCCGCTGCCGCCTTCGCGCATCATCCCCGCGCTCGAGATGCAATACCGCGAGCTGGGTCTGCATCCGCCGGACGAGTCCGTGCTGGACGCTCAGATCCTCCGGACCGGCCAGGACAATGGCGCGAACGAGATCCTGTCCGTCAGCGTGCCACGCACCCTCGTGACTGAGCGCACGGCGCTGCTGAGGCGCGCGTCCGTCAACGTCCAGATCATGGACGTGGAGCCGCTCGCCATCCTGAACGGCGCATTGCGTCTCACCGCGCTCGAGCCTGGCGAGCTCCTCGTCGTCGTCAACATCGGCCGGGAGAGCTCCGTGCTCTGCCTCTTCAGCGAGCAGGGGCCGGTCGTCGCGCGCTATCTCGAGATTGGCGCCGAGGTGTTCACCGAGCAGATTCGCGTGGCATTCCAGCTCTCCCCCTTCTCGACGGAGAGCTTCACTCGCACCATCTCACCGGGGGAGCTGTCCAAGGCCGAGGCCGCCTGCCGCGAGGTCGTCGAGCGCATGGCCGAGGATATCCGCCTGTCCCTCACGTTCTATCGTACGGAGTACGATCGCGAGAGCCTGCCTCGCTACGCGCTGGGCGGGTGGGCGGACATCCCCTACATCGGCCGCTGGCTCGGCGACCGGCTGGGGCTCTCCGCACCTTTCGAGGTCATGGATCCCCTGCAGGCGGTGGACGTCCGCGCCCCGCAGATCGGTGACACGCCTCGGCCTCCCGGGCCGCAGTTCCTTCAGGCCTTCGGGCTGGCCCTTCGCGGTCTATGAGTGCACGCTTCACGCTCGACGTCCTGCACCCCGGCCATGTGGCCGATTCGTGGCAGGACTGGTTCATCGGTCCCTACGGCGCCCGGCGGCTCTTCGTTGCCGCGGGGATCTGCGCCGGCATCCTCCTGCTCGTCGTCATCGTGCTCGTCCTGCCCCCGACCTTCCGCCTGTCCACGGACCAGGGTGCGATTCCCAAGCTGCGGACAGATCTCGCCACGCGTGACGGAAACCTCAACCTGCTCCGCCAGGATCTCCAGGCGCTGGGCGTCGAGGCGAAGCGGCAGGTGCGCTGGGCGGATGTGCTCGGCGCATTTCGCCACCAGACACCGCCGACCATCCGGTTGCAGAAGGTGGAAGTGGGCGTGGCGCCGGGACCGTCCGCTCCCCAGCCGGGGCAGACCCAGGCGCAGGGGGTCTTGCCGGCAGCTCCCGAGCTCAAGATCGAGGCGGTGACGCCGCTTCGCCCCGGCCCCCCGCCGCTCCTCGAGATCGCGTCGTTCATGGGCGGTCTCCTGAAGGACCCGGCCGTCGAGAAGCGCTACCGGCTCAAGAGCTGGGAGCTGAAGCAGCCCGGCGGGGGCGGGGCGCCTTCCGCCGACGGAGCGCAGCTGCAGATCCTGATCACGCTGTCGGAGCGCCCGCGATGAGGGAACGCCAGCTCGCGATCTTCTGGATAGGGCTGGCCCTGGTCTTCATCGTCGCCCTGGTCGCGCTCGTGCAATACGCGAGCTCGCTCCGGACGCGAAGCGCCACGGCCGCCGCGGAGGTCGCGAGACTCAAGGCGGCCATCGCGCAGAAGGAGCAGGAGACGCTGACCGAGATGAGGGCCAATGCGTCCATCCTGCAGGAGATGAGCTGGACGGGCACCACGGGCGACCCCGTGGCGTTTCTCTCCCGCGTGGCGGACCTCGCCCAGGGCTCGCGCCTCCGCGTGCTGGCCGTGGGGCCGCTCGAGCAGCAGGACACGCCCCAGTTCAGCAAGTCCTGGCACGCGGTGACGGTCCAGGGGCCCTTCCAGGACCTCGTGGACCTGGCGACGCGCGTCGAGGGCGACCGGGGCACGCTGGAGAACGTGTTCATGGAGGCGCAACCGCCGGTCGCCCTCGCTCCCACGCCCGGCCGGCCCGCTCCGGTCCGTCTCACGCCGGAGGTGCTCGCGCGGTTCCGCGTGACGGCGCTTCAGCTGACGGTCCAGGCGAGGAGGATCATTGACGACGCGGCCAGGGCGAGCGGCGTCACGCTCGCTCCGCCGGGGCCACAGGCCGGCCTGTCGCTGCCCGTGCCTTCGACCGCAACGGAATCGCGCGATCCGTTCACGTTCGGCCCGACCGTGGAGACGCCGCGCACCGTCGCGGAAACCACCGCGCCCAAGCAGGTTTTCGACCTGCAGGGCATCGTCGGCTTCCCGGGGGGCCACCTCGCCATCCTGAACAACCAGATCGTTCGCACCGGCGACAAGGTCAGTGGTCACGCCGTCGAGCACATCACGGACAGCGTCGTTCTGCTGCGCCAGCCGGACGGGATACCACGGCGCATCTCGCTTCCTGAAATCGGTGCCATCCGGGCTGCGCGTCAGGAACCGGGACCCCCGACGACCCCGCAAGTTCCGCCGATTCCGCCGCTGCCGACAGCCAGGCCATCATCGGCGGGCGAGGACGCATCTGGGTCTCGCCTGTCCGAGAGCAGAGGGAGGTAGAGTAGACCATGCACGTCCTGAGACGCATTGCGATAGCGACCGCCGCCTCGCCGATCCTGTGGATCTCGGTCGCGTTCTCGCAGACCGCACCTGCCCCGCTGGATCCCACGATCCCGAGCCCGCGTAGCCTGGACTGCTACGAGCGCCTGCCCACGGAGACGGTCAACCTGGCCCTTCGCGAGGCTGCCACGCAGAACACGCTCCGGCTCCTGGCGCAGAGCTACAAGGTCAACATGGTGGTGACGGACGACGTGAAGGGCACCGTCACGCTCGACTTCTACCGCGCGCCGGTACGGGACGTTTTCCAGGCCATCCTCGACGCGGCCGGGCTCGTGTGTGTCAGACAGGGCGAGTTGCTCCGCGTCAGCACCGCCGCCCGCCTCGTGCAGGACGAGCGGAGCCGGAACGATGCGCTCATCAGCCGCGTGGGGCGCGATGCAGATCTGACCAAGCGGATCAACGATCTCCAGCGGCAGGCGGCGGACAGCACGATCTCCCTCGCGGCGGCCGAGGTCACGAAGCGGAACGCGGAGCTCATAGCGAAGCGCGGCGAGATCAAGCAGGAGATCGTCCGCCTTCGCTACGCAGACCCCGGCCAGATCGGCAAGGCCGTGGCCGCCATGGTCGGCATCGGCCCGCAGGCGACTTTCGTGTCGTGCCGGACCAAGAAGGTGGAGGACAAGCTGGTGCCGGAGGCCATCGACCCCGTGGGCGGCGGCGGGGCCAGCGCGCTCAGCGAGCAGGAGCGGACGGCCACGAACCTCGCGCGGGCCGCCTCGGGGACGTTCGGCATCCAGCCCGTCCCGTCAACGCCGGGAGGCGTCGTCGGCCCGCCGGGCGGTCTGGGCGCCATGCCGCCCTTCTCTGGTCTCTTCGGGCCTCAGCCGGCGCCGGCCCCGGCGCCGGCGCCGGAGATCGTGCCCGGCGGCGCCGGTCTGGTTCTCCCCGGCAGTGGTTCTCTGGGCCTCTCCGCAGCCGAGACGTCGCCGACCATCCGCACCGACTGCGATTCGAACAGCATCGTGCTGCGCCTCTACGACGAGCAGATGCGGCGCGCGAAGCAGGCCATCGACCAGCATCTCGACGTGCTGCCGCCTCAGGTCAAGATCGAGTCGAGACTGGAGCTCCTCGATCGCGAGGACCTCTTTGCGCTGGGCGTTCAGTGGGGTGGCGGTGGATTGCTCTCGGTCAATAGCCGCACGGCGATCGTCGGACGAGGCTTCACCTCCGGCCAGAACAACACCCAGGGTATCGGGCCGGCAAGCTTCTCGTCGCCCAATCCCAACCTGACTCTGACCAACGTCATCCCGGTCAGCGGCACCACCGGCCTGGCGGCGGGCGGCAACCTCGTCAATCTGCCGATCGCGAACCTCCTCGAAGGCGCGGCCCAGTCGAGCGGTGGCGGCTTCGCCTTCGGCATCATCGGCGCCAACATGAACCTGAGCCTGGCGCTCGAGGCGCTCAAGACCCAGAATCGCACGCAGTCGCTCGCGCGCCCCGAGGTGGTGGTGACCGAGAATCAGAAGGCGCTCGTGGCCCTGGGCGAGGAGATTCCGTACGCGACGATCAGCGCGGCGGGCACGCAGATCCAGTTCAAGAACGCCACGCTCAAGCTCGAGGTCATCCCGGCGGTCGTGTGCAAGGTCGATCCGGCGACCCAGACCACGCCGATCACCAAGACGGGAGGCAGCCACCGTCTGCGCATGACCGTGCTCGTGCAGAACGACACGCGTGGCCTTCCCGTGGACCTCGGTCCCAACGGCGCGCCCCCGGCCATCAACACCCAGAAGACGCAGACCGAGACCATGATGCTCGAGGGGCAGCGGCTGGTGATCGGTGGCATCACGCAGGTCCGCACTCGCGACCAGCTGCGCAAGGTGCCCGTGTTCGCCGACATGCCAGTTCTGGGGTGGCTCTTCAAGCAGAAGGGCCAGGACGACCAGAGGCGCGAGCTCGTGGTCTTCATGACGCCCACGGTGCTGGCGAGCGTGGCGCCCTCCACGACGCCGGCGTGTCCGGCGCCCGTGGCGCTCAGGGATGTTCCGCGGTGAGGCGGCCGATCCTCGGGCGGTCGCGAAGGGACCGGAGGTAGCCGTCAATGTACGAGGCGTTCTATAGCCTCGACGACCTGCCGTTCGTTCTGACCCCGGATCCGCGCTTCCTCTTGCGCTCCAAGAGCCACCACGAGATCCTCGCCACGCTCGTCTACGGCGTCACGAGCCAGAAGGGCCTCATGGCGCTCGTGGGAGATGTGGGGACGGGCAAGACCACGCTCTGCCGCGCGCTCCTCCGCGATCTGCCGGACACCGTGCAGAGCGCGCTGGTGCTCAATCCGTACCTCTCCGGCGTCGATCTCATCGGCACGCTCCTCGACGATCTGGCCGTGGACCGGCGCCCGAGCGCCACGAAGGGCGAGCTGATGAGCGCGCTGTCGCAGTACCTGCTCGCGGCGGGAGGCGCCGGCAAGACGGTGCTCGTCATCGTGGACGAGGCGCAGCGGATGAGCGTCGAGTCCCTCGAGCAGATCCGCATTCTCTCGAATCTCGAGACGGCCACGCGCAAGCTCGTGCAGATTCTTCTCGTCGGCCAGCCCGAGCTCGAGGAGAAGCTCAAGCTCAACGAGCTGCGCCAGCTCGACCAGCGCATCGGGGTCCGCTGCTATCTCAAGCCGCTCCCGCGCAAGGAGACGTATCGCTACGTGGAGCATCGCATGCGGGTCGCCGGGCTGCCCGGCGCGCTGCCCTTCACCCGCGCGGCCCTCGCGCGCATCCACAAGGTCAGCCATGGCATACCGCGCGTGATCAATCTCGTGTGCGACCGCGCCCTCATGGCCGGCTTCAGGCAGCGCGTCCGGGAGATCACCCCGGGCCTCGTGGCCGCCGCCGTGCGAAACCTCGAAGGCGGTCGCCATGGCCGCAACCGCTACACGCGCGTGTGGGCGGCGCGGGGCGGTGGACTCCGTCGCGCGGCGCTGATCGCGGGCCTCGTGGTCGTTCTGCTGGGCGCGGGCGGCGCCGCCGGATACTGGAGCGTCCGGCGCGCCGAAGGGTTGCGCGGGGCTGCCCTCCAGGCGGCGACGATAGGCGCGTCGGTGGCGCCTCCGGCGGCGGCCGACGTGGCGCCGCTCGCGCTCGCGCAGTCGGCGCCTGCGGTCAGCACCGCGGCCGGCCTCGCCCAGGCTCCCGCAGCGCTCTCCGGGCCCTCCGCTCTGCGGGACGAAGACCCGCCGGCGGTGGACTCGCAGCGCCGTCTCCTGGCTCGCTTGCTCGCCCTGTGGGGTGTGCCCGGCACCGCAGGCGGCATTCCGACACCACCGTGGCCGCTGACGGCAGACGGTAGCCTCGACATTACGGCCGTGGCCGCTCGGCACGAGCTGGCCGCTACGTACTTGTCCACGACGACGCTTGCCGATCTTCGCGCCATCGGGCTGCCCGCGCTCGTCGAGCTGGCCGACGCGCCCGGGCGAGCGCATCTGCTCCGCTGGATCGGATCCGATACCGCGACGCTCATCTCGCCGGATGGCGAGGAGGCCCGATTCGCCCTGAGCACGCTCGATCCGGCCTGGACTCGCGGGGCCTGGATCGTGTGGCGAAATCTGGACCAGCTGCCGGCGGATCCGCGTCGGGAGATGACGCCCGCCGCGCTCTCGGCCGTCGCGCTCCGGCTCCAGAAGCTCGGCTATCTGGGCTCGCCCGCTCCATCGAGCTTTGACGTGAGGTTCCAGCAGGCCGTCCGGCGCTTCCAGCGGTCCGTTGGCAGCCTTCACGAGGACGGAACGCTCGGGCCGCGCACGGTGATCGCGCTCTCGCGCGTGGCCGACGGGGGACGCGTGACGCCGAGCATCGTCGAGGGTAGCCGTCCATGAGCCGCCTGGCCGACATCCTGATGCGCATGGATCAGGAGCATGCCCGCCGGCCCGATCCGGGCAGCGCCCCGCCCATTGTGGCCGGTCCGGCGCCGCGGCGCGCATGGCGTATCGTGGGGACTTTGGTTATTGTGGTGATCATGGCTCTTCTCTCGGCCGCCCTGTGGCTGCGTCCCCAGGTGTCGACACTTCAGGCCGCGACGAAGCCGGCACCCGTCCATCTTCCCGCTCCGCCAAGTCTGACCGAAGCCGTGGTGACGTCGTCGCGCGGACAGGCAGCGGCGCTGATCCAGAGCGGACTGGTCGCCGCGCGAAACGGAGAGACGGAGGCGGCGATCGCCGCTTTCCAGCGAGCCACCGACCTGGAACCGGCCGATGCGCAGACCTGGACGAATCTGGGCGTGGTGCTGGCTCGTTCGGGACACGAGGCGCAGGGCATCGAAGCGTTCCGTCGAGCCCTGCGCGCCGCACCCGATCATCCGGAGGCCCACCGCAATCTGGCGGTCTTGCTCGATCGTCAGGGACGAGAAGCGGAGGCGGCGCGCCACTATCGCGCGTACCTCGACAGGAGCGCGATGGATGCGCCGGATCGTGCGCCGGTGGCCGCGCGGCTCGGTGAGATGAGCGCCGGGAAAGCGACTGAATGAGCATCCCTCAGGACCGGTGGGCATGGCTGCCGCTCGGGCAGATGCTCGTCAACGAGAAGGTGCTGACTCCCGACCAGCTCAATCAGGCTCTCGAGCGACAGCGCAAGACGCGCGAGCGTCTCGGGCAGATCCTCATCGACATGAAGCTCCTCGACGAGGACATGCTCCTCAAGTACCTGGGCGCGCAATTCCGCAAGGAGCCCATCTCCCGCCAGGAGTTGGAGGGTCTCGAGGGGGACGTGGCCAGGCTCGTGCCGGAGGAAGTGGCGCGGCAGTACGGCGTGATCGCGACGCAGCGTTCGGGTCGCCGGCTGGTCGTGGCGACGGCGGATCCACTGAACGTCATGGCGCTCGACGACCTGCGGCGCGCCACCGGGCTCGACGTCGACTTCCGGATCGGCCCCGCGGGCGCCATCCAGGACGCCATCGACCGCAGCTACCGCCGGACGACCATCGCAGGGGCGCCAGGGGAGGGACTCGACGACGCGCTCAAGATGGATCTCGGGCTGTCCGTGGGCCCGATGGCGGCGACGCCGTCCGAGAGCACGGTCGACATCCGGCAGCTCCAGAGCCAGGCTGACGATCCACCCGTCGTGCGCGTCGTCAACTACGTGCTCGGGCGCGCGGCCCTCGACGGCGCCTCGGACATCCATGTGGAGCCGCACGACGACCGCACGCGCGTCCGGTATCGCATCGACGGCCTCCTGTTCGATCTCCTCGAGATCCCGCGCCAGCTCCACCTCGCCGTGGTCTCCCGCATGAAGATCATCTCGCGCCTCGACATCGCCGAGCGCCGGCTGCCCCAGGACGGCAGTTTCGCCTCGCGCATCCACGGGCAGGAGTTCGACTTCCGCGTCTCCACCCTGCCCACCATCTACGGCGAGAAAGTCGTGCTGCGGCTGCTCGAGAAGGCGGCCGTGGTGGAGCGCTACAGCATCGAGACGCTCGGCTTCGAGAAGGAGCAGCTCGATCTCTTCCTGAAGGGCATCCGGCGGCCGTGGGGCATGGTGCTGATGACGGGTCCCACGGGCAGCGGCAAGTCCACCACGCTCCATACGGCGCTCAAGTTCATCAAGTCACCGCGCAAGAACATCATCACCGTCGAGGATCCGGTGGAGTACCGCCAGTCCGGCATCCAGCAGGTGCAGGTGAAGGCGGAGATCGGCCTCGACTTCGCGCGCTCGCTGCGGTCGATCCTGCGCCAGGATCCGGACATCATCATGCTCGGCGAGATCCGCGACCAGGAGACGGCGGAGATCGCCGTCAAAGCCGCCCTCACCGGACACCTCGTGCTTTCCACCCTGCACACCAACGACGCCGTCTCGACGCTCGTGCGCCTCATCAACATCGGCGTGGAGCCCTTCCTCGTCGCCTCCGCGGTGAACGTGGCCGCCGCCCAGCGGCTCGTGCGTCGGATCTGCAAGAACTGCAAGGAATCGTACCGGCCGACGGCCGACGAGCTCGCGCTGTTCGCTCCCGACCCCGGCCCCGAGGTCCTCTATCGCGGGCGCGGCTGCAAAGCCTGCCGCAATGTTGGGTATGCCGGACGCATGGCGCTCTACGAGGTCTTCTCGGTGGGCCCGGACGTGCGCCGCATGCTCATCGACGGGGCCGACGGCGACAAGATCCAGAGATACGCCATCGAGTCCGGCATGATCACGCTCCGGCAGTGCGGCTTCCGGCAGGCCGCGCGCGGGCTGACGACGCTCGAAGAGGTGCTCGCCGTGGCCATGGACGCAGACTGATGCCGGTGTTCGTCTACGAGGTGGCCGATCGCCGCGGGGCGGTGAGCCGCGGCACCGCAGAGGCGGCGGAGCAGGCCGAGCTGATCACGCGCTTCCGGGAGCGGGGCGACCTGGTCCTCTCACTGCGTCCGGCTGCCGGCGCCGGCAGGCCGAGGGCAGGGGACCTCGGGCCAGTCCTGGAAGCCTTTCGCCAGTCCTACAAGCGGCTGTCGAGCGGCATCAAGCTCAACATGCTCCTCCTCTTCACGGGTCAGCTCGCGGCCATGCTGGGCGGAGGCCTCCACCTGGTCCGCATCCTGACGGCGCTCGCCGCCGAGTCGAGCCACAAGGTCTTCACCAAGGTGCTGGAGCAGGTGCGCGACGACATCACGGCCGGCTCCACCTTCGCCGACTCGCTGGCCCAGCATCCGCACGTCTTCAACCAGCTCTACGTGTCGATCGTCCGCGCGGGCGAGGTCTCCGGTTCGCTGCCCGTGGTGCTCGACACGCTCATGGTGTACCTGGAGAAGACGGAGAGCATCCGGCGCAAGGTCAAGGGCGCCATCGCGTACCCGGCCGTGATCCTGACCGTGGCGATCCTCATCGTCATGTTCATGATCATCAAGATCGTGCCGATCTTCGAGAACGTCTACGCCAAGGCCAACGCCCGGCTCCCGCTGCCCACCCGCACGCTCATCTGGGTTAGCGAGACCGTCCGCAGCTACCTCTTCCTGGTGTTTCTCGTCGTGGTGCTGGTGGCGGCCGTGCTGTTCGCCATCGCGCAGACCGAACCTGGGCGCCGGCTCCTCGATACCGTCAAGCTCAGGATGCCGCTCTTCGGATCCCTGATCCGCAAGGCGGTCATGGCGCGCACGTGCCGCACGCTGTCCGTGCTGCTCAACGCGGGCATCCCGCTCATCGAGGCCATGGACACGGTGTCGAAGGTCTCCGGCAACTCGGTGATCGAGAAGGCGCTGGCGCAGGCGACGCAGCGCATGCGCGACGGTGGGACCATCGCGGAGACGCTGCGCGAGACGGGCCACTTCCCGGCCATGGTCACGCAGCTCGTGGGGACGGGCGAGGAGAGCGGCACGCTGCCCACCATGCTCGCGCGCGCGGCCACATACTACGAGCAGCAGGTGGACCAGGCCGTAGCCACGCTCTCGTCGCTCATCGAGCCGATCATGATCGTGGTGATGGGCGCCATCGCGGGCAGCGTGATCTTCGCTCTCTACCTGCCCATCTTCAGCATCGGGCAGGCGATGCGGGGCGGCATCAGGTAGCCGCCGCGGCCATGACCACTCCCGTCAATCCTCCCTATCGCGTCTCGCTGCGGCTCTACGTCGTCTTCTCCCTGCTCATGGCGGTCTCCGCCGCGCTCTCCGGGCTCTTCCTGCTCTACCTGGCCCGCCCGTTCGCGAGCGAGCTCAGCAGCGAGCAGACGCGCGAGCTCACGATGCTGCTCTTCACGGGCTCCGCCGTGGCGGGAGCGCTCGCCGCCGTGGGCGGCCTCATCGTAGGCCTCAACTTCGCCGGGCGCATCCGCGGCATCGTGGAGAAGGCGGAAGCGCTGTCGCCCCACGTGGAGGGCGTGAACGGCCAGCCCCGGAAGGTGACCACCGTGCGCGACGAGATCGGCGCGCTGGACGCCGCCGTGGGACGCCTCACGCTGTCCATGGACCGCTTCGTGCGCGACAGCGACATCCTGGCAAGGCTCCCCGAGGGCATGCTCCTGCTCGAGCCCGGCGGCACGCTCGTGTCATTCAACGCGACCGCGGAAGCCCTGCTCGACCTGCCGCTGGAGGCGTTCCGCGGCGAGGCCATCCTGTCGGAGGCGGGCCTCTTCCCGCTGTCGGGCGGCAACGAGCTGCTGGCCCGCCTGCTCGACGAGGGCGCATCGGGTCTCGAGCCGGTGCACGACAAGGAAGTGCCGGTGGTGACGGCCAAGGGCCAGGCGCTCCTCCTCGAGATCACGGCGCAGCGCCGGGACTGGGGGCGGGCATCCACGGCGCAGGTGCTGGTCTTCCGCGACGCGTCCGAGAAGCGACGCATCCGCGAGGAGATCCGCCGCGCGGATCAGCTCGCCTTCCTGGGCGGCATGGCCGCCCGCATCGCGCACGAGATCCGCACCCCGCTCGCGGCGATTCGCGGGCTCCTCGAGCTGCTCCAGTCCGACCTGCGCGCCGACGATGCGCGGCGGCAGTACATCGATCGCGTGCTGATCGGCGTCGACAGGCAGAACCGGCTCGTCGAGAACCTCCTCACGCTCTCGCAGCCCGAGCCGGAGATGTGGCAGGCCGTGTCGCTGCCGGAGGCGCTGGACGAAGTCGCCGCCATGCGGCCGCGCGATCAGCGCCTGCTCGTCGAGCGCTGCGACGCGGACGCCGTCCCGCCCGTCTGGGGCGATCCCTTCCGGCTGGCCGAGGTATTCTCGAACCTGATCGACAATGCCCTCGAGGCGACACCCGAGGACGGCATCGTGCGCGTGCGCGTCGAGGCCCCCGCGGGCGAGCACGTGCGCGTCATGGTCGAGAACACCGGCGCCGGCATCCCGATGGAGATCCAGGAGCGCATCTTCCACCCGTTCTTCACGACCAAGCCGCGCGGCACGGGACTCGGGCTGCCCATCGCCCGGCAGATCGTCGAGGCCCACCACGGGACGCTGCAGGTGGAGAGCAACGGCGTCTCGCGGACCGTCTTCGTGGTCGAGCTGCCGACCACGGCCCCCGTCCTGGCCGTTGGAGCCCGCACGTGAGCGAGCGCATCCTCATCACCGAAGACGACGAAGACCTGGCGTTCGTGATCCGCGAGGCGCTGACCCGGCAGGGGTACGAGGCCGAGGT
>Ga0066388_100001353_pt1 | contig 13642 bp, 12 predicted proteins | sample PanSoiMetaGPlot6_FD_64539 | JGI IMG/M metagenome (GOLD analysis project Ga0066388, IMG submission 64539) | Tropical forest soil microbial communities from Panama analyzed to predict greenhouse gas emissions - Panama Soil - Plot 6 (Hybrid Assembly) | ecosystem: Environmental > Terrestrial >... | reverse complement strand
CGCGTGCACGCGCTGATCGAACGCCACGGCTACCACGGCTTCGGCGGCAGCGACGCCCATCTGGTCAGCTTGATCGGTATCTGCGCCACCGAGTTCGACCAGGAGATCCGCACCATCGACGACCTGGTCGCCGCCCTGCGCCAAGGCGGATATCGACCGGTGGATTTCCGCGAACAGGTGCGCGCCGCCCGGGGCGCGGCATGACGAAGATCGCGATCGACCGCAGCATGGTCGGACAGGAGTTCGACCATACCGTTTTCCCGCCGGTAACCGAGACGGAGATCCTCGCCTACGCGCACGCGTACGGCGAGACCAATCCCCTGCACACCGATCCCGCTGCTGCCGCGCGCGGACCCTACGGTGGGCTCATTGCGCCGCCGACCTTCGCCGTCTCGCTGCGCGGCGCGCACTTCATGCCGCGCGACATGCGCAGCATCGGCCGCAACGGCTTCGATGCCGGCAAGGACATCGAGATGGGAGCGCCGATCCGCGTCGGCGACGTCCTGACCGGTTCGAGCACGGTGCACGACGTCTACGAAAAGACCGGCCGCAGCGGCACGATGGTCTTCATCGTCTTCCGCACCACCGTGATGAACCAGGACGGTCAGATGGTTGCCATCGTCGACCAGAAGATGATGTTCCGCTGAATACCGGCGGCTGGCCGGCAGCGGCCCGCCCATCCGCGTCCATCTGTGGTCATCTGTATCCATCTGTGGTTCTCTGCCGGTCAATGCCTTCTCCCAGCCTCGATACGATCGATGTCGGCGACGAGCTGCCGGCGCTCCACTTGACGCTGACCAGCGAGCAGGTGCGACACTACGCGCAGACCGCAAACATGCCCGGCGGTCGGTTCATGAGCGACGCGGAGGCCAAGGCAGAAGGGCTGCCGGGACAGATCGCGCCGGGCAATCTGAGCCTGGCGCTCTTCTCGCGGCTCTTGACCTCATGGGGTGACGGGGTGCGGATCAAGCGCATCAGCGCGACGTTCCGCGCCATCGTGCGTCCCAACGTGCCACTCGTGTTGAGTGCGGTGGTCACCGAGAAGCATGCCAGCGAAGACGGGAACTTCCTCGAGTGCGACCTGTTGCTGGAGAACCAGGATGGTGAACGATTGGTCACCGGCACCGCGACGGTCGAGCTCCCGGCGTGAAACGGTTCCACCTCAGACGATGAGGAGCGGTGCATGGACCTGGCGCTGAGTCCCGAGCACGAGGCGTTTCGCAAACGCGTCCGCAGCTGGTTGAAAGCCAACCTGCCGAAGCGCGAACCGGACGATGCGATCATCGAGTACAGCGATCCGGCGCGCATCAAACGCCTCAAGGCCTGGCAGCGCGCGCTGTACGATGCGGGCTACGTCGCCATGGGCTGGCCGAAGGAGTACGGCGGCCAGGGCGCCGGCGTCATGGAGCAGACCATCGTCAACCAGGAGCTCGTGCTGGCGCGCGCGCCGCAACAGATCGGCATGATGGGCGTACAGATGGTTGGGCCGACGTTGGTTCAGTTCGGCAGCGACGAGCAGCGGCGGCGCTACCTGCCGCGCATCCTCACCGCCGAGGAAATCTGGTGCCAGGGGTACTCCGAACCGGGTGCGGGGTCGGACTTGGCCTCGTTGAAAACCCGCGCTGAGCTGGTCGGCGACGAGTTCATCGTCAACGGCCAGAAGGTGTGGACCTCCAACGCGCAGATCGCCGATCACATGTTCTGCCTGGTGCGCACTGACGCGCAGGCTCCCAAACATCGCGGCATCTCCTACATCCTGATCGACATGAAGACGCCCGGCATCACCGTGCGCCCGCTCATCCAGATGACCGGCGACGCCGGTTTCAACGAGGTCTTCTTCGACAACGTGCGCGTGCCGCGCCACAACCTGGTCGGCGAGCTCAATCAGGGCTGGCAGGTGGCCAACGCCACCCTGGCGCACGAGCGCAACATGCTGGGCTCGACCACGCGCACCCAGCAGATGTTCAACGGCCTGCTGCACGCCGCGCAGACGCATCAACGCTCCGGCAAGCCAGCCAGCGCAGACCCGGTGATTCGCCAGAAGCTCGCCGGTCTGATGGTGCGCGTCGAAGCGATGAAGTACCACTCGTTGCGCCAGCTCACCGACGCACTCAAGGGACGGTCGCCGGGCATCGCGGCCTCGATCAACAAGCTGGTATCGACCGAGCTCAACCACGACATCGCTGCCCTCGCCCTCGAGGTGATGGGCAACTTCGGTCCGCTGGCGCGCGGCTCCGCGCACGTCTTCGACCGCGGTGTCTGGCCGTACGAGTTCATGTTCACGCTCGGGCTGATCATCGGCGGCGGCACCTCGCAGATTCAGAAGAACATCATCAGCGAGCGCGGGCTGGGGATGCCGCGATGAAGAGAGGCGGTTAGCGGTTAGGCGGTTGCGCGGTTAGGGGATCTTACCCACCTAACCGTCTAGCCCTAACCGCGTAACCGCTTAACCGCCTAGCCTCCGTCATGGATTTCGGACTCAGCGAAGAGCAAGAGCTGTTGCAGCGGTCGGCGGCCGAGTTTCTCGCCGCCGAGTGTCCGCCGAGCTTCGTGCGCGAGGTAGCGCGCGACGACGAGGGCTTTCCGCGCGGGCTCTACCGGCAGATCAGCGAGCTCGGGTGGTGCGGGTTGATCGTGCCCGAGGTCTACGGCGGCGCCGGCCTGGCGCTGCTCGACCTGGCGCTGCTGGCTGAGCAATTGGGCCGTGCGCTGATGCCGGGGCCGTTCTTCTCGTCGGCGGTGCTGGCGACGCTCGCCCTGTTGCACGGCGGATCGAGCACACAGAAGAAGGCTTGGCTGCCGCGCCTGACGTCCGGTGAGGTGGTTGGGGCGGTGGCGTGGCTGGAAGCCAGCGACCGGCTCGACGCCGTCGGCATCGCCGCGCGGGCGCGCAAGAGCGGCAAAGCGTACCGGCTGTCCGGCCACAAGATGTTCGTCACCGACGCGCACGTCGCCGACTTCCTCATCGCCGCGTTCCGCACCGCGGCGCGCGGCGAGGACGGCGTCACGCTCTTCCTCGTGCCGCGCGATACGCCGGGCGTGACGGTCACCCCACTGCGCAGCATCGACCTCACCCGCCGGCCGATGGAGGTGCGTTTCGACGATGTCGAGCTGCCTGCCAGCGCCGTGCTCGGAGCGGAGCACAAGGGCTGGAAGACGTTGGCGCGCGTGTTCGATGGCGCGGCGACAATTCTGGCGGCGGACAGCCTGGGCGGGTCCGAGCGCGCGCTGGAGATGGCGGTCGAGTACGCCAAGCTGCGCGAGCAGTTCGGGCGGCCGATCGGATCCTTTCAGGCCGTCAAGCACATGGCGGCGGAGATGGTGAGCGAGATCGAGCCGGCCCGCTCGCTGGTATGGTACGCCGCCTATGTGTACGACGCGCTGCCGCGCGAAGCGGCGCGCGCGGCGGCGCTGGCCAAGGCGTGCTTGAGCGACGTCTACAGTCGCGTCGCCAATCGCGCCGTGCAGATCCACGGTGGCATCGGCTTCACCTGGGAGCACGACATTCAGTTGTGGTTCAAGCGCGCCAAGTGGAACGAGTTCGCGTTCGGCGATGCGACCTATCATCGCGAGCGCTTGGCGCAGCTCGCCGGATTCTGAACGGCGGGATACCGTAGCCCCGCCCTCCAGGCCGGGTGGCGGGCGTAGCCCGCCAGTGAGAAGCACACTACGATCGCTGAGCCGCGCTCGCCGCAGCAGCGGTGTAGAGGGGCGCGCGGCTACGGCGCCGCGGAGCGGCTCCCTCCGCGATGCTACCAGAGCGGTTTGCCTTCGTTGCGGACCAAGGCGTGGAAGGCGTCGGTCAGGCGCTTGGTGATCAGCCCCGGTTTGCTGTCGGCGATCGGACGCCCGTCGGCACTACTGACCGGCATCAACTCGGCGCCGGTGCCGCTGACGAAGGCTTCGTCAGCGGTGTAGAGATCGTAGCGGGTGAGACGTGCCTCGGCGGCCGCGATACGCGCCTCCGCAGCGAGCTCGAGGATGACGCCGCGCGTGATGCCGCCGAGTGCGCCGTCCTGCGGTGACGGCGTGAGCAACTGGCGATCGCGGACCACGAACAGGTTGTCGGCGGTGCATTCGGCGATGAAGCCCTCGGCGTTGAGCATGATCGCCTCGTGGGCGCCGGCCTGCTGGGCGTCGATCTTGGCCAGGATGTTCTTCAGGTAGTTGAGTGACTTGATGCGCGGGTCGACGGCTTCGTGCGATACCTGGCGCGTCGCCGAGGTCATGACCTTGATGCCGCCGGCGTAGAGCTCGCGCGGATAGACGCGCACGTCGTTGACGATGATGATCACGCTCGCCCGCGGACACGACAGCGGGTCGATTCCGAGCTCGCCGATCCCGCGCGTGACCAGCAGGCGCACGTACACATCGTCGCGCTGGTTGCGGCGTACCGTCTCTTCGAGCGCCGCCTGCATCTCGGCGCGCGTCAGGGGTATGGTCAAAGCGAGCGCCTGCGCCGAGGCGTACAGCCGGTCGAGGTGCGCAGCCAGTCGGAAGACACGCCGGTTGTAGACCCGGATGCCCTCGAAGACCCCGTCGCCGTAGAGCAGGCCGTGGTCGAACACCGAGACCTTCGCGGCCTCGCGCGGATACCATTCACCGTCGATGTAAATGTGCATGGGGGCTGATGGCCTATGGCTTACAGAGTTTGGCTGCTAGTCGGACTGTGCATGTTCTTGCCATAAGCCATAGGCCATACGCCATAAGCAATCAGCGGAAAATCACACCCGTTGGAATCGCGGCGGCCGCTTCTCGAGGAAGCTCGTCACGCCTTCACGAAAATCGGGGCGGCGGAAGCTGTCGAGCATCAACTGGAACGCTTCCTTTTCGGCGTCACCGAGGCTCTCCGTCAGGTGCTGGTACACCTGGCGCTTCATGATCATGATCGAGGTGGGCGAGCAATTGGCGGCGAGCTCCTGCACGTAGCGCTGCACGAACGGCAGCAGCTCGGCGGTCGGCATCACCCGGTTCACCAGCCCGATGCGCGCGGCCTCGGCGGCGTCGACGCGCCGCGCCGAAAAGAGCAGGTCGAGCGCGTGCGCCGGCCCGATGAGGCGCGGCAGCAACCAGCTGCTGCCCCACTCCGCGACCAGCCCGCGGCGGGAAAACGACGTGGTGAACGAGGCTTCCTCGCCGGCGAAGCGCAGGTCGCAGCAGCTGACGATCGGCACAGCCATGCCGGCGACCGGGCCGTTGACTGCCGCGATGATCGGCTTGCGGATCGACAGGAGGTATGTGTAGGTGCCGCGGAACGACTCGCCCATGCCGGCGTCGCCAGGGTTGGCATCGAGTTCGGCGGGGATCTGCTCAGCGCTTTGCCCTTCGCTGATTCCCTTGAGCAGGAACATATCCGCCCCGGCGCAGAAGCCGCGGCCCGCTCCGGTCAAAATGATGGCAACGACGCGCCGATCCTCCTCGGCCTGAGCGAGCGCGTGTTTCACCTCCGCCGCCATGCGGTCGGTCCAGGCGTTGAGCTGCTTGGGCCGATTCAACGTGATCGTCGCGGCAGGCTCCATCACTTCGTAGAGGATCTGCTCGTACATCTGGCCTCCCTTCGGTCGGCGCTTATCGCCTATCGCATATCACCGATGGCAGGAAGCTGCGGCGTTTGCCGCGTATGGCTCCTTCAATCTTGCGGGATCCCCGTAGCGGCGACCTTCAGGTCGCCATGGCGAGCGGAGCTCGCCCAAACCGCCCTCGGGCGCTGCTCCGCAGCGCCATGGCGACCTAAAGGTCGCCGCTACAAGAGCCTCGATCGCCAAGGCGCGTGAGTCACTGCGCGTCGGCGGACGGGTCGACCGCTTTGGCGCGTTCGATGAAGCGGCGCAGCTTGTCGAGATCGCGCCGTCCGTCTGCGTGCTCGACGCCGGTGTGTACGTCGACGCCCCAGGGCCGGACCGTGCGAATCGCATCGGCGACATTGTCCGGCGTCAGGCCGCCAGCGAGGATGACCGGCGTGCGCACCTGCGCGACGATCTGGTGGCTGATGGACCAGTCGTGCGTCTTGCCGGTGGCGCCGTGGCGGCCGGTCGCGGGGTCGTAGGTGTCGAGGATCAAGGCGTCGGCGCGGCGCTCGAGCGCGCGCGCCTGGGCGATCGCCTCGCTGCCGGTGACGTGCACGGCGCGAATGAGCTTGAGGTGCGGCAGCGCAGCGCGGATGAGCGGCAGCTCCTGAGTCGGGAATGGTCCGTGCAGCTGCAGGGCGCCGACGCCGAGGTAGCGGCACAGCTCCACCGCCGCGCGTGCGGTGTCCACGTAAGTGATGGCGACGCTGGTGATGAACGGCGGCAGCGCCGCGATGATGCCGCGCGCCTTGGGCTCGGTGAGCCCGTCGTGCACACCGGTGGGCAGTCGCACCGTGAAGCCGAGCGCGTCGGCGCCGGCGTGCTCGGCCGCGCGGGCGTCGTCGAGGGACGATATGCCGGCGATTTGTACGCGGACCATCAGGTTGTCGTTGTCCGTTGTCCGTTTCCGGTTATCCGTTTCCCCGAACGGACAACGGATAACGGACAACGGTCAACTCTCCCCCCCGTAGAGCTCCTGCCGCAGATCGATGGCCAGATTCGTCCCATCGAGCCGCAGATGCCGCGGATTGAACTCCCCATGCCGGACCACCAGCACGATCTCGCTCGGCGGCAGATCCGCCGGCGTGGCGAACCCGGCGATGCCGGCATCGTTGGTGGTGAGCGATGCGATCGCGTGACCGCCGGCCGCCTGCACCAGCACCTCGGCGCCGGCGACGGACGGCTTCTCGCCCGACTCGTCGGCGTCGTTGTCGCACACGATGACGCGCGCGGTGCGACCGTCTGGCGCCCGTTCCACCTGCACGTCGAGGTCGCGCAGCCAGATCATCGGCTCGCCGGTGATGCTCTTGATGCCGATGCGTTCCGGATGGCGGGCCGGGTTGGCGGCCAGGCTGACGTCCTGTGCCGCCATGCCGTGGTCGCTGGTGAAGACGAACAGCGTCGACTCGAGCAAGCCCGTGCGCTCGAGCATGTCGAGCACCTGACCCAGCCGGTGATCGCTCTCTTCGATCGCCGTCCGCAGCCCAGCGGCGTGCGGGCCGTACTCATGGCCGGCGCCATCGGTGACCGTGAACTCGTGCGCGACCAGCACCGGCGGCGGGTGGGACGGATCGTCGAACAGCACCATCACCTGAGCGAGACCGCGTGCGTCGAGCAGCGCTTCGCGGTGCACCGCTTCGTGACCGTCACCCAGGTAGCGCGGGCTGATGGCGGTGGTGAAGTCGGCGGTCAGCGCCTTCAAACGGTCGCGGGGTCCGACGACGCGGCGCTCCAGCGCAGCGTGGTCGGCTCCGCGCCCCTGCGGCTCATGGATGTTGGCGCAGAAGGCGCGTGCTCCGAGCGCGCGGTGGAAGGCTTCGTAGAGCGTCTCGACCCCGTCGCCCAGAAAGCCTTCGGTCATCATTCCCTGTGCTTGCGGGGCGAGCGGCTGGCGCGTGGCGCGCGCGTAATACGTGGGGTTGACGATGTCGTGGTGGCCGCACCACGCGCCGGTGAAAATGGCGCTGTGGCTCGGCCAGGTGATGGTGGGAAAGTTGACGGTGGAGCCGTAGCGGAAGCGGGCGCTGCGATCGACGATACGGCGCAGGTTGGAGACGATCGGATCGTCGTGATCGAGCAGCCACTGCAGCTCGCTGTTGCTGAGTCCGTCGAAGATGACGAAGTACACGCGCTCTGCGCGGGGCGCAGCGGTCCCGGCGGCTGCAGCGTCGACGATCTCCTCGAGGACACGGCCATCCTGCCGGCGCAGATACACGTCTGGGTCGACGCCGCGCTCGCTGGCGGTGCGCCCGCTCCAGTCCTTGCCGTCGATGCACGGCAAGCCCAGCAAACGACAGACCGTAGGCGCGATGTCGACATGGCGCGGCGCGCCATCGTAGCTGCCGGGGCGGACACCTGGTCCGGCGAAGGCCAGCGGCGCGCGCGACTGCACCACGTCGAGCGCGCCGTGCTGACCGGGCTGCCGGCCGAACGCATAGCATTTCGGGCTGACGATCAGGTCGGGTGCAAACGGGCTGTCGAACAGCTGCGCGATCCGCTCGTAGGCGTGCGGATAGCTCAGCTGATCGGGCTCGATGAAGGCGCGATTCACGTCTTCGGTCGGATGGCCGGATGCCGCCGCCGCGGCGAGCTCCTCGGCGCAGGTTGCGATCGGCGTGTGGCGCTGATCCGCAATCGGGTTGGCGCCGATCTGTTCGATCACCTCGAACTGCGCGGCGCTGGCGCCGGCGCGGCGAACGAAGCGCACCATGCCGCGCGCCGCCCACACTTCGTAGGCATCATCGCGGAACGTCATGACGAGATCGACCTGCTCGGCGACGCCGGGATCGCGCAGCAGTGCCAGGATGGCGCGGTTGCCCGACTCCTCCTGATTGGAATCCAGGCCCTGGCCACCGGGTCGCTCCGGTCCGAGAAGCTCCGCCATGCTCGTCTCCGCGCGCCCTTGTAGCTGGCGAGCTGAGCGAGGGGAAGCTGTTTCGTATCTCGTATCTCGTCGCTCGTATCTCGCAGGGCCGGCGCCTCCTCGCGTGCCGACGAGATACGAGCGACGAGATACGAGATACGAGCGTGGACCTCGCCCGGCGGCCGAGCTAGATACGCGGCATGCCGCCAGGCGAAGCGGTGCGGTCCGCTCTCCCGTCGTTTGCCGACACGGTCGTGATAGGGGGCGGAACGGCCGGCGCGGCGGTCGCGGGTCAGCTGGCTGAGCGCAGCGAGCAATCGGTCGTGCTGCTCGAGGCCGGTCCGGATTACGGCCCCTATGCCGCGGCGCGATGGCCCGCGGAGCTGCTCGACGCGCGGGCGCTGCCGGGAACGCACGACTGGGGGTACGGTAGCGGCGCCACCTGGGATCATCGCACCCTGGCCTTCGAGCGGGCGCGCGTGATCGGCGGCTGTTCGGCGCACAACGGCTGCGCCGAGATCTGGGGCAGCCGGCTCGACTACGATCAGTGGGCGGCGCTCGGCAACGGCGGCTGGTCGACGGAAGAGCTGCTGCCGTTCTTCCGTGCCGGCGCCGAGCGCCTGCGCGTGCGCCGCTACCGCCGCGATGAGATCACGCCCTTTCACGACGCCTGCCTGGCGGCCGCGGTGGGCGCCGGCATTCCGGAAGTCGCGGATCTCAACGATCTCGATCAGGACGTCGGCATCGCGGCGATGCCGGTCAACATCGTCGATGGCGTGCGTTGGAACGCGGCGTTCGCCTACCTCGATCCGGTTCGCGCCCGCCGCAACCTGACGATCGTCGGCGATGCGCTCACCGATCGGTTGATCGTGCGCGGCGAGCGCGTCGAAGCGGTCACCGTCATGCTGGACGGCGCCGTCAACAGCATTCGTGCCGGCCGCGTGGTGCTGTGCAGCGGGTCGTACGGCTCGCCGGCGATCCTCCTCCGGTCGGGTATCGGCGAGCCAGCCGATCTTCGTGCGCTGGGTATCGCTCCGGCGCTCGAGCTGCCCGGCGTCGGGCGCAATCTGCACGACCATCCGGTCGGCGGGCTGATCTTCGCCGGCACCCCCGAGCTCGAGCGCCGCATGGCGGAGTCCGCTGCTGCCGGCTGGCTTCCCGAGGAGCAGACGATTGCCAAAGCGCGCTCACGGCGCTGCGGCCGCGGTTTCGATCTGCACATCTTTCCGACCGGCGGGCCCAGCCCCGATGGCGGTTGGCGTTGGGTGATGCCGGTCGCTTGTATGACGCCGCGGTCGCGCGGCACGCTGCGCCTAGCGAGCGCCGATGCGCGCGCGGCACCGCACATCGATCACGGCTATCTCAGCGATGCCGACGGCGAAGACCTCGACGTCCTGCTCGACGGCGTGGAGCTGACCCGCGCCGTTGCGGCACAGCCGCCGCTCGCGTCGCTGCTCGGTGCGGAGGTGCTGCCCGGTACGGCGATCGTCTCGCGCGCCGATCTGGGCAGCCTGCTGCGCAGCTTCTGCATGCACTACGCGCACCCGGTCGGGACCTGTCAGATGGGCCTGGCGCGTGAGCGCGAGGCAGTGGTCGACGCGCGCGGGCGCGTCCATGGGCTGGCCAATTTGCATGTTGCCGACGCGTCGATCATTCCTGTCATCCCGCGCGCCAACACCAACATGCCGGCGCTCGTGGTTGGCCTGCGCGTCGCCGCCTGGCTGCTCGAATAGTGAGGCGCTCTCTCGCGATGCGCCGCTGTTTGAGGCGCCGGTAGACGCTTGGCGTCCCAAGCGGCTGGACAGCGGATGAAGTGGAGCCGTGCGTCAGCGCAGCCACGGCGACGACCCGATCGCACCCGGGCCGGAGATCGGCCAACAAATCCATTGACGGCGCGATGCGACGGCGCGTACGCTCGCGGCGGATTGGGGGATCCAACGCTGGAGCTCGCGAGGGACGTGTGACAGGCGTTCTGGGGACTGCGACCAAGCGACTGCGGGCGTGCTGGGGACCGGTACACGATCTCTTCGCTCCGCCCCCGTTCTCCGGCTACCGGCCGACGCCGCGACGTTTCGCCAATCTGATTGTGAACCGCGTCGAGCACCGCTTGGCGCGGCCGCGCCTGTGGTCGCGCCCGATCAAGCTGATCGTCGAGCCGGTCAACGCGTGCAACCTGCGTTGTCCGTACTGCTACACCGGTGCGGGCGGCCTGGGGCGCGAGCGCTCGGCCATGTCGCTCGATTTGTATCGCCGCCTGCTCGACGAGCTCGGCGACTACCTCTTCGAGCTCGAGGCATTCAACTGGGGCGAACCGCTGCTCAGCCCACACATCCATACGATGATCGCCGAGGCGACGGCGCGCGGCATCAGCACGCGGATGAATACAAACTTCAGCGTGCCGTTCGACGCGGCGCGCGCCGAGCGCCTGGTCGCGTCCGGCCTGAAGATGCTGACGGTTTCGATCGACGGCGCGCGCCAACAGACCTACGAGCAGTATCGCGTGGGCGGGAGCCTGCAGCGGGTGCTCGGCAATTGCCGTCTGCTCATGGAGGCGAAGCGACGGCTCACATCGGCGACGCCCGTGGTCAACTGGGAGTTCCACGTCTTTCCGCACAACGTGGCGGACTACGCCGAGGTGCGCGCCATGGCGGCCGAGCTCGGGATGTCGCTGCTCACCTTCAAGGGCATCATGCCCGGGCAGGACTGGGACGTGCACGGCGAATGGCAATACTGCGCGCCGCTGCAGGTGCTTCCATGCGTCGGTCTGTGGTCGATCGCGGTGGTCAACAACGATGGTGGCGTGGCCCCGTGCAAAGGCACCTTCTACCGCGAGGACGACATGGCCAGGTTGGCCGTCCGGCCGGGTGAGCTGGGCGCGGCGAGCTTTCGCGAGGTCTGGAACGGCCCGCGCTACGTCGCGGCGCGGCAGCTCTACCGGCGGCGCGAGGGCTCGGCGGATCGCCGCGCGATCGTCTGTTTCGATTGCCCCAACACCGTCATCTACGACAACTGGAAGCGGCATGTCGCCGGCGGCGGCACACACCAGGACTTCGCGATCGGCTTCACCACCGGCGATGCGTGGAACTACTTCTGGAACCGGCGGCCGGCGCGTCCGGGCGTTCACCGGTTACAGCTGTCGCAGCGCGAAGCCGAGCGGTTCGCCGCTCCCGCCGTGGCGGACGGGACACGCGGGGCGCAATTGCGCTCCGTCGCCGCCGGTTGATCAGCTACCATTGCCGATTCGAGTTGTGCGGCCCTGACTGGTTGTTCGCCGAGATGAAGCGCAACGCATCGCGTCTCGCGCACGGTCGGCGTGCGGGATCGCTATGATCTACGTCCTCGCCGTGCTGGCAGGCATAGTCGGCGCCGTCGTCGGGTGGTTTGTCACCGCTGGGGCGACGGCATGGATCGCCGGTCTATTCGGCATGAGCGACTTCGAGGGGGCGCGCGGCATGTTCGCTGCCTTCGTCGTCGGTCCGATCGGCGCGCTGATCTGTATGATCGCATCGATATGGATCGTGCTCCGTTTCGGAACGCGCCAGCTCTCGTTCGGACACATGCTGGCGCGCCTGGCCGGCGTGCTCGCGGCAATCGCCCTGCTGGTCGCGGCCGCGATCTGGATTCGCTTGCACACGCTCGATACCTACACCGACAGCTTGCCGCCCACGCTGGAGTTCGAGGTCGGAGTGCCGGCCACGATGGTGGTGCCGGAGCCGCCCGCGCTGCGCGTCGAGCTCCATACCGACAAGAACGTCGGCGAAGGCCTGGTGGCCGAGCACTGGCTGCCGACTGAGGATCGTCGGCGGGTGCTGACGGGCAGCGTGCCGCTCGCGTTCAAGACGTCGTCGCGGCTGCTGGTGATATCGTGGCCGGACCATCCGACCCGGCTGTTTCGGCTGCGGTTGTCGCGTGATCCACCATCGACCAGAATGCTGGGCGCATGGCAGCGACCGGATCACATCGATATCGCGGGCGAGAGTGGGCCGCGCGCCGCGCCGGCCGACGATCCGTTCGAGATCCGTTACCGCGTCCGGCGCGCCGGCGAAGACTGAGGGAGGACGGGACCATGCAGCAATGGCGCATCGGCAACGTCACGGTCACGAAGATTCTCGAACTCGAGGCGACGGGTGGGTTTCGCTTCGTCCTGCCGCAAGCGACGCGCGAAGCCGTGCTGCCGATGCGGTGGCTCCAACCGCACTTCATGGATGAGCAGGGCCGTCTGAAGGCCAGCGTGCATGCGCTGGTAGTCGAGGCGCCGTCGCGCCGCATCCTCGTCGACACATGCCTCGGCAATGACAAGCAGGGCCGCGCGGTGCCAACCTGGAACGATTTGCACGGGCCGTTCCTGCGCGATCTCGCCGAGGCCGGGTTTCCGCGCGAGTCGATCGACACCGTGGTGTGCACCCACCTGCACGTCGATCACGTCGGCTGGAACACCATGCTGGTCGATGGCCGTTGGGTGCCGACGTTTACGAACGCGCGTTACGTCATGGGCCGGGACGAATTCGACTACTGGCGCGACCAGAAGCAGTGGGAGGAACAGATCACGGTCTTTTCAGACTCGGTCGCGCCGGTGTTCGATGCGGGGCTCGTCGACCTGGTCGGCACCAACCACCGTCTCTGTGATGAGGTCTGGCTGGAGCCGACGCTCGGCCACACACCGGGCCACGTCAGCGTTCGCATAACATCGAACGGCGCAGAGGCACTGATCAGCGGTGATTTCCTGCATCACCCCTGTCAGATGGCACGCCCCGACTGGGCCGCGGTGGTCGACTACGACAAGCGCCAATCCACCCAGACGCGCGAGCAACTCTTTGCAGCGCTTGCGGGCACGGAAACCCTGCTCATCGGCACCCATTTCGCCGGGGCCACTGCGGGGCGTGTGGCACGTGACGGCGACGGCTTTCGACTGGTGACCAAATCCGCCGCCCGGTGATGAATCGTTTCGTGCACAGCGGGCGTTGACTATTGCCACTCAAGCTCGACTCTTAGACGTGCACGTGTAGCCGTAAGTTTACACCCGCACGAGGAGTTGACGCCTCTCGACTTCGGCGACGGGCGAAGTCGCGCCCGGCGCTCAGCGATCGGAGCGTCGGCATTGGCCTTGCGGAGGCCGCGTGGGCATTCCGATCACAAGGAGGATGGGACATGCACACTCTGTCCCGACGCGCCATCGCAACTCGATGGTCGCGCCGTATCAGCTGCGATCGCG
>Ga0066388_100001352_pt1 | contig 13644 bp, 15 predicted proteins | sample PanSoiMetaGPlot6_FD_64539 | JGI IMG/M metagenome (GOLD analysis project Ga0066388, IMG submission 64539) | Tropical forest soil microbial communities from Panama analyzed to predict greenhouse gas emissions - Panama Soil - Plot 6 (Hybrid Assembly) | ecosystem: Environmental > Terrestrial >... | reverse complement strand
TCCTGCCCATGAAGATATTCCTCCATCGACGCTTCGACTCCCTGGATACCATGATGATCGAAGTCGGTGAATCCGATGACATGGCAAAGCATCGAGCCGTTCGGGTAAACGCGAGTGGCGTCGTGCTCGAAATAAATCCCACGCAGATTAGCGGCACGAAGTTTTGCACGTAGCGCACCTGCCTGCGCCTCGGGCACGTCGCGCTTGAGGACGATGTAACGGCGCTCGCCGCTTAATTTTTGCGCGACCTCCGCCGCCGGGAGCCCGAGTTCCGCGCTCACGAGATCGACGATTGCTTGGCGGTTGTTAAGATGCGTGGCGTCGGCCACTACTGTTTGAACAGGAATATTGTGTGCGAGGACTTCGTTATTTGCATCGAGGATCGTGCCGCGTTCCCCGTGGATGATTTGCTTATAGACGTGCTTTTCGGCTGCGAGGCCAGCGTATTCGTCGTGCTTGATTGCCTGCAGATAAATTAAGCGAAATGAAAAAATGCTGAACAGCCCGATAAAAGCAGCGCACACCAGTACGCAACGTGTTCGGCTGTTTACTTTCATTTCGTACCGGAAGGATTGGCTACGGGTTGGATCGCGTCGTCTTCCGCCGAGCGGGCCGGCATGGTGAGCCGCACAATGTTGGCTTCCGAAATCGGCACCATTTTCAAGTAGCCCTCTTTCAAACGGCGTTGCAACGCAGAGCGCGAGGTCAACGCCGCGATTTGCGCGCTGGCTATGTCGTTTTGTGTGCGAAGAGCGGCGAGCTCATTCTCAACCGTCTTCCTGCGTTCGCCCAGATGATAGAGTTGCAGCGTCAAATAGACATAACTGAGACCAGCCAGCGCCAGAAACGCCGTCACCACAATCCAGCGCGCCAGCAACGCTGCGTTTACGGTATTACAATTTCTTCGACGCGAACGATTCATTTAAGTCTTTTCGGCTACGCGTAATTTTGCGCTACGCGACCTGGGATTTGTACGCCGTTCCTCTTCGGTTGGCTCAACCGGTTTGGGCGTAATCAATTTAAGATCGTAATCCGGGTTGCGTTGCGGCGCGGGCCACTCCGGCTTGTCCAGCCATTCGCGACTATGATCGCGGAAGAAATTCTTCACAATCCGGTCTTCCAGCGAATGAAAAGTAATCGCTGCGATGCGCGCGCCGCGCTCAAGGCGAGCAGTTAAAATGCGCAGGCCGTCTTCGAGCGCGCCGAGCTCGTCATTTACCTCCATTCGCAACGCTTGAAAGACCTGGGTAGCCGGATGATGACGCCCGTGACGACCGACTAGTTTTTCAATCGCCCGCGCCAGCGGCAGAGTTTCCCGAAACGGCGCTGTTTTTCGCATCTTTACAATGAGGCTCGCAATGCGGCGCGCTGCCGGCTCCTCACCCAGCTCGCGAAACAAGCGCGTTAATTGTTCCTCGCTGTATTCGTTTACGATTGTGGCGGCGGTTAGCTGGGCTCGCGGATCCATACGCATATCGAGCGGACCGTTTCGCATGAAGCTGAATCCGCGTTCCGCATTTTCGAGTTGCCGTGACGAGACACCAAGATCAAGAAGCGCGCCGCCGATCGTGCGAATGCCGAGCTCATCGAGAATACTCAGCGCACACGTAAAGTTCGCCTGTCGGACAGAGAGGCGGTCCCCGAAGCGTGTCAGTTGCTCACTGACGTATTGGACGGCGTCAGGATCCTGGTCCAGCGCCAGAACATTCGCACCGCTCTCCAAAAGCGCTTCGGTGTGGCCACCGCCGCCGCAGGTGGCATCTACGATGAGCGAGCCTGGTTTTGGTTCGAGTAATTCCAGCACTTCGCTCTCGAGCACTGGACGGTGATATATGAATTCCTCCACTTCGGGTGCCTCCTCTTCGGCAGTAAACGGATCAACGGCCACCCATAACGGCCGCTCAAACCAAAATGTGTTGATGACGTTTTGACCAAGCATCTGATTATAAGCCAATGACGTTTGCCACATGCTGGTAAGTAGCCGTTTCCTCCTCGTGCGCTCGTTTCCAGCGTTGGAAATTCCAAATCTCAAAGCGCCCGCGGTTACCGACCAAAGCAACTTCATCTTTCAATGCGATTTTCCGACAAAGTTCTTCGGGCAAAACAAGACGTCCCTGGCGGTCCGCGCTCGCGTGCTGCGCGCGTGAATGCAGATGGCGCAAAAAAATCCGGCGATCCCGCGCAGAAACGCCCTGGTTTGTTTCTGCCGCCCAACTCATTCGCGCAAACTCCGTCGGCGACATGACGAGCAGGAATTGATGAGTCGCTTCTGGCAAAAGAATGAATTCCTCTGTCCTGTCCCGACGCCAGCGAGAAGGAATCGTGATTCGATTCTTCTCATCGATGGAATGCCGGAACTCCCCGGCGTAGAAGCGTTCGGGTGGAGAATCTGTGTCCATATCGAGTGGAGAATTCATCCATTTTCCTCCACTTGACCCCACTTTTAACCACCGTCTTACGGCGGGGTCAATAAAAAAATTTCAGGCCGGTTTGCGCCCGCTCACCTCAACCGTAAGCTCCTCGGGTCATGAAATTTTCCAAAGCCGCGTTCGCAATGGCTTGTGCGCTTGTTGTCTGTGGCACCAAAATCGGATTGAGCCAGTCTCCGGAACAAACACGGAGTGATGCTGTGCGGGTGACCGTTTCGATGCACCCGGACGGCTCACGCACGATTTACAAGTTCGATAATGGTGAGCACAAGGCCGTAGCAACCACTACCGATCCAGATGGCAAGCTTCGTGAGACAATTCATTACGAACTGGATGAGGCAGGTCGTTTTTCCAGCGGCGAAATATCCGGACCTGACGGCCGCCTTCGTTTCAAGAGCCGCTACAAGTACGATGGTGCCGGCCGTCTCCTGGAAGAAATTCAAAGCGCTGGAGACGGAGCGCTGTTGCATAAGATCGCTTACAGTTACGATGCGGCTGGCAAGCAAACCGGTTATTCCGTGTTTGACGCGTCCGGTAAACTCGTGGGTGGCACGAGCGCTGCCAAGCTACGGCCGTCTGCTTCTCCTAAAGCTGGAGAAAAAAGGTCCCGATAAGAGAAGGCACTTAGGGAATTGTCGAATCCTAATGCTGCATCGAGCGACCAGTCGCATCTGCATCCGGTTGTTGGCTTGCCACCGGGCCTAAACGAGACTACAAAACCGGCGTGATTGATTACATCCAAAAGGGCGGCCTGTTAATGTGGCCAATTCTGGTGTGTAGCATCATCTCGATCGCGGTCTTCGGCGAACGCCTCTTTTACTTTCATCGCGCAACAATCCACGTCGGCGAATTCCTGAAGGGACTGTCGAATCTGATTCGGCGACGCAATTTCGCAGAGGCGCTACATGAATCGGCGGGAACCCCAGGCCCGGTGGCCAGGGTGATTCATGCAGCGATCATCCGGCACGACGCACCTCGTGCTGAATTGCGCGACATCGTGCAAGAAGCCGCCCAACTCGAAGTGCCGAAGCTGGAACGATTTCTTCCGGTGCTCGCTACGATAGCCTTCCTGGCGCCGCTGCTCGGGTTGCTGGGGACGGTCGCCGGCATGATCGACGCATTTGCGACAATCGCCTCGAGCGGCGGCTACGCCACGGTGACTGAACTTTCCACCGGCGTGTACAAGAGTTTGCTCACGGCTGCGGCGGGTCTGGTTGTGGCTACTCCCACTTTCGTCGCTTACAGTTACCTTTCTTCCCGCGTGAATAACATGCTCCATGACATGGAGCGGGCGGGGATCGAAATTGTGCACATGCTCACCGAGAGCCGTCCAATCAGCGGGATCATCAGCTTTCAACCAGCCAACGAGACCGCACGCGAGCTCGAAGCCCGCCCCGATTTGTAATCAGGACAGGAAAAATTAAAAAGGTTAAAAGAGTTAGAAAAAGCAAGGTGCCTGGCCGTCGCTCCTACGCGACCATTAACTTGTTCTCGGAACCTTTTTTAAGTTTTTAAGGCTTTTTTACCGCATGAAACTTGAGCGAACAGTTAATTATAACTTCGGCTGGGTTGTGCTCGTGGCCCTGGTGAACGTGGCTTTCCTTTTGGTTTTTTTTCTGTTGCTGAGTTCGAATCTTATTTTGCAACAGGGGATTACCGTTTCCATGCCGTTCTCTCGTTTTACGCTTGGCCCGCAAACTAACCAGCAGATCATCAGCATCACAGGTGGGGCAGTTCCAGCTATCTATTTCCGCGACCAGCGCGTCACCATGGAGCAACTCGGGCCGTTGCTTGAGGCAGCCAAGCGCGAAGGACAATCAATCATCATCAAGGCGGACCGTTTCACTTCTTACCAAACGGTTGCCGATGTAACGAATGCCGCTCTGGAACACGGCATCACATCCGTGTCACTCGCTGCTTCGCCGCGATGAACGATCTTAATCCTGAGCTTGCGACAGAACCTCTCCTTTTTAGCTGGGACTCACCTCGGATAAAAAAGGCAGCGCTCCTGGCCTTTCTCGCGCTTTCCTTGTTGGCACACGCCGTTTGCTTTTACATTTTTCAAGTGGTTTATCCGCCGACAATCACGCTTCTGCCACCGCCGGCTCGTGTCGCTTTGATTACTCCTGCATCTGAAGAGGGCCGCACGTTGCTTCGCTGGATCGAAGCAGAAGATCCTGCGGTTGCTTTTACGACTCATCCTCCACCGGAAGCAAGGCTTCGTGCTCTACCGAAGGTTGAGCATATTCCGTCCTATCGCGCGATGGAACCAACTCTGAAGGAACTTCCGCCTTTCGAAGTTGATTCGCGCGCCCCTGACTCTCAACCGCCGGGCCCAGTTCCATTTATCCGTCAACAAAGGGCACCGGCTTCCAGACCGATCCCAACATCTGTTTCGCTTTCGAGCGAGCTCGAGGGCTTGGGAGTTGCGACGCTGCCGCTGCCTAAGTTCGTCGCTTCAACTGGAGAAACACCGGAAGCAATTCATTTTCGCGTGGCCGTAAGCAGACTTGGAGAAATCAGATATTGTTTTCCAATGAATTCTTCAGGCGATCCGGAGCTGGACGAACAGGCCCGCCTTTATCTCGCGCGTTGCCGTTTCTCTCAACGTACTCCCAGCGGTGGAAAATCGGACGCCCCTTTGACCTGGGGAATCGCGACAATCGAGTGGGGTAGCGACGTTACGCGTCCACACGCAAGGCAGCCAGGCAGAGCCACGCCGTGATTCGAGTTAGTCTTGCCGCCCTGGTTACGATTTATTTGCTGCTTTTTCTTGCGGCGGTTTTTCTCCTTTGGATAGTGGGAGAATGGAATCGCCGGCAGCGGGAACGACGGGCTCTGCAGTATCGGCTGCGCTGCGTGATTTGCGCGTTCGAATTTGAAGATCGAACGGACGCCCTGCTTCCCCGGTGTCCACGCTGTGGGAGTTTAAACGAACGATTTAGAATGGAGCAAATTTAACATGGGAATGTGGATAGGCAGAAATCGCAAAGCCCGGGTGACGTACGGATTTGATGAGATCGCGCTGGTACCGGGACGCGTGACGATCAACCCAAACGAAGTTGATATCACCTTCCGTTTGCCGCGGAAACAAGCGGAGCCGCTCGAAATGAAAATTCCCATACTCGCAAGCGCCATGGACGGAGTTGTCGACGTTCGGTTTGCCGTGGCCATGAACACATTGGGCGGGTTGGCCGTTTTGAATCTGGAGGGAGTGCAAACGCGCTATAAGAATCCGCAGGAAGTGCTGCAAAAAATCGTCGAGGCGGATAACCCCGAGATCACAGCGCTGCTGCAACGAATTTATCAGGAACCCGTTCAGGAGGACCTAATCGCGGCGCGTGTCCGCCAGATTAAAGATGGCGGTGTATTAGCCGCCGTCAGTTCCATTCCTCAACGTGCGGCCGAGTTCGGCAAAATCGCGCAGGAAGCCGGAGCGGATGTTTTCGTCGTTCAGAGCACGGTGTCGACTGTGCGACACATTTCGTCGGAGTACAAGTCGCTTGATCTGGAGAAGTTTTGCCGCGAAATGCGCATTCCTGTGATCGTAGGGAACACCGTAGGTTATGATGTGACCTTCGAAATTATGGAGTGTGGGCCGGCTGCGGTTTTAGTCGGTGTCGGGCCCGGAGCAGCATGCACGTCACGCGGTGTGCTTGGACTGGGTGTCCCCCAGGTGACTGCGACCGTCGATTGTGCCGCAGCACGCGACGCTTACTTCAAAAAAACATCGCGTTACGTGCCAATCATCACCGATGGCGGAATGAGTAGGGGCGGCGATGTTTGCAAGGCACTCGCCTGCGGCGCGGACGCTGTGATGGTCGGCAGCGCATTTGCCAAAGCGTACGAAGCGCCCGGCCGCGGTTACCATTGGGGGATGGCCACGCCGCACGCCAATCTCCCCCGAGGGACGCGCATCAAGGTCGGCGCCACCGGTTCGCTAAAACAAATCCTGTTTGGTCCGGCAGAGGTTGATGATGGGAGCCAAAATTTGGTCGGTGCGATTACTACCTGCATGGGTAACGTTGGGGCTCGAAATATTGCCGAATTTCAGCAAACCGAGATTATCATAGCGCCTTCCATCAAGACCGAGGGAAAGCTCTTTCAAACAGTTCAAAGTGTTGGAATGGGAACGAGCTAAATTATTTAGCGATTTAACGATTGACCTTTCGTTACGTCGTTAGTCCATTTCGAGCAGTTTTGAATCGCTAAGTCGCCAAACCGTTAAATCGCTAGATGAACAACGATCGCAGAGTAGTTATCACTGGCCTGGGCGTCGTCACCCCAGTGGGCAACGATATAGAGACGTTTTGGTCCAATCTCAAGAATGGCGTCAGCGGTATTCACACGATCGATGCATTCGATACCACGGCGTACGATTCCAGAATTGGCGGCCAAGTCCGCGGGTTTGATCCCAAGCCGTTCTTCAAAAATCCCAAGGACGTCCGACGTACCGACCGGTTTTCACAGCTCGCGATGGCAGCGGCAAAAATGGCCCTACAAGACAGCGGAATTGATGTCGCAAACTTAAAGCGGCGAGATCGTTTCGGTGTTCTCGTCAGTAGCGGAATCGGCGGACTGAAAACACTCCAGGATCAGTTGACAATCCTTCTGGCCAAGGGACCCTCGCGGAATTCGCCATTCACGATTCCTATGTTGCTCAGCAACATGGCTAGCGGCCTTATATCGATGGAGTTCAATCTGCGCGGGCCGAACATGTGTATCGTTACTGCCTGCGCGACATCAAACAACGCCATCGGCGAATCGTGGCGAATCATTAAATTTGGCGATGCCGACGTTTTCCTCGCCGGCGGCTCGGAGGCCTCCATCGTCGAGATCGGCCTCGCTGGATTTTCTGCGATGAAAGCGTTGAGCACGCGCAACGATGAACCTGAACGCGCGTCGCGACCGTTCGACCGGGACCGAGACGGTTTCGTTGTCAGCGAAGGCGCGGGTATCGTTGTGGTTGAGGAATTGGAACATGCCAAAGCCCGCGGTGCGAAAATTTATTGTGAACTCACCGGATACGGCGTTTCCGGTGATGCCTACCATATGACCGCTCCACCGCCAGACGGCGAAGGCGCAGCGCGCGCCATGCAACTGGCGCTAGACCACGCTAGTTTATCGCCCGATCAAGTGGATTACATCAACGCGCACGCTACCTCGACTGACATCGGCGATATTTGCGAGACGCGCGCGATCAAACAGGTCTTTGGAGACCAAGCCCGTAAGGTCGCGATCAGTTCTACCAAGTCCATGACCGGCCACTTGTTAGGCGGCGCCGGCGGAATCGAAATGGCAGCGTGCGCGCTCGCCATTCGCGATTCGGTCATTCCGCCAACAATCAACCTTGAAAACCCTGGCGAAGAATGCGACCTGGACTATACGCCCAATGTCGCGCGTGAAAAGAAAGTGCGCGTTGCTTTGAACAACTCATTCGGTTTCGGTGGCCACAATGCCACGCTCGTTGCAGCCAAGTTTGAAAAATAACGCGGCGACAGCCCCGTCGCCGTGAGCGCGCACCGGCACGTGCCGCAATCGTTTTGACTATTCACCCCTGACCAGTCACTATTTACTGACGAACGCTTTCGACGTTCCGATCACGTGCGGGCATAGCTTAATGGTAAAGTTCCAGCCTTCCAAGCTGGCTATGCGGGTTCGATTCCCGTTGCCCGCTCATTTTCAGAGCTGACAGGCCTTAAACTTACAAGCTCAGTCATAACACGTTTCTGCCGTAAGGTCATGACGCATCGACGAAAACCGCCATTTCCGCTGATGCGCATTTTGCTGCTTTTCGGCGTTCGCGGGCAGCGTGGAAACGATTGCTCCCGTGTTTCTAACTTGGATTCGCAACCACGCTAATCCGGCAATTCTTGCGGGAGTCATGACAGCGCCATCTTTTTTTTCTTGTATGGCGGTGATTTTTCGCTAATAAGAACAACGCCGCAGCCACCTAATGGCAACTGCGGCGCGCCTTTATCGGGGGCTTTTGATCCTCTTTACCACGCCGATAAAAAACTTGTTCGTCGTCGCTCAGCTTTGGCGGCTGGGCCCTCGCCACTCCGTGCGCTGCTCAGCGACGTCCGGCCTTGCCTAGGGGGCCACACAAATATTACTACGGATTCTTAGCAACAAAGTTCCATCCAACGGAATCGAATTCGAATTTCGCTCTGCGACGGATGTGCGCGGCCCCCTCACAAGCCTCATGAGCCTTAACCCGCTAGTTAATTAAACAGAAGAATCTCGAGGAAGTTGCGCGATCATTGACAAACGATCGCAAGGAATTTCCGACCGACTGTAAGATATTTCGACGATTGACTGACAACAAGCCACGCTTTCGGTGAAAATCTAAGGCAACATGCCCGTGTTGGGTGACGTTCGGCTCAAGCGGCTCTCAGACCTGCCTGGATTACGTTCGACATTAGGATTGATGCAACCACGTTCTCACCGCAATAAGTCCGTAGTTGCTTTCGTGTGGTATTGAATGCATAGCGCGTTAGCAAAATTGCTTCCTCAGGATTATCCGTCAATCGGAAAGCGAAGCTGTAAACGGCGGCATAGTAGCGAGCAACGAAAGTATCAAAACCGGAGTCTTTCGTTTTGATTTTCGGCTTCCCTGTGTGCCCCCGTTTTGGCAGTTGCCCGCGGACCACGTTGTCGCTTCGACAGGGGCGTGCTTTCATGCGTCATTTCGTTCTACGGAAAAGGCGGAACGAAGTTCCGAAACTGAACCGGAATTTGAGCGTCTCATAAACGGCCTAACTAGAAGAGGCGGTTGCAGAACAGGCAAAGCTTGGCAATCGACTCCGTTGTTGACCTTATTCGGTTGTGCGCACCACGCCGCGGTTGATCGCCGCCTGACTACGGATGCCGCAGGTATAAGCTTAGACCATCTATATCAATAATTGCAGAGTTGGACACGAGCTCGCCAATGCCGAGAAGGGAAGCAGAAGGGTGATCACCTTTCCTTAAACCGACAAACCTAATATCGGCACCTGTGATCGTAAAATCACCAATGGCGAATTGCTTTACACGGCCGATTCTTGCAGGTGCCCTCGCTCCTCCAGAGCCCATAAGCATGGTTTTGGTGTGCTTCATTAGGATTCCTGCTTTGATCCCGATGCTTCTTTCTGTGCAAGTAGCTGCCGACCCCGTGTCAACAATGAAAGTGGAGGGTACACCGTCGATTGAACAAGCAACTTCGAGACGATGATCTGAGGTCAAACGCATTGGGACCCGCGTGAATCGATTGCTTTTGAGCATCACCGCCAATTTGCTGCTTGTATCGCTACGAGGTCCCCGAGGTGCGTAGTAAAGTGCGCCCTCGGCACAATCCAACACCGCGCCAATCCTATGCATGTCCTCAGATCCAAAAACGCCGTCTACATATGGAATCGCTTCAATTAAAACTGGGAGGTCCGGGATCACGCAATTGCCCATGGCAAGCGTGTTAAGCTTTGCGATGCCGTAGAATCTATTGGAAGCTGACCTTATTGGACTGCTGACCCGAAGGGAAGTCTTTTGCTCCACAAGACCGAATTTCGTGAGCCTGTCCCGGGCAATGTTGGTTGTTGGCGTACCTGTATCTACCATTAATGAACCGCTTACTCGATTAACTTCGACATCAATGACGAGATGTTTCGGAGCGTTCTCGGGCGCCTTTTGATCGCCAAGATTTTGCTGCTTAAGCTTCACTACCCCGAAGCCTTCTTGTTTCAAAAGGACGTCCAGTGTCGAGTTCTCAGCCACCGAATTGTTTGGAGTGCCATTCGCTTCGGAGGCAGTTGCAGCAGGGACAGGCGACGGACTTGTCAGCTCGGTCTGCGCCGGAACTTGCGCGATTACCTGTTCGCGCGGTTTCATGCCATCCTTCGCAAATTCAAAAGGTGCCGGGTGAGGCGCTCCAGGCCGCCTAGAAGCGCTGCCGCCAATCTCTTGAAATCCGCCGAGTTGGGCAGACGCCAGAATTAGAATGATTAGCCCAATCAACAAGAATTTTTCGCGCTTAGTCTTTTCTCACGCAAGCCTTATGTGTGTCGCCATTGGTTGCGAAAGTGTCAGCAAAGTCGGCTACCGTTGCTCAATATTTTTGTCGATTCGCTTCGCAAAGAATTCGCCGACCGATAGCAATCTCGGAGATTGGCTCGTGCGCCCTGGCTTCTGTGGGCCGTCCCACTTTTAACTGATTCGAGGTGTATTCGAGTCTCAGGCACAATTCCTCGTGCCCGTGCGGTCTATCAGTTTGGTTGATCGGAAAACACGTTCTCGTTAGGCAAACCTGTTGGCGCAATAAAGGCCTTATTGGTGTACGGTAGTTTGCTTATATTTACGGAACCACGCCACATTTTTGTGTATTATATGGCCTCCTTTTACAAGTGTGCGTGATCTTCCGAGTTTTGGATCGAACACACTAACATCGGCGGGTAGCGCCGCTAGAAATCCACAAAAAAATGGCACCCCATTGTATTTGAATGCTGCTTCGCGCACGGCTTTCGCCGTGAGCGCCTGGTGGGCATTTGCTGTTCGTGAATCGTGATCCTGAGCAGACGAGACTTGGTGCGACGATTGGGGATACGGAAAAGGAGCAGGCGAAGGCAAAGGCGATGAGTCCGAAACAGGCGGCGGTGCTGGAACTTGCACAGGCGTTTCATACGGATATGGACCAGGGAGTTTGATGGTCTGGGTTGCAGAGTGAACTCTTTCAGCAACGAGAGCGAACAGGATCGCCATTCCTCCGGCGATTCCCAAAATTCCAATCGGTGTCGTAGCACGGTGTGTTTTCATATCAGCAGAATGGCAACTGAACGGTCTTCGCGTATCGCTTTTATTACGACGCTACAGGTGGGCATATGATCTTGTGCATTTAGTGATTTAGTGTGGCCGCTAACGCATAAGGAAGCGTCGCGCGAAACCCAGTATACCGAGAGCCACACCAGTAGCGTTACTGTAATGCCGCCGTCCGGAACCGCCTTAGTGGCTGCGGCAAACAGCGTCCATCCGGTAAGGTGGTACCCAAAAGCTAGAAAAGGAATGGTTATTATTCCATTCAGATTATCAACGTAGCAAACTTTGGTCCCGTAGCGGCTGTACGTCGCGAACAGGTACACGCCTAAACCAGCCGTACGAAGGATAATCGTCCTGCCAGCGCCACTGGTCGGCCCAGCGGCAGCCGGCAAGAATTTAAAAGCATGGTTTGAGCGAAAATAGACCTCGCCACTAGCTACGTCGATCGCGCCAGGAGCCATCCCAATCAAGTATTTCACATAGATTAATCTGTTTTGATTATCTGATTTATTTTGCACCCCCGGCCAGAGAAAGCCCAGGTCGCAGGAGTCACCGCTTCCAAGGGCAAACGCCCTGGCGTTATGGCTCGGCGAAAGCTTTGCACCGCAAAGCATCAAAAATTTGTGTTTCAACAGTGCGTTTGATCGCATCGTTCGACGTCAAAAGCGTAATCGTAGAAAATATCGCAAATGCCGTGCCAATCGTGAGCTAGACTTAATAATAATCGTAACGCTCTGATTGACAGCATATTATTGTCATAGCGATTTCAACAGATTATGCTTCGGCGAAAACAAAGTTGTAAATTGTTTGGACGATTACATACCGGGCTCAAGAAATGCGATGTAACAGCTTACAACCGAGCAGATTACGCAATAGGCTTGAGCGCGTAATGATTCCCGACGGTTCAGTCTTTCGATTTGTTGACGGCTACTGATCTGGCGCAATTAACTCCCGGTTGCGCCAGGTGAAGCCAAGAGCGGAGTAAATCGTCAACGCTACGGTAATCCACACCAGAACCGCACCAGCTTCGGTCCAGGCGCGCAGCCACCATGTCGATTTCTCATTGACGTAATGCAGTTCCGCCAAGGAAAGGAGCGCCAGAAAGAAAACAATAGTAATGATCTGCCATGAAGTCTTCTGTTTGCCCAGCCGTTCTGCTGGTAAAATCCGGCCTTTGGCAGTCGCCATCAGGCGCAAACCTGTGATTAAAAAATCTCGCGCGACCACTGTTGTGGCTGCCCACGCTGGCACAGCTTTAAGTGGAACTAACGAAATAAAAGCAGCGGCCATCATGATCTTGTCCACCAACGGATCCATCAATTTGCCAAAGTTTGTGATTGCCCCGTAACGGCGGGCGATTTCTCCATCGATAAAATCTGTCAGGCCCGCGATGAGGAAGATGACCAATGCGGTGGTGCGCGCATATTGCCAGGAAGAATTCAGCGCCACAACGAAAAGCACAGTCAGGGCAAGCCGACTCAGAGTAATCCGATTCGCCCAGTTCATACTGTAGCCGCGTTGGTGCGCGAGGCGCTGCGTAACGCGTCGCTCTTAAACCGGGGGCGTTTCCAAATTGGGACTTTTTTCTTCAACTCATCCACGATCCATCGACTCGCTTGAAACGCAGCTTCGCGATGTCCACTGCACGCTCGCATAAACAGCGACGGCTCCCCAACAGGGACAAATCCGATCCGGTGACGAATAATAACCGATCGAAGTTCAAATTGAGCAGCCGCCTGCTCCGCAATTCGCCTCAGCTGATGTTCGGCCATTTCCCAGTGCGCTTCGTAATCGATTCCCTCGATTTCCCGCCCATCCTCCGAGCTACGAACAATCCCTTGAAAATCAACTCTCGCACCCGCAGCGGGATCCACCCGGCCGTCCGGCGCTTCGAGCTGTGCGCCTGTCAGTAAAACTTCGCACACCGGATTTGCCATAAGGTTCAAGTGCTCGTTACAGTGAGTTCGCTCTCTGACCGTAGGAAAGAAGATATCAAAATGAATACGAATCAATGTGATATTGGATTAATCGGCCTGGCCGTAATGGGTGAGAACCTCGCCCTGAATCTGGAATCCAAGGGCTTTTCTGTTGCGGTGTTCAATCGCACCACGGAGGTCACGGAAAAATTTGCTGCCGGACGTGCCAGCGGAAAAAACATTCAGCCGACGCGCACAATGGAGGAATTTGTCGCCGCGCTTAAGAAACCACGGATAGCGATGATGATGATCAAGGCCGGCAAGCCGGTAGACATTGTTATTGGCGAAGTCGCACCGTTACTCGAGCGGGGCGACGTACTGATCGACGGAGGAAACTCTCTTTTCGCCGACACGCAACGACGAGGTAAGGAATTGGAGGCCGAAGGAATTCATTTTGTAGGCATGGGCGTTTCCGGAGGGGAGGAAGGCGCGCTCAAAGGGCCTTCGCTCATGCC
>Ga0066388_100001351_pt1 | contig 13645 bp, 10 predicted proteins | sample PanSoiMetaGPlot6_FD_64539 | JGI IMG/M metagenome (GOLD analysis project Ga0066388, IMG submission 64539) | Tropical forest soil microbial communities from Panama analyzed to predict greenhouse gas emissions - Panama Soil - Plot 6 (Hybrid Assembly) | ecosystem: Environmental > Terrestrial >... | reverse complement strand
GACGGTGGCGCCGATCGTGAGGAGCTGGTTGTAGCTCAGGATCGCGTTGAACAGTCCGATGTCCGACGCGAGCAGCCCGAGCGGGTACCAGCTGATCAGTTTCCGGCCGGCGAGGAAGAGCGGAACCTGTGGCCCGGGCACGTTGGTCGACACGGTGTTGATCATCGTGTTCGGCACGGTCAGCTGCGCCACGACCGCTTGCCACGCCGCCGGGACCCGATTCAACATCTGGGTCATCGAGTACAGTCCCCCTGCCTGGTCCTCGTTCTTCAGCCGCTCCATGGCGCTCCGCTCCGCGGACAGCCGCTCAACCGGGTCGGTGATGCCGACGTACATCGGCGCGAACATCATCGAGACGATGTTCCCGAGCCCCCCGCGCTCCTCTGGCCGGCGCATGCTCACCGGACACATGGCCCGGACCTCGACGCCGTCGGTGCGCTGGCCGCGCGACCGCAGGTAGCGGCCGAGCCCGCCCGCGATCACCGTCAACACCACGTCGTTGATGGTGCCGCCCAGGGCAGAGCGGATCGCGCGGATGTCCGAGAAGGAGAACTCGGCCCAGGCAAAGCGGCGCTCGGGCGAGAGCGGTCCGTTGAACGGCATGCGGGGCGCCGGCTGCAGCATCGTCGGCATCGTGGTCATCACGGCATTCATGACCTGCCGCGCGCGGTCGTTGGCGAGGACGGGGCGGAGCAGCTGGAAGTTGTCCTCCGTCCAGTTCGTCGCGGCCTCGGCCAGCTGATCGCGCACGGCGTCCTGCATCATCGTGAGCGGATCCGGCAATGGCCTCGGCTGCCACGGGACGGGGCCGGCCCCCGGGCTCTCCTCCTTTCGCTTGAGGTCGTGGAGCACCATGGTCAGCTCCACTCCGGAGACGCCGTCCACCATGCAGTGGTGGACCTTCCAGACGATGGCCGACGTGCCGTCGCGGTGCCCCTGGAGCACGACCAGCTTCCAGAGCGGGTGGTCGCGATCCAGCATTCCCGCGTACACCTGTCCCCCGATCTCCGAGAGCACGCGGTCGTCGGCGGGGGCGGGCAACATGATCTCCTCGACGTGCCGGCTGATGTCGAAGTCGGGATCGTCCTCCCACGTGGGGTGGGCGAGACCGAACGGCGGGAACACGATCTTCTGGCGATACCGCGGGATGAGGTGCAGCCGGTTCGCGATGGCCTTGGTCAAGTCCGCCGCCGAGATGTGTCCCTCGTACACCATGCACGAGCCCACGTGCGCCGGCTGGTTTGGCTTTTCGAAGTAAAGGAACGACGCGTCGAGGGGCGTCAACCGGCGATTCAGCTCTCTGGCAGCCATGAGCAATCCTCCCTGCCGGGCCGGCCGGAATGCCGGTCCGCGGTGCATGGAGTGTGGCGTGCCGCGCCGCAGTCGTCAAGCGGGGGATCGCGCTCGTGGCCGGCGAGCGGGCAGGACCTTCGAGTGGCCGGCGGGCCATCCGGACCGGCGCCCGCGGCGCCGTCCGGATCGCGATCGAGTGTATACTCGCCGTAGCTCGCGCCAGTCGGGGGAGGGCGACGCGGCGTGCACATCTTCTTCGACGTCGACCACACGATCATCGACAACGACGATGGGCTGCGGCCCGGTGTGCGCGACGTGTTCCGTCATCTCCGCGAGGCCGGTCATTCCATCTACCTGTGGTCCGGCCTCGGATCGCGATGGGAGATCGTCCACGCACATGGGCTCGAGGGCTGGGTGCTCGGGTGCTTCGACAAGCCGCTGTACCACTACGAGGCCATGCTGGGGCCGCTGGGCATTCCCGTGCGGCCGGACTTCGTCGTCGACGATCACCCGCACCTCGTGCACGCCTTCGGCGGGTGCCATGTCGCCCCGTACCGCACGGCGAACCCCGCCGACACCGAGATGGCCCGCGTGCTCCACGAGGTCGAGCGCGCCGAGGCCCTCCGGCGCCGGCAGGGGATCTGATATTTGTCGGTCGAGCTCCACTACACCGAAGGAGGGACGGCGATGACAGCTCACGCACAATCTGGAAGTGGCGCAGGCTCTCAACCGGCCGGCGGTGGCGCGAGCCCGCAGCCGGGGCAGATGTGGGACGCCGGCTACAAGGCGCTCTTCGAAGGCTGGCGCCAGGCGCAGGATTTCTGGAATACCGCCGCGCGAAGCTGGGGGGAAGTCGCGGGCGCGTGGATGGGGCAGTTCGGTCAGACCGGCCCCGGCCAGTCGTCATCGGCCGAGGGCAGCGCGGCGCTTCGCGAGCTGCAGGAATCGGCATTCGCGGTCGGTCAGGCCTGGATGCGATTGCCCCTGATCCTCGCCAGCGGGCGGCCACCCGTCGAGCTGCAGGAGGCGGTGACGCGGCTGACCCAGGCCCAGGGCCGCGCCTACCAGCTCTGGCTCGAGGCGCTGACGCGCACGGGAGCGTACGCGCGCGGCGCAGCCGCGGAGGCGACGAAGCCCGGAGCGACCCAGACGAAGCCGTAGGGCTCGAGTTCGTTCGTCACAGGAGCGTGCCATGCCAGACAGCGTCTACAAGGTCATCGCGCTCGTGGGAAGCAGCACGGAGTCGTGGGAAAAGGCCGCCGCCGCAGCGATCGACATGGCCTCGAAGAGCCTGCGCGACCTTCGCGTGGGCCGGGTCGTCGAGCAGGACGTGCACGTCGAGGGCGGCCGGTTGACGTACAGGGTGAAGCTCGAACTGTCGTTCAAGTACGAGGGCGGCGGCTGATCGCCGCACATCAGCGGTGGCGGGGAAGCGCGCCGCACGCGCGGCGCGCCCGGGACGGGCGCCGCGCGAGCGTGCGGCCGCACCGAGCCGTCACGGCGCCATCGACCGGTAGTCCTCCAGGCCGGCTCCGTCGAGGCGCCGCAGCGCCTGCGGCTGCCCCTTCACGTAGCGGTCGAGAAACGCGAACGCATACGCGTTGATCAGTCTCGCGTTCGGCCGGGACGCGAGGCAGTCGGCGATCCGCAGCGTGCCGACGCAAAGGATGTTGGTCCAGTCGAGGTGCGTCCCGCCGTGGAGCCGGGCGTAGTACTTCGCGGCGCGGGATCGCTCGTACGCGTTTCGCACCGCGGATGGCGTGATCAGGACATCCCCGTCGGCGGACTGGTACATGACGGGGACCGCAACCGATGCCAGCCGGTCGTGCACGAGGAACGGCGCCGCGTAGGGTGCAAAGAGGAGCGCGACCTTGATGCGGTCGTCCGTCCAGCTTTGCCACCCGCCCGCGACGCCGAGCACCGTATAGCCACCGAGGGAGTGCCCGACAGCGCCGATCTTGTCCGGATCGATCTGATTCCGGAAGAGGATGGCCTGGAGCATCCATTCGATCGTCCGCCGCACATCGGTCCTGCGGTCCGCGTGCGTGCTGTCGTTCCAGAGCTCGGGACGCGAGAACGAGACATCGGGCGAGATGAACCGCGGCGAGAGCGACCCGTCGGCGCTGCACAGCGCGTCGGTGTGGTCCGGCGCCGCGACGACGTACCCGTGGCGCGCCAGCTCCTCCGTGAAAAACGTCGATTGCGTGGCACAGCCGGTCCACCCGTGTGAGAACACGATCAGGGGAAAGCGACCACAGTCGGCCGGAGAGCCGCCGCGCGCCACCGCGCCCTTGACCGTGGGGAAGTACTGGAACGGAGCTTCGGGATCGGCGGTCGGATACCAGGTGGCCATCTTCGGGTGCTCCGCGACAGTGACCACCTGGAACCCGACGTTGAACGGCGGGTGACAGGCGGGCCCGCGCTCCGACGGCCCGCCCGCCGCTCCCTGGGCGTGCGGATTCGCCGGAACAGCGAGGAGCGACACGAACCACACGAGCCACACGGCGATTCGCGTCATTGCTGGCCCATCCCGTCCTCGTGGTCGCGACGGCCGGCGAGCCGACGCTGGCTCGCGGCTCGAGGGCGGTCCGACCCCCTGAGGCAATCTCGATCGCGGACGCCCCGGCTCGGACCAGCGCGGCTCGGCGCGCCTTCGGTGGATCAGTCGCTCTGGTACTTGAACGAGAGCTCGAGCTTCACCCGGTACGTCAACCGGCCGCCCTCCACGTGCACGTCCTGCTCGACGACCCGACCCACGCGGAGGTCGCGCAGGCTCTTCGAGGCCATCTGAATGGCGGACGCGGCGGCCTTCTCCCACGACTCCGTGCTGCTGCCGACCAGCTCGATGACCGTGTACACGCTCTCGGCCATGGCGCGATCTCCTTCTCATCGGGACGTTTCGGCGGGCACGCCCGGTTCTCCGCGCCGGATCCCACGACCGCCGTGGACCCGCGCGGTCGAGCGCCACTCGGGACACGGTAGTCCCCGGTCCGCGCGCCCGTCAAGGCCGAGGCCCATCAGATGGGCACCGGCGTCACCCCCCAGATGTCGCGGGCATACTCCCGGATGGTGCGGTCGCTCGAGAACCGGCCGGTCGCCGCGACGTTCAAGATCGACGTGCGCGTCCACGCGGCGACGTCGCCGTACGCGCGGCTCACGCGCTCCTGGCACGCGACGTACGGCGCGTAGTCCGCGAGGAGCAGGTAGCGATCGCCGCCGGACAGGAGCGATTCGACGATCGGGCGGAAGCGCGACGGATCGTCCGGACTGAAGGCGCCGTCGCGGATCATGTCGAGCGCGCGCCGCAGCTCCGCGTCGTCCGCGTAGTGCCGCCACGGGTCGTGACGCGGCCGGAGCGCCTCGACCTCCTCGGCGCAGAGGCCGAAGGCGAACATGTTCTCGATGCCGACCTCCCGGCAGATCTCGATGTTGGCGCCGTCCATCGTCCCGATGGTGAGCGCGCCGTTGAGGGCGAATTTCATGTTGCCGGTGCCGGAGGCCTCGGTGCCCGCGGTCGAGATCTGCTCCGACAGCTCTGCCGCCGGGAAGATGCGCTCGGCCAGCGTCACCTTGTAGTCGGCGAGAAAGGCCACGCGGAGGAGGCCGCGGACCGCGCGATCGCCGTTGACCCGGTGCGCGACCCCGTTGATCAGCTCGATGATCAGCTTCGCCATGACGTAGCCCGGCGCCGCCTTGCCGCCGAAGATCACCGTGCGCGGCGTGAACGCGCCGTTCTGATGGTCCGTGATCCGGTTGTACAGGGTGACGACGTGCAGGACGTTCAGGAGCTGGCGCTTGTACTCGTGCATGCGCTTGACCTGCACGTCGAACAGCGAATCGGGATCGACGTCGAGCGGTGCGCCGCGGCGCGCGTACTGCGTGCGGATGACCTCGGCCAGCCGGCGCTTGTTGTCGCGCTTGATGCGGCGCCAGGCCTCGCCGAACGCCGGATCGCCGGCGCGCGACGCCAGCGCGCCGATCTGGTCGAGGTCGGTCACCCAGCCCGAGCCGATCGCGCCGCTCACGAGCTCGGCCAGCGCGGGGTTGCTCTTGAGCAACCAGCGGCGCTGGGTGATGCCGTTCGTCTTGTTGCTGAAACGCGCCGGCCACAGCTCGTAGAAATCGCGAAAGACCCGCGCCTTCAAGATGTCCGTGTGGAGCTCTGCCACGCCGTTCACGCTGTGGCTCCCGGCGATCGCGAGGGCGGCCATGCGGACCCGGGGCTCGCCGTCGTCCTCGATGATCGACATCCGGCGGCACCGCTCGCGGTCGTCGCCGAAGCGCTCCCGGACCTGGGCGAGGAAGCGCGCGTTGATCTCGCAAATGATCTCGAGGTGTCGTGGCAGCATCTCGCCGAGCAGGGCCACCGGCCAGCGCTCCAGGGCCTCGGGCAGCACGGTGTGGTTCGTGTAGCCGAACACCCGGGTCGTGATCTCCCAGGCCGGCTCCCACGCGAGCTCCTCGACGTCGACCAGCAGGCGCATCAGCTCCGGAATCGCGAGGGCGGGATGCGTGTCGTTCAGCTGGATGGCCACCTTCTCCGCAAAGCGGTCGAAGGGGCGGAGCCCCTGGGGCTCGTCGAACATGTGATAGCGCTTGCGGTACCGGCGGATGATGTCCCGGAGGCTCGCGGAGACGAAGAAGTACTCCTGCGCGAGGCGCAGGCGCCGCCCGAGCGACACGTTGTCGTTGGGGTAGAGGACGCGGCAGATGTTCTCCGAACGCGCGCGGGATTCGATCGCGCCGATGTAGTCGCCCTCGTTGAACTCGCCGAGGTCGAACTCGCGCACGGCCTTCGTCCCCCAGAGTCGGAGCGTGTTGACGGTGCGGTTGCCGTAGCCGGGGATCGGCGTGTCGTACGGGGTGGCGATGACGTCACGCGTGTCCACCCACTCGTGGGTGAGCCGTCCCCGCTCGTTCACGTAGCGGTGCACGCGGCCGTAGAACTGCACGCGGAAGCGGTCGCCGCTGCGCGCGATCTCCCACGGGTTGCCGTAGCGCAGCCAGCTGTCGGCGATCTCGACCTGGGCGCCGTCGACGATGCGCTGGTGGAAGATGCCGTAGTCGTAGCGGAGCCCGTAGCCGTACGACGGATAGCCGAGCGTGGCCATCGAGTCGAGGAAGCACGCCGCCAGCCGGCCGAGGCCGCCGTTGCCGAGCCCGGCGTCCCACTCGGCCTCGCGCAGATCCTCGAGGGTGTAGCCCAGCTCGTGCAGCGCGGCGGCGCACTCGTCCACCAGGCCCAAGTTCACGAGGCTGTTACCGAGGGTTCGGCCGAGGAGGTACTCGAGCGAGAAGTAGTAGACGCGCTTGGCGTCCGTCCGGTAGTACGTGTCCTGCGTGCGGATCCAGCGCTGGATCATCCGATCGCGCACCGCGAGCGCGAGCGCGACGTAGGGCTCCCACTGGCTGTCGACGTGCCCCGGCAATTCGGCCAGCGTGAACTCCAGGTGGCCGAGGATCGCCTGTTTCAGCGACGCCGCGTCGCTGCCCAGGCTGTCGTACGGCAGGGCCTGGAGCGGGGCCGCGTCAGCCCCGGGAGCGGCACGCCAGTTGCGTCGCGGCGTCATGAGCGCCAGCGCGGCGGCCGCTTCTGCGCGAACGCGGCCATGCCTTCCCGCGCCTCCTCGGACGCGAAGAGCCGCGCGGAGAGCGCCGCCATGCGGTGGAACGCCTCGGCCGTCGGCAGGCGGGGCACGTCGCGCACGAGCCGCTTCGTCTCGGCGAGCGCCGCGGGCGCGCCCTGCAGCAGCAGATCCGCGTAGCGGCGGATCGCGGCGTCCAGATCATCATGCGACACGGCCGCGTTGATCATCCCGTAGCCGACCGCCGCACGCGCATCGAACGTGTCGCCGGTCAGGAACAGCTCGAGCGCGCGCGTCGGCCCGAGCCGCGGTAGCGTCACGACCGAGATGATCGCGGGCGCCACTCCCACCCGAACCTCGCTGAATGCGAACGTCGCCGTGTCGACGGCGACGACGATGTCGCAGGCGCACATGAGCCCGAGGCCGCCCGCGCGCGCCGGCCCGTTGATCCGCGCGATGACGGGCTTCGGCGATGCCCAGAGCGCGTTCACGATCGCCACCAGACCGCCCGGCCCCGACGGCTCGCTCGCGGCCCTCGCCTCGGGCGCCTCCTTCAGATCGGCGCCCGAGCAGAACACGGGCCCGGCGCCCGTGAGGACGATGACCCTCGTCCGCTGGTCGGCCTCCGCCGCGCGCACGTGGCGGTCCAGATCGGCCAGGAGCCGGCGCGACAGCGCGTTCCGGTTGTGGGGAGAGTCGAGCGTGACCGTCGCCACGCCGCGCGCGATCTCGAGGTGGACCAGCTCGCCGTCGCTCATCGGGCGCTCCCGGTGAGATCGACCGGCGGATCCGGCATCGCCGCGTCGGACGGCGGGGCGCCGCTCTCGGCGCGCGGTTCCACGACCACCAGCACGTGGCCCGCGTCCACCTGCTGTCGCGGCGCCACTCGCACCTCCGCCACCACGCCGTCCGTCGACGCCGTTATCTGAAGCTCCATCTTCATGGCCTCGATCGTCAGCAGGAGCTGGCCCCTTCGCACGGCCTCGCCGGGACTCACGCGGACCTCCACCACCTTGGCCGGCATCGGAGCGGTGTATCCCCCGGTCACCTCGACCGTCTCCGGCTCGGGAAAGCGCGGCAGCTCCTGCAGCCGCACCTCGCCATCCGCATCCTGCACGAAGATCGCGCCGGCCGACCCGGGCGTCACGCGAAACGCGCGGCGCACGCCGTCGATCTCCAGATCGATCTCCGGCGGCGCGGCGGTTAGGACGCGCGCCTCGGCCGGGGCGCCATCGAGCGTGCACGCGAATGTCCCGCGTCGCTGGGGCCGGTATCCCACAACGACCTCGCGGTCGCTCGCCACGTAGCGGGTCTCCTGGAACCCGGAGGGGTTGTTGCGCCAGCCGGAGGGAATCGTTCGAAGGACGAGGGCGCGATCTCGCCGCGCCGCCTGGCCTGCCAGCGCCGCGGCGACGAGAGCTCCGCGGAGGCGATCCGCCTCCACCTCCCGGCGAAGCGCCGGACGGTGGCGCTCGATGAAGTCAGTCGTCGTATCGCCGTCCAGGAAGGCCGGGTGGCGAAGGACGTGTACGAGGAAATCGCGGTTGGTGACCACGCCGGGGGCGACGAGCCGCTCCAGGGCGCGCGCGAGTCGCAGCGCGGCCTCGCGACGCGTCGGCGCGTGACTGATCAGCTTCGCCAGCATGGGATCGAACGCGAGCGCGATCTCGGAGCCGGCCTCGACGCCGCTCTCGACCCGGATCTCCGCGTCACCCGGCGGCCGCCAGTCGAGCAATCGGCCGCCGGTGGGCAGGAACCCGTTCGCGGGATCCTCGGCGTACAGGCGCACCTCGATCGCGTGCCCGCGCAGGGTGAGATCGTCCTGCCGGACGCTGAGCCGCTCTCCCTGCGCGATCAGGATCTGCTCGCGCACGAGGTCGAGCCCCGTCACCGCCTCGGTCACCGGGTGCTCCACCTGAATCCGCGTGTTCACCTCGAGGAAGTAGACGGCGCCCCCGCGATCGACCAGGAACTCGACGGTGCCCGCGTTCGTGTAGCCGATCGCGCGGCCGGTCGCGAGCGCCGCCTCCGTGATCCGCGCGCGGAGCGGGGGATCGAGCGCGGACGACGGCGCCTCCTCGACGATCTTCTGGTGGCGGCGCTGGATCGAGCACTCGCGCTCGAAGCAGTGGATGAGCCCGCCGTGCCGGTCGCCCAGGATCTGCACCTCGACGTGTCGCGGCGCCTCGAGATATCGCTCGAGGAACACGTGCCCGTTGCCGAACGCGGCTTCCGCCTCGCGGCGGGCCGACGCGGCGGCGTCGCCGAGCGCCGCGGCCTCACGCACGATGCGCATGCCACGCCCGCCGCCGCCGCCGGCCGCCTTGACCAGGACGGGCCACCCGAGCGCGTCGGCTGCACGCCTCAGGTCCGCGGGCGGGAGGCCGTCGATGCCCTGCATGGGAAGCGTCGGCACGCCCGCGCGGGCGACGATCCGCTTCGCCTCGACCTTGTCGCCCATGGCCGCGATGGTCTCGGGAGATGGTCCCACCCAGGTGAGACCCGCGTCCTGGACGGCGCGGGCGAAGGCCGCGCTCTCCGCCAGAAACCCGTAGCCCGGGTGCACGGCATCGGCGCCGACATGCCTCGCGGCGGCGATGAGGCGATCGATCGCGAGGTAGGTCTCGGCCGGCGAGCTGCCGCCGAGGGCGACCGCGACGTCGGCCTCGCGCACGTGCGGGGTGTCTCGATCGGGGTCGGCATAGACGGCCGCCGTGCCGATCCCCATCCGTCGGCAGGCGCGGAACACGCGCCGCGCGATCTCGCCGCGATTCGCCACCAGCACGCGAGCGATGTGCGCCATGCGCTACATCCGGAACACGCCGAAGCGGTCGGCTCCGCGCACGGTGTTCGAGTGCACGGCCGACAGGGCGATGCCGAGCACCGTCCGCGTGTCCCGCGGGTCGATGATCCCGTCGTCGGCGACGCGGCCCGTCGCGTAGAGGGCCAGCGACTCCCGCTCGGCGCGATCCTCGACCGCTGCGGACAGGCGCGCGTCCTCCTCCTCGTCGAACGGCCGCCCGGTGGCGCGGGCCGCCCCGCGGCGCACGATCGACATCACGCCGGCGAGTTGCTTCGGCCCCATGATCGAGATCTTCGCGGTGGGCCACGTGAACACGAAGCGCGTGTCGTAGGCGCGGCCGCTCATGCCGTAGTTCCCGGCCCCGTAGCTGGCGCCCAGGATGACCGTGAGATGTGGCACGCCGGAGTTGGAGATCGCGTTGATCATCTGCGAGCCGTGCTTCACGATGCCGCCGTGCTCGTACTGCCGGCCGACGATGTAGCCGGTGATGTTCTGGAGGAACACGATCGGCACGTCGATCTGGTTGCAGAGCTGGATGAACTGGGCCGCCTTCTGCGAGGAGTCCGAGAACAGCACGCCGTTGTTGCCCACGACGCCCACCGGAAAGCCGTGGATCGATCCCCATCCGCAGACCAGCGTGCGGCCGTAGAGCGGCTTGAACTGCTCGAATCGGGAGCCGTCGACGACGCGCCCGATCACCTCCCGCACGTCCATCGGCGTGCGGAGGTCCGACGGCATCAGGCCGAGGAGCTCCTCGGGGTCGTGGCGCGGCTCGTCGGCGGGCATCGTGGGCCCCGGCCCGAGCTTCCGCCAGTTCAGATGCGCCATGACGTCCCGGGCCATCCGAATCGCGCCCGCCTCGTCGTCGGCGAGGTAGTCCGCGAGCCCCGACGTCGTGGCGTGCATCTCGCCACCCCCGAGCTCTTCGTCGTCCGAGTCCTCGCCCGTGGCCATCTTCACGAGCGGTGGCCCGCCCAGGAACACCTTGGAGCGCCCGCGGACGAAGACGTTATAGTCGCTCATCCCCGGCTGGTAGGCGCCGCCTGCCGTGGAACTGCCGAACACGATCGAGACGGTCGGGATCCGCTCGCCCGAGAGGCACGTGATGTCATGGAAGAGCCGGCCGCTCTCGGCGAAGTGCGTGATCTGGCGCCGCATCTCGGCCACGGGGTCCTCGGTGCCGCGGCGCAGATCGCCGCCGGCCGACTCCACCATCTGGACGTACGGCAGCCGGTTCTGCCGCGCGATCTCGAGCGCCCGGTTGATCTTCTTGAGGGACACCGCGGTGATCGCGCCGCCCATCACGGTGGGATCGTGGCCGCACACCACGCATTCGACGCCGGAGACGACGCCGACGCCCGAGACGAACCCGCCGCCGACGGTGAACTCGGTGCCCCACCCGGCTAGGGGGCTCAGCTCGAGAAACGGGGCGTCGCGGTCGAGCAGGAGCTCGATGCGATCGCGGATGACCAGCTTGCCTCGCTCGCGGTGGCGCGCCACGCTCCGCTCGCCGCCACCGCCGCGCACGAGCGCCTGCTGTACCTCGATCTCGGCGAGGAGGGCCAGCATGTCCCGCCGGTTCTTCTGGAAGCTCTCCGACGCCGTGTCGATGCGGGATCGGAACACGTCCATGTCTTTTGCCCTGGCGGTGACGTTCGCGACGGACGGGGTGGACGGCGGCCGGTCGAGGCTCCCGGCTAGATCTTGAGGATCTTCGCGACGACTTCCTTCATCACCTCGTCGGCGCCGCCGCCGATGGTCGCGAGTCGCGAGTCGACGAAGGCGCGCGCCGCCGGGTTCTCCCAGATGTAGCCGCTGCCCCCAAAAAGCTGCAGGCACGTCGTGGCGACGTACTGCTTCATGTTCGCGCAGAAGACCTTGGCCATCGACACGTCGAGCGCGATGTCCTCGCCGCGCGCCATCTTGGCGATGCACTGGTGCGACAGGGCCTGGGCGGCGTTGATCTGGATGAGCATCTCGACGAACTTGAAGCGGTTGACCTGCATCTTCGCCAGCGGCTGTCCGAACGCGACGCGCTGCTGGGCGTGCGCCAGCGTCTCTTCCCACAGCCGGCGGGCGGACACGGGGCTCGTGACGACCGGCACCAGCCGCTCGTCCTGGAACTGCGCCATCTGCTGCTGGAAGCCGCGATTGGCATCGCCGATCGTGTTGGCAACCGGGACTCGCACGTCGTCGAAGAACAGGAGACCCGTGTCCGAGCCCCGGTTGCCGATCTTGTCGAGCAGCCGGTAACTGAATCCCCGCGCATCCGTGGGCACGATGATCTGGGTATAGCCGCGGTATCCGGCCGCGGGGTCCGTCACCGCGAGGAGGCAGAGCCAGTCCGCGTTGGCCGTGTTCGTGATGAACATCTTCGAGCCGCTGATCACCCAGTGGTCGCCGTCCTTCACCGCGCGCGTCTTGATGCCGGACACGTCCGAGCCAGCGCCCGGCTCGGTCACCGCGATGGCGGCCACCTGCTCGCCCCGGATGGCCGGCACGAGGAAACGCTCCTTGAGCTCCTCGCTGCCGAAGCGATGGAGCGCGGGCGTGGCCATGTCCGTCTGGACGGAGATGCCCATCGCCACGCCGGAGTTGTCGCACAGGGCCAGCTCCTCGAGGAACACCGCGTGGTACGAGTAGTCGAGTCCCTGGCCGCCGTACTTCGGATCGTACCGGATGCCGAGGAGGCCCAGCTCCCCCAGCCTGCGGAAGATCGCCTTGTCGGGCCGGCCGGCCTCGTCGAACTCCCGGGCGCGTGGCGCGAGCTCGGTCTGCACGAACTTCCGCACCGTGGCCCGGAGCGCCTGGTGCTCGGGAGAGCCGTAGATCGCCTCGGGCCCGACATTCGGCATCGCTCGCGCCTCGCTGTCCACTGACGCCTCGCGAGTCACGCCGCGCCGAGCGCGTGTTGCGCCGGTTCGGCTTGCCGGCCGTCGGGCGCGCAGGACGGTTCGGCCTGCCGGCTGTCGGGCGCGCACAGCGAGGCTGCGATGTCCTGCGGGATGTCGAGCACCTTGGCGCGCAGGTACTCGCCGAGGCTCTTCGCCTGAGGATCGCTCCGCGTCGAGGCGGCGACACCCTCTCCGAGCAACCCCCGGATCACGAAGTTCACCGCGAGGAGATTCGGCAACGGATGGCGTTCCACGACCAGGCCTCGCGCCTCCGGGAGTAGCTGCCGAAGGCGGTCAGCGGTCAGTGTCTCGAGCAGCCACGCGTATTCGGCTGGCGTGCGCACCCACAGGCCGACGTTCGCGTTGCCGCCCTTGTCGCCCGACCGCGCGCCAGCGACGCGGCCGAGGGGCGCGCGCACCAACCGTCCGCGCGGCTGCACCGGCAAGGCGGGCGGCGGCGCCTCCGCGGCCACATGGCCCGGCGGAGGCATCACCGGTTGAATGGCGACCGCGGCTCCCTCGAAGTGCACGACTTGCTCGATTAGCGCCGAGGGGATCACCGTCGGCCAGTAGACGGCATACTCGGTCGCCTCCGACGGAGGCGCGCCGGTGTAGAAGCCCGGGTAGTGCGCCAGCGCCATCTCGATGGCCCGATTCGCGAATGCCCGGCCGACCTTGGCGCCGTCGGGATCCTTCACCGTGAACTTGAGGAAAGCGGTGGCGTTCTCGTTGGACTCCGGATCCTCGCGATCGAGACGAACCAGCGACACGCTCGTGTCGGCGAAGCGCTCGCGCCCGCCCACCAGCTTCCAGAACGTGTTCTCGATGAGCTTCGCCTTCTCCGCGATGTCGAGCCCGGTCAGCGCGAACGTGACGCTGTTGCGGAAGCCGCCGAGGTAGTTCAGGCAGAGCTTGGTCGTGGGCGGCGGCGGCTCGCCGCGCACGCCGCTGACGCGCACGCGATCCGGCCCGTCGTCGGTGAGGGCGATCGTGTCGAAGCGCGCGGTCACGTCCGGATTGAGGTAGCGCGGGCCGTCGATCTCGTACAGGAGCTGCGCCGTCACCGTGCC
>Ga0066388_100001350_pt1 | contig 13648 bp, 7 predicted proteins | sample PanSoiMetaGPlot6_FD_64539 | JGI IMG/M metagenome (GOLD analysis project Ga0066388, IMG submission 64539) | Tropical forest soil microbial communities from Panama analyzed to predict greenhouse gas emissions - Panama Soil - Plot 6 (Hybrid Assembly) | ecosystem: Environmental > Terrestrial > Soil... | reverse complement strand
CGCCGTCATGCCGATCTCGCCGAACGCAAGAAGATGTGGGGTGAAAACCTCAGCAAGAAAGAGGGGCTCATCACCCGCGCCGAGGCGCTGCAGGATTCGACCGACTGGGACTCGGCCGCCGCGGAGATCAAGCGACTGCAAGGCGAGTGGAAGAACATCGGTCCGGTCAAGAAGAGCCGATCGGAAGCGCTGTGGCAGCGCTTCCGCGCCGCCTGCGATCACTTCTTCTCGCGCTACGCGCAGCGGCACGACATTGCCAAAGGCGAGCGCGCCGCGGCCCGTGAGGCGATCGTCGCCGAGCTCGAGGGACTGGCCGGCATCGCGCCAGCGCCGGCCCCCGAGTCCGAGCCGGCTGCGGCGGAGTCGGAGGCTGCCGCGCCACAGTCGGAACCTGGCGCTCCTGAGGCTGCGATGCCAGCGGCGCCGTCCGCCGAGCCGCCGGCCGATCTGGTCGCGAAGGTCCGCAGCATCCGCGGCCGCTGGCAGTCGGAGCTCGCGGCGCGCGGCGTCGATCGCGATCGCGCCGCCCAGCTCGACGCACGCTTCGCTGCAGCCTTCGCCCGCGTCGTCGCGGCCTACCAGACGGCATTCGCCGGGACCGATCTGGATCCCGACGCGAATCGCAAGCGTATGGAAGCGATCGTTCAGCGCATGGAGGATCTGGCGAAATCACTTGGCGGATCGAGCACGGCGGCGGCCGACGCCTCTCTGTCACCGACGACCAGGCTCGCGGCGATGTTGAAAGAAGCGCTGGCGGCGAACACGATCGGCGGCCGCGTCGACGACGACAGCCGCTTCCGCGCGGCGAACGAAGAAGTCAGACAGGCGCAGGCGAGCTGGTCGCGCGTCGGTCCGGTTCCTGACGAAACGCGGCGCTCGCTTGCCGATCGTTTTCAGCGCGCGATTCGCCGCATCAGCGATGCTGCGGCCGCACACGCGCGCAGCAGTGCCGCGCCTGTCGGCACAGCCCGACCTCGTTAGGTCGGGTGCGTCGCATAGGCCAGGTGGGCCAGGGTAGGCCGAGGTGGGCCGGGTAGGTCGGGCGAGGCGGCCCTTCGGGCCCTGGGACAGACAGGCCGGGTAGGTCGGACGAGGGCGGCCCTTCGGGCCGCAGGACAGATGGGCCGGGTAGGCCAGGCAGGTCGAACGGCCACTTGTTCCCGGAATCGCGGGTAAACCCCTACGCTCACACCCATCGAGCAGATCGGGTTTACCTAGCGCTTGAAGTTAAGATGCCGTTCGACCTACTCGACCCACCAGACCTATCTGACCCACCCGACCTGCCAGACCCGCCAGACCTGCCAGACCTACTGGATCTTGATCAGCTCCACGTCGAACACGAGCATGCCGTACGGCGCGCTCTTGCCCTTGTAGGCGAGACTCTCCGGAATCCAGAAGCGAGTTTTCTCGCCTTCGTACATCAGCTGCAGCCCTTCGGTCCATCCCGGGATTACCTGATCGACTTGAAACGACGAGGGCTCACCGCGCGTAACCGAGCTGTCGAACATCTTGCCGTCGGTCGTCCAGCCGGTGTAGTTCACGGTCACGGCACCAGTCGCGCGCGGGTGACGGCCGCCGACACCTTCCTTCAGGACTTTATAGGCGAGGCCGCTCGCGGTCTTTTTCGCGTCAGCCGGCGGCGCTTTCACGTCGGCGGGCGGGTGACTCGGGATGTCGATCAGCTCGATATCGAAGACCAGCGTCCCCTTGGGCTCGCGCTGACCTTTGTAGGCGAGCGACTCGGGGATCCAGAGCCGCCGCTTCTCGCCGATGACCATCAGCTGCAGCCCTTCGCTGAAGCCGCTGATCACCCGGCCGACGCCGAACGTCGCCGGCCTGTTTTTCGTGACGGAGCTGTCGAACATCGATCCGTCGGTTTTCCATCCCGTGTAGTGGATGACGACGACATCCTCTTTCGAGGGATGGTCTTTGCCGGTGCCGGCCTTGAGCACTTTGGTCGCAAGGCCAGACGCCGTCTTGGTGGCGTCGGCCGGCGCCGCCGCGACGTCGGGAGGCGCAGCGATTTGCCCGGACTGTGATTGCGCACCTGCGACCACGCCGGCGGCAACGATGAGCGCAAGAACTGGAAGTCGCATGGAGACCATTCTACTTATGGTATCCTCCCGACCGTACCTAGCAGGGAAGCTGCCGCTTCCCGTACCTGCCGACCCGTCCTCGCCGGGTTCGTGGATGTAGGCATCAGCGAGCACACACTCGAGAGGTGTGCGATGCCGCATTACACCAAGCTCACTCCCAACCTCGTCGTCAACAACGTCGAGCGCAGCCTCGCGTTCTACGTCGACCAGCTCGGATTCGACCGCGGCTTGACGGTGCCCGATCAATCGCCGTTCGTCTTCGCCTCGGTGACCAGCGGCGCGGTCGAGATTTTCCTCAACGACGCCGCGACCGTCGTCAAGGAGTATCCCGCGTTCGCCGGCAGACCGATCGGAGCGACCGCGACCCTGTTCATCGAGATGGAGGGTGTCGACGCGCTGCACGATCGTTTGAAGGCGTCGGTGAAGATCGTGATGCCGCTGGTGACCCAGTTCTACGGCATGCGCGAGTTCGCGATCGAAGATCCGGACGGGTACGTCATTACGTTCGCTGAGCGCGTTGATGGCTGAGCGATGATACCCGTCAATGGCTAAGGGCTGATGGCTGAGCCATCAGCGATGTGCAGCGTCAGCGTCAACGACGCTGGCGCTGCAGCAGTTCGAGCTTCTGCTTCAGCGCGTCGAGCCGGGCCCCGGCCTCGCCGAGTTTTCCTTCGGCGGTGAGACGCTGGTACTCGTTCAGGTCGCTGGCAGCGCCGCGGATCAACGCGTCGAGATCGCCGGTCGCCGGTGTGGTCCCTCTCTCCGCCGCCGGAGCCCGCGCCTGCGCCGTTGATGGAATCGCGTTCCCGCGCGCGCCGCTCGGGCCAGGTTCAGTGCCGGCGACGCCGGGCGCGATGCCGATCGTCGACGGCGCGTTGCCGAAGAGCGCCGCCATCGCCGACTCGAACGTCGGCCCGTACGCGAGCCGATCCTGCAGCGCGAGGACCACGAGTCTGAGCTCCGGCATCGGGCTACGCTCGGCCTGCAGATAGATCGCCTCCGCGTAGAGCAGCGCGCGACCGATCGGGATCACGACCATCGCGCCGCGTCGCACGTGCGATCCCTGCTGGTTCCACAACGACAGCTGGCCGGAGAGCTGCGGGTTCTGATCGATTCGCGCTTCCACCTGCAGCGGTCCATCCACCAGCTTGGTCTTCGGGAAGTCGTACACCAGCGCCGTGCCGTAGTGCTCGCCGTCGCTGCGACCGGCGATCCAGCCAATCAGGTTGTTGCGGTTGGCCGGCGTGAACGGCAGGATCTCGATGAACTCGGTCGAACGCTCGCCGGGCAGCGTCATCAGCACGAAATTCGGCTCCATCGTCTGCCGCGCCTGTTCGCGCTGAGCCGAGAGGCCGATCTCGCTGGCGACGGCCCAGAGATCTTCGCGATTGTAGAACGCGCCCGGATCGGTCATGTGATACAGGCCGTAGACCGTCGCCTGCTGCTTCAGCAGCAGCTCCGGATAGCGCACGTGCTTGCGCATCGCCGGCGCCATTGCCGAGGCGTCCTTGAACAGCGACGGAAAAATCGCGCGGTATCCGGCGATCATCGGATCGTCAGGATCGAAGACGTAGAAGGTCGTCGTGCCATCGTAGGCGTCGATCACCGCCTTGACGCTGTTGCGCATGTAGTTGATGCGGTCGCGGCCGAGGCGGAACGGGCGGGCGTAGGGAAACCGCTCGGACGTCGTGTAGCCGTCGATGATCCACGACAGCCGTCCATCGTCGCCGACGACGACGTAGGGGTCGCTGTCGAACACCAGGAATGGCGCCAGCGTCTCGACGCGGTCGCGAATGTTGCGGCGCATCAGGAGCCGGCTGTCGGCGCTGACGTCGTCGCTGAACGGCAGCTTGGCGAGGTCGCCGCGATCGAGCGCGATGATCAGCCGCCGGAAGAATCCACCGAGCGCGATGCCGCCGGTGCCCTCGTACGACGTGAGGCTGTTGGTCTCGCCCTGCGGGTAGTTGAATTCCTTCTGACGGGTCCGTACGTAGACGTCGGTGTTGGTGAGCTCGCCGAAGTAGATCTCGGGGCGGGTGATCTCGAGGCGCGGGATCGTGCTCCGCACCGGCATGTCGCTGAGAACGAGGCCGGGGAGGCCCTCGCTGGTGAAGGCGTTCACCGGATTCATCGTGACGCCGTAGCCGTGGGTGTAAATCAGCTTCTCGTTGATCCAGTTGCGGCTGCTCTCCGGCAGCTTGTCGATGTTCAGCTCGCGCGCGGCGAGCATCATCTGCCGCACCGAGCCGTCGATTTCGTAGCGATCGATGTCGATGTCGGGAAAATCGTAGTAGGTGCGGATCTCCTGAATCTGGCGGAGCGTGTCCTGCAGCGCGCGCCAGTCCCACAGCCGGATGTTCTGCAGCGTGCTGGCGTTGGACTCCGCGTCCACCGCGTCGATGCCGACGTCGGCGGGGAACGGGCGACGGGCGACCCGGTGGAGCCCGAAGGCCTGCCGCGTGAGCTCGATGTTATGGGCGATGTACGGCGTCTCCCGCACGAGCTCGTTGGGCTTCACCACGAAGCTCGTCACGTACCAGGCGATCACGCCGACGACGATGTAGACGATGGCGGCCGGCGCGACGCCGAGCACGAGCCACCGGACGCGCGGCGCGGCGACGGCGTTGACGAACGCGACCGCGGCAGCGAAGGCGAGCGCGATCGCGATGACCAGCTGACCGGGGATGGTCACGTGGGCGTCGGTGTAGGTGACGCCGGCGAAGATCGTGTGATCTTCGAAGAGCAGCTCGTAGCGTCCGAGATACGTGCGGACGGCGAGCATCAGCAGGACGACGCCGACCGCGACCGAGAGCCCGCGCCACGACGGCGCCTCGCGGACGCGGCGTCCGCCGAGGATGCGCGTGCTGCCGGTGATCGCGCTGAAGAAGACGGCGACCGCTGCGACGATCACCGCGAGCGTCAGCAGCCATCCCGAGAGCAGTTCCCACGCCGGCAGCGTGAAGAAGTAGAAGGTGAGCGGGCGGCCGAAGATCGGATCGGTCATCCCGGCGGTGCTGCCTGACGCCACCGCACCGGCGTAGCGGTACAGCGCGAGCGCGGTCCAGTCCGACGCCATCGCCGACGCGGTGACCAGGGCGATCAGCACTGATCCGCCGAGCGCGATGAGCCGGATCACCGGTTCGACCGGGAGCCGGATCGGTTGTCCGTTGATCAGAATCGGCAGGCCGGCGAGCTCACCGAGGCGCGGCGGCTTCAGCGCCACGAACGATCCGTAGAGGATCCCGAATGTCGCGAGGGTGAAGCCGCTGAAGATCGCCGCCTGGATGTTCAGCGTCCGCCAGAAGACGTCGGCGACGCCGAGTGCCTCGAACCACAGGGCGTCGACGTAGTACGAGAGCGCCGTGCCGCCGCTGAGCAGCAGCAGCCCGACGACGACGAGTGCGAAGAGTCGGCCGCGGCCGCGCGACGGACGTCGCGGCGGCGGCCAGTCGATCGTGTCAGCCATTGCTCATTGCTAATTGCTGATTACCGAACGATCACCAGTAGAATTTCAAGCCTACCTGAATCTCGCGCGGGGCACGCGTCGAGAGAATCTGCCCGAACGTGTCCGCCGGCGTATTGCAGGTCGTCAGGCTGACCGTGCAGGTGTTGTCGAGCCCGTTCGCCTGCGGATCGGCGAGCCACTGCGTGTGGTTGAACGCGTTGATCGCATCCGCGCGGAACTGAATGCGCTGCGTGCGGTTGAACGTCCAGTTCTTCGAGATCGACAGGTCGGTCTGGTTGCGACCGGGTTGACGGAACTCCGCGCGGCCCGAGTTGCCGAACGTCCCGTCGGCAGCCGGCGCGTATGCGTTCGGGTTGAACCAGAACAGGTTCGCCGTCTGTTGCCCCGCGGCCGGATCGGCGACGAGATTCGGCCGGCCGCCTCGCAGGAAGCCGTTGGTGTTCTCCGAGATGCGCGGAATCGGCTGGCCGGAGTTGATCGTCGTGATGCCGGCAACCTGCCAGCCGCCGAACACGCCTTTCAGCACGGCGTTCGGCGAGTCCTTCATGAACGGGATGTTGTAGACGTAGTTCGCGGTGAAGATGTGGCGGCGATCGGTGCGGGCGTCGGCGTACTCGGCGGCGAGATCGAGCGGGTTCTGTGGAATGTCGATCGCGTCACGGTCGTTGCTCGCGTCGGTCTGGTTGCGGCTCAGCGTGTAGTTGAGCGTCAGCGAGCCGGCGGCGCCGCCGTCGTGGCGAAAGCTGGTGAGCACGCCCCAGTAGTTGCTCCTCGCCGTCGTCGTGCGCAGCGTGATTGCGCCGTAGCCGAGGTACGGACGCGCCAGGTTCACGCTGCCGAGCCGCAGGACGTCGGCGGGCTGGGGGTAGTTGATGTCGATCGGGCGGATCAGATGATCGCCGTGGGCGCCGACGTAGCCGACGTCGAGCGCACCGCGAGCGTAGAGCTGCTGCTGAATGCCGACGTTCCATTGCTGCGTGCGCGGCGTCTTGAAGTCGTCGCCGTTTCCGATCAGCGCCGGGACGCCGATGGTCGTCGACGTGGTGCCGGCGCCAGGGTTGGACAGCCGGGTGTTGAGAATCGTCGTCGTCGCGACGAACGGCGGGTTGGTGAACGCGTTCTGCTCGAAGATGCCGACCAGCGCCTGGTCGTAGTAGACGCCGTAGGAGCCGCGATAGATCGTCCGGCCGGTCGATGCCGGATCCCAGGTGACGCCGATGCGCGGTTGAATGTTGGTCCTGTCGAACGCGTACACCGCGTCGCCGAACGGCGAATTCTGCCCGGCGACGATGATGCCGTTCAGCGGATCGCCGGTGCCGGCGATGATCGTCGTGCAGGCGGCGTTTCCGCATGCCGGCGCCTTCGACGGGTCGAAGCGCGACGGCAGGAAGTTGGTCAACGTGTTGTTGGTGTCGGTGACCGGCGGATAGAGCGAGTAGCGCACGCCGTAGTCCACGGTCATGTTCGCCCGCGGCTTCCACGAGTCCTGCGCATACATCTCGTAGCGGTTGAACCGCAAGTGCACCGTGACATCGCGCTGTGCCTCGGTGTAGGTGCAGGCGTTGCCGCACGATCCGTCGCCATTGCCGCTGAGGAAGTTGTAGAAGGCGGTGTGGCCGCCGCCGGCCGCGAACGTGAAATTGCCCTGCGTCTGGTTCGCCGCGTTCTCGTTCTTCCGCTCGAACGTCGCCAGCCCGCCGAACTTGATCCCGTGCTCGCCGTGCTGCCAAGTGAAGCTGTCGGTGATCGTGTAGTTCCGGTATTCGATGTTGAACAGCTGGTTGGCGCCGGTGCTGGACAGCTGTCCGGTCACCGCGAGGATCGGCATCACGCCCAGATCGTTGCCGGGAAACACCTCGGGAATAGTGAGGCCGACCGACGAGCGCAGGTTCCGGTCACCTGCCATGTTCGCGTCTGAGATCGTGTTGCTCGAGAACTGAAACTGCGCTTCGTTCAGCGTGTTGCTGCCGTGGGTCGATCGCAGGATCGCCGCCGCTACCTGGCCCGGCACGTTGGTGTCGGTGGTCGAGACGTTCGGCACCAGGAACCCGAGGAAGAGCCCGCCGGGCTCTTCGGTGAAGCTGTTGTCGTGTGAATAGCGGCCGGTGAGCCGGTAGTTCGGGTTGAGGTCATAGTCGATGCGCGCCACTTCCTGCCGCGTATTCTGGATCCCCGGCGACGAGGTGAGGAATTGGGTGCGGCCCGTGACGTTCGGCGTCGGGTAGAGTCCGAGCAGCTTCACCGCGTTCGAATCGCGCAGTGCCGGCGCCACGTAGTTGGTATTCGCCGGGTCGTTCAGCCACGCGGGATCGAACGTGCTCGCCGTCGACGGCGTCACCCGCTTGATCCGCCGCAGTTCCTCCGAGAAGAAGAAGAACATCTTCGTCGGGACGACCGGACCGCCGACGGTGCCGCCGAAGTTGTTGTATTTCAGCGGCGCCGGCGTGCTGTTGATCGCCGGATCGGCATTCAGATTGCGGAAGAATGAGTTGGCGTTCAGCTTATCGCTGCGCAGGAACTCGTAGGCGCTGCCGCTGTAGCGCGACGATCCCGACTTGGTCACGACGTTGACGATGCCGCCGCCGCTGCGCGGCCACTCGGCCTGGTAGCCGTTGGTGATGATCTTGAACTCCTCGATCGACTCGAGGCTCGGCGTCGAGAGCAGCGTGATGTTCGAGCCGACGTCGACGTCCGACACGCCGTCGACCAGCCAGTTCACCGCGTTGCGGCGCGCGCCGTTGATCGAAATACTGACCGTGCTGGTCAGGCCGACGCCGACTTCGTCGCTCAGATCGCTCGAGACGCCGGGCGCCAGCGTCGCCAGCTGGACGAAGTTGCGGTTGTTGAGCGGCAGCTCCTTCACCTGCGTCGACGTCATCGTCGACTGCAGCGCCGCGATCGGCTGCACCAGCGTGCGGCCAGAGGTGACGTCGACGCTTTCGGCAACGGCGCCGAGAGTCATTCGCGCGTCGAGCTGTAATCGATCGTTCACGTGCAGGACGATGTTGCGCAGCGTGACGCTCTGAAAGCCTTGAAGCTCGAAGACGACTTCGTACGGCCCGATCGGGACGAGCGACGCGGCGTACAAACCGGCCTCGTTGGTCGTGACCGTACGGACGATGCCGGTGTCGGTGTTCTTCAGCGTGACGGAAACACCCGGCAGGACCGCGCCCGTCTGGTCGGTCGTCGTACCGGTCATCGTGCCGGTCGTCTCCTGCGCCGTGGCCGTTCCGTTCAGCACTACCGCCAGCACCAGCATCACCCCGAGCCTCGGCATGCGCGAAATCTCCTTGACTCGCGAGCTTACCACCTTCGGTTGGAGTCGGACTTGCTCGGTGTGGATCGGCCACGAAGAGACGATGCGCTTCGAAACCAAACGGCTTCGTGCCTTCGCACCTTCGTGGCGGATCGGAATAGTGTCAAGGCGTGAGGACGATCTTGCCGAGCGCGCCGGGCTCCATCACCGCCTCATGCGCCCGCGCTGCGTCGGCCAGCGGCATTTCGCGCCCCACGACCGGATTCAGCGTGCCGTCGCGGAGTCCGGCAACAAGGCCGGCATGAATCTCGACAAACTCGGTTTCGCCGACATTGAACAGAGTCATGCCGAGGATCGTGGCGTCGCGCCCCATCGCCTGCCGCGCGTCGATCTCCGTGCGTCCCCGATTGCCGACGACGACGATGCGTCCGAACTTCGCGAGCAGACCGAGGTCGCGATCGAGGTTCAGATGCGCGGCCATCTCGACGATGAGGTTCACCCCTCGCCCGCCCGTCGCCTGCATGATCGCGTCGGTGTAGTTCGCCTCGCGGTGGTTGACGACGAGGTCGGCTCCGTGCTCGCGCACGACGCCGAGTCCTTTGTCCGTGCCGCCGCTGCCGATGACGGTGAGGCCGCGGGCATGCGCGAGTTCGACTGCCGCGATGCCGACGCCGCCGGTGGCGCCGTGAATGAGCACGGTTTCACCGGGCCGCGCCTGTCCGCGATGGAACAGCGCCCGGTACGCGGTGCAGTAGGGAACGCCGAGCGCCGCGCCTTGTCCGAACGACGTGCGATCGGGCAGGCGATGCAGCTGCGACGGCACGCACAGCGCGCGCTCGGCGTAGGTGCCGGCGCCTGCGACGGTCGTTCCGACGCCGGAGATATAGACGCGATCGCCGGGCTCGAAGGCGGTGACGCCCGCGCCGATCGATTCGACCTCGCCGCCGCCGTCCTGCCCAGGCGTGTACGGCAGCGGCGGCGTGCGCGCATACGCGCCGGTGTGCATGTAGGCGTCGACCGGATTGACGCCGGCCGCGCGAACGCGGACCACGACCTCACCAGGTCCGGGCTGAGGATCGGGCATGTCTTCGAGTCTGAGTACCGCGGGGCTGCCGAACTCGTGCACGCGAATCGCTTTCATCAAGGTCCTCATTCGAAGCCGCGCCACAGATCGCCGAGCGTACGAATGCTGTCGCCGAGCGTACGAATGCTATCATTGGAATTTCCATGCAGCTGGTGAAGCTCCACAGGACCGTGGGTGTGAAAGTCGGCCACGTCCAGGTCGGTGGCGGTGCGCCAATCGTCGTGCAGTCGATGACGATGACCGACACCGCCGATGCGCGCGCGACGGCGCAGCAATGTATCGAGCTTGCCGAGGCCGGCTCCGAACTGGTCCGCGTCACGGTCAATCTGCCGGACGCCGCCGCGGCGGTTCCCGAGATCAAGCAGCGCATGCTCGACGCCGGCTGCACCGCTCCGCTCGTCGGCGACTTCCACTACAACGGCCACCTTCTCCTCGCGAAGTATCCCGAGTGTGCCCGCGCGCTCGACAAGTACCGCATCAATCCCGGAAACGTCGGCACTGGCAAACGGCGCGATGAACAGTTCTCGACGATCTGCAGGGTCGCCGTCGACAACGGGAAGCCCGTTCGAATCGGAGTCAACGGCGGATCGCTCAACCAGGATCTCGTCGTGGCGAAGATGGAGGAGAACACCGATCGCGATCTCGGCAAGACCTCCGAGGACATCATCAACGAGTGCATGGTGCTCTCGGCGATCGAGTCGACGGCGCTCGCGATCGAGAGCGGCCTTCGCAAGGACCAGATCATCATCTCGTGCAAGACCTCGCGTCCCCGCGATCTGATCGGTGTCTACCGCGCGCTCGCGCGCCAGACCGATCAGCCGCTCCATCTCGGCCTCACCGAGGCCGGCATGGGGACGAAGGGGATTGTCTGGTCGTCGGCGGCCATGGGCGTGCTGCTCTACGAGGGCATCGGCGACACAATCCGGGTGTCGCTCACGCCCCGGCCCGGCGGCGATCGACGTGAAGAGGTGTACGCCGCCTGTGAATTGCTGCAGGCGCTCGGCCTGCGATCGTTTTCGCCCAGCGTGACCGCATGCCCGGGCTGCGGCCGCACGACCAGCAGCACGTTCCAGGAGCTCGCCGAGCGGATCCACGACTACATCCGCATCAAGATGCCCGAATGGAAGACGACCCACGAGGGCGTCGAGGGGATGACGCTGGCGGTGATGGGCTGCATCGTCAACGGCCCTGGCGAGTCGAAGGCGGCGAGCATCGGGATCAGCCTGCCCGGCACCGGCGAGGAGCCGAGCTGCCCCGTGTACATCGACGGGCATCACGCCACCACCCTGCGCGGCACCTACGACGAGCTCGCGGCGGAGTTCCAACGTCTCGTCGATGACTACGTCGAGCACAAGTACGCCCGACGCTGATCCGCCGTCGGTCAACCGAGCACGGTCGGGCCTGGCCACCACCGAGCCGGACGCGCTGCTCGCGGATGCGCTGCATCGTGTCTGGGGGTTCTCCGGCTTTCGACCGTTGCAACGCGAGGCGATGCACGCGATCCTCGACGGACGCGACAGCGTCGTCGTCCTGCCGACCGGCGGCGGCAAGAGCCTCTGCTTTCAAGCGCCGGCCATCGTCAACGGCGGGCTCGCGCTGGTCGTCTCGCCGCTCATCTCGCTGATGAAGGATCAGGTCGACGGCCTGCGCGTCGACGGCGTGGCGGCCTCGTATCTGAACAGCACGCTGCTGCCGCACGAGCGGGACGCCGTCCTGGCGAGCGTCCGCGAGCGCCGCTGCCGACTGCTCTACGTGTCGCCGGAGCGGATCGTCGGCGACGGCAGTCAGCCGCTGCGGCGGATGCTGCAGCAGGCGGGCGTTCGCTTCATCGCGATCGACGAAGCGCATTGCATCAGCCAGTGGGGCCACGATTTCCGGCCCGAGTACCGGCAACTGGGACGGCTGCGCGACGATTTCCCGTCAGTCTCGTTCCATGCGTTCACCGCCACGGCGACCGAACGTGTGCGATTTGACATCGTCAAGGAACTGCGGTTGCGCGAGCCGCTGGTGCTGGTCGGCTCGTTCGATCGGCCGAACCTGACGTATCGCGTGCTCCGCCGCGGCAACTTGCACAATCAGCTGCTTACCATCCTGTCGCGCCACGACGACGAGGCCGGGATCGTGTACTGCTCGTCGCGAAAGGAGACAGAGGCGCTGGCCGAGTGGCTGCAGGGCGAGGGGCGGCGCGCGGTGCCGTATCACGCAGGTCTGTCCGACGAGGTGCGAAGCCGGCATCAGGAGATGTTTCTCGACGAGCACGTCGACATCGTCGTCGCGACCGTCGCGTTCGGGATGGGCATTGATCGCTCGAACGTCCGCTTCGTCGTGCATGCCGGCGCACCACGGTCGCCGGAGCACTACCAGCAGGAATCCGGACGCGCGGGCCGCGACGGCCTGCCGGCCGAGTGCGTGCTCATCTACTCGGGCAGCGACTTCGTGCGCTGGCGTCAGATGCTGGAGTCGAACGGCGAGTGGAACGAGAGCGCGCGGACGCTGCTGCGCGACATGGAGCGCTATGCGGCGGGGACGCGATGCCGTCATCGGGCGCTCGTCGAGTACTTCGGTCAGGAGCTGGAGCGCCATGAGTGCGGCGCGTGCGACTGGTGCCTGAAAGAGTTGGATCCGGTCGCCGACTCGCGCACGCTGGCGCAGAAGATCCTGTCATGCGTCGCGCGCGTGAAGCAGACGTGGGGGATCGGGCACGTGACGGACGTCCTGATCGGTAAACCGACGGACAAGGTCGTGCAGTCGCGCCACCATGAGCTGTCGACATTTGGTCTGCTGAAAGACGAGACGCCGTCGGCGATCCGCGGCTACATCGAACAGCTCGTCGCCGATGGGCTGCTGCTCCGGGACGGCGATCCGTATCCGGTCTTGCGGCTGACGGCAACCGGGACCGCGCTGCTGCGCGGCGATGGCGATTGTCTGTTGTACCGCGAAGTCGCGCCGCCGGCGAGAAGGCGCGGCCGGGCGTTGGTCGGTGACACGGTGAGCGCCGGCGTGGACGCGGAGCTGTTCGACGTCCTGCGCAATGTGCGCCTGCGCCTGGCGCGCGAGCGCGGCGTGCCGCCGTATGTGATCTTCCACGACACGACGCTGCGCGACATGGTGCAGCGTCGGCCGAAGACGATCGGCGATCTACATGAGGTCTACGGTGTAGGCGCCCGGAAGGCCGCCGACTTCGGTGACGCGTTCCTCGACGCGATCCGAACCTTTCGAAAGCCGGAGTAGTGCTCCACTGGGGTTGTCCACAGGGGGTCGGGAAGACTTTTCAGACTTCCACAGGGGGTCGGGAAGGGTTTTCGCGAGACTCACAAGGGCTCCGGTATCAAGTTCAACTAGCCACAATTCGTCGTGCGTTGCCGTTGATCTCGATGAAGGGTCGGGAATCGTTTTCGGATTTCCACAGAGGGTCGGGAATGGTTTTCACCTGAACCGATTCCCGACCCCCTGTGGGTCGCCGAAAACGATTCCCGACCCCCTGTGGAAAACTGATCGAGACCCCTGGCAGTCGCGGTTTTTTGGAGCAAATCGCGCAGTTCGCCAGAAACCCTTCCCGACCCCCTGTGGATCGTCGAAAACGATTCCCGACCCCCCCGGCTGTTAGTGGATCGTGTACGGCTCGTGGAGGGCGAACGGCGCGATCTCGGCGTCGAAGTGATCGCCGTCCTCTGTGACCATCTGATACGTGCCACGCATGACGCCGGTGGACGTCTTCAGCGGACACCCTGACGTGTACTGAAACG
>Ga0066388_100001349_pt1 | contig 13650 bp, 6 predicted proteins | sample PanSoiMetaGPlot6_FD_64539 | JGI IMG/M metagenome (GOLD analysis project Ga0066388, IMG submission 64539) | Tropical forest soil microbial communities from Panama analyzed to predict greenhouse gas emissions - Panama Soil - Plot 6 (Hybrid Assembly) | ecosystem: Environmental > Terrestrial > Soil... | reverse complement strand
CGGCCAGCGGACAATCTGGTGGAAGACCGGCTCGGCGCGCACGCCCATGGCTACGCCGAGTTCTTCCCGCACCGCCCTGAGCAAGCGGTCGTCGTCCCAATCGACCATCTCGCCGCGAAAGGCCCCGCCGCACACGGCACGCCAAAGGACCATCCCCGGCGGCGCCCGCTCTGGGAAGATCGAGGAGCACCACTGGACGCCGAGCACATCGCGCCGCATTTGCGACGGGGCAATGTAACCAAAGCCGTCCCCAGCGCGCGGCACATCGGTGGCCCGGAAGCCGATCGCGACCACGGCGATGCGATTGTAGGGGATATCGGCTATGTCCTGGGCCAGCACTGGATCGACCGGGGCTACGAATTCGGCCTGCGCGTAGGCGGGGCACGCGAGGACGATGGCATCAGCATTCCAGCGTTCGTCCCCTTCGCCTCGAATAGTCCATCCGGGGCGCCGTGGATCTGTGCTGGAATCTCTTTCGACGGACCGAATCCCAACGCCCAAGATGAGGTGATCGCCAATCCGCTCGCGAAGCGCTTCGATCATCCGTCGAAGTCCTTCCCGAAAGGACCACATCCGCCCCGGTTGCGACTTCTCTCCGCGTGCGGCTGCTTCCTGGCGGCGCTGGCGGGAGGCACGCGACATGCCGCGAAAGACACTGCCGTGTTCCTCTTCCATGCGTGCGACTCTCGGAAAGGCGGCACGCATACTGAGCTGCTCCGGGTCGGCAGCATGGATTCCGGTAACGAGGGCATCAGCGAAGAGAGCGGCAGCTTCCCGGCCGACTCGTCGCAGCGCAAAGGCGGCCACCGATTCATCGGCTCCAGGCGCGGCGGGCTGGCGGTAGGACTCAAGCAGCAATTTGAGTTTGCCGCGAAAGGACAACAGGGGTGTGGTGAAGAACGACCAGATCGAGCCCGGCAGCTTCCGCAGCCGGCCATCCCAGAACAGATAGCGGTTGAGGCGAGCGCTGTCGCTCCCCGCAACGAGTTGATCGCCCAGGCCGAGGTCGCGGCAGAGTTGCAGGGTGGTCGGCTTGGCGTCGAGAAACCCATTCGGCCCGATCTCGACGCGGAAGCCGTCGTGGTAGTCGGTCCAGATGTTGCCACCGGGCCGGGCATTCTTTTCCAATAACGTGCACGTGATGCCGGAACTGATCTGGCGAAGGCGGAAGGCCAGCGCCAGCCCCGTCAACCCGGCACCGACGATCACGACGTGCGGCATGATGGATTGAAAAGAGCGCCTCTAGTCCCTCCCGCGAATCTGGGCTTTGAACTCGCGCTTCAGGCGGTCTTCGATGATCTTGTGGGCCCGTCCGATTTCCCCTTCGGTCAATGTGCGGTCGGCGGCTTGATAGGTGAGCGCATAGGCCAGGCTCTTCTTCCCCTCCGGAATGGGGTCACCACGATAGAGATCGAAGAGGCGCACATCACACAAAAGGTCGCCGCCCGCGCTGTGGATCTCGGCCACAACCCCTTCGTTCGGCACCGCTTCGTCAACGATGATGGCGATATCGCGCAGCGCCGCGGGAAATAGCGAAATGGGCGTGTAGCGGAAGCGCTCCGGCACCGCGGCCAAGATTGCTTCGAGATCAAAGTCCGCCACCTGCACAGCCCGCCCGCCGAGCTTGAATGCCTCCGCAACCTTCGGGTGCATCTCCCCAAAGACGCCCACGGGCTTGTCATTCACCAGAACGTGGGCCGATCTCCCCGGATGGAGGAAGGGCACGTCCCGCGCGGGTTGGTAGGCCACTTCGGGGAGGTGCAATTGGTCGGCAAGGAGTTCGACAACGCCCTTGAGGTCGAAGAAGTCGATCGCGTCCAGCTTTTCCCCTTGGGGATCATCCCATGCCAGCGCCCGTCGACGGCCGGTCATGACAATCGCCAGGCGGCGCGGCTCGTCCGGCAGCCGTTCATCTTGCTTCGGGAGGTAAACAAAGCCCATTTCGAAGAGCTTGACGGTGTCGGTGTTCCGTAGATTCGTCTCGGCAACCTCGAGCACACTGGCGAGCAGGCTTCGGCGCATGACCTTGCGATCGGCACTGATCTCATTGCGAATCTCGACATAGTCCCCACCCGGCAAGAGAGGCGCTTCCCGTTCGCGAGCGGTCAACGAGTAAGTGATGACGCCTTGCAGCCCAGCGCCGGCGAGGCTGTCGCGGAGCTGATCTTCGAGGGCCAGGGGGTTGGCGCGCTGCTGCGGCAGTTCGCCGGAAAGCAGCTTGGCGGGGAGCCGGTCGTACCCGTGAATGCGGGCGATCTCCTCAATGAGGTCCGCAGAGCCTTCTTGAATGTCCACACGGAACGGAGGAGTTGTCACCTTCCAGCCGTCCGCTCCATCGGGTTCGACCTTGAACTCGAGCGCCCGCAGGATGCGCTCGAGTTCCGCGGCAGGCAGCTCGGTTCCGAGCAGTCTGCGCACCTCCGCCTTCTTGAGCCGCGTAACTTGCGCGGCCGGTGGGGCGGGATAGTTATCGACCATCCCCTGGAGAACAGTGCCTCCCGCATGGCGATGGATCAGTTGGGCGGCTCGGACGGCCGCAGACTTGACCACATCGGGATGGATGCCGCGGCTAAAGCGAGTGCTCGCCTCGCTGAAGAGGTTGAACGCTTTGGCGGTGCGGCGAATGCTCACAACGTCGAAGTTGGCCGATTCGAGCAGGATGTTGCGCGTCGTGTCGCTGACTTCCGTTTCCGCGCCACCCATAACGCCCGCCAATGCGATCGGCCCGACGTCATCCCCGATGAGCAGGTTTTCCGATGTAAGTTCACGTTCGACGCCGTCGAGCGTCTTGAGCTTCTCTCCCTTACAGGCTGGCCGCACCGAGATTGTCGGCGGCTTGCCGCCTACCCGTTTCATGAGGAGATCGAAGTCGAAAGCATGCAGCGGCTGGCCATACTCAAGCATCACGTAATTGGTGATGTCCACGATGTTGTTGATCGGCCGCATGCCGGCATAGGTGAGCCGCCGCTGCATCCAGCCGGGCGAGGGACCGATCGTCACGTCGCGGATGATCATGGCGGTATAACGAGCCGACAACTTCGGGTCGACGATCGTGACGCGGACCTTACCCTCAGCCGCTTCCTTCGAGTAGTCAATCGCCAAGTCCGGCGGGGTGACTTTCTTGCCAGTCAGTGCTGCCACTTCGCGGGCCACGCCGAGCAGTCCCAGACAGCGGGCCATATTCGGCAGCACATCGGTCTCCAGGACGGTATCGCCCATGAAGTCGGCCAGCGGCTTACCCACGGGGGCGTCCGGCTCAAGAACGATGACCCCCTCATGCTCTTCGTCGATGCCGAGTTCGTACGTGGACATCACCATCGCATCGCTGGGCACGCCACGAATAGCCGCCGGCTTCAATTCCTTGATAGATTTCGGCGTAGAATGGCCGTCGAAATAATGGGTGCCGCTCAGGCCGACTACCACCTTGGCCCCTTTGTCTCCGACGGCAATATTTGGGGCGCCGGTGACCACTTGCTTCGGCGTCCCCGTGCCATAGTCGAGCTGCACCAATTTCAGCTTGTCGGCATTGGGATGTTTCTGGACGGCCAGCACCTGGGCAACAAGAACCTTCTCGCGATCCCAAACGGGACCCTGCTCCTCTTGCTTGACCTTGATTCCGGGTGGAACGGGCAACCCAAAAAGCCGCACGCCTGCGACTTCCAGCCCCGCGATGGTCAAGCGATTGACCAGCTCAGGAATGGAATCGGGAAGGGGAACGTAGTCCTTCAGCCAGGACAAAGGAACCTTCATCGTCCACTCTCTCGGCGCCAAGCTCGGCACGATTGTGTCATGGAACAGACATCCTACCGGGGAAGTGTGTTCGCGGCACGGGTCGCGAAAAGGAGCGGATCGCTTGAAAAGAGCGACCGCCATTGCCACAACAACATGGATCGCAAGATTCTCGCGCTCCGAGGTTGCCGATGACCGCACCCGCCACACACCCCGCGACCGCGGCCGTTCCCGACCGGCGCGGCCGCTTCGGCCCTTATGGGGGTCGCTACGTCCCCGAGACGCTCATGTACGCCCTCGAGCAGCTCGAGGCGGCGTATGAGGAGGCCCGGAACGATCGGCTCTTCCAGCAGGAGTTTCACCGCTACTTGAAGGAATATGTCGGCCGGCCGTCGCTCCTATCCTTTGCAGAGCGTCTCACGAAGGAAGCAGGCGGAGCGCGAATCTACCTGAAGCGCGAGGATCTCAATCACACCGGAGCGCACAAGATCAACAATGCCATCGGCCAGGCGCTGCTCACCCGGCGCATGGGCAAACGGCGGCTCATCGCCGAGACGGGAGCGGGCCAGCATGGCGTCGCCGCTGCCACGGCCGCGGCCCTCTTTGGCTTCCCTTGCCGTGTCTATATGGGCTCGGAGGACATTCGGCGCCAGGAACTGAATGTCTTCAAGATGCGGGCCATGGGCACTGAGGTCTTCCCTGTCGAGAGCGGCAGCCGGACATTACGCGACGCCATCAACGAGGCGATGCGGGAATGGATGGCGGCGGTCGCTGACACGCACTACATCATCGGCAGCGTGGTCGGGCCGCACCCGTTTCCGATGATGGTCCGCGACTTCCAGGCGGTCATCGGCCAGGAGACGCGCCAGCAGTGCCTGCAGCAATTCGGCAGACTCCCGGCGGTCGTCGTTGCCTGCGTTGGCGGAGGAAGCAACGCCGGAGGAATGTTCTTCCCGTTCATCGAAGACAAAGAAGTGCAGCTGGTCGGAGTCGAAGCCGGCGGCCGCGCGTCCAAGTACGGGGAGCACGCGGCGACGATCAACCACGGCTCGCCGGGCGTTCTGCACGGCTCCTACAGTTATGTTCTCCAGAATCCCGACGGCCAGACCGCGCCGGTACATTCCGTATCGGCGGGGCTCGATTATCCAGGCGTCGGGCCGGAGCACAGTTACTGGCACGACATTGGGCGGGTCCGCTATTCCAGTGTCCCTGATTCCGACGCGATCGCCGCCTTCAAGACCTGCTCGCGATTGGAAGGTATTCTGCCCGCATTGGAGACGGCCCACGGAATAGTTGAAACGATGCGGATCGCGGCCAAGCGGCCGAAGGACGACGTGGTCGTGCTCTGCTTCTCCGGCCGCGGGGATAAGGACTGCGCTGAGGTGGCCCGCTTGGAAGTCCAATCATGAATGCGGTTGATCTCCTCTTTCGGTCCGCTCGAGAGTCAGGTCGCAAAGTCTTCATTCCTTTCCTGACCGCGGGCGATCCCGACTTGCATTTAACCGCGCAGCTTCTGCCGCGTATCGCGCACGCGGGAGGGGACCTGATTGAAGTCGGCTTCCCCTTTAGCGACCCGATCGCTGACGGGCCGGTCGTTCAAGCATCGTATGCGCGAGCGCTGGATCGCGGCTTGAAGATGGACCAGGTACTGGAGACGCTCGAGCGCATCCGCCCAGCGACGCAGGCGCCACTCTTTGGCATGGTCTCTTACACGCTGATCCATAGGCGTGGAGTTAGGGAGTTCATTTCTCAAGCGAAGGCAGCGGGGCTCAGTGGTGCCGTTGTGCCCGACCTGCCTGCGGATGAGGCGGATGACTTCGCCCATCGTGCTGCCGAACAGGAATTCAAACTCATTCTGCTTGTCACGCCGACGACTCCTCCAGAGCGGGCACGAAAAATCGTTCGTCTCTGCACGGGCTTCCTCTACTGCGTCAGCATCGTAGGAACCACCGGCGAACGCGACCGACTGCCGGAAGAACTGCGTGAGCAGCTGCGGCGCCTGCGGGACATGACGGACCTGCCATTGTGCGTCGGCTTCGGCATCAGTAAGCCTGAGCATGTTAGCGGTCTGCGCGAATTCGTGGATGGAGTGATCGTCGGCAGCGCCTTGGTGCGGCGGCTGGAGCGAATAGGACACGAACCTGCTGAACGTGTCATCGACGGCATCTGCAATACGGTTCGTGAGTTATCGCGGGCCCTGAACCCGGCACCATAATTCTCCGCATCTGTGGCTGTCGTTTCAGTCCACGTGCGCGTGAAGGTTTGCGTTCGAAGTGCGACTGACCTATAAGAACTGGTGGGTGTCGAGAGTCATCCGTTCCGAAAGCTATGTCCGACTCGCACTTCTCCGATGATGTCTTTCTGCCGACCGGGCTACTGCGGCCGGATATCTTCAGCAATCTGTCGCATCACGTCCTTGCCGAGGCGTTGGCGCACGCTCAGCGGACACATTGGGAAACCATCCGGACGCCTCACTTGTTCATGGGCTTACTTTCGGTTTCCGACCGAGGCGTCCGAGAATGGTGCCGGGATCTGGGCGCCGACTTGCGGGCTCTGTTGGGTCAGTTCGAGATTTTCTTTCGCACGGACCGGCCGATTCCTCATCCCTGTCCGCGACTCAACCGCGAGTTCATCTCCGATAACGCCATCCGCGTTCTGCGCGATGCCCAGGCGCGTTGCACCTACGCGGGCCGCTGCCAGATTGCGCCACTCGACTTGCTTGTGAGCCTGCTCGTTGTCCCCACCAGCATCGTCACGGAGTGCTTCGAGCGGATTGGTTATGCGCCGGGCCGGCTGGTGGAATTAGCCATTCTGGCGGGCGAACGCTATCAAGCTCCCTGACTAGCCCGCACATCCCTCCCAACCGTCACTCTCTGCCGTACACTTTGCAAGTTTTGCACGCGCACTGGGCCTCGCGCCTGGGGGAGCAATCACCCGCGGTTTAGAATGCTGCAAGAACGGTTGATCCGTGGGAGGTGCGTTATGCTCGTAAGTCGCTTGCCGCTGGGTTGTTCCTTGGCGGCCGTGTTGTTGCTGGGCGGCTGTCATCACTGCTGCCACCGGCAAACCGGGCCACTGCCGGAGGCTTATCCGGTGCGGCCGTCGTACCCGCCGGGTCAGCCCTTTATTGGTGCGCCGGGCAACATTCCGCCGGCCAACATTCCGCCGGCGCCCGTTCCGGGGCGAACCGATTTCTTGCCACCGCGAACGAGTCCCGAAATCTTGTTACCCGAACGAATGCCTTCGACCCGGCTGCCCGCGCCGCCAAGTGGCGGTGCGATCCTATTGCAGCCCGATGTGCCGCGTCTGCCCGGTCCGGAAGTAGCCGAATTCGCTCCGCGGGCCGGCAAAGGCGCTTTGGCGCCGCCGCCTCCGTCGGCCTTTCCCACTCCGCCGGGCAGTTCGCCGATGCCGGTTGGGATCGCCGACTTCACGCGTGCAAAAGTTGGCGTTGCTACAGGACTTAAGCCCGACCTCGACGGATTGACCTGGCTGAAACAAAATGGCTACAAGACCGTGCTTTATCTGAAGCGCCCCGGCGACGAAGACGGTGCACATCGCCAGCAGGTGGAAAAGAATGGGATGCGTTTTCTGAGCCTTTCCGTGTCACCGGAAACGCTGACGCCGCAGGCGGTTGCTGAGTTCAATCAAATCATAAACGACGCGGGCGGCAGGCCGCTTTTCGTTTTTGACCGTGATGGCTCGCTCGCGGGCGGAATGTGGTATCTTCACTTCCGCACATCCGAATTGCTCTCCGACGACGAGGCTCGCCTGCGTGCGGGCCGACTGGGGCTCAAAGAGAACGGCAGCGCCGAGCAGAAGCTGATGTGGTCGGCCGTGCAGAAGCATTTGGAAGCGCTTCCCCAGTAGCACTCCCCACCTCGACGCGCCCTCCGCGGTCTGGTTCAATAGCGGCATCGCCACCCCCCCGGAGCCACTGCGCCGATGCCTCCCCCATCCCTGGGGTCGAGTACTCCCCTCGTTCCCCCCCTCTACCAGTCCTCTGTTTACACGCTTGCGGACCTGGACGCTCTCGACCGTATTATGACCGGCTCGGAGCCCGGCTTCATCTACGCTCGCGATGCCCACCCGAATGCCTCCGCCGTGGCCGAGCATCTTGCTCACCTAGAGCGCGCGCATTGGGGCATAGTATGCGGCTCGGGAATGGCAGCGCTTTCGGTGGCCCTGCTCGGCTTCGTCAATACCCGCGATCGGATCGTCGCCAGTAATCGGCTCTATGGGCGTACCGCGACGTTGCTGCGACAGGAGCTGCGCCGATTCGGCGTCGAGACGGTATTTGTTGACGCCAATGACCTCAATGAGGTGCGCTCCGCTCTGGCGCAGCCAGCACGGCTGTTGCTGGTTGAAACGATTTCGAATCCGCTTCTCCGTGTCGCTGATATCCCGGCGTTGGCGGAGCTTTGCAAGGCCGCAGGTACGCGGCTGCTCGTAGACAACACATTCGCCACGCCGGTGCTCTGTCGCCCGATGGAGTTGGGCGCCGATCTTGTCATGGAAAGCCTAACAAAAATGATTGGCGGCCACAGCGACATCACGCTCGGCGTCCTCTGTGGCAACGACCCAGACCTCGCGCCGACGCTGCGGCAGATCATGAGCGTCTGGGGGCTCGCTTCGAACCCGTTCGACTGCTGGCTGGCTGAGCGCGGCCTGTGCACGCTCGAGCTGCGCATGCGAACCGCGACCACCAATGCCGCAGCGCTCGCTGACTGGCTGCCCAATCACCCGGGCATTACACGCGTGCTTTACCCAACGCGCGCCGATCACTCCGATCATGCGCTGGCCAGTCGCTTGCTGCCGCACGGCGTCGGCAACGTGCTCTGCTTCGAACTTGCAGGTGACGGCCGCGAAGCGGTCAATCGCTTCATGCGCCGCTCGACGGGCATTCCCTTCAGTCCTTCGCTCGGCAACACCACCACTACGTGCAGCCATCCAGCAACGACCTCGCACCGCTACGAGAGCCCGGCCGAGAAAAAACGCCAGGGGATCACAGACGGCCTCATTCGTCTGTCGGTCGGCATCGAACCGTTGGAGCAGATCAAGGAGGAATTGGCAAAGGGCCTTGTGGCATGAGCTTCTGGCGCCGATCCGAACCAAACTATGGCCGTTTCTTGCCACTTCTCATAAGCGGCCGAGACTACGCCGGCCTGCGAATCTTGACGGTTTTCGAAAAAAATGGTTGCGATGTCAAAGAAGGCAATTAAGATTGCACCTGTGCCGAACCTGAGGATTGGGGAACGGATCCCGAAATAGCCCGCCTTCGGTCCGTACGGCACTCGCGCGGTTGAGCCGCGGGTCGGAGCCCGCTCCTTCAACCAGCCCCCTCCCTCACAGCGCTCTCGGTTGATTCGTTGCGAAGGATGCGCCCGCGCAATGGTCCCGGGGCGAACTGACTCGCACAAACTGTCGCTGAGCCTGCCGCCGCACGCGTGACGTGTTCACGGAGCGAACACTCCGTCGCGGGTGTGTTGACTCTTCGGCAGTGCAACCCGGGCGGAGCCCGGGGGAGCGCGGATGGGGCCGCGCTCCCGGTCCCCTGCTCTTTTCCATGGACGGCAAACGATGAACCCCTCACCTGGCTTCCGCAAGTTCCTCATCGTCCTGGCGTCGCTCGTCTGCGTCTTCTACCTCGCCTACCGGGTCTTCTTCACTTTCAACCTAACGACCCCGTGGGCCGTGGCCGCGTCGATCACCCTCTATGTCGCCGAGGCGTTCGGCATCCTCAACCTCCTGCTCTTCTTCGTGCAAGTCTGGGAAGTGAAGGAGCCCGACCCGGAGCCGGTCCTCGAAGAGCGCACCGTGGACGTCTATGTCCCCACCTACAACGAAGACCCGCAGCTCCTGCGCGCTACCCTCGAAGCGTGCGAGCGCATGGATTACCCGCACCGGACCTTCCTGTGCGACGACGGCGGCACCGAGGCCCGGCTGAACGACCCGCAGATCGGTCCCGCGGCCCGCGAGCGCGCAGAATTGCTCCAACAGATGTGCGCGGAACTGGGAATCACCTACTTGACGCGTGACGACAACCGCAATGCCAAGGCCGGCAACTTGAATCACGCCTTCGAGCGCTCCGACGGCGAATTCATCGTCGTCTTGGATGCCGATCATGTGCCCGAGCCGCATTTCATCACACGCCTCATCGGTTACTTCGCCGATGAGCGCATGGGGTTCGTGCAGACGCCGCACGCCTTCTACAATTTCGACTCCTTCCAAGCGCGCCTGAATACCAAGGCTCGCACGTACTGGGAAGAAGGGCATCTCTTCTACTGCGTTATTCAGCCGGGGCGCAACAACTGGAACGCCTCGATCTTCGCCGGCTCAGCCGCCATGTTCCGCCGCTCGGCGTTGAAGGGCGTCGGCTACTACGCGGTTGAGACAATCACCGAAGACATGCACACCGGCATGCGCATGCACGCCGCTGGTTGGCGCTCCGCGGCGGTCACGGAACGGCTCGTCGCCGGCCAGGCCGCGCCCGACATCACAACCTTCCACTCGCAGCGCCTGCGCTGGGGAGAAGGGAACCTCAGCACGATCTTCTACGACAATCCCTTGACCATGAAGGGACTCTCGTTCACGCAGCGACTCTGTTATTTGGGCTCGATGATCCACTGGGCCGGCGGGGTCTTCAAACTGCTGATCTACCTCACGCCCATCCTGATGCTCTTCACCGGCATCCCGCCCGTGTCGGATTTCACCTGGGAACTGGGGGCGGTGACGCTGATCTACCTCTTCATCTCGCTTTTCAGTCTGAAGGTGGTCGGCAACGGCTATGGCTCAATCGTCAATTCCGAACTGTTCAGCATGGTGAATTTCTGGACGCAGTGTAAAGCGACCTTCCACGCGCTCTTCCTGCGCCGCAGCGCCCGCTTCATCGTGACCAGCAAGCGCGGCCGGCAGGCCAAGCATATCTGGCCGTTCATCCGACCGCAGACGTACCTGATCATCCTGAGTGTGCTCGCCCTCTTCTGGGGTTGGGGGCGGCTCTTCCTCGGCATCTCCGACGACTGGTTCAAACCGGTCATCCCGACGATCTGGGTGCTGATCCATCTATCGCTGGCGTACATGGCGATTCGCCGGGCGTTCTGGCCGGTCAATCGCCGATTCTCCATCCGCCATGAGGTCAATCTCCCCGTCGAGTACGAATCGCCTGGGGAGGAAGGGGCGCGTTACGGCATTACCGCGGACCTCAACGAGACCGGCATGGCCTTCATCAGCTACGAGCGGCTCGAAGTCGGTTCCCCCATGCGAATCACCATCCGCGGAGCCAGCGAAGTAGTGCGCTGCAAGGGCGAGGTTCGCAGCTGTGTTCGGCTGGTAAATGCAGCAATGGTGCATGGCTACCGCTGCGGCGTGCAGTTCCTGCATCTGACGCCGCCCCAAGTCGATGCCTTGAACCGTGTCTGTCTCCACTTCGCCGTGCCGCGTCTCTACGAGCAGTACATGCGCGGTAATCGCGATACGGCCTTCCGCCGGGCGGCGAACTGGATGCGACGCAACGGCGTGCAACGCCGTAACGCCGAGCGCTACCGCTACCATCTGCCGCTCATGATCAACACCGGCGATTCGGAAGACACCGCCTATTACACCTCGACCGACGACCTGAGCCGCAATGCCGCATCGGCCGTTGTCGATCAGGAACTGGAGCCGGGGACGCGCGTGCATTACCTGATGCCGACGCCCTTGGGCGTGGTCCGCGGAACTGCTGCGGTCGTCCGCAATGAGCGCCGGCAATATGCCGGGCAATCGTTCCATCGCGCCACATTCGAGTTTGACGACTTCGAAGATCAGGGCCGCAACACCGTGCAGTCACTGGTGAACCCTGACTTCAAAGGGCTCGTGGCGCCCATTCTGCGGCCGGAGAAGAAGCCGCCGCTCGTCCGCATGGGTGTGCCCATTCTGATCGCGTTCTTGATCATCGTGCCCTTGATCGCAGCCATGCGCTTCTTCGCTTTCAATTTCGTCCATGAAGACGAACTCGCCCTGCGCAAGATGCTCGACCAGCGCGAGCCGCTCAGCGCCGAGCAGGCCGCCAACGCCGATCGGATCTATTCCGAGACGATGCATGAGCGCTATCCGAGCACCGACCGGCTCGTCTTGCTCATGGGCGTCTTGCCGCGAGTGAACCGGACGACAGAACTCGACAATGTCACCGCCCTCCTGGGGCAGCGCGACCCGGAGAACTATGGGCTCCGCGCCGCCCGCGCGCAGTCGCTCGACAAGCTGCAGAAATACGCCGCGGCCGAGGCCGAGTATCAACGGCTGACCGCCGAAGCCGAGCGCGGCCGCGCCTTTTCCGGTGGGCAGAGGGGAGGGCTCTTCCTGGCCGCAGCCCGCGCCAGCGTCCACGCGGGCGACTTTGGTAAGGCGGCCGACCGCTTCCGCAAAGTGCTGGACGAAGACGCCAACAATGCCACGGCCCGCTATGAGTGCGCTGGGGCCTTGATCGAAATGGGCCGCTATGAAGAGGCGGCCCGCCTCTATCGCGACGTGACCCCCGACCTGCGCGGCCATCGCCTGCTCGTGGCGATCGATATTGCCCGCAACCGCTACGATGAGGCGGATCGCCACGCCCAAATCCTCAGCCAGGCCGACCCGACCAATCCTGAAGGGCAGATGTTGCAAGCCGATATCGCCGCGGCCCGCAAGAACTACCGCCAGGCGCGTGGCCTGCTCGAGAAAATCCTCGAACAGAATCCCGCCAATATGGAGGTGGCCCTCAAGGTAGGGCAGAACGCGCTGGGCGCCCGCCAGTGGGCCGATGCGCTGACGATCTTCGAAACGATGCTCGAGCACGGCGACAAGCGCGACTCGGTGCTTCGCGGTTACGTCGATGCCGCGGCCAGCATCCCGATCCTGCCCGAGACGACCGCGCACTTCGCCCACGACGTTTTCGAACGCGCCTTGCGCGGGCCAATCGGCGATGCCACCTTCCTCGCCCGCCTCTCCTGGGTGTTTCAGCGCCTGAATGAGACCGACAAGAGCCGGGCTGTCCTTGACAAGGCGATCACGCTCAACCCGCAGGATGCCGAGACCCGCGAGTCGATCGCCGGCCAGTTAGCGAACATGCAGGATTACGAGAAGGTGCTCGCTTTCATTGGCGACGACACCTCACCGCCCGCGCGTCGCCTTGAAGTGCTAATCCACCTCCGCAATAAGGATTACGCCCGCGCCGTCCAGGTGGCCCAGGCCCTGGCCGCCCAGGAGCCCGGCAGCATCGAGAATCAGAAGATCCTCGTCGATGCCCTGGCGCTCAACGGCGACTTCCCGCAGGCCGTAGCGCTCCTGGAGAAGCTCCAGAAAGAATACCCAGAGCGCCCCGATCTCGCGGTGAAATACGCTCAGACATTGCTCTGGGCCAAGCGCTTTGACGCTTCGGCCGCGCAGTTCGGGGCCATTATCGACCCGGACCCCGACAAGCGGCGCGATTTGTGGAAGGAGTTCATCAACGCCGCATCGAGTGCCGAGACGCTCGAGCCGATGTCCCTGAAGTTGGCCGAGCGCCTTGCCGGCAGCATGGGCCATTCAATCAACAAAGATGTGCTCATGCTGTCGCGCCTCTCCTGGGTGCTAGTCCGTGTCAACAAGTTCGCGGCCGCCAAGCCGCTCCTCGATCAGGCGGTGGCTCTGCAACCGAAGGACCCGGAAGTGCGCCGGGAATTGGCGGGCGTTCTTGCCAAAGCCGAGCGCTTCAAGGAAGCCATTGTCCTTCTGGAGGCGCTGAAGCTTCGGAATGATGAGCGCCTTCTGCTTGCGCGGCTCTATTCGGGCGCCAAGGAGTTTGACGCCGCCGAGAGATGTACACGCGAGGCCCTCCGGAATGAGCCAAACAACAAGGAAGCGAAACTCCTGCTTGCCGAGGTCGTAAGTTGGCGCCAGGATTTCACCGCATCCATCGAGCTTTAC
>Ga0066388_100001348_pt1 | contig 13651 bp, 12 predicted proteins | sample PanSoiMetaGPlot6_FD_64539 | JGI IMG/M metagenome (GOLD analysis project Ga0066388, IMG submission 64539) | Tropical forest soil microbial communities from Panama analyzed to predict greenhouse gas emissions - Panama Soil - Plot 6 (Hybrid Assembly) | ecosystem: Environmental > Terrestrial >... | reverse complement strand
GGCGTGCATGGCACTGACCAGCGCGTCGTGGACGACGTCCTCGGCGAGCGGGATGTTGGACGGGCCCAGGACCCGGGTCAGCGCGCTGACCAGGTGCGCGTACTCCTTCCGGAACAGGTCCTCGACCAGCTCCGTAGATGACACCGTGGCGGGCCCTTCGTCCACGAGCCTCAGATCCGATGGTCCTGGACCGGCCGCACCTCGACGGAACCGCCGAACTCGTATGTCGGGCACGTGCGCGCCACGTCGATGGCGTCTTCCAGGGAGGCGGCTTCGAAGATCATGCTGCCGGTCACCAGGTCCTTCGACTCGGCGTAGGGGCCGTCGGTGACCACGCGCTCGTGGCCCCGGACCGCGGCCCCCGGGTTGTCAAGCGCGGTTCCGGTGTTGCGCCGACCCTGCCGGGCCAGCTCATCGGACCAGCGATACCACTTCTCGACGTGGGCCTGAAGCTCCGAGGGCGACAGATCGTGCCGTGAGACAGCGCCCCCGCGAAAGATCAACATGAACTTGCTCCGCAGGGCGCGTTCCCCGCTTGGAGGTTCCGGCATCATGGCTTCCAACCGTAGCCGCCGGGCCTCATCGACCCCAGCCCCGGCTGCGCGGCATGTTCACCTACCCCGAACCCTTCGACCGGACCTGAGCCGAGCGGCTACTGGCGGGAGCGGCTCGGCCGGAACTTGATCCAGGCCACAATGGCGACGGCCACCAGCAGCAGCCAGGGGGAGAACAGGACGTGCAGGACGAAGCCGAGGACGGTCAGGGCCACGATGGCAGCCAGGACCAGGGCGATAATCGCGAACATGGTAATCGGTCTCCTGTGATGTCAGGCGGTTGCGTTATTGATTCAAGGCTGCCGTCGGCGGCGCCTCCCGTCGATCGGGATCAGCCCCGGTTTGTACCCTGATGTGCCTCCCGGGGACCTCAGGGTTATCCCGGACCGGACAGCTTGAGAGCCGGTATGGTCGCTGTCCAGGAACGCGCGAGGCAAGGACCGGGGAGGGACGTGTTGTTCCGGCAGCGGGGACACGATCAGGAATTCGCCGGCCAGGCCAAGCGGCTTGAGTCGGAATCCTGCCGTCGGCCCCGCCCCGGGAATCCAGGCGTAGCTGGACGGAGTCGAGAACCAGGCGGTGTGGCTCTGGGGCGTGCGGGACACCAGCGGCAACCCGCTGGTCTGGGAACGAACCCGGCCCGGCTCGCACGGTTCACAAACGCGTGGACTGCGCTGCCCGTCAAGCCATGGCGGTGGCCAGGGCCGGACCAGGCCCTGTGGACCCGGGACGGCCTGCTCGCCTGGACGATGGTCAACGACCGGCCAGGCTCGCCGGTCACCGATGCCAGCACCTACTCGATCTTCGTCGCCGCCCGCTCGAGCCAGGACCTCATCCAAGTCGACGACGCGGGTATCGCGTGGGACTGGGACTCGCGCAACGAACTGTAAATGCCAGCCACCGCATGGTCAGCCACCCGACGCCAATACCTGACCAGTTACGCCAGGATAAGGACGTCCATGGCTCCGACTATGCCGTGAAATCGAGTGGCTCCGCGCCTACAGCTTTACCTGTTTGAATACAAGCTGGCCCACTGGTTCAACTGCCCGCGGTTTCCGCCGGGACGGCCTGGGCGGCTTGTAGGGCGGCTCCTCGAACATCTTCTGTATCTGCTGGTACAACATGAAATAGGTGACGATGAAGCGCATGCGTTCGCGGTAGTCCAGCCAGTTGGCGACGCCGGTCAGCTCGGTTGGATCCGGCCCGTATTGCTCCACGAGCTTAGCGACTTGCTGGGATTTGAATGTCGCGGCCGGGCGCAGTAGCGACCCGTCGCCGCCGTGCGGAGTCATCAGTGGCTTGCTGAGCATGATTGTGCTGATGGCGGTCCTGAGCCACAGACCTCTGGAGTAAACGCGAACCCACCAGTCCTCTATCCTCTGCATCCTTGTCGTTTGCTTATTATGCGGCGCCAGGTAAAAACCCTGCCGTTTGTCTGTCTTTCTTGTCAGGTAATAGTAAGGCATTCTCCAGGATACTTGGAAGAGCCATCGTGGTGCCCGGTAGAAGACGTACTCGAGCGCCGGCTGGACGCGTTTCTGCTCATACGCAGAAAGCGCGATGCTGGCGCCGAGCACCAGTTCGCTGCGGTCTGACCCGGAGGCAGATCTGGCCTGTCGTATTAGGTCACGTGCGATGCGGAGAAGCTCCAGTCCGTCGTCGCCTAGGAACATGAGCAGGGAACGCTCACAATACGCCGGCTCCACCTGCCAGATCATCATCGGGTCCGCCCCGGCCAGGATCTGCGAGTGAAAGGACGCCATCTCCACGAAGATCGAGCGATTGGCCGTTGACAAGCCGACGCTGTAGGAACCGCCCATCAGGACGAGCATGAGCCGGCGAAACGGCGATACAAGCAGCATCGGCACGTGGTACAGCCGGGCCAGTTTCTTGAAGAACGGCGAATGTTCGGTGAGCCGCAATTCGGAGCCGATCGCCTTCGATGACCACTTCGCGAAGCCGCACCAGCTCAGATCCCTTGTTCCCAGCTGCGCGGCCAGCGCCTGGCTGATGCGGTTGTATTGGTTCGCGATAGCATATGCTTCGGCGTAGAGCGGGATTTTCTGGTCCGTGGCCAGCGCCAGGATCTCGCTGTCGGTGGGCCATTCGGCCGTGGTGGCCTGGTCGGTCGGCCCGCCGGCTCCGACCGGGTTCGTGCTCATCCCATCACCAGCCTCGCTCGGTTTTCCAGCAGCCGGGCCTCGTGCCCGGCCAATGCGTCGCACGACCGGCGCCGGAGCTTTTCCGGATGAAGCCCGGCCACCTGGTCGCGGTCGATGGCGTCCGCCCAGTCCAGCAGCGACTCCGCCAGCAGCAGCGGAACCTGGCACCGCTCATGGGTCGCCGCGGCCGCTTCGAAATGCTCCATGGCCGTGCCTACCTGCCCCGAAGCCATAGCGAGATGAGCCAGGTAGTAGTGACCGCAATGGTGCCCGACGGCGGAGTGTCCGAACGTCTCGGCGTGCGGCTCGAGAGCGGCATACAACGGACGCACTAGGTCGCGGCGATTCAATCGGCACGCCGCTAGGGCGAGATTATCGAGCGCGGCCCGTTCGGCGAGATCACGGCGCGGTATCAGCCCGCAGGCGGCCACGATCCGGTCCACCGCCGCGGCCGCTGCGTCCTGGTCGGACTCCACCAGGTAACGCACGGTGGCGTGGACGGGATCCAGCTGCGGCGCCTGTATGGCCCGTCGCAAGTCATCACCGAGTTCGCCGAGGCGGCCCTGCAGGCGACGGATCTCGGCGAGCTGCTCCGCGTAGAACGCCTTGGCTTCGAGGCGGCGCCCGGCCCGGATTCCGATCGTCAAGGCGGCCTGCGCTTCGTTTTCCGCGTCGTCGAGGTCGCCGAGCATGATCGACAGTCCGGCGCGGGAGAAACTGACCAGCCAGATCAGATGGGGCTGAGCGAGTCGCCGCGCCAGCCGGTCTGCCTGATGCAGGAGCTCGACCACCGCGGTGACGTCGCCGATTTCAAGCACCGGTCCCGTCTGCTGGAACGTGGCATGGAAAAGGGCCAGCTCATCGCCGAGGCCCGCGGCGGTCTCGAACATCTCCTGGCTGTCCCGGCGACGCGCGTCGATGGTGTCGGCTGCGCTAATCGTCAGGTTGCGGAGCCCGAGAACCCTCACCACGGTATGCGGATCGTCCGATCGCCGGGCCAGCGCGACGGCTTCGTCGCTCAGTGCGAACCGGTGATCGCCATCGGCAGCCCAGGTCAGCTCGGCGGCGAGCAGGGCGGTGAGCAGGGCGCGCTTTCTGAGATCCGCCGGTGGGACGAGGTCCCTGGCCTCAGTGAGCAGCGCGATGCGCTCCTCGTCGGTTCCGCCAGTAATGCTGAAGAAGCCACGGTCAGCCGCGAGCGCGGCCGCGACGATGAGGTCAGGCCGGTGCTGAATGCGCGCGAGGCCCGCGGCGCGGAGCAATGTCGCCTGCGCGTCCGGATGGCCGGCCAGCCACATGATCCGGCCGCACTCGATGAGCAGTTCGGCGCGCTGCGCTTCAGACGTCGCGGGGATGTGCTCGGCTAGTTCCAGGAGCCGCTGGTACCAGGTCACTGCCTCCTGGTAGGCGAGCCGGGAAAGCGCATGCTGCGCCGCGTGCCTCACGGCGTCCGCAGCCTCGGCCGAACGTTCCGGCCGCCCGCCTAGCTGCGCGGCGGCAACGAGGTGCGCGGCGACAGCGTAGGGACGCGACTGCATCACGGCCGGATCTGTGGCGCGTACCGCATCGGCGACCATCCCGTGCAAGAGCCCGGCCCGCGGAGCCGACAATTCCGCGTACACGGCGTTCCGCGTCAGTTCGTGCTGGAACTGGTAGGGGCCACCGGGAGTCTGGGCCACCAGGCCGGCCGCCATCGCTTCCTCGGCCACGACCACGAAGCTGGCCTCGGTCATGCCCATGGCCAGGCTGAGTGCGTCCGGTTCCAGCTGTTCCCCCACGCTGAGCAGGTTCACGAGTTCGCGGGCGGCCGGACTGAGCTGAGCCATCCGCGCGGCCACCACCAAGGTGACCGACTTGGGCACCCGCCAGATTTCCAGGTTGACGGGGCCCATGAGGTCCCTGATCATTTCGGTAACGAGGAAGGCGTTGCCGCCCGTGATGGCGTGCAGCCGCGCCGCGGCGTGTTCCGCCTCACCCCGCCAGGCCACGGCCGCCAGCGCCTGTGTTATGTCCTGCTCGCTCAGCGCGCCGAGGGTGAGCGGCCTGCTCTCCGCCGCCAGCTTGCGCAGCGACCGCACGGCCACCGCATCGGAGTCGGCGGCCACGGGCCGTGCGGTCGCCAGGATCAGCAGAGACAGACCTTCGCTGTCGTGGGTGAGCGAACGGACCATCTCGATGGATTCGGGCGTCGCCCAGTGCAGGTCGTCGATGACCAGAAGCACAGGCCTAACGTCCGTCAGCCGTCTAATCAGCGTCCGAAAGGACGCCAGCATCTGATACCGGTCGGCGAGCGGATCTGCCGCCGACGGGACGGACAACGCAAGCGGCGGCGCGGCCAGGGATGGCGCCAGGCGCGCGAGCGGCCCGCACTGCTCGTCGATGCCCGCCCGCAGCAGCACCGCGGGCGAGGTGTGGCTGATCCATTCGACTGCAGAAGCGATGGGCTGATAAGCCTGATGCGGCGGATCGGTGCACCGGCCGGCCAGCACAATGAACCCCTGTTCGACCGCCCTTCGGGCTACTAGCGATGTCAGGCGTGTCTTGCCGGTTCCCGCCGCGCCTTCTAGGAAGACCATCCGGCTGCCGAACCGTGCGTCGCGGAGCGCGTCGTCTATCGACTCGAGTTCCTGGCTCCGGCCGACGAACGGCAGCAGGTACTTGTTCTTCAACCACGGTGGCAGCTGCGCGTTCGGATCCCGGTCACTGCTGCGCCACAGCAGCTCGCACACCTGTAGTGGCCCGGCGAGTCCCTTCGCGACCACCGGGCCCAGGTCCTTGAACTCGTGCCGCCCCCGTCCCTGCGCCAGCCGCCGCACCAAATCGGTGCACAGCACCTGGCCGCCGCGGGCGACATCGGCCAGGCGCGCGGCCTCGACGACAGGCAGGCCGCTCACGTCATGGTTCATCCAGCGCACGTCGCCCGCACTGAGCGCGGCGCGGATCGTGACGGGCATGATCGCGTGCTCGTTCTCGTTGTCGATCTCCTGCTCGATCGCTACGCTCGCGTCAAGTGCGGCCGTCGCCGAGGCAAACAGGACCATGAGCCCGTCGCCGAGGCCCTTGACGAAGATCGATCCGTGCGCGGCGGCCACCGCGCGCAGGAGTTGCTCGTGCCGCCGGAAATGGTCGTCGGCTAGCTCTTCGCCGAGACGGGTCCGCGTGACGGTCGAGCCGACGACATCCGTGAACAGCACGGTGGCCGTGCTGAGCGTGCCAGGCTGGTGCGCGGTCACGGCGCGTCCCGGCCGCGCCGGCGCTGGCCGCCCCGTGGCGCTACCGCCCGGACGGCCCGCCGGACGTTCCGGCGCTTCGCGCGAAACGCGCGACGGGCGGGCGTGGTGCCGATCCGCCAGTTACGACCCAGCTCATCAGGAAAGCGGAAGGGCGCCTGCCCGTTCGAATAGCGGTCGGCGTAACCGATCACGGCCTGGCGGCCCACTTTGCGTATCAGCGCGTGTGCCAGCGGGCTGACCGGTCCGAGCCACCAGGAATGCTGGTTGGCCGCCCGCAGCCAGGCTTGCAGCGGTATCGACCACCAGGCCGCCGGCGGAACACCGAGCAGGTCGGGCACGGTGTTGACGGGATGAGGCGCGTCCCGGAACAGCCAGCGGACTACGCTGCGAGGTAGCTTCCGCCACCCCAGCGGCATGAACTCCTCCATGTCGGCGAGCAGTGCCGCCATGAGGCGCTGGCCCGCCTCACTCGGTCCCAGATGGCGGGTCATCTGGTCGCTAATCTGCGGCACGTCGGCCAGGCTGAGAGATCCGTCCCGGCATGCCTCGAGCCCCATCAACTGGCCGATGAAACTCCAGACGTGAAGGTTGGCCGCACGCTCGGCCTTGGTCAGCTCGATGCCCATCCGGTCCATTGCCGTCCACGCTACGACCGTGAAATCGAGCAAGGTTCCGAGCATGAGCTCTTGGTTCGCGGGCGGGCCGTAGACCTCGGTCGGCCACTGGTCGGGTTCCGGCCCGTCGAGTATCAGAACCCGGACGCACGCGTGCAGGAGGCGCAGGCCCGCGGCCGTCATGTAGCCAGGTGATCCCCGCTCAAGGCTGTGAGGATCGCGCAGTCCCATCACGTCCACCAGCATCTGGCCGGTCTCGGCCACCCGCCGAGTCAGATTGGCCGTGGCGAGGTCGGACACGCTCGCCAGGACCCTGGCGCCGTCGATGGTTGCGTACGCCATGGGAAGCGACGCAAAGAACAGCGCGGCGGCCTGATAGAGGCCATAATCAGCAAAGGCGCGCTGCCCGAGCTCGATCATGGCCTGGTCGGCATTCCAGCGCGGGTCAGCGAACACGATATCGAACGCAGCAGTCAGCAATGTTCCTTGATGGCCGGCTGCGTCGTGTGTGAACCATTGGGGTTCGTTTTTCGCCAGGCCAAGCTCGAGGATCATCGATCTCACCAAGTCGCGAGCATCAGCAAGTTCCGGATGTGCGAGTTGATAGGCCGAAACCACCCGTTCAATTGCGGGATCGGTCGCGTTGCGAAGCCTCCTGAACTCGCTCTGCGACCAGCGTACGGGCGGGCCCTGCTCGTGCCCGCTTTGTCCGTCATTTCGCGTATCGATCATGCGATCACGCATCCTTCAACCGCTAACCCTCCACCCGTACTGTCCGCGCGCTATAGTCTCGCCAGTCACAGCGGGTTGGCACGACAACGCATTCGTACGGGTGGATTAGCAGCGCCTCCCCTATTAGATGAACCAATGAAATCCTGCGGGGACTCGGAACGCAAGCGCTTTTCGCTATACATGCGCTGGCCGTTCATGAGTGTTGTTTCGGGTGCCGGGGGTGACAGGAACTCGACTGGCGCCCCGGGTGGGCTCCTTCTAGGAGGGCACTTCCGTATAACCGGCCCACGCAATCGCCTTGAGCAAGAGCGTGTACCAGATCCGTTCGGTCCCCAGTCGCGGAACGGACCGGGCGGCCTGTAGGTAGCCGAACGGCTCGTCTGGCTACCGGTGTTCGCGATCATGCTGTAGGGCCTGTGGCTGGCCTTCCTGCCTGTACCCGAGCCCGCTCGGGTACAGGCAGCTGGAGTAGAGGAATAATGAGGGTTATGTCGTCCCTCCGCGCCGGGGTGCCTGAGGAACTGTCTGGCCATCAGGCCGGGCAGGGTGCACCCAGCCTGGTTCTTCCGGACGGCCCTCGATATCCGCGAATCGTGCAGGCGTGGCTGTGGCTGAAGAAGCCGACGTGGTTTCTCGATCGTTGTGAGCGGGACTACGGCGGCGTGTTCACCATGCGTCTCCCGCTCGGCATGGATCTGGTCCACGTCTCCGGCCCTGAGCTGGTAAAAGCGGTCTTCGGCGGCGACAGCGACGTGCTCCGGGCCGGTGAGGCCAACGCCACGATTCTTGAACCCCTGGTCGGCCCGCATTCGGTCCTCGTCTTGGACGGGCCGGAGCACCTGCGCCAGCGCAAACTGATCAGGCCCGCGTTCCATGGCGATCGCATGCGTGCCTGGGAGGCTGCCATCCGCGACATCACGCGGGCGGAGATCGCTCGCTGGCCGGTGGGCAAGCCGTTCGCACTGCGGCGGAGCATGCAGTCGATCACCCTCGAGGTCATCGTGCGGGTCGTCTTCGGTGTCGACGGGGCCGAACGTCGTGACGATCTGCGCCGCCTCATCCTCACGGTCGCCGGTATCGGCCGGAATCCCTTCATGCTCTTCGCCACGCGCGATCGCAGGCTCGGGCCGAACGCCCCGTGGGCGCGCTTCATCCGGGCCCGGGATGCGCTCCATGCCGCGCTGGATGCGGAGATCAGGCAGCGGCGTGACGCGCCCGGCCTGGAGCAGCGTAGCGACGTTTTGTCTGCGCTGCTGCTCGCCCGTGATGACCAGGGCCGGGCCATGACCGACGATGAGGTACGCGACGAGCTCGTGACCTTGCTGTTCGCCGGGCATGAGACGACGGCGACCTCGCTGGCCTGGGCCTTCGACCTGCTCCTGCACCATCCCCGCGCGCTGAGCCGCCTCGTCGCGGATCTGGACCGCGGCGCGTCGGAGTACCTCGACGCCACGATCACCGAGACGCTGCGGATCCGGCCGGTGGTCGCGCTCGTGGATCGGCGTGTCCGCCAGGCCGTTCGGATCGGCGGGCACACGATTCCCGCGGGAGTGGTCGTGTGCCCCAACATCTACCTCGCCCAGCGGCGCCCCGATCTCTACCAGGACCCCGCTGCGTTCCGTCCGGACCGGTTCGTCGGCCAGACGCCCCCGGTATTCGGATGGTTCCCGTTCGGCGGCGGCATCCGGCGATGCCTGGGTGCGAACTTCGCCACCTTCGAGATGCGGATTGTCCTACCGGAAGTGCTGCGAGCCGTGACGCTCCGCCCCGCTTCCCGGCGGCCCGCGCGGGTCCGCCGGGAAGCAGTGACGTTCGTCCCCCACGATGGCGCGCGCTGCGTCGTGACCGCCCGGATGTTAGCCCAGCCTGCCCCCTTCGGCGCTACTGCATTGAGCAGTACTTTCAACCAGCAGGTTGACAGGCAGCCGATCCCCAGCGTACCGTACTTTCAACCATTGAGTTGAAAGCTGAGGGCCAGATGACCACGGACACGCTGTCTCAGGTCTTCGCCGCCCTGGCGGATCCGACCCGGCGCGACATGGTGGCGCGGCTCTCTGCGGGCGACGCGACCGTGGGCCAGCTGGCCGAGCCGTACCGGATGCGGATGTCGCTGCAGGCCGTCTACAAGCACCTGCGGGTGCTCGAGGCGGCCGGGCTCGTCAGCCGGCCGCCAGGGCCGCAGCCCCGGCCGGTGCGCCTGGAGGTCCAGGCCCTCGACCTGATGGATACCTGGATCGAACGTCACCGGGCCCGCGTCGAGCAGCGCTACCGCCGCCTTGACGCCGTCCTGGCGCAGATGAAAGGAGACGACGATGAACAAGATCACGGAGACGGCTATCGAAGCCGACCCGAAGCTGCCGGTCATCCGGATGGCTCGTGACTTCGCGGCCACGCCCGAACAGCTGTTCCGCGCCCACACCGATCCCGCGTTGTTCGCCCGGTGGGTCGGTCCCGACGCCCTGACCACCCGGATCGAGCACTGGGACGCGCGTACCGGCGGCAGCTGGCAGTACGTTTCTGTGCACGACGGCACGGAGTACCGGTTCCACGGCAGCTTCCACGAGGTACGGCCGGACCGTATCGTGCAGACCTTCACGTTCGAGGGCGATCCCGACGGGGTCGCGCTGGAGACGTTGTGGTTCGAGGACCTCGGCGACGGCCGCACGCGGCTGCGCACGCAGTCGCTGACCGACAGCTTCGAAAGCCGTGACGCGTGGCTGCGCAGCGGCATGGAGGTCGGTGTCGACGAGGGTTACGCGAAGCTGGACAGGATGCTCGCCGATGGCGCTATCTGACCGTCCGGCCGAGCGGCACAGGCAGGTGGCCGGGCTTTTTACCGAACGAGTGGGCAATACGCGGTCCTGGGACGCGCCATCGCCGGTCCCGGGCTGGGACGCCCGCGACGTGGTGCGTCACCTGACCGACTGGTTCCCCGCGTTCCTTTCCGCCGGGACCGGCATCGAGCTGCCCCGCGGACCGTCGGTGGACGAGAACCCGGTCGCCGCGTGGCAGGTGCACTGCGACGGCGTGCAGGCGGTGCTGGACGACCCGGAGACGGCCCACCGCGAACTCGCCAACCCGCACATCGGCCGCCTGCCGCTGGCGACCGCGATCGACCAGTTCTACACCGCCGACGTGTTCATGCACACCTGGGACCTGGCCCGGGCTACCGGCCAGGACGACCGGCTGGACCCCGACTTCTGCGCTCAGCTCCTCGGCGGGATGGAGCAGATGGAGCAGGCTATGCGCTCCTCCGGCCAGTACGGTCCCCGGGTCGAGGTACCCGGCGATGCGGATACCCAGACCAGGATGCTCGGATTCATCGGCCGGGACCCGTTCTGGCCGGGGCGCTGAGCACCCGTAGTCACGCGACCCACGAGGGCACGGCCTGAGCCAGCCGGCCCGGGTCGGTCAGCATGCGGATCTCCGTGATGGTGCCGCCGGTGACCGTGAAGGCCATCACCAAGACTGGCCGCCCGCTCACCGTGACGAGGACGCCTGGGGCACCGTCGACGAGCACCGGGTGGGCCAGCGCGTCCGGGCGCGCGCCCCTCGTCGCCTGGGCCGCGACCCGGCCGGCGCCGCGTATGACCATGGTCCCTTCTGGGCCGTCTAGCCGGAGCTCGACCTCGGGGGCGAGCACGGCCAGCAGCCCGGCGAGGTCGCCCCGGCCGACCGCCGCGAAGAACGCGTCGATGACCTCCCGGGCCGCCGCGTCGGCGCTGGTCGCCGGCGTGCCCAGGCGGATCCGCCCGCGGGCCCGGCTGGCCAGCATCTTGGTGGCCGCGGTGCTCCGGCCCAGGATCGCGGCGATCGCGTCGAACGGGATCTCGAACACGTCGTGGAGGACGAACGACACCCGCTCGGCGGGGGTGAGGGCGTCCATGACGACGTAGAGCGCAACGCCGACGGAGTCCGCGAGCAGCGCCTCCTCCTCCGGATCGATCCGGGAGTCCGCGGCCGCCTCCCGCGAGAGCATCCCGATGCTGAGCTCGAGTGGCTGCTCGCCCCGCACGCCGCGCCTGCGCAAGGCATCAAGGCAGATCCGCCCGGTCACGGTGGTGAGCCAGCCGCGCAGGTCCTCGACGCCCCCGCCGCCGGTGCGGGCCAGGCGCAGCCACGCCTCCTGCACGGCGTCGTCCGCGTCCGCATGCGAGCCGAGCGTGCGGAACGCGATCGCGTGGAGATAGGGGCGATGCGTCTCGAACTCCGCGGCGAGCTGTTCTTCTCCGGTCACGGTCCTCCCGGCGCGAGCGGCGGTGTCACTGCCACGACGTATCGCGCGCCAGAAAGGTAACAGCCGGGCCCGCGTTACCTCCCGCCGCGGCCGGACGTCGTAGAGACATGACAGCACGCATCCAGAACGCGACATCCCAGCCCGACGTCACGACGGGCGTCCAGCACCTGTTCAAGGCCGTGTACGCCGGCGGCGTACCGCGTCAGACGCTGGAGCTGGTGCATCTGCGGGCGAGCCAGATCAACGGCTGCAGCGCCTGTGTCGACGCCGGCGCCGCCAGCGCGGCCAAGGCCGGCGTCAGCCCCGAGAAGCTGCTCACCCTCGCCGCCTGGTACGAGAACCCGCTCTTCGACGACGCCGAGCGGGCCGCGCTGGCCCTCACCGAGGCCGCGACCCGGCTCGCCGACCGGCCCGGCGCGGTCACCGACGAGATCTGGGCCGAAGCCGCGAGGCACTACGACGAGCGGCAGCTCGGGGCCCTGGTCCTGATGATCGCGATCACCAACTTCTTCAACCGCCTCAACACGACCTTCCGGGTGCCAGCCGGCGCCAGGTGGGACTGACGCGCTCCCACCAGAGCCCCACTTACCGCGAAACAGCCTTCCCCGTGTTGGCCAGGCCCAGTCGATGATCCACACCCGATCGGGTCACCTCTGCGTATTGAGAGTGTCTCAGGTATGTAACGAACGTACTTTCCGGCGGATGCAGGCCTCGGTTATTAAGACGCGAGGTACCAGCCGCAGATGTGATCTCGTGGCTGTGGGGCGGGAGATGATCATGCCGGAGTGCGACGGCAAGGGCCAGTATGAGTTCGGGATTCTCTTTGTGGGCGGGATTGAGCATCAGCGCCCTGGGAGCGCCATAGCGTCATTTTCCGCTGCTCTCTACGCGTGGCTGGTTGACTGGAACTACAAGCCGGGCCAGGAATCCGGGTGGCAGCCTGCCCTGAAGGATGCGCGGCTGTCATCGGGCGGCGGCGAAGGCTGCGAGCCGGCCAACCTGACCCTTGAGGTCCCGCTGCGGCTGAGCGACCGCTCGGTGCACGCGCGATGGCTACTCGCGGAGTCGTGGTGGCCGGGACTGTTCACCGCGCCGCGCTTCCTGCAGCTCGCACGCTGGATCTGGAAGGTGTCAACGTGCCTGCTGGTCATGCAGTTCGTAACTCCGATGCGCCGGCACCTGCGCCAGGCGAAAGCCAGGAAAGACCCAAAGAACCTAGACCAACCCAACCCGCGGCACGGTCGGCTGGCTCATGTCGCGGCGGCGCTGTGCTACGCGGTCCTGATGGGCATCGCAGGCATGTTTTCCGTGCTGGTGTCTCTCTTTCTGCTGGCCCTGGCCGTGGCCGCCAAACTGCCGATTCCGCACATCGACCGGGCTGTCCGGTGGACGGTCGTGAGGATATCGTCGACACTGGGCGACATTTACGTACTGGCCCACTGCCCTGTTCGGTACGCCGCAATGCGGACCAAAGTCGCGCAGGATCTGCGCTGGCTTCAGCGCAACTGCGAGCGGGTCGCCGTCGTGGCGCACTCGCAAGGTGCGGCGATCGTGCATCAGGTTCTCAACGACTTTGACTACGATCAGGATTCCGGCGACCTGCGGGCATTTATCACGTCCGGGCAGGGAATCTCCAAAATGCACCTGCTGCAGCACATGGAGTGGGACCCGGAGTATGCCAGGGACGCCTGGTGGACTCGCACCCTGGTCACCCTCGGGCTTGCCTGCGCCGGCCTTCCCTTGTTCGCCCTGCTGATGAGCCGCTGGCTCAGCGCAGCAGTATTCCGCGCGTTGGCGACCCCCGCCCTCAGTATTCCCCTGATTGTTGGCGGCCTGTTCATTGTGGCGCTCGGAGTGATTCACGCCACTCGTAAGCTGAATAATGTGGTCGAACGGGACCTTCACCTTCCCCCCGCATGCAAGCGGTTTACCTGGACCGACTACTACGCCAGTGCCGACCCTGTCTCAAATGGTTCCCTCACCGATCCTGATAGGAGTGATTGCACGCTGCCGAAGCCTTGTAACGAGGTCTACAACTCCGGATCTGTGGTTACCGACCACAACGGCTACCTGCGCAATCGAGATCAGTTCCTGCCCAAACTGCTCAACAACCTGGTGG
>Ga0066388_100001347_pt1 | contig 13655 bp, 10 predicted proteins | sample PanSoiMetaGPlot6_FD_64539 | JGI IMG/M metagenome (GOLD analysis project Ga0066388, IMG submission 64539) | Tropical forest soil microbial communities from Panama analyzed to predict greenhouse gas emissions - Panama Soil - Plot 6 (Hybrid Assembly) | ecosystem: Environmental > Terrestrial >... | reverse complement strand
TCGGCTAAACCGGGACGTGGCGCAGGGGTAGCGCGCACCTTTGGGGTGGGTGAGGCCGGAGGTTCGAATCCTCTCGTCCCGACCACAACAGGAAGCCGGGCCAGACGCAAGTCTGGCTTTGCCTTTTCGGGAGCGGCCGGCAACCGGCAGGCGCCGCCCCGACCATAGACTGAGCCCCGCGGCACATAGTGCCCGCGCCGAAAGCACGGCGCCTATATAATTAATGTGTCACCGGCCTCTAGAAATTGTGGTTGTCCCACGGCTGAATTGCAAATCCACGTCCGCGATCTCTTCCCATTCGAACTCGATGAATTTCAGCTAGAGGCGATCAGCCACCTGGAAGAAGGACGTAGTGTCGTTGTTTGTGCGCCCACTGGCTCCGGCAAGACAGTGATTGCCGAATACGCGGTCGAGATGGCCCGGCGCACCAATAAGCGGTGTTATTACACGACCCCGCTCAAAGCGCTATCCAATCAGAAATTTTTCGACTTCCGCCAAAAGTACGGCGAAGAGGGTGTCGGCCTTTTAACCGGGGACATTTCGATCAACCGGGAAGCGTCAGTGGTGGTGATGACCACGGAGGTCTTCCGCAACATGCTGTACGGCACCATACTCGGTGACGTGCGGCGCAATCTGCATGATGTCTCCTCCGTCATCCTCGACGAGTGTCACTACATGAATGACGCGGAGCGCGGCACGGTTTGGGAAGAGTCGATCATTTACGCTCCCAAAGACATTCAGCTCGTGGCCTTGTCGGCGACAGTTGCCAATGCCGAGGAGCTGACCACGTGGATCGACGAGACCCATGGACCTACGGGACTGGTCGTCTCCGATTTCCGGCCGGTGCCTTTGCGCTTCCACTACTTTGGAGACAGGCATATCTACCCATTGTTGAGTCCGGGGCGCGGGTTGAATCTGCAACTGAAAGCTCGTTTCGGCAAGAAGCAGCGTTTGCCAATCGACAGGAAGCGGCGCACGGTCAGTGCCCTTTTGCCCAACCCCGGCGATGTGCTCAGCATTCTTTCCGGGCGCAATATGCTGCCGGCCATTTACTTTCTCTTCTCGCGCAGAGGGTGTGAGGAAGCTATGTATAAGGCGCGTGGCATCCCGCTGGTTTCGCCGGAGGAGGAGCAAGAGCTGAGGGCGCAGATCGAGCGGTTCACCAAAGATAATCCCAACCTCAAGAGTCATCCACACCTCCCCTATCTTTATGAGGGCATGTCGGTCCACCATGCCGGTATGCTGCCGAGCTGGAAGTCGGTAGTGGAGAAGCTTTTCCAGCAAGGACTCTTGAAAGTGGTATTCGCCACCGAGACGCTTGCTGCCGGCATCAACATGCCGGCCCGCACAACCGTAATCAGCTCGACGACCAAACGAGACGACGCCGGGCATCGAGAGCTCACCGCCAGCGAGTTTTTGCAAATGTCCGGGCGGGCGGGCCGCCGGGGCATGGACGAAATCGGCCACGTAGTCGTGCTCCATCATCCTTTCGAGAATGTGGAGAATGCAGCGCGACTGGCTGCTGCGCCTGCCGATCCACTCTCCAGTCGGTTCACACCATCGTATGGAATGGTTCTCAACCTCCTGGAGCGTCACACGATCGAAGAAGCCCGAGACTTGATCGAGCGCAGCTTTGGACAGTTTCGCGTCAGCCAGGAGCTCGAGCCCATGCACCTGCAAAAGCTGTCATGGGAAGCGGAGCTCGAGCGGCTGTCCCATCCGTTGTGCCCGGGCGAGATCGGCGACCTGCCCCTGTACAGCAAGCGACTGGAAGCGGTCAGAAACAAACACAAGCAGCTCAAGCTCATGGAGAAGGGACTGCGCGGTGGCAAGTCCGGGCGGGACAGCGGCGGAGCGGAAGCAATTGGCGCTCTGCGCCTGGAGATGAAAGAGATCCTCGAGCAAGCCTATGCGATGCCCTGCCACGGCTGCCCGGTGCAGAAGCCATGCAGCAAGCAGTCTGACCGCATCCGCCTTCTTAGGGGCCGGGTGGCAGACGTCGGCAAGCGCATTCATAAAGAAAGCAGCCGCTACTGGCGGACCTTCGAGGCCTTGTCCGACATACTGAGGCTGCAAGGACACTTGAACGGCAACGTGCCGACGCCGCTGGGACGAATGGCGGCCGGCGTGCGTTGCACCAACGAGCTGTTCATGTCAGAAGTGGCGGTCAGTGGCTGTCTCTACGAGCTCACCCCTAGCGAGCTGGCGGCAGTGTTTACCTGCCTGGTCACCGAAGAGGGGCGCGCCAGCGAGGTGGCGCGCGTCCGTGTTGGTCCGCAGGTCGATATGGTCCTCGATGAGGTTCATAACATTGCCCGGCGAATCTCACGCTTGCAGCGCGACTTCGATGTGGAGATCCCGGTCGAGTTCAGTCCGGTCTTGGCCGGTGTCACGCAAATGTGGGCCGAAGGTGCCGACTGGGAAGACATTCGCCGGACGACGGCCTTCGACGAGGGCGACATTGTCCGTTCCTTGCGCCGCACCCTCGACCTCTGCCGCCAGTTCCTGCGGGCTCCGGAGGTGCCAGCGCCACTGGTTTCGCTAGCGACGGCTGCTGCCCTCCTGCTGGCTCGCGATGAAGTGAAAGAAGAGTTCAGGTGAGCAAGCGGGCAGCCTTTTTCGGGGGCAAGCAGTCCAGTCGCCCTCGGTCGTTCATCTCTCGGCCCCGGGAGTGGAGAAAGTCTAGCGAAGCCGGCTCTCGGCGGCACGTCAGGCTCGAGCCATCGAGGCGGAAAGCTGGCGCAAAACGGGAATCAGTGCGGCTGCAGATGGATACCTGTCTAGCGGCTCGATCTGCGTGCAGGCAACGACGATCTCGCTGAGCTGGTTGGACACGTCCGCGCGGACGTCTCTGGGATTTGACGTGCAGAGCGCCTCCGGCTCCTTTGCGGTCAGCAGGCAATAGAGCGTACAGCCGAAGGAATATATGTCACTGTGAACAACCGCTTTGCCGCGAAATTGCTCGGGGGCGATGAATGCTTGTTTGCCGACGAAGGTGCCGGTGGCGTTGCCGATGAACTCATTGGCGGCACCGAAATCGATGAGCGCCAGGCTGCCGTCGTCACGAATGACCAGATTATCCGGAGTGAGATCCCTGTGCACGATCGGTGGATCTTGCTCGTGCAGGTACTTGAGCGCCATTCAGGCGTTGCGGCTGGCTCTTAATGACTGGACGCGATTGGCTATGCGCTCGAGAAGATCTTCACGCTCGGGAAGGAGCCGCTTAACCATCGAGAATGCGTGCTCGTAGTGACGCTCGGCCTGGTCGTATTCTCTTTTGGTCTTGCAGTTGTCACCAAGCAGCTCGCTTATCATGACCATCAAGGCGCAATCCGGGTTTTCGCTGGCTTTCACGGCGTCAAGCGCCTCGTTGAGCGTCAACTCCGCGTCGTCATTTTGATCGTTTAAATAAAGTAGCTCACCAAGGCGGTACAGCGAAAAAGCACGATCGCGATCGCCTTCCGGCAATATCTGGTCGAGCACTTCGCTTGCTGTTCGCTGCAAGGTGACTGCCTTGTCGAACTCGTTGAGCCCGCCCAAGTGGTAAAAGGCGATGTGTTGCAGGGTGAGCGCGAACGTATGGTCTTGAAGATTGGCGACATCTTTCAACCAGGAAAGCGCTTCCTCGAAGGCGTCGGCGGCCTCGTGCTTCCGGCCCTGCGCCTCCAGGCATTGCCCGAAAAAGCCGAGGGCGATTATCTTGTTGCGCGCTGGATGCTCTGTGCGTTCGGCCGTTGACAGGGCCTCCATGACCAGGCTCCTGGTCTTGCCCAGGTCGGAGCTTCGCGAGGACTGGCTCGCCGTTTCCATCGTTGCCCAGAACAGTTGCTGGAACTGATCGGCGTGCTCATCACTGGGCTGATCCGGCATGGGGGTCTTCGCTCTTTGCGGGGCTCTACCGGCGGCGGACTTTGCAACTTATTGGTTTGTGCGGCTTTTCGTGCAGCTCCCGAGTCTGCTTGATTCTCTCATACTGGCCTTGGGCTTGCTCTTTTTCGGGTCACGGCTGAATGCCTTAAGCGGTCACGATCTCACTTACTGGTGCCCTGGACTTTCCATTTGCCGGCGGCACAACCCTAAAATGCGCTCGACCACCTCGTCGATCGTCATGTTGTCGGAGTTGATCGGGATGGCGTCTTGGGCCTGGCGCAGTGGTGCCACTGCCCGCGACGAGTCCTGCTGGTCGCGGTCTTTGATGTCCTGGAGCACCACCTGGAAGTCTGCAGTTTCGCCCAACTGATCAAGTTCTTTCAATCGTCTGGCGGCGCGCACGGCCGGACTGGCGTTCAAGAAGATTTTCAGGTCGGCGTCAGGAAGTACTACGGTGCCTATGTCTCGGCCGTCCATGACGACACCGCCTGCAGCTGCCAGCTTTTGCTGTTGTTGAACCAGACAGCCGCGCACTCCCGGAATTGCTGAAACCGGGCTGACCAAGCGGGTGACGGCCAGCGAGCGGATCTCGTCGGTAATTTCTTCGGAGTTAGCAAACACTCGTTGTCTGCCAGCGGAAACTTCGTTGCCCGGGCGCAGCTCCAGCTCGGAGGCGGCAATCAGGTTCACGATCGCCTCCAGGTCCTGGGGATTGATGTTGGCGCGAAGCACTAGCCAGGTCGCTGCCCGGTACATGGCGCCGGTGTCGATGTACAGGTATCCGAGCGCGTCGGCGACGCGGCGAGCCACCGTAGACTTGCCGGCGCCGGCCGGGCCGTCGATGGCGATAACTAGCTGCTCGCCCGTCATTGTGGCCTGTGTCCAGCCGGTGCGGCCGGCGCCGCCTTGCTAAATGACAGCTCCCACCAGTGGGATTTGAGCGACCAGGCCGTCAGGGCCAGCACCGCCAGCAGTATGGCAATTGCCGCCAGTGCTGCCGGACGCCACCAGGAAAGCCGATTGAGGGCGGCGGCTTTCAGTTTGCCGAGGGTAATGGGCCGCGCATCGGCGGAGAGCGGGTGGCTGCCGCCCTGGTGGCCGAAGCCGGCCAGCAAGGGCCCTTGCTGCGGGCAGCCACCCTCGTTGAGCAGAAGCGGCTGAATGGCCGCCCAGGCCGACTGGTGCTGCGCCTGCGTATCGCTGTCTGCGCTGGCTTCCGGCGCCAGGTGCGGCAATACCTCGTAAGAGTCTTCTCCCGTTTTCAGCCGGCCTGCCGCGAAGACTTCATCCAGCAACGCCTTTTCATCGAAGAGCTCGTTAGCATTCTCAGGCAGTGAGGGCAACAGCTCCAGGACATGTTCCACAGCGATGTGCAGCGCTGGATCGACGTCGAAGGGCAACTTGCCCTCGGCATCGAGAAATGCAAAGTTGCCGTCGCCAATGGCCAGCAACTTGCGCACGGCAGCGTAGCCGCTTTCGGCATCGCCGTCTATCTGGGCACCAACTATGTATCGGCCACGCGCGATCGCCAGCCGGCCGCCGACGTTGCTGGCAGGACAGGCAATGCGCAGGACGGCCGTGTCGGTAGGCGCGGCCGCCAGCACCTCCGCGAGCACTTTCGCCACGGTTCGCTCAGGCGACAGATTTCCTTCGAATAAGACGTTCACTTCAACCGGCGTCAACATGAGCTGCACACTTATATAGTTTCCCAGTCTGCCAGGTCTATTGTCTGTACTCAGCCGCTGCCGGGCAAGGTGAGCGCCTTCATTTCGTAAGCTGGCGTTACCGGCTGCGACTTTGTCACCTGGCTTATGGCTACTGTCCGCTCAAGCGCCTCCAGGCAGAAAAAAGCCAGTCAGCAAAGCTGGGTGGACCGGCGATGCCGGCAGCGGCCTTGGACTGGCTTTCGGCCAGGTCCAGACCGGCGGACAGCCCGTCTAAGATGGCCAGAACCTCGCCTGGCTCCGGAAATCGGCCGACGGCCTTCTTCGAAAAAATCAGCTGGCCATTGTTTTCCACTTCGAAGACGCCGCCGGCGGACTCGATGAGCCGGGACTCTTCCTGAAGCGCTGACTCCAGCTCGGCCGCCAACCTGACGGCCCTTTGCCGGTAGCCTCAAGCTCCGCAGTAGGTAATTACAAACGCCGGGTTGTCTGAGGCCATGGCCGGTCTCTGTGAGGAATTCCAGTTCCATTATCGATGATGTCTGGCTTTTACAGCATCTTGCCTGCCTGAGTCTTCAGGAAGAGGCGCTTCCACCAGGGCATGGCCAGGAGCGCCAGGTGCTGTTGCTTGAGCTCGCGGAACTCCCCTTGTGCTGCCTTGAGCTCCTCTTTCAACGATTCGGCTGCAGTGGCCTTCAGGTCCAGCAAGCGCATCGAGCCTTGCAACTGGCTCAACAGGCGCAGATCCTCGAGGTGCAGGCGCCGCTCTTCCGAGAGCTGCTTTTGCACGTTGACGAGTTCGCGCAACAGGCGTTCGATTTCGTCTGTGCGATCGATGATGACAGCCGGCTGGTGGCAGGCTTCGTCCTGAAGGCTCCAGGAAGGCGGTGCAGGCAACAGCGACGACGACTCTCCCTGAAGGCGATCGTTTGCTGGCGCGGTTTTCGCCGAATCGCCATCAGCGGCGATCGGGCGCACCCTGAAGCCCGGCGGTGGAATGATGCGCCACTCCATGCCGGAAGCCGTAGCAATCTTGCGGGCGGCCCAGCCATCGGGCAGCTTGTTGCCCCACTTGCCTAAGAGACTGCGCTCCAGGGCTCTTAGCGATTTGCCCAGGACGGTGGCCGCTTCCCGGATGCTGAATGTTGGTCGCGGATCCTCGATGGCCGGCTGGCTGAGCCCGGCCGATCGCGGAAAAGCTGGCGGCGGCTCGCTGGCGGCCGCTGTCGTTTGGCTGGATGTCTCTGCGGTGTTGGTCGGGGATGTACTCATACTCACCTCGTTGCTGGCCCTGCCCGATGCTTGTGCCTGTCGGCGGCTTTGGCAAATAGCGCACAACAGTGTCTCGTGTCCGGAAGCGGACTCGACTAAGTCTAATGAAAAGCCGGTCAAGATCAAGGTCTCGGCATTTCATGAGGGACTGCAAATGAAAGGGCGAGCCTGAGCCCGCCCGTTCATTTGCACACAGAAGCGCTGCGCAGCCGGAAGCCGCCTTTCTGTTAAGTCTTGTTGCTACTTAACGAGACGTTTTTCGACGGCTGCCCAATCGACGTTGCTCAAGAAAGCCTCGATATATTTGGGACGATCCGCCGGCTTATAATCGAGAATCCATGCGTGTTCCCAGGCATCCATCACCAAAACGGGCACGAATCCGGCCACATTTCCTTCTTCATGAAGCGTAATCCAGTGATTGGAGAGCACTTTGGTGATTGGATCCTGGAAAAGAACTGCCCAGCCGACACCGCGCATGGCACCGACTTTGCTGAAATCGTTGCGCCAGATGTCCAGCGACGAGTAGGTCTCGACGATCGTCTTACCGAGGGTGCTTCCTTCCTTGAGCTCGCCGCCGCCGCCGGCTTTCATATTCTCGAAATAGTATTCGTGCAGGCGCATACCATTGTATTCAAACCCGTAACGGCGCTTCAGCTCAGAGTATTCCGGCGTGCCAGTCTTTCCTTGCTCGGTCAGCTCGATCACCTTCTCGTTGAGGATATTTGTGTTCTTCACATAACCGGCATAAAGGCCGAGGTGAATTTCTAGCGTCTTGTCGGAGATGCCGTTTAAGCCCTTCAAGTGTGAGAAATCGCGCTCCTTGTAGGGTGTGTACTGGATCTTCGTCTGAAGCATAATCGCCTCCTATTGAAAAGAGTAGTCGCTGTCGCAAATGCCATGAAATACCATTAATACCACAAATTAATTTTCAAGCAGGAACGAGCGACATTAAACGAGAGACCAGCCAGGCCGTGATACTGCCAGTGATGGCAGAGCGCTCACCGCAAAAAACAGGCCAGGTGCCTTATGGCACCTGGCAAATCTCTTTTGAGATGCAATCAACCCCACCTATGAGTGGGTGTAAACCCTAGCGACTAGGGTGGTTTGGCTTTCCAAGCTTTACGAAAGATTCTCTCTATAGAGATCCTCCCCCTGCTATGAACTCCGTCTATTTTCATTCCCGCTAACCGAGCTTGATAATCGCTTGCATTGTTGGCTGGACAACAGTTGTCTGCCCAGTGTTGTCCAGCCAACAGAATGGCCGGGACCAGCCGGGAGGGCGGCAGCCGCATTGCCGCCCGGCCGGGCCTTTAATTTAATACGTATATACAAACCATTAAACAGATGTTATATCCAGAGTCTGAAGGCCTGGCCGTGGATGTCGATGAACCAGCTTCTCCTGTCGCTCAAAAAGAGGGTAATTGTCGCGGTGCTGGTTTTGGCGGCCCTGGTCATCTGGGTCGTTCTCTGCCATGCCCATTACACGAGCTACTGGGCCGGCACTATCCACCGGGTGCAGACGGCCGACTTCAATCTATTGCACCACACGTTGCCGCCTACGCTTTCGCAGCTGATCATGGCCGGGCGTGACGATCTCATTCAGGAGACTCTCGATTCAACCTACGGGCTTTTCGGTCTGGCTATAACCAATGCCTCCGGGCAAGTCGTCCTCTACCGAACGAAAAAGGTTTATCATCGCCAGTCCTGGCAGAATCTAGCGACTCCTGAGCAATTAGCCAGACTCGACGAGCCCTTTGATCTGCTGACCGACCCACCGCCTTTTCAGGCCGTGTTTTCACACGGCAGCCCTCGGCAGTCGACAGCCAGCCGTGTCGGGCCAAAGCCGTCCGGTCGGGTACTGGGCAGAGTCTATTACATCCGGGCGCTGCCGCCTGCCTTTCTGGAAGACCTATGCGGATTTCTCACGGCTGGCTCGCTCGAGGTGTCCGGGGCCAAGCGGGGCTACCTGTACATAACGCTGAGCACGGCAGGCTTTACGCTGGCGCTCCTGCTCATGGTCCTCTGGCGAAAGCGGGAGCTCGAGCACAGGCGGCGCGAGCTCGAGCAGATTGAACGTGAGCTCGAGATCCGCAGCAAGGCTCTGGATCATCTGACTGCGGAGCTCACCGCTCAACAGGCCCGCAAGAAATGGCTGGAAGAAGAGGCAGATCGCGTATACAGGCATGCGCTTGTGCTCAGGGATGCGCTCGCCAAGCTGAGAGGCGATCTGGCTGCTGGTGCCGAGGGCGGGCAGACGGCCGGACCAGCCCGGTGGCCCGGGTCACCGAGTTCGCTGCTGGCCGAGATTGAAGGATTCATCCCTGAGCTTACAAACAACGCCGCGCTCTTGAGAACGCAAGCAGAAGAGCTGAAAGCACACTGCCTCGAGCTCGAGCAACGTCAATTGGAGATGAGAAAAATTATCGACCTGGCATATGAGCGGGCCTCCATGCAATTAGGCAACGTGCTCCGTTTCCGTATGAAGTAAGTGCTGCCGGCAGCAAACCTTCTCCCAGCCAACGTGCTAAGCTGTATAGCGCTGGGAAGCGTTGCTGCCCTCGCTGCTTTGTTGGCGGGTGGAGGCGTTAGTGTACGCTGGCAGCCCCGGTGGTAGAGGCACAGTCAGGGGTATGACCTGATGACACCCTTGTCCAGTAAACGAGTGAATCTCTCGCTGGAGGCGGTTCAAGAAGCGAGCAGCGAACCGGTCTATCGGCGCGGCGTGCAATATTACCGGCGCAAGAAGGTGCTCAAGTATCAAGAAGCAGATGGCGGTGCCGGCATCGAGGCGCTGGTCATCGGCTCGGAGCCTCAACCCTACAAGGTGACGGTTTCAGTCGAGGCTACCGACAAGTTCAAAGCCGAGTGCTCGTGCCCGTACTTCGAAGAAGTGTGCAAGCACTCGGTGGCCGTGCTCCTTACCTATATCGCCCGGCGCAACCCGGGCATCCGCTTCGACCTGGCAGAGCAGGAGCGTCCGCGCGAAGGCCACGAGGAGCGGGTTCCCCGGGCCAAGGAGACGCTCGATGATCCTTTTGCTGCCGGGGCCAAGGCTGACGCAAAGGACTTCACCCTCGGTCTGCTCGTTCTAGAAAAGCCGCTGGCCTTGATTGTCGGCACCATGCCCGATGAGCCGCAAGGCAAAGTCAACATTCTCAAGGTGCCGCCCCAGATCCTGGATATGCTTGAGCAGGGCTCGCGCATCTGGAAGCTAGCCAAGTACCTGACGGCGCTGCCGCAGACGACCAAGGGTCCGGCCGGTGGACATCGCATACCGCGCGGGGACGAAGGTGTGGTGATCGGGCATCTGGGGCTGTGCGCACGTCTGGTCAACACCTCCGACGGCCAGGAAATCAGCTTTTCCGCTCAGCCAGCCAAGCCGCGCGTGGTCATGTCTGAAACTGAAAATGGCGAGCTGTCCATCCGCCTGGAGGGCATAACAGCAACGGGCGCAGTGCTCGCCGATCCGGTATTTTTCCTCGGGCAAAGCAGCTGGGTCCTATCGGCCAATGTCTTTTATCCGATAGATGTAAGCGCCCTGCACAGGCTCTTTCAGTTTTTCGATGCCCACGGCGAGATGACGGTCAAGCTGGACATCGTGCCGAAATTCCTGGCTGTCGACCTGCCGATTTTGAGAAAGCGCATGGAAGTGCGCCTGGACGAGACAGCGGCACCATTTCCGGTGGCGGTCACGGAGCCACCACGCGTGGTGATCCGCCTGACCGAGAAGGATGCGGGGCTGGAGGTGGCGCTCGGCTTTCGTTATGGCAGCCTGGTGCTGCCGTCGCGGGACGAAACCAGCGCAGTCGAGTCCGAGCTTTACACACGCACGATCTCGGACAGCGGCCAAAGCGTGTGGGTCAAGCGGCTCTGGGAGCAGGAAGGGCAGCTCCGGCGATTTCTCAGCAACCTGCAGCCGACGCGCACGCTTGCCGATCGCTTCGTGTTTATGGAGGAGCCGGCCCTCGATGCCGTCTACTACCTCTCCTCTGAGCAATCGGCTGACTGGGACATCCACGGCCTGGACAAGCTGTCCGCCTTCCGGGTGACGCAAGAGCCGCTGGCTCTTAAGGCCAGGTTGTCCCTCAAGAAAGACGCCTTCAAGTTCGAGTTTGCCATGGAGGCGCGCGTTGCTGGCGAATCTGTTCCCTTCCATCAGATAGTCGATGCCATCTTCAAGAACAAGAACTACTTGAAGCTCTCGGGCGGGCGGTACTTGCGCTTGCCGGTGCAGACGCTTATCAGCCTGATCAAGGCGGTCGGTGCCGGCAAAGAGTCGCCCGCTAAGGACAAAGGCAGCCCGCTCTATCAAGCGCTGCCGGTGGCGGCCGCCCTCGAGGCTCACGAGATCGAAATAGACGCAGATGAAGGCTTCCAGGACTTCATCCACAAACTGCGCAACTTCAGGGAGCTGGAGGCGGTGGCGGTGCCGGCCGATTTCCGCGGCACGCTGCGCGAGTATCAGAAAGAGGGTTATAACTGGCTGTCCTTCCTGCGAGAGTACGGGTTGGCCGGCATCCTCGCCGACGACATGGGTCTTGGCAAAACCATTCAAACTCTGGTATTGCTGCTCGCTCACCACAAGAACGGGCAGAAGCGCCTGCCATCGCTTGTGGTGGCGCCCACCTCGGTTGTCTACAACTGGATGAGCGAGGCGGAGAAGTTCACGCCTACCCTGTCTACCGCTCTGTTTCTGGGTAGAGAGCGGGGCGAGCTGCTCTCCAAGCTCGGGCGCGAATCGGCCCGCAAGCCCGATGTGATTTTCACCACTTATGGCATCATTCGCCGCGACTACGAGACTTTGAAGAAGGTGCAGTTCGAGTACGTCATCCTCGACGAGGCTCAGAACATCAAGAACCCGGAATCGGTGGGGGCGCAAGCATCCAAGAGCCTGAAGGCTTTGCACCGGCTGACGCTGACCGGTACGCCCGTGGAAAACAGGTTGAAGGAGCTCTGGTCGATTTTCGATTTTCTCATGCCGGAATTCTTAGGCAACTACCGCGACTTCAACGAGACGTTCGAGCGCCCGATCGAGGTGGGAGTCGAAGGCGTCGGCCAGAAGCTGCGAAAAATCGTGCATCCCTTCGTGCTCCGGCGCCTGAAGAGCCAGGTGGAACGGGAGCTGCCCGACCGCACCGACATCATCAATCTCTGCGAGCTGGAAGACGAGCAGCGCTCACTTTATCTCGACGTCCTCGATGAGTGCCGGCAGAAGGTCTTCGGTGAGATTGCCACGCGTGGCATCGGCCGCTCGCAAATCTCTGTTCTGGCGGCGCTGCTCAGATTGAGGCAGGTCTGCTGTGATCCGCGCCTGCTCAAAGACAGAGGGGACGGAAAGCCGGCACCGTCTGCGAAACTGGACGCGCTCCTGGAGATGATCGAAGAGCTGGTCGACGAAGGGCACAAGGTTTTGGTCTTCAGCCAGTTCGTCGAGATGCTCACCCTGGTCAGGCAGGAGTTCGAGAAGGTCGGCTATATCTACGAGTACCTCGACGGGCAGACTCCGGCCAAGGAGCGTCTGGAGAAGGTCAACCGCTTCAACGCCGACGACTCGATTCCCATCTTCCTGATCAGTCTGAAGGCGGGCGGCACCGGTCTCAATCTCACGGGCGCCGACTACGTCATTCACTACGATCCCTGGTGGAATCCGGCAGTGGAGAATCAGGCCACCGATCGGGCCCATCGCATCGGGCAAACGAAGCATGTCTTCAATTACAAGCTGATAACCAAAGGCACCGTCGAAGAGAAGATACTCGGCCTGCAGAAAAAGAAAAAAGAGCTTGCCGATCTGGTGATCGGCGGTGACGAAGGGATAGCCAAAGAGCTGACGCGCGAGGATCTGGAGTTTTTGTTCTCGTTTTGAGGGAGGAATGCGGCGGTGACGAGCTCCCAGGGACTGGCTGTAAATTTCGACGAGAATCGCATCATCGGCGAGCTGCTGATCCAGCGTGGGCTCGTCAGCCGCGATCAGGTAACTTCAGCCCTCTACATACAAAACGAGAAGCCGCACCTGCGCATAGGCGAGATTCTGCTGTCGATGGGACTGATTACCATCGAGCAGTTAGACCGCAGTTTGCGCGAGCATCTCTCCCATCAGTTTCTGGGCTCGCTGCTGCTCAGCCACGGCTTTGTCAGTCAGGAGCAACTGGCAACGGCCATGGCTTTGCAAGAGTCCAGCGGTAAGCGCTTGGGCGAGATCATGGTTGAGCAGGGCTACCTGACGGAGTTCCAGCTCGGAGCCCTCCTCGACCGCCAGCACCTGCTCAGGCGGCCGTTGATGGCCGAAGAGAAGGTGGCAGCCAGGCGCAAGAAGCGCACCAAGATTGTCGCCACCCTCGGACCATCGTGCTCCACCGACGAGCTCGTCTCCGAGATGATCAAGGCGGGGGTCAACGTCTTCCGCCTCAACTTTTCGCATGGAGATTATGCCGACCACCTGGCCAACATCGGACGCGTGCGCAAGGCTGCCGACGAGCTTGGCGAAACCGTAGGCATTCTGCAGGACATCCAGGGCCCGAAGATACGCATCGGCGATGTAGCCGATGGCGAGGTGAAGTTGGCAACCGGCTCCGTTTTCAGGCTGAAACCGACGCCGGTGGTGGCAACGGCCGAAGTAGCCAGCGTCACTTATCCCCGTTTGCTGGAAGACATCAAGCCGGGAAACCCGGTCTTACTAGACGACGGACGCCTTGAGCTGGTAGTCGAGGAGGTGACGGGCGAGGCACTGGTTACCAGGGTAAAGGTAGGCGGGCCGCTGCGCCCGCGCAAGGGCGTCAACTTCCCGGGCTCGGCGCTGGGCATATCGATCTTGACCGACAAAGACAAAGAAGATCTGGCCTTTGGCGCCCA
>Ga0066388_100001346_pt1 | contig 13662 bp, 10 predicted proteins | sample PanSoiMetaGPlot6_FD_64539 | JGI IMG/M metagenome (GOLD analysis project Ga0066388, IMG submission 64539) | Tropical forest soil microbial communities from Panama analyzed to predict greenhouse gas emissions - Panama Soil - Plot 6 (Hybrid Assembly) | ecosystem: Environmental > Terrestrial >... | reverse complement strand
TGACACTGAACATTCCATTCTTCGCTTCGGGCATAAGACCGCGTAGTCAGTCCTAGAGCAGCGCGAAGATACTTCTCTCAAAAATAAATTCGTATATTCGTGCACATCTATATATTTTTGGGACCTCGTCGCTCCCCTAATGTGACAGAAGCGCGGTTGCTGGAGCGGAGGTTGTAACGGTTACAGCCAACCGAGAACTACCGCCAACAAACATTTAGGAGATCGAAAGGGACTACCAAGGAACTGTTCACGAAGAGAGTCATCCCTGTGACCGCTGCTCTCAGCTTTGCTGCTTCACTGGTGTCATACGGCGCGGCAATCCAGAAGCACGGTCAGAATTCCAATCTGGATAAATCAATTGCCCGTGGCGAGCCCCAACCGGGCGATGTTGGGTAGGGTTCTTTTTCTCGCAGCGTCAGTTCGGCTCCGATTCGAACCAAGTATTTTCGTTAGACGCGCGTCTGAAGAGTAATCCTAATTGGGTATTTACCGGTCAGGCCGTTCGCTCCAGGGCGCACGATGTTGATGGGAGCCGAATCTTAGGAGCCGATTACTTCGCGGAAATCCGCCACACGGGATTGCATTTCACGTATGCCACGAGCTACCTGGATCGCACTCCGAATTTCCGTGCAGATCTCGGCTTTATCCCACGCGTGGACATCCGCCAGGTCAAAAATACCGTCGGTTACCAGCGGCGCCCAGCGCACGGAGCCCTGGTCAGTTTCGGACCAACCATCTACAGTCGAGCGATCTGGGACCATCGCGGGCAAATGCAGGAATGGTCGCTGGAAACACCATTTTCTTTCCAGTTCAAAGGGCCTACATCTTTCACCATTGGCCGAATCGAAGAATTCGAAAGATATCAGAACATCGCATTTCGTGAGAATGCCAGCTACGTCTGCTTCTCGACTCAGCGGCTCCGGTGGATGGGCATTGACTCATCATTCGTCCACGGCACCAATATCAACTTCTTCCCGGCGGCTGGCCTTCTTCCGTTTCTGTCGGGATCAGACGATGCCAGGCTCGGCGTCACGTTCCGCCCAACGTCAAGAACAAGGGTGGAAGAAACCTATATCTACAATCGCCTGGGCACCCTGGCTTCGCGGCAAGTAGATGTCAGATCAGTGCCTTCTATCTTCAATAATCATCTCTGGCGCACCAAGGTGAATTACCAGTTCACCCGGGCGCTGTCGATCAGGTTGATCGTCGATTACAATGCAACGCTCGCGAATCCGCTTTTAGTCAATCTTGATCGCTCCAAGCGGATCACGGGAGACGTTCCGCTTACTTATCTGTTGAATCCGGGAACGGCTCTCTACATCGGGTACACGGATCGGCGCGAAAACCTCGCATTTGATTCTTCGAGTCTGACCGGTCTGCAGAGGACGATGTCGCCTTTTTTCCCCAAGGACCGGCAGCTTTTCGTCAAAAATCAGTTATCTATTTCGCTTCTGAGCGGAAGGCGACTTCCCTGTTCGCGTGAGGACACGGTTGGTCGGCTATTTTGATCCGGACTTTGAGAACTCGTCCAGAGCCTGCGCCAAACGCTCAAAGGCTTTAGCGGTCATTTCGTGAGGACCGCCGATGCCGATTCTGAAGTGGCTTGGCATCTCGAAAAAGCATCCCGGAACGATGCTGGTTTCGTAATTGCGCTTGAGAACGTCGCAAAACTCATCCACATTTCCGTTTGACAGTTTGGGAAACACCGTAGTCCCGTAGGCGGGACGGAAACACTCCAAAGCGGTCTGTGAGTCCAGAAAAGCGTTTAAGTTTAGACGGTTGGCATCCAACAGGTGTTTAGCTCGGGCTTTGATCCGATCGAGGTTGTCCAATGCGATGACACTCAGTAACTCCGCGGGATGCGCCGGGGTAGCTGCATAAAGGTCGTTGATCTGCCACATGCGTGCTGCGAGCTCCGGCTCGGCCAGAATCCAGCCGCATCGCAAGCCACTCAGACCATAAGCCTTCGTTAAACTGCTGGTTACTACGAACTCGGGACCTAAGCGGTATGCGGGTTCCCAAGTTTGGTCAAAGAGTGTCTCGAGGTAAACTTCGTCCGATAGAACGCGGGCTCCGGCAGCTTTGGCAATCTCGCCAATCCGGTTCAGTGTCTCAGCGTCCGCGTATGCTCCGCTGGGATTGTGAAGATTCGTGATGACCACGAGCCGCGTGCGAGAAGTAATCCGATTGGCAACGGCATCAGGGTCCAGCCGGAATCCTTCCTCGAAGCGCCGGGGAAACCTCCGGATTTCGGCTCCCAGGTATTGCGCGGTGCTAACCAACAATTCGTAAGTTGGCTCTTCGATCAGAACCTCATCACCCGGCTCGAAGGTAGCCGCCATCGCCAAATGGTTGGCCATCGAGGTCCCGGCAGCCGCCACAACACACTCGGGACGGACGCCGGTCTTGCGCGCTAACCGATCTTGTAATGGTGCGTAGCCGTAAACAGTCGGACCATTGATTTCAAGATCCTGAAGCCGAACGGGAAGATCGGACAGCGGAAAACCGGCTACCCCGCTGGTAGCAAGGTTGTAACGCGCTTCTGAATGAAGCTTGGCCCACTGCATGTAAGGAGAACGCATTGCAGAGCGCGAAAGACTCATTCCCTCTACGTCTCCGACTTCTGCCGCCATTGCCATAACGCGTAAACCGGTAATCCCAGAAGAAGAATCAGCATTCCCAGCAAACTATTTCCCGGGTACGTGTATATCGTATTGCCCACCACGAGCCACGAGATAAGAATGAAAATCACGGTGGTGACGGGATGCCCCGGGACGCGATAACCAAGAGGTGGCCGAGACCCGGCGTTCGGAGCCGATCCTCTCATTGTGTCACGGCGACGAAAGACGAAAATGCAAGTGGCTGTTAACCCGAAGAACAGAAAGTCCATGGACACAACGTAATTAAGAATCTGTTCGTATCGTCCGGAAAGAATAATTACAACCGTCCATGCAGTTTGGAGCGCAATCGCAACAACGGGCACTTGAGTCCTGGTACTCACCCAGGCAACGCTTCGAAAGAATACGCGATCCTCGGCCATGGCAAAGTACACTCGCGGCGCGGTCAAAATCGATTGGCTCAGAAAACCAAGCGTAGAGATTGAAATTCCGACAGCAATCAGCATCACTCCACGATCACCCAGAGTCGACCGCATCACGGCAGTTGCGGGTACAGTGGTGTTCGACAGTTCCGGACCCAGAGTGCGCGCGCAAACAAGATTCACCGTCACGTATAGGGTAATCACACCCGCAACGCCCATCAGCAGAGCACGCGGGAGGTTGAGCCGCGGATTCTTGATCTCGCCGGCAACAAAGTTCGCTGTCTGCCAACCGCCGTAGGCAAACAGAACCGGGATCATTGCCGCCCCGAAGGAGCTTATCAACCTGCGGTTGAGGGGTTCGTCAAGCAGAGGATGTAGGATGGCAAAGGGGCTGCGAACAAAAAACAAACCCGCGCCCACAAGGTAAGCGATGGAAATGATTTTTAGAACCGTCAGCGCGCTCTGGACCCGACTTCCTGTTTTGACGCCCATACAATTGATCGCAGTCAGCAATACCAGCGCCAGGATTCCAACGACGCGGTCGGTACCTCGAATGCCGGTGAGCTCGAGAAAATATCGAGCGAATGTGACTGACACAGCCGCCATGCCACCGGTTTGGACAACCAGCAAGAGTACCCACCCATAGAGAAAGCCGAGCACTGGATGGTACGCCTTCCGTAAGTACGCGTATTGTCCGCCGACGTCGGGCATCCTGTCGGCTAGCTCGGCATAGATGAATGCCCCGAGCATCGCCAGCAGCCCGCCACAAACCCATGCGCTTAAGATCAAGAATGGTGTGTGCACTTGTCGCGCCACCACATAGGGGTTGATGAAGATACCGGCGCCGACAATGCCTCCCATCACCACCATCGTGGCGTCGAATAGACCGATCTGCCGCGACAGCTTTTTGGCTGCAATGTCCTGGGTGCGTGGACGGGAGGTCTCAATGCTTACCGGAGGCTCCATAGTGGCTCGCGTCGGGAAATCTAACACGAGACGCCATTAACTGCCGAAATTAGACACGAGGAATTTGTGCCGGAAAAGCGCCTAAGGAACAATCACTGCGGCGCCGTTGACGGAGTCGTTTCTGACAGCGACCAGAGCTTCATTGGCTTGATCAAGCGGAAAGGTTGTAGCCTGCGGACGTAGACCGATTTGACTGGCAAGGGAGAGGAAGTCTTGAGCATCAGCGCGAGTCATGTTGGCGACGCTGCGGATTTGCCGCTCGCCCCAGAGCAGAGTGTCATAGTCGAATTCCGGCATACGATCGAGGTGTATGGCATTGATCGCAACGATTCCGCCTTTTCGCAAGCTGGAGAGCGCCCCGACCACGACATCTCCACTGGGCGCAAAGGTAATCGCACGATCGAGCTCAACCGGGGGCCTATCTTTTTCGCCTCCCACCCATTCGGCTCCAAGCGACGCCGCCAGCTGGCGATGAGAGCTCCCCCTTGTGGAAACATAGGCTTTGCAATTCCAAGAGTCCAGAACCGAGATAGCGATGTGGGCCGAAGCTCCGAAACCGAACAAACCTACACGGTCACCCCTCTGCACTTCTGCTACGCGCAGACTCCGAAACCCGATGATTCCGGCACACAGCAGCGGAGCCGCGTGCAGATCGTCGAGACTATCAGGAAGCGGAAAGACGAAATCGGACCTTGCAGTGGCGTACTGGGCATACCCTCCATTTACCATGTAACCGGTGAAGGTAGGGGAGTCACATAAATTCTCGAGATTGTGACGACAAAACCAGCAGGTGCCATCCGTTCCTCCCATCCATGAGACACCAACGCGCATTCCATTGGACAGTGCATCTGTCCCGCCCTCGATGATTTGCCCAACGATCTGATGACCAGGAATGATGTTCTCCTGCTTCGGCTTCAGCTCACCCTCAACAATATGAAGGTCCGTGCGGCAGACTCCGCAGGCGAGCACACGCAATAGAACGTGTCCGGGTTGGACGGGTGGCTCGGGGACCTCCGTGACTTTAAGGGGCCGACTTCCAATCGGTCCGGGAGCTTCGAGCAGAGCAGCTTTCATTGTCAATACAAGAATAGTCCACAGGTCGGGGCGTTGAATACGCGCGGTGGGGCCACCGGGCGTGCACCACGGACAGAATGTTGCTCATAGTGTCGGGCGATGATTTATGCTGTGCGGCTTGAGTTCAAGGGAGGCCCGGAAAGTGATTCCACGGCGTCACTTAATGACAGCTGCTCTTGCTTTTACCCTTGTATTGTCGCTGGCAGTCTCAGCCATAGGCCAACAGTACCCTGAGAGCCTGTACGGAGATATGCGCTGGCGTATGATCGGTCCCTTTCGCGGGGGGCGTACCCGTGCCGTCGCAGGCGTGCCCGACCAGCCAAATGTCTTCTACATCGGCGCGGTCAACGGCGGGGTATGGAGGTCGGAGGACTATGGCCGGACGTGGAGGGCTATCTTCGACTCTCAACCGACGCAGTCGATCGGGGCAATCGCCGTAGCGCCTTCCAATTCCAACATCCTTTATGTCGGAAGCGGCGAAGGGCTGCATCGGCCTGACCTGTCAGTGGGCGACGGTATCTACAAGTCAACCGATGCAGGCAAGACATGGACGCATCTCGGCCTCCATGCCGGCCAGCAGATTCCAGCCCTCGCCATAGACCCGCGCGATCCGAACCGCGTGTTCGCAGCGGTCCTTGGGCGCCCCTACGGCCCAAGCGAGGAACGTGGAGTTTTCATGTCAACGGATGGCGGACAGAACTGGCAGAAAGTCCTCTACAAAGACGAGAGCACGGGCGGTTCCGATGTGCACATCGATCCGTCCAATCCGCAGGTTATCTATGCATCGATGTGGGAGGCGCGCGAAGGACCATGGGAGGATAACAACCAGTTCAACGGGAACGGCGGCGGACTCTTCAAGTCAACGGATGGTGGCAAAACCTGGCGACAACTGACGAATGGCCTACCCAAAAATCTAGTGCAAATCAACCTTGCCATCGCGCCAAGTCAGCCAAGCCGAATCTATGCGAGCGTTGGAACCACGGATAAAGGCGCCTATGGATCGGATGCAGGGCTCGGCATTTTTCGATCCGACGATTCAGGTGAGAACTGGGCGAAAATCACATCGGATCCTCGCCCGGCGATGAGAATCGGCGGTGGCGACCTTTCGATCTTAAGAGTAGACCCAAAAAATCCTGATACTGTTTACAGCGCCAGCATCGTCACGGTTCGTTCCACCGATGGCGGCAAGACCTGGACCAGCATTCGTGGCGCTCCCGGCGGAGACGACTACCAGAACCTCTGGATTAACCCAAACAACCCCAGCGTCATTCTTTTGGTCAGCGATCAGGGCGCCATTGTGACGGTCGACAGTGGTGTGACGTGGAGTTCTTGGTTCAACCAACCTACCGCGCAGCTTTATCACGTAGCTGTCACGAATACCTTTCCATACCAGGTTTGTGCCGGACAGCAGGAAAGCGGCTCGGTGTGCACTTCAAGCCGCGGTAACGACGGCGAGATTACTTTTCGTGAGTGGCATCCCGTGGGCGTCATCGAGTACGGATACGTAGCGCCCGATCCGCTTGATCTCGACGTCGTCTACGGAGCAGGCCGAAGCGAAGTCTCGAAGTTCCACAGATCGACCGGCCAGGTGCAAAACGTGACGCCGGTGCCGGTCCGCAGCGGGAAATACCGGTTCGACCGCACGCAGCCCATTATGTTTTCACCGATCGACCCTCATGTTCTATATGCGACCTCGAACGTTCTGTTCAGGACCTCCGACGGAGGGAATACTTGGGAGACTCTCAGCCCTGACCTGACGCGGCCGACGCCCGGCGCGCCAGCCAGTGTGGGCCGTCTGTTCGACAAGGATCCAAGCGTCGCCCAGCAGCGCGGCGTAATTTATGCCCTGGCTCCGTCGTTCAAGAGCATCGATACTTTGTGGGCTGGGACAGACGACGGACTGATTTGGCTGACCAGGGATGGAGGAAAAAACTGGAACAACATCACACCACCGGAACTGACGCCGTGGAGCAAAGTAACGCAGATCGCGGCTTCACACTTTGATGAGCAGACCACGTATGCCTCGGTAAGCCGATTCCGGATCGATGACCTTCGCCCTTATATCTACCGCACACACGATGGCGGCAAGACCTGGAAATTAATCACAAATGGGCTCCCGGATGACGCTCCCGTGGATACGATTCGGGAAGATCCGGAGAAAAGAGGACTGCTCTTCGCGGGAACCGAAAAGAGTGTCTGGGTTTCGTTTGACGATGGGGATCACTGGCAATCCTTGCAGCTGAACCTACCTCACACCTCCATGCGCGATCTGTGGATCAGCGGCGACGACCTGATTGTTGCAACGCATGGACGCTCCTTCTGGATCCTTGATAACATCAGTCCGCTTCGTCAGTTCGTGGTGTCGATGGACAAGTCCGACTTTCTCTTCAAGCCGGCAACAGCCTATCGAATGCGACGAAGCACCAATACAGACACTCCCATTCCGCCCGACGAACCCATGGGGCAGAATCCACCGGATGGAGCGATCATCGACTATCTGCTTACCAATCCAACCTCAGGCCCGGTGACTTTGGAGATCCTCGATGCGCAAGGAAAACTCGTAAGGAAATACTCCAGCGCAGACCGACCTGAGGTAACCCAGGAGGAATTGCGCAAGCAGCTGATCCCCCTCTATTGGCTCCGCCAGCACCGTGCGCTGCCCACAACTGCCGGGATGCATCGCTGGGTATGGGATTTGCGTTATCCGGCGCCGGTTTCGTCCCGGCACGAGTTTCCGATTTCGGCGGTTCCATTCGACACTCCGAGACACCCTCTCGGACCGCTTGCTCCGGCCGGACAATACTCGATCCGCCTCACCGCGAACGGGCACGGTTACACCATACCGCTGGTTGTGAAGATGGATCCCCGCGTGAAGGCGTCTGCCGCTGATCTCGAAAAACAGTTCAGCACAGAGAGCCGCCTAGCATCGCTGCTGACACAGAGCTCTCAATCACTCATGCAGGCCCGATCAGTTGCTAAGCAACTCAAAGCGCTTGAAGGCCGTGGACCCGCAGAATCGTTGAAGACCACGGCAAAAAAGGTCGCTGACGCTCTAAACAAGCCTGCGCCACCGGAGTCATCAGCTTCCCCCGAGCCAAGTCTCAGCCGCGTCAATAGCGCTATCTCCACGCTGTACACGGCGGTAGGACAGGCCGACGCCGCGCCGACTCAAGCGCAACTTCAAGCTGTTCAGGAGGTCGAACGGGACGCCGAAACGGTGACAAAACAGTGGGAAATGATCAAGAGGCAGAATCTCCCGGCATTGGACCGCGAGCTGAAGAGTGCCGGCTTGCCCGAGGTAACATTGGAAACAAATCCGCGAATGCAGGAAGAACCGACGGATGAGGAGTGAGCGCACGTGCGACTATCCGCTCCCCTGCATTTGTAACTTTTGCAATTTCGGCGAATCCTACAGTCGCAGAGACTCTTGCTGACGAGGTATATGACTTTATCCATCGATAGCCGGAAGTTTAAGAAGATGAATCGGCGTGAGTTGCTGAAATTGACGCCGATTGTAGCTCTGGGCGCGTTTGCAATCCCAAAGTTCCAAAAGCCTCTCCTTAAGGCAGGACTGGGCTTCAGTGACCTGATGTCAGCTGGTTTCTTTCGTCCCGGTCATTTGGCAAGGACCTTTTCCGATTCTGAACTCACGCCCTTCAGCCAGTTTCCAGTAAACGATTACGATGTCGATGATCCCGGGGTGGAATTCGACAAGTGGACTCTGACGGTCAGCGGTTCAGTAGCCAAACCAGGGAACTACACGCTTGATCAGATTCAGACTTTGCCCAAGTACAGGCAAAATACGCGGCATGTTTGCGTAGAAGGGTGGGATGTGATCGGCCGCTTCGGCGGCGCGCGGTTGTCCGACTTTCTGAAAATGATCGGTGCGGATACAACAGCCCGTTTCGTAACCGTTGAATGCGCTGACGACTACTACGAAACCATCGACATGGCCAGTGCCCTGCACCCTCAAACTCTTCTCTGTTATGAAATGTACGACCAGCCCTTGACCCCCGAGCACGGTGCTCCCCTGCGCCTCGCTATGCCCACAAAGATTGGATACAAGCAGGCGAAGTACCTGACCGACCTGAAAGTCACGAGTGTGTTGCAGAGAGTCGGCTACTGGGAGGACCAGGGCTATTCCTACTTTTACGGACTCTAGCCGGGAGACCCCCTGATGTCGACTCCGACTGTAAACATAGAAGACGAAAAGACTGGCGAAACAATTGACGCGGTTTACGAACATCCCTTCATCGTCCGCCTTTGCCACTGGGTCAATGTGGTAGCACTTTTTGTGATGATGGGCAGCGGCCTACAAATCTTCCGTGCCTTCCCCAGCTTTGGAGCCAAGATTCCTCAGAAGGACCTTCTGCACTGGCCGAAGGCCTTTGCGATCGGAGGCTGGCTGGGAGGAGCGCTCCAGTGGCATCTCACGTTCATGTGGATCTACATTGCCACCGGCCTGCTATATCTCGGCTATCAGATTTTCAGTGGCAACTATAGGCAAGTGCTTTTCACGCCGCGAGATATTCCCGGCGTCTGGCCGATGGTCCGTCACTACTTCTTTTTCGGTCCGAAACCCGCTGCATCCGAACCTTACAACCCGCTCCAGAAACATGCCTATACGTCAGTAATAGGCTTGGGTGTGCTCTCCGTCTTGACGGGCTTCGCGGTATGGAAACCCATTCAATTTTCCTGGCTGGGGTGGATGATGGGCGGCTTTCACCTGGCTCGCGTATGGCATTTCCTGATCATGTGGGTGATGCTGGCGTTTATATTTGGGCACCTCGTGATGGTGGTTCTACACGGCTGGAACAACTTTGTTTCGATGTTAACGGGATGGAAAAAAGAACCAGAGTACCCGACGCAGTAACGGTCAAGGCAGTCAAGATTTTTCAGATTGCGGTGAGGGGTGATGCCGGCAGAGGCAGCTTCACAGGAGAATGCACGAGGGCAGCACGAGGAAGATCTCCTGATCCAGCGTGTTCGGAACGGCGAACATGAACTGTTTTATCAGCTGGTGCAACCTTACGAGCGCAGGCTCTATGCGACTGCGTACTCAATCCTGCGCAACGAATCAGACGCAGAGGATGCCGCGCAAGAAGCAGTGTTAAAGGCCTTCAAGAATCTTCGTCAGTTTCGTGGAGAATCGCGATTCAGCACCTGGCTGATTCAGATCACGGTAAATGAGGCACGGATGAGACGAAGAAAAGAACATGCCGAGATCATGGAGCCGATCGCAGACTTACGAGACGAAGAAGGAAATTATGTCCCACGAGATTTCGCAGATTGGCGCGAGATTCCATCCGAAACGCTCGAACGCAAGGAAGTCCGTGAACAGCTTATCAAGGCGTTACAGGATTTAGGTGCGAAGTATCGCGAAGTCTTCGTCTTGCGCGACATGCAGCATCTCAGCATCGAGCAAACCGCCAAGTCACTGGGAATTTCCAGTTCGGCGGTGAAGACAAGATTGTTGCGGGCGAGATTGATGTTGCGGGACCTGCTCGCTCCGGGTCTGGGCGGAAACTGGAGCAGTAAGCTGTCTTTTGCGAAGGGGACCAAGCCATGGTAGTGAAATGTGAAGACGTGTGGCGTGAGGTTTCCAACTACCTCGAAGGCGACATCGACCCAGGTCTTCGCGCGGCCATCGAGGAACACCTTCGCGGCTGCCGGCACTGTATGGCAGTCCTGGACGGCACGAGAAACGTTATCCAGGTTTACGGAGATGAGCGCATGTACGAACTGCCCGCAGGATTCAGTCAGCGGCTGCAGAAAAAGTTAGAGGAGAACATGCCTCGACGACGTGGAACTGCATTTGGCTGGATGGTTGCCTTTGCCACGGCTGTTCTCCTAGTGGCCAGCTTCGAGTTAGGCAGGGCGGCTTCTTCGTCACGCCCGCAGTTGCGTACAGAACATTCTCAGCCTGGCTCTGGCGTTCCTTCGGGAATGATGGTGATCGTTTCCGAAAAAGGCAAAACCTTCCATGTGCCGGGATGCACATTTCTGCATGAGAATGATGGACTGAGAACACTTACGGCTGGCGAGGCGGAACGCGAAGGGTATGCTCCATGCGTCCGGTGTCTGCGGAAGTATTTGAAGACGAAAACCATCGCCTGTAAAGGTTCGATCCGATATCCAGTCGAGGAAGCAGCGTACCAAACTGCGGTCTTGGACGGTTGGAATTAACGTAGTGCCTTATTGGCTGGGGATGGCTTCCTCAGCAGCTCCGATCACTTTACCCTGATGCGGTTCCTGGACGAACACGATAAGGCGGAAACCGCCTGAGTCTTTCGGCTTGTCAACCTCGACCTGGATGTCTCGTGAAAAAGGATCGCCTCCCCGCAGCGCCCCGACGCTCTTGAGAGTCCGCGCCACGGCGACATGTGACAATTTTCGTCCGGCATTTTCTCCACGCGAGACGTCTGATTCCGCGTGACTAAGCACGACAGCCGCGTAGACCTCGGCATTTTTGAGATCAGGCGATAACCTACCTGTCTCCACATGAGCCTGCACTCCAGCTTTGTTTACGGATATACGCGACAAGCGAACTGCAAGCTTGGGGACGTGCATGGCCTGGCCCAGCGCTTTTTCGGCCAGCCGCGGGTTGCTTCCCACGAATTCGCTGCTCCCGTCGACCACCATCTGAGGTGTGTACACTTCCTCGAGACCAAATCGCTTCGCGTAAGCATTCTGTCGATCACTGTAGAACGCCGAGGAATAGGGGTCCTTCCAGCCATCGTGATTCCAGTAGTCAACGTGTTCGCTGAGGACGATCAGTTGGGCACCGGAGATTGGTTGCGCATCCAGCTTCTGCAGAAACAGATCTGCGGGAGGGCAACTGGAACATCCTTCGGACGTAAATAACTCCACCAGCACAGGCGTTCGCGAATCCGCTTTGCCCGTGAGTTGCGGACGCCACGGCGACCAAGCCATAGCACAAATGACCACGACCGTCAGGAATGCAAGATATTTCATCGCGGTACCTGTTGTTAGATAGTACCTAGAGTGGATGCACAGATATTAAACAAGTTTCAGGCGCTTTGCTGCTGACGACTTAGCGCCTGGTTATCGGCGACTCCAGAGCGGTTTTTCTTTGTGACGGAATTGTAATACGCAGTTGCGCTTGCCGACGATGGCAGGCGCATGCTGTACTACTGAAGCTCACGCCGGTTGGTCATCGATGAGTTTGATCGTCATGAAATTCGGCGGGACCTCCGTCGGCAGTGCCGAACGGATTGCCCAAGCGGCCGCCATCGTGAAACGACAAGCCACTAGCGATCAAATCGTCGTGGTCGTGTCGGCGCTGTCCAAAGTCACGGACCTGATACTCAAAACTTTGAGTGCGGCTCGAACTGGAAATTCAGAAGGCACTGAAGCAGGACTTCAACAACTGAAACTACGGCATGCAGAAGTCCTGTCGGAACTTTTTACCGGCGAACGCCAGGCTTCGGTTTCGCAACTGGTCGAAGCCATTCTGGAACGTCTGAGTGAATTCTGTTCTGCACTCCTCCTATTAAAGTCCGCGACTCCACAAGTGATGGACATGGCGTTGCCGCTTGGCGAGCAGATGTCGGCTACAATTTTTTCGGCCTGCCTTGAACAGCTCGGCGCCAAGGCCGCATTCGTAAACTCGCTTCGGGTACTTGCCACTGATGACAACTTTGGCGATGCCAATCCCGACATGGAGTTGACGCGGCGAAGGTCACAGGAAGTCCTGCTGTCTCTGGTGCACCAGGGCACGATCCCAGTCGTCATGGGATACAGCGGAGCAACGTCCACTGGACATGTGTCTACGCTGGGACGCGGTGGCTCTGATTCATCGGCAACCATCCTGGGCGCGGCGATCGACGCCAGTGAAATCTGGATATGGACCGATGTGGACGGGGTGCTTACTGCTGATCCGCGCATATGCCCGGAGGCAGTGACACTTCCCGAAATCACTTTCGATGAAGCCATCGAACTCTCCTATTACGGAGCCAAGGTAATCCACCGCAAAGCCATCCGGCCGGCGATGGAACGAGGTATTCCCGTCTGGATAAAGAACACATTTAAACCCGAATTGGCAGGTACAAAGATCGTGGCTTCCTTGCCCGCGAGCAACTACCCGGTAAAAGCCATCACAGCCGTTACCGACGCGTGTTTAGTGACTTTGAGCACGCGGCGAGATGTTCACTTTGCGGAGATCTTCGGCCGGTTGTTTCTTCGCCTGGGTCATGAACACATTGATGTTCTTTTTTCGACTCAGTCCTCATCCGAAGATTCACTGGGACTGGTACTTCGTCAGCAGGACACGGAGCATGTTGTCCACGCGATTCAACGGCTCTTTCGGACCGAACTTAAGCACGGAGTGCTGAATCCGGTCTCAATTCATCGCGATGTGGCCGTCATTGCTGTGCTGGGAGCAGGAATGAAAGGCACGTGCGGCATCCTCGGTCGTTTATTCTCTGCTGTCGCGCGCACCAGCGTGAGCGTAATTGCTGTCGCTCAGGGAGCCAGTGAGTTGAATATCTGTTTTGCCGTCGCCGCCGAACAAACCAGCGACGTGCTCAGGGCCGTTCATCAGGAATTTCTTGGCGTCGGTG
>Ga0066388_100001345_pt1 | contig 13662 bp, 10 predicted proteins | sample PanSoiMetaGPlot6_FD_64539 | JGI IMG/M metagenome (GOLD analysis project Ga0066388, IMG submission 64539) | Tropical forest soil microbial communities from Panama analyzed to predict greenhouse gas emissions - Panama Soil - Plot 6 (Hybrid Assembly) | ecosystem: Environmental > Terrestrial >... | reverse complement strand
CGCACGTGCGCGAGGTCGTCGAACAGCGAGTAGGCGACCGGCGTCATCAGCAGCGTCAACAGCAGGCAGAGCGATTGGCCGCCGATGATCACCTTGGCCATGGCGGCGCGGCTGCCCGACCCCGGGCCGGTGCCGAGCGCGATCGGGATCATGCCGGCGACCAGCATGACGGTGGTCATCAGGATGGGCCGCAGGCGGACGTGGTTGGCCTTGAGAATCGCGGCGTCGCGCGCCATGCCCTGCGCGCGCAGCGTGTTGGTGTAGTCGATCTGCAGGATGCCGTTCTTCTTCACGATGCCGAACAGCATGAACAAGCCGAGCACGCTGTAGATGTTGAGCGTCTCGTGCAGCAGCAGCAGCGAGGCCAGCGCGAAGGGAATCGACAGCGGCAGCGCCAAGAGGATGGTGATCGGGTGGACGAAGCTTTCGAACTGCGCCGCCAGGATCATGTACATGAACACGAAGCTGAGCGCGAAGGCGATGAGAAAGTTGCTGCCGCTCTCGCCCAGCGACTTGGCGCGCCCGCCGAACGTGATGTCGTAGTTCGGCGGCAGCTCGAGGCGAGAGGTGATGGCGCGCACCCGCTCCACGGCGCCGCCGAGCGGAAGGCCGTCGAGGTTGGCCACCAGCGTGACCTTGCGCTGGCGGTTGATGTGGTCGATCTGCGCCGGCCCGCGTTCTTCGCTGAGGCTGGCGAGGTTCGAGAGCCGCACGAGCTCGCCGCGCGGCGTGGCGATGGCGACGTCGCCGATGGCGCGCGGGTCGCTGCGGTTGCTGTGCTGCGCCCGCAGCCAGACGTCGATCTGGTCCTGCTCCTCGCGGAACGTGCTGATCGGTTCACCGCCGATCAACGTGCGCAGGGCGCCGGCGATGTCGCGCACCTGAATGCCGAAGATCGCGGCCTTGTCGCGCGAGATCTCGACCCGTAGCTCGGGTTGGCGGACCGACAAGGTGGTGTCGACGTCGACGAACCCGCCCGCGGCGCGCATCTCGTCCATGAGACGCGCGGAGTAGCCTTCCAGTTTGCTCAGGCTCGGCCCGCTCAGGTCGAACTCCAGATCGCTCAGCCGCTGCCCGCCGCTGGCGAACAGGTTCACGTTCTGCACGCTGCTGCGCAGGTCGGGATAGGCGGCCATCGCCGCGCGCGCCTGCTTCATGATGTCGGCCTGACCGAGGTCGCGATCGCCGAGGTCACTGAGCCGGACGTAGACCGATCCGGTGGTGACCGGTCCTTCACCGGCGCGCAGCCGGCCGGTGATGTCGCCGATCGTGGTGAGCAGATGGTCGACGTGCGGCAGCTCGCGCAGCCGCGCTTCGATGGCGCGCATGGTTTCGTCGACGCGGTCGAGGCTGAAGCCCTCCGGCGTCTGCACCGTAACCTCGAACTCGCTCTGATCGTCGTGCGGCAGGAAGTCTTTGCCGACCGCGGCGAACAGCGGCACGGTGCTGGCCATCACCAGCAGCGACAGCAGGACGATCGCCCAGCGATGGCGCAGCGACCAGCGCAGCAATGCGCCGTAGCCGCGATCGATGGCCGCGTAGACGCCCTGGGTGGCGTGCGCGCGCGGCGTCATCTTGAGGTAACGCGCACAGAGCATCGGCGTGAGCGTGAACGACACCACCAGCGACACCAGGATCGAGACCGCCACGGTGATGCCGTAGCTGTTGAAGAAGCGGCCCACCTGGCCCTTCATGAACGCGATCGGCAGGAAGATGACGACCAGCGAGAAGGTGGTGGCCAGAACCGCGAGGCTGATCTCGCCGGTCGCTTCGCTCGCCGCCTGGCGGGCCGTGACGCCCTTCTCCTCCATGTAGCGGAAGATGTTCTCGAGCACGACGACGGCGTCGTCGATGACGATGCCGGTGGCGAGCACGAGCGCCAGCATGGTGACGTTGTTGAGTGTGAAGTCGAGCCAGCGCATGACCGTGAAGGTGGCGATGATCGACGTCGGGATGGCCACCGCGCAGATGAGCGTGGCGCGCAGATTGGCGATGAACAGCATCACCGTCAGGCTCACCAGGATGCTGGCGAGCACGAGGTGGAACTTCACCTCGTCGATCGAGCGCTGGATGAAGCGCGACTGGTCGCGGATCAACTGCGTCTGGATGTCGGACGGCAGCACGGACTGCAGCAGGGCGAGGCGCTTCTTGACCGTGTTGATCACCTCGACCGTGTTGGTGCCGGTCTGCTTGCGCAGCACCAGCGTCACCGCCGGATGGCCGTCGAGGCGGGCCATGTTGCGCGGTTCGACGTAGGTGTTCTCGACCCTGCCGATGTCGCCGATGGTCAGCGGCCGTCCGTGCGCGCTGCCGACGATGAGGTCGCGGAAATCCTCGGCGCGCTGCACGCGGCCCATCGTTCGCAGCACGAGCTCCTTCTTACCCTGATCGACGCGGCCGCCGGGGATCTCGATGTTCTGCGCGCGAATCGCGGCCTTCACCTGGTCGATCGACAGCCCGTAGGCGACCAGCCGGTCGGTGTCGAGAATGATGTTGATGGCGCGCTCGAGGCCGCCGATCAGTGACACCGAGCCGACGCCGCGCTGCGTTTCGATGTCCTCCTTGATTTGCTTCTTGGCGATCTCGGTGATCTCGCGCAGGTCGCGGTTGCCGGACACGACGATGCTGAGGATCGGCGTGCCCTCGATGTCGAACTTCGCCACCACCGGCGAATCGGTGCCGGGCGGGAGCTGCGAGAGCACCGTCGACACCTTGTCGCGCACGTCCTGCGCCGCCGCTTCGCCGTTCCGCTCCAGGTTGAAGAAGACCAGAATGGTCGACAGCCCCTCGCTGGTCGTCGAGTGCAGCTCGTCGATGCCCTCGATCGTGTTCAGCGCTTCCTCGAGCGGTTTGGTGACGCTGCTCTCCATCTCCTCGACGCTGGCGCCGCTCAACGTCGTGGTGACGGTGCAGATGGCGAAATCGATGTTCGGGAACAGATCGACCGCCAGCTGGCGGTACGAGAACCACCCGAGCACGACCAGCAGACTGATGAACATGGTCGTGGCGACGGGGCGGCGGATGCAGAGGTCGACGATCCTCATGACGTTGTCCGTTGTCCGTTGTCCGTATTCCGTTCGAAGAACCGCCGCCACGCCGTCGCGTTACCGACAACGGGCAACGGACAATGGACAACGGACAACGGCGACAGCATCAGCCGTCCCCCTGTCGTACGGTGACCGCCATCCCATCCTCCAGCTTCGCCAGCCCCGACGTCGCGACCACCTCGTCCGGGTGCAGGCCCTCGACGATCTCGACCACGCCGTCTTCATCGCGCGTACCGACGCGCACGTGCCGCTCGTGGGCGACGTTGTCGCGTACGACGAACAGCTTGGTGACGCCGGCGAAGCTGGTCACCGCGGTCTCCGGCACGACCAGCGCGTTGTCGTCGGCGCGGGTGACGATGTTGGCGCTGGCGAAGAAGCCGGCCTTGAGCTTGCGCTCGGGGTTGGGCACTTCCGCCTCGACCGAAATGGAACGATTCTCGGCGTTGGCGGCCGGGCTCACGCGCAACAGGCGGCCGTCGAACACCACGTCGGGGTAGGCGTCGACGCGGATCTGCACCGGCTGGCCGACGGCGATCTCCTGCGCGAAGCGCTCCGGGACGTCGCCGCGCAGCTTGAGCGGGTCGTCGTCGACCAGATCGAACAGTGGCGTGCCAGGCCGGACGTACTCGCCCACCGACACCAGCCGCTTGACGACCGAGCCGCCGAGCGGCGAGCGCACCCGCTTGTTGCGCAGGCTGACGTTCAGCGAGTCGCGCTGCGCCTCCGCCACCGCGACCGCGGTCTGCATCGCCTCGTACTCCTGGACCGAGATGATGCTCGATCGCAGGAGCTCGCGGCCGCGCGCCTCATCGGCGCGCGCCTTGGCCAGACGCGCCTCGACCTCGCGCACCTGCGCGCGCATGCTCGTATCGTCGATGTCGAGCAGCACGGCGTCCGCGTTCACGACGTCGCCGAGGTCGGCGTGCAGCGAGGTGATCTGCCCCTCCACCTGACTGGACAGCGTGACTTCCTCGTTGCCGAACAGGGTACCGACGAACTTCAGCAGCCGTTTGGTCGGCCGCGACGTCACCGCCGCCACGGTGATCTGCAATCCGCCGTCCGCCGCCACCGTCGGGGCGGCTACGACCTGCGAGTCGCTCGGGTTGGCGCAGCCGGAGATCGCCAGACACACGGCGAGCAGCGGGCTCATCCACAGTCGCATGGTCAACGCTTCCCCGCCGCGACCCGCCGGCGCTCGAGCGGCGCGCGCCGCTCCGTATTGGCGTGTACACCGGTGAGAAACACTCGGGTGACCAGCCGCGCCAGCTCGTCGAGCTCCGCCGATTCATCGCGGTACAGACACACCGAGCGGATCATGCCGAAGAGCATCTCGACCGCCATGCGCGGGTCGACCGCTTCGTTGCCGAACTCGTGCGCCAAGCGCTCGCCGATCATCGCCACCAGCTCTTCCCGGCCGCGCTGCCACTCGGCCCGCTCGCTGGGATCGAGCTTGGCTTCGTGTCGATAGAGCAGCACGAAGAAATCCCGTCGCTCCCAGAAATAGCCGATCATCGTCCGCGCCAGCGCCTCGATGGTGCGTTCCAACGACGCGTTCTGGCGCAACGTTTCGTCGATCGCCGCCTGCATGCCCTGCAGCCCGTCGACGATGGAGGCGAAGTACAGCTCTTCCTTGGACACGAAGTAGCGGTACAGCGTGCCCTTGCCGATCCTCAGCCGGCCGCTGATCTCGTCGGTGTGCACCTCGTGATACGGCCGTTCGGAGAACACCTCCGCCGCACACCGGAGGATCGCCGAGCGCGTATCCTCGCTCTTTTTCCTGCCCCGCATTGGCCACGAATTCCGGAACTGACCGGTCAGTTTTATTTGCGGTGGTGGGCTGAGTCAAGCCACTCCTTTTCACCACCAAGACACTAAGACACCAAGACTTCCGATCTTATCCGGTGCTCTGTGTCTTGGTGTCTTGGTGGTGAAGCGAGGCTACGAGGCCGCCAGTGCGACCACCGCGTCCAGGTCCGGGATGCTCGCGCGGCCGCCGAGGGTCTGGCAGGCCAGCGCGGCGGCGGCGCTGGCGAATCGCAGCGCCCTGTCGAGCGGCCAATCCTGCAGCAGCCCGTACAGGCAGCCGGCGTGAAAGAGGTCGCCGGCGCTGGTGCTGTCGACGACCGCAACGCGGAACGATGGCACGTGCCAGACGCGGTCGTCGGTGCAGACCACGGCCCCGCCGACACCAAGCGTCGCGGCGGCGAGGCGCGGACCGCGCGCCGCCATCTGGCGGAGGGCATCGCGCAGATCGGCCGCACCGGTGAGCTGGCGCGGAAACTGTTCCGATACGATCACCGCGTCGCTGAGCGCCAGCAGTGCGTCGGTGCGCGGGCCGGGCTCGTCGACGTCGAGCATGACCAGCGCGCCCGCCTCCCTGGCACATTCCGCAGCGAGCAGGGCGCTGTCGATCTCCGCGCCGTCGAGCAGCAGCGCGCGCCCGTCCGCCAGGAAAGTCAGGTCGAGCTCCTCGGGTCGCAGGCCGAGCGGCTCCGGACGCGTCCACAGCACGCTGCGCTCACCGCTCATCTCGTCGACCAGGATCACCGAGGTCTGGCTGCTCACGCCGGCGCGCGTCGGGCAGGCGCTGACATCGACTCCGGCGGCGCTCAGCGCGTCGCGTTGCGCCCGCCCACCCGCATCGTCGCCGAACGGGCCGACGTAGGCGGTGCGGAGCTGCCAGCGCTGCAGGGCGACGAGCGCCGTCGGCACCTGACCACCGGGCATCTCGGTGTAGGCCCGCAACCGTTGCTTGCCGTCGATCCGTGGCGGGCGCGGCACGACGCAGACATGGTCGAACGTGTTGAAGCCGAAGCCGACCACATCGAAGCGCGCGTGTGGACGCAGGTGGAACAGCGGTGCGCTGTCACGCTGAGGCATCGACGGACGTGCGGAGACGTGTGTCTTCGCTTCGTTCAGCGTTCAGCGTTGAGCGTTCAGCGCGCTCCGTACTCTGCCAAGCCCGCTTCCTTTCGGGTCCCTTCCCCCCTTGCGGGGGAAGGTCAGGAAGGGGGGAACGCGGAACGCCAAACGCTGGACGCTGAACGCTCGCGGTCACCGCACCTCCGAGTCGACCACGGGCGCTCCCGCGGCTCCGACGTTCGGCGTAGGCAGCGGGGTTGCGCGCGGCATCGGGGTAGGCGCGTCGAGCGCGACGATGCCGGTGACCTTCACGCGCAGGACGGGATGACGGGAGCTGCTGGTCGGCACGCGGATGACGGTCGAGAAGGGGCCGGTCGGAGCCTGCGACGCGGTGCCGATGGCGAGGATCGCGGCGGCCGCGCCATCCGGCGAATCGGAGAGCTGCAGCGCCAGCTGCGGGCCATCGGCCTCGGGCGGATAGATGTGCACACCGTCCTCATGGCTGCGCAGTGCCACCTCGCGCAGCAGAGGGAAGCCCGGCGGCACCACGCCGAGATAGACCTGTGACGGCTCGGCGACGACGTCGAGCACGACCTCGCCGGTCAGGGTCAGCAAAACCGCCTGCTGCGTCGGGTCGTTGCTGTACACGGTGATCGTCCGCCGTTGTGGGCCGTACACGGCATCGGTGTCGAAGCGCGCGTACACCGCCGCGCCGCCGCGCGGCGGGATGTCGTTGCCGCCGGCGATCGTCGCGGCGCAATCGTAGGCGCTGCGCGCGTTCATGATCGTCAGCGGCGTGCCGCCGTCGTTGGTGAAGGCGAACTGGTGCTCGACCGGTGTTCCTTGCACAACGCGCCCGAAGTCATAGCTCGGCTGCGCGAAGGCGAGCTTCGGCGGCGGACTGGCGACCTCGGATTCCGGCTCGCAGGCGCTCAGCAGGAGGACGAGTGCAACGACCAGAGGCGGCCGGCACACTGGATTGCTGGACGCCCCGCGCGACCGCTGCGGTTGGAGAGCTGCGCGAAACAGAAGCGAGAACAGGGCCCACCCGCCGATCACGGCAGCAGTGCGATCGCGCGCACCGGGCCGCCCGACCCACCCTCGATCTTCATCGGCAGCGCCACCAGCGTTGCGCCGCTCGCCGGAACCCGGTCGAGGTTGGCGAGGTTCTCGAACGCCGGCTTGTTCGCACCGTTGATGATCTGATGGACGATGAAATCCTGCGACGGACCATAGTCGATGCTCGGCGTGTCGACGCCGATGGCGTTGATGTCGCGCTCGCGCACGAGGAACTCGACCGCGTCCTGGCCGAAGCCGGGGAAGTGCAGGTGCGCGGTGTCACCCGGCGCGTCGGTGCCGAGATAGCGCGCGCGCGACGGCCAGCGCGCACCCCAACCGCTGTCCATCACCACGATCGCCCCGCGCGGAATGCGCCCGTGTGCCGCTTCCCAGGCGCGCAGGTCGCCGGCGTTGAGCCGGTAGTCGGCATTCTGCTCGGCCTGCGCCCGCACGTCGACCTTCACCAGCGGGCCGATTCCCGCGGTCAGCGGCACCTTGTCGGTGGTCGCCTTGTCGCGTGCGAAATGCGCCGGCGAGTCCATGTGCGTCCCGCCGTGCTCGGCGGCGCAGAAGTTGTTCGCTTCGTACCAGTGGCCGCCGGATTCGCCCTTCGCCACCACTTCGAGGGTGAAGCCCTTGGCGGTCGGCCAGTAGACGGTTTCCGGACCGAACCCATAGGTCAGATCAACGACCTTGGCCGGGTCGATGTCGATCGCCTGCGTTCGCGGCACAGCTGCTATGAGCATCACCGCCGCAAGCCAGACCGCACCATTCATTGCGCCCTCATAGTGCAGCGGCACGCAGCCGGCAACGCGCGGCGGATCGTGCTCCGTACGAACCCGACCCCGACCCCGATCCCGACCCCGACCCCGAATGGATTGAAGCTGCTCACCACCAAGACACCACGGCACAAACACTTCCCGGCCAGATGAGCCTTTGTGTCTTGGTGTCTTGGTGGTGAATTTATGACCGGCGCTGGCGCCGGCGCCGTTCGGCGCGGCTGCCGGCCGCCGGCTTCTCGACCGGCGGGTTGGCGGCAGGTCGCGGTGCGGTGAACAGCCGCTCCGGCAGGATCTGGCGAAAATTGATTCCGGCCCAGATCGCGAAGGGAAAGAGCTGCGTGTCCCAGCTCTGCACGAAGGCGTCGAGGAACTGGTACACCTCGGCCGCCGCGGAGCTGTACATGCCGCGGAAGGTGCTCGAGTAGAACGATTTGATCCCGACCACGACGTCGAACACCTGCAGAATCACAGCCACCAGCAGTGCCAGCCCGAGCTTGCCGAAGCGTTCGCGCCACGAGCGCACCGGCGTGGCGAGCATGAGCGGCACGAGCAATACGAGGTTCGCCATCACCCACTCGGCCGGAATGCCCTGCGGTGGGATGTGGAACTGCGCGAAGAGCTTGTCGTGCAGGTAGAAGATCGCCGTCGGGCTCTTCTGCGGGACGATCAGCAGCTGGGTGGGATGCTGCCAGAGCGGGTCGGTGGAGAACTCGGTGAACCAGAGACCGACCCGCACCGCGCGCAGGAGAAACTGCGCGTAATAGGGGGCCAAGGGCTGCCAGGCGAGATAGGTGAGCGCGAAGAAGACCAGCAGCCGCGCCAGGAACGTCCACGGGTTAATGCGCGGGCGCATCGGCGAACCGCGTCGCCCAGTACAGCCAGAGGGCGACCGCAACGCAGATGACCAGAGCCTGGGCGACGTACACGTGCGTATCGTGGAAGGCCTGACGGAAATAGAGCCCGATCAGAAAGAGCGCACACACGCGTACGATGTTCACCAGCTGGATGACGCCGATGCCAATGGCCGAGCCGAGCCAGCGCGCCCGCCAGGTGGTGGGATAGGCGAACACGGCCGCCATGTAGATGCTGGTCGGCACCGCACCCGAGCAAGCCGCCGCGATATCCACCTCGAACGACCCCGAGCCCATGATCGTGCCGTCCTTCATCACCGGGAACCCGCCCAGCGCGCCCATCACTTGCAGGACGCCGTAGCTCATCCACGCCGATGCATGCGCCAGACCGGCGCCGATGTCGATATACCGCACGATCGGGTCCCAGGTGAGGATGAAGAAGAAGGCCATGATCAGGAAGAGAAAGGTCCCGATCACCCGCACACTCACCCAAATGCTCATTCGCCCGCGCCGGTCCGTTCGTGGCTAACGGTGGCTCCGGGGCAAGTCAAGGCGCGGCCGGAGGCGCGGCGCTCCGCGCCCCGCCGTTCGGCGTTCAGCGTTCGGCGTTATGGACGCCCCACCACGCTTGCATGCGGTGCCGATCGTCCGTGGGCAGCTCGCACGCGCAGGGAGGTGCGGCGCTGGGCGCCGCGCCGTTCGGCGTTCGGCGTTTGGCGTTATTGGCGCGCAGCCATGGCTGCATCCACTGCCATCGTGCGCGGGCAGCTAGCACGCGCGACGTATGCGGCGCCCACGCAACGCCGAACGAAAAGCGCCAAACGAAAATCCCTACCGTTCCACGGGCCAGAATGTCGAGGCTATACTCCACGCGTGCGTCCCCGCGATCTGCTCGCCCTGGAGTTTCCGCGCGTGTGCGCGCGTCTGGCCGACTTCGCGGCCTCGAGCGCCGGCCAGGATCGCTGCCGCGCGCTCACGCCGGTGTCGGACCATAGCGCGGCCGATGCAGCCCTGGAGCGCGCCTGGCAGTGCTTTCGCCTGCTCGAGCAGTACGGCGATCCGCCCCTGCAGGCCTTCGCCGACGTGCGGCCGCATCTGCGCAGCGCCGCACACGAGGGCTTCGCGCTCGACGGCAAGACCCTGGTCGCCGTACGTCAGACGCTCGAGACCATCCGCACGGCCGGCGCGTACCTGCGTCGCCATGGCGCCACCGCCGAGGCGCTGCATGAACTGACCGATCGCCTGGTGGCGTTTCCGCATCTCGAAGCGGCCCTGCGCCGCGCGCTGGACGACGACGGCATCGTGCTCGACCAGGCGAGCGACGCCCTGGCGCGCGTGCGCGCCGCGATCCGGCGGCTGCGCGACACGTTGACCCGCAAGCTCGAGGACCTCATCGCCCGCCGCGGCATGGCCGACATCATCGCCGATTCCTACGTCACGCTGCGCAACAGCCGCTTCGTGATCCCCGTGCGGGTGAGCGCGGCGGCGCAACTGCAGGGTGTCGTGCAGGACCGCTCGGTATCGGGCGAAACGCTCTTCGTCGAGCCGCTCTTCGCCGTCGAGCTCAACAACGAGCTGCTGCTGGCGGTGCGCGAAGAGGAGCTCATCGTGCAGCGCATCCTCGCCGACCTCACCGGACTGGTCGGCGCCGAACACGCGGCGATCACCGGCAGCGTCGACGCGCTGATCGAGCTCGACTGCCTCGTCGCGCGCGCGCGCTTCGCCCGCACCTATCGCTGCACGCGCCCGAGCTTCTCGGAAGGCACCATCGCGCTGCACGCGGCGCGGCACCCCGGGCTGCTGTTCACCGGACGGCCGGTGACGCCGATCGACGTGCTGCTGGCGCCGGACCGCAAGGCGCTGGTCGTGACCGGCCCGAACACTGGCGGCAAGACCGTCGCGCTCAAGACGCTCGGCTTGTGCGCGCTGATGGCGCAGAGCGGCATGCTCGTCCCCGCCGCCGAGGGCGGGCGGCTACCGTGCTTCGCGGCCGTGTTCGCCGACGTCGGCGACGAGCAGAACATCGAGCGCGATCTCTCCACGTTCTCGGCCCACATCGCCAACCTGCGCGAGATCGCCGCGGCGCCGGTCGACGCACCGCTGGTGCTGCTCGACGAGCCCGGAGTCGGCACGGATCCGGAAGAGGGCGCGGCGCTGGCGATCGGCCTGCTGCAGTTCTTCGCGGCGCGCGGCGCCCGGGTGACGATCACGACGCACTACACGCCGGTCAAGCTGTTCGCGCTCGAGAGCCCCGACTGCTCGGTGGCGGCGGTCGACGTCGACGTCGAGACGCTCACGCCGCGCTACCGGCTGACCTACGACTCGATCGGTCGCAGCCTGGCGTTGCCGATCGCGCGCCAGCTCGGTTTGCCGGCGCCGATCCTCGCTGCCGCGGAAGCGGCGCGCCCGGAGCAGGCGCGCATCCTCGGCGCCGCGCTCGAGCGCCTCGAGCGCACCCGCGCCCGGCTGGAGGCGCAGCTCGCGGAGGTGAACGAACGCACGGCGGCGATCGGCGAGCGCGACGCAGAGTCGCAACGTCTGCTCGCCGAGATGCGCGAGCGCCGGCGCACGGCGTGGTCCACTGAGCTACGCGACGCGCGCGCCTTTGTCCGTGCGCTCAAGGCCGACGGGCGCGCGCGCCTGGCGGAGCTGCGCTCGGCGCACGACCGCGCGGCCTTCGACACGTTCACACGCGAACAGGAGGCCGCGATCGCCGCGCGCGAGGCACCGGTCGCGGGCGGCGACGAAGCGGCCGCGCCGCGCGGCTCCGGATCCCTGCGCGTCGGCGACGCAGTCGAGGTGGGCGAGCGCGGCATCCGCGGTGAGCTGCTCGCGGTCGAGGGCGCGCGCGCCTGGATCCAGCGCGGCAGCATGCGCTTCGAGGTACCGGCCGCGCAGCTCCGGGCGGTGGGCCGCACACCCGCTGCCGAAGCGACCGTGACGATCGCCTTGGCCGCGCCCGACGATGACAACCCGCGCGAGCTGAGCGTCATCGGCCTGCGCGCCCGCGAAGCGGTCGCCCGGCTGGAGCGCTTTCTCGATCGCGCCGCGCAGAACGGTCTCGAATCCGTGCGCATCGTGCACGGCGTCGGCAGTGGCGCGCTGCGCCGCGCCATTCATGATTATCTGGCCGGCTCGCCCTACTGCGCCGGCTTTCGCGGCGGCGAGAGCGGCGAGGGCGGCGCCGGCGTCACGGTGGCCGTGCTGCACGGTTAGGAGCCATCAGCTCTCAGCCATCAGCTGTCAGCTACCAGCTCGGCGGGAACTCACAGCAACCATCGAGCTGAAGGCTGATGGCTGAAGGCTGACAGCCATCAGCCGCTACTTGACCCCTCCACCGATCCGTGGTCGAACCGACTCAGATCCGACTCAAGTCCAAACCCCACCCGCAGGAGGAGGAGGCCATGGCTTCAGGACCACGTGAGCGACTCGCTGCGATGATTCGGGACGTCGAGAAGGCCTCGCGGCAACTCCGCGCCGACATTCAGAAGCGCGCCTCGGCAGCGCCGCGGAGTATGGAGTCGGCCGCCCAGCGCCTACGCAAAGGGGCCGCGGACGTCACGCGTCAGGTCGAAAAGTACGTACATGACCTTCGCGTCGGTCTGGAGGGCAAGAAACCGGCCGCCAAGCGCAGCGCGCGGCCGCGCCGCAAGGCTGCGCGTCGCCGCGCCCGCGCCTAGGTGTCCGTATGCGGGCATGGCGCGCCAGTGCGGCGTTGCACGTGCCGCCCAGTTGAGGTTTCACGCGCCTCGTGCACCACGCGTCACGTCCGCATGCACCGCGACATCTTCACGCCCGAGCACACCCTCTTCCGCGAGCAGTTCCGCCGCTTCGCCGAAAAGGAGATCGCGCCCAAGATTGCGCAGTGGAACGAGCGTGGCATGACCGACCGCGAGACCTGGCGGCGCTGCGGCGCGGCCGGGTTTCTCGGCGCCAACCAGCCGGTGGAGTACGGTGGCGCCGGCGGCGATTTCCTCTACGACGCGATCATCACGGAGGAGATGGCCGATCTGCGCGCCCACGCGCTGATGATCTCGCTGCACAGCGACATCATCCTGCCCTACCTCACCACCTACGGCAGCGACGCGCAGAAGCGCCGCTACGTTCCCGGCGCCATCCGCGGCGAGATCCTGCTCGGCATCGCCATGACCGAGCCGGGCACCGGCTCGGATCTCGCCAACGTGCAGACGCGCGCGCGCCGTGACGGCGACCACTACGTCATCAACGGCGCCAAGACGTTCATCTCGAACGGCCAGATCGGCGACCTGTTCATCGTCGTCTGCCGAACCGATCCCGACGCCGACCCACCGCACAAGGGCATCAGCCTCATCCTCGTCGACGCCGACGCGCCCGGCTTCAGCAAGGGCCGCAAGCTCGACAAGCTCGGCTTGCGCGGCCAGGACACCAGCGAGCTGGCCTTCGACGACTGCCGCGTGCCGCTCTCCAATCTGCTCGGCGAGGAAGGCCAGGGCTTCAAGATGCTGATGGAGAAGCTTCAGCAGGAGCGGCTATCGATCGCCGTCGCCTCGCTCGCCTCCTGCCGCCGCGCGCTCGACGATACGGTCGCCTACGTCAAGCAGCGCCAGGCTTTCGGCCAGCCGATCGCCGCCTTCCAGAACACCCAGTTCAAGCTCGCCGAGTTCGCCACCGAAATCGAAATCGGACAGGCCTTCATCGACCGGCTGCTGGTCGCGCACGTGCGCGGCGAGGACGTCGTCACCGAGGTCAGCATGGCCAAGTGGTGGACGACCGATCTGCAGAAGCGCCTGACCAGCGAGTGCGTGCAACTGCACGGCGGTTACGGGTTCATGCTCGAGTACCCGATCGCGATGGACTACGCCGATGCCGCGGTGCAGTCGATCTACGCCGGCACCAACGAGATCATGAAGGTGATCATCGCCCGCCGCATGGGGCTGGGCTGATCTCGCGTTGCGAGGTCGTCGTTACCCCCCATCCCGACCTTCCCCCGCGAGGGGGAAAGACCCATCAAGTAAGGCGGAGTATGAATCCGGTGCGCTGCGCGTCTGTAGCGCGCTACGCGCTTGCGCGCCAGCCGCCTCT
>Ga0066388_100001344_pt1 | contig 13664 bp, 16 predicted proteins | sample PanSoiMetaGPlot6_FD_64539 | JGI IMG/M metagenome (GOLD analysis project Ga0066388, IMG submission 64539) | Tropical forest soil microbial communities from Panama analyzed to predict greenhouse gas emissions - Panama Soil - Plot 6 (Hybrid Assembly) | ecosystem: Environmental > Terrestrial >... | reverse complement strand
TGAAAATTCCGCACAGTCAGTTGCTCATTTTTACCGAGCAGCTCGCCCATTTGCTCCAGGCCGGAATGACGCTGGACGAGGGATTGTCGATCTTGGAAAAGCGGCTCAAGCAGCCGCGCGTGCAGCAGATGACGCGGACGTTGCACCAGGCGCTGGTCGACGGCCGAAGTTTTTCGCAAGCCCTGCGCGAGATGCCGCGAATTTTTCCACCGCTCTTTGTCAATCTAGTTGCGGCCGGGGAAGCGAGCGGCGCGTTGCCGGAGATTTTACTGCGGTTGGTCAAACATTTGACGCAGGCGAAAGATCTGCGCGACCGCGTCCAGCAGGCGTTGATTTATCCGGCTTTTCTGGCGGTGGTCGGGGCGGCGCTGATCACCATTTTCATCACATACATGGTGCCGCAACTAACCGGGTTCATGGCGCAAATCGGCGGTGCGCTTCCATTGCCCACGCGAATCCTGATGCAGATTCATCACGCAATCACCACTTACTGGTGGCTGGCCATTCTGATTGTTATTGGCGCTAGTGTTGGCTTTCGCGCATTCGTGCGCACGGAAGAAGGGCGGCTAACCTGGGACCGGTTTCGATTGTCGATTCCCGCTTATGGCCGTGTGATTCGTCATCGCTATTACGCACAATTCTCTCGGACGCTCGGCACCCTCATCCAAAACGGAATTCCCCTGCTTCGATCACTCGACTTGGTAAGTGAGATTGTCGGAAACCGATATCTGGAATTCAAAATAATAGAAGCGCGCCGCGCCGTGATTGATGGAGCGACGCTGTCGACTGCATTAGGCTCGCAGCACATCTTTCCGGATTTGTTCACCGATATGATGGCAGTGGGCGAACAAACCGGGCGCTTCGGAGAAACGATGCAAACCATCGCCGATGTTTATGAGCGCGAGCTGGATCGCAACGTTGCAATCATTTCGCAATTAATTCCACCCGTCATCATCGTCGTCATCGCGACCGTTGTGGGATTGGTTGTTTACAGCATTCTTTCGGCAGTATTTGAGGCGACACATAGCTTGCAGTTTCGGCCGCACTAAGATAATCTTCGCAGCCCAAATGCTCTTCCGCATCGTTGCGCTGTTTTGGCTGATTGGCGCAACATCTTTTGCACTGGCTCAGGTGGCTTTGAACAACGGTTTGCCGCGGAAAGAGAGTACCGCAACCGCGGAGAGCGTCATTGAAAATGCCTGGATCGATTTGCGCCAGCATCGGGCAGCAAACTCGCGGCCGCAAAGCGCGCCGAGTTGGGTCGAAGCGGTCACTATGGCTCCGACTGTGGAAATAAACGGCGCCTCTGCGAAAACCGTCTTCCGTATTCGCATCGCGCACCCGCCAGGAGACTACCAGGTCCTCTACTTCCGGCTTTTTTTCGATGATAACAGCGACGCGCGACCAGAAGTCGTCGCCTGGGACGAATTGGGTACGCAGGCATTACGATCGGGCGAACTTGGTTTGGGAGTGGGTTTACCAACCTCGGATTCAGTTATCATTCCGATTAGCGGAATCTCAACGCTCGATATCGAAGTGCCCGGAGATGGGAAAACGATCCGCGGCGCGTATCTCGATTGGATGACGAGCAGCGAAATCGTGCATCCGCTCAACACGGAACATCGTGACATCATTCCGGAGCCGTTTTCATCGCTGCCGCCGCTGCATTCGCCGGAGCAAGACTTGGAACATTTCGGAACGGTCACGGCGACCTTGGCGAGCGAAGCCATTGCGCTCGGGCCGGACATGCAACACGGCGCCGTGTTTCAATTCGGCATTGAATCGCAACCGTTGCTCGCGCTGCTGACATTCGACGTTGCCAACCCTCGAATCGATTCGCCGCCGGAAATTTATGTGAACGGCGAAAACATCGGGGCGGCCACGCTAACGCTGCCGGAATTGGCGGATCCAGGTTACCGCGGCCAAATGGAATCGCTCTTGAAGGAAATGCGTTTTCAATACACCGGGTGGCTGCGCGCACAGAAACTCATTCCGGTCAGCAACTTGAAAGTCGGTACGAACGATGTGATCATCCTGAGCGGCTCCGCTACATCGACATCGGCGATTCGCGGGACGCAGGTGCAACTAAAATATCTTTGGGAAAAATCGGATTATCTGCTGCAGACCGACCATTAATTGAACCGCAACAAGCCGCTGCGTGTCTGTCTTAGATCAGAAAATGAGAAAACGAACGAACCAATCCGCTTTCACGCTGCTTGAGATCATGATCGTGGTCAGCATCATTGTGATCTTGCTCGGTCTCGCGATTTCGCGAATCGGCAACCCGACTGGCTTTGCTAAACAGACCGCCGTTCGGGCTGACGTTCAGGCGATTGGCACCCAGTTGATGCAATACGAGGCGATGAACGGTTTTTATCCGACCACTGAGCAAGGATTGCAGGCACTTGTGACTCAACCCGAAAGTGACCCAAGGCCGACGAGATGGTATCCGTTTTTCAAAGACCTTCCGAAAGATCCGTGGGGCACGGTTTACATTTATCGCTGCCCCGGAATTAAACATCCGGACAAATACGATCTGTTTTCAGCCGGACCGGATCGCCAGCCGGACACGGCGGACGACGATTGGGGCGAATAAGGCCCGTTAAGATCACTACTCCTCAGCGCCCGCCGGTGGGGTTGGCGGCGGCTGCGGGTTTCGTTGAATGGTGCCGCGCACGTGCGGTGTTGGCACTGCCACTCCCGGATTTTGACCCGGTCTCTGGAAACCAGGTTGCGGTTGGGGCGAGACCACGCCCGGCATCGGCGGACCCGGCTTGTTGGGCAGCGGCTGCGTCAATACTGCCTGATTGAAAGTCAGCGTCGCAAATTGACCGTCCTTACTGATCGTCACCTTGGTTTCGCCAATTTTGTCCGACCATTGGATGTTCGCGATCGCATAACCATCCACCGGATTTTTTGTGGTTAGATATTTTTTAAACTCCCGTTCACCGCTGGAAGCGATCGTCACCATGTCGCCATCGGGCGATTTTGCGGCGTTGGCGACGTAAAGATCTTTCGCGAAGTTCGGCGTCGCCGCCGGCGCAACCACTGCGCTGGCGACGGCGAACGGCGAATGATCGAGCATGCCTTTGTAGCGATCGAAGTTTAAGCGCTGCGGTAAATCATTATCGGCGAGCACGGAAATGGTCGTAATCAATGCGAAGATCGACATGGAAATGGAGCCAGCTCTCATAATCAGCCATTCTTCCGTTGCGCGGGCGCAAACCAGCGCGCGATTTTGAATTTAGCGTGCATCATGGTCGCGTCGTTGCCGTCAATGGCGAGGTTCACACTTTCAAAGACAACAAAGGCGTCCGGTTGTTGAACGTCATAAAGAAAATGAACAAGGTCCGGCCAATGACTGCTGGTCTCGATGGAGGCGAAAACGGCTTGATGGGTCGGTGTTGTTTCGCCGGAACCAATCGCCGGGTTCTCGATCACAACATTGTATTTGCCGGCGATTTGTTTGAGTTGATCGAGCAAAGTGGAAGCTTCCTCGGCGCCCGTGAGCGTGGGCTGAGTTTTCTGCAACCATTGGTCGCGTTTCGCCCAGAGCTCGCGTTCCTTCATGTAAACGGTTTGCTCGGCGCGCGTGGCTTTGCGCGAGGCCAGCTCGCGTCGCGAGTTGCCAATAGTTCCCAAAACCCATTTCCAAATGAAAAGGTTGATGAGCAGAAGCAAAACAGCGGCGATGGCGAGCGTCATGATGCGCTCCCGCCGGTTCATTCGCTGATACGCAGCTCTCAATTTCTCCATCATCGCGGCTTTCCTTCCAAACGAAATTGCGCGTGATTATTCGTCAGAATCCGCGGCGCAGCCATGTCGAACCGAAAATTCTGCAAACCGGCGTTCTTTTTAATCTTTTCGGCGAATTGATACGCGAGCGCCGCAGTGTTGGCCTCGCCATCGATCGAAAGCTGGCGGGCAGATTGATTGTAAGCCGTGATCCGCACATCCGCCGAGGGCAGACTTTCGTAAAGGCGCAACAAGATCTCGACCGGATAGAAGCGCGAGTCGATCGCCGGCGCGAGCGCTTTCCAGTTGGCTTCGGTCTCGCGAATGAACTGCGTTTGCGGCGCGTCGCGCGCAATCAGGCGATCGAGTCGCGCAATGGCGAAACGCGCGTAGCCCAGGTAAAGCAGAAAGAGAAGGAAAATCGCCGCGTAGGTGCCGCCAGCTAAGTTGAGTCGTTTCTGCCATTCGCCGCGCTTGGCAAGTTGCGCCCGCCGTTGCCGCCAGCTGTCCGGCAAGAGATTGAGTTTAACCGACGCGGGCGGCGTCTCGATTCCCACTAGCTCAGTTCGGCTCGCGAGAATACCTTGGACGGTATCGCGAAGTTCGTAACAGCTTTCGTCCAGCAAAACATTTGGAAACGAAGCGTTGATCCCTTGCAATTCGGCACTCAGCGCCAGTTGCGGCAGCTCCATTTGCAATTGCTCCGGCGCGAGGCCGTCGAGCGTGCGTGCGAGGCTGACCTTTCCGTTTTCGGTGACGGCCGAAACCAGCACCTCGCCTTCGGGATAAATGAATACCGCTCTGCCTTCGGGCGCATGTGTCGTCGCGCGTTGCGCAGCGTAAACGGTGACCTGGCGCGGGATGATGCCCTTATCGAGCAGCGGCGCGGCGATTTCCGCCAGTCGTTCGTTCCTCACCGCAATCGCGGAAATGACGCTCTCGGTTTCATTTTGCTCGATCAACTCGAAATCGGTCGTCACTTCCTCCGCCGAAAAAGGAAGGGCCTTCTCGATTTGAATCCGGACCATCTCCGGAAATTCCGTCGGATCGACAGTCGGTAATCGAAATCGCTGCGCTAGGACGGCCGAGACCGGCAAGCTCAGGACGACATCGTCCTGTGTGGACACGAGCGGCACGACTTCGTCGAGCGTGTGCAGCAAACGCACATTCCACGAGCCGTCGCCATCACGCACTCGCAAAAGATTCCAGCCATGCGCGGTCGGCGTGATAAAGACCGGGGTCGAACTTGTCTCGATGACTAAAACTCCTTCCAAGTAATGAGCTGAGGAACGACGCCCACCCGGCGAAACACCATTTGCACCGTGCGCCTGGCTCTTCCGGCTGTTCCGACGCTGACGACGCGCAACACCGGGTCCTTGAACGAAACGAGTCCGTTGAGTTGTTTGAATTGTTCTTCGTTCAATCCAAGCACAACGCGGACCTCGTCGATTCCTCTAAACTGCATGTCATCGTCAGTCCCATCGATTCCATCCGGCCCTTGTCGCAACTGCAAGAACCGATCTACCGCTTCGAGTGATATCCCTGGCAAAGCCAGCAACACATCGCGCGACGCCCACGCCAAATCCACCGGGCCGCTGCTGTTGAGGGTAAAATCATCATCCCAACCGGGAGTGGACGTGAACTCAGCCCAGCCCGCGACTTTTTTCAACTCATCGATACGTGTCAGCAAAGTATGTGGCGGATGATAGTCGTCGCTCTCGGGCGGCGCGTTCAATCGATGTAATCCAGCGTTTGGTTCAACCCAATCCAGAAGTGAATCTATCATTGTGTCGCGTTCATTGAGATCGACCCCTTTATGCTCCAGATATCTCCGTAAAATCTCCAAACGATCCGGGGCTTCGCCGGCAACAAGCCAGTTCAAGTTCAAACGACCGCCCTCCCCTGTGAGTCGCGCTTCGTAGGTTGCGCCGTTGTCCAATTCTCCGCTCAGATTTGGCGAACCCGGCTTGACCGCCGGATGCAATGCTACTTCTGCGCCGGAACATGCTACCGCTTCCGCTTTCAGCATCCGCGCCCCGTCACCTGAAAGCGACAGCCGCGAGTGGATGTCCAGCGCCCACGAAATCACCAACGCGCTCAACAAGAACAATGCCCAAAGCGCGAGCATGATCGCGGCACCGGAAATTAATTTTGAATTCGATGAAGGCGTCCTCATATGATCGACACCATTACATCGGCGTCCGGCCGAGAGGGATGATTGCCTCCCATGGCGCAGCGGCATCGGATCGATTCACAGTTACTTTCACCAACCGCGGCAATGTGCCGGTGTCGGTCCAGCGTTCTACCCACACGTTCAAGCGCGCGTCAAAATAGCGGACTTGCAAACTGCGCACATCTTCAATCAGTGGAATCCAGCTTTCATTCACGTTCGTGAGCGATGAATCGTCTTTTGGCTTGCGCAGAAAACCGAGATCGAGCCGATCGCTGTCTTTCTCTTCCGATTGCAGCCGCAACGCGACCACGAAATCACCGGCCGCATATCGTGTCATCAAACCCGGTCCCGCGCTGCAAACCCATCGAACTTCGTCCCGCTCGCGATCGTTCAACTTGAACGCATCGCCGAGCAGGGCCCCCCTTCCCGAAGGCAAGCTCTGCCACTGGTCAGCCAGCACTTCACGCAAACCATCGTAACGCGCGTCGGCCGCGATCGCTCCAGAAGAAAGACGAATCGCGACCAAGTTGGATTGAACGAAGCGATAGATCGCCAACGCCATCGTGGCCAAAATCGCCACCGCCATAATGATTTCCAACAAGGTAAAGCCGCGTCGGCGATTAACCGGGACGATAAACATAAAATTCGATCTGCTGCGATTGCTCGGCGCCGCCGCGCGTCCACGTTGCCATCAACGTTACCCGATTCACACCGGCGAGCGGCACTCCGTTGTTTTCCGCCAATTCAGCCGGCGCGCTTTTCTGGATCAGCTTCACCATCCCGTAACCGGTATCGACGGTGAATTCCTTTGCCGCATCGGGAAATCCGGGCGTGGCCTGCACTTCCGCCATTCGATTGGACAAAATTTGCCGAACGCGATTCTCCTGCGCGTTAAAGGTGCTGGCGTTCAGGCAATTCTCCACCGCGCGACCAAGCGCGAGCACGCCGAGGGCGAAAATCGCCAGGCCCATCAGCACCTCGTAGAGCGCGAAACCTGTTTTACTTCGCCGCATAGTTTGCCAACTCGCCGTGGCCGGTCAGCGGCGAATAGTTTGCCGTCCACGTTCCAGCCCTTCCCTTAAAGCGAACGATCGCCGGCTCGCACGTGCCACTCGGCCAGAAAATCCATTCGCCCGCCGGCTTGGAGGTGAGTGCGGCCGGCAAAGTGAGCGTCAACACCGTTCCATGTGCCAAAGCGAACGTTGCCACCGCTTTTTTCTCTTCGTCTTTGGCAAAAGCCTCCGGTTGCACAATCACGTCTTTATCGCCCCAAACAATCAAGTAGGCGCGATGCTCGGCCACGCTTCGTTCCTGCGCCTGTCGAACGAGGTTGTTAAATTCATCCAACGATGCGCGCAGCCGCCGATCCGCCAAAACGCCGCTTAAACTGGGTACCGCCACCAAAAGCAAAACTGTCAAAATCGCGACCGCGATGATGATCTCAATCAATGTAAATGCCCGGCAACGCTGCACCAACGAAGTTACGCTCCCAGCGCGAAATCACAAGACACCGAGACCGAGGCAAACCTCAAGATAACGTGGGTTCCCAAATTGCCTTGCAAGTTTGGCCAACGAGTCTGAATGTTGTGACTTAGACATGAGCGTGCTCGCCAGTTTCATGAACCTCGGCGGCCCCGATTTGATCATCATTCTGTTGATCATTCTCGTTCTATTCGGCGCCAAGAAATTGCCAGAACTCGCCCGCGGCCTTGGTCAGGCAATCAAGGAATTCCAAAAGGCCAAAGACGAATTCAGTGACGAGCTGCACAAGGCCGGCAAAACCGACACGGCAGCTAAGGGAAATTTGCCACCGTCATCGACCGTCCCGCGAACTGACGGCACCCCGAGCACCGCAGCTGGGCCCGATCAAAATCAAGCGGTTACTCCCGGCGATAAAGCCGATCAGGTGTGAGCTTGGAGGGCGTTGCCCTGTCGACGCCGGCTTTCACTAATGGACGCGACGGCCAGTCTCCCTCCAATCACTCGAGTGTTGACCGGCAGGGCCGATTACGACAACTTCGGCGCCGCTGACTATGTCTGATGCTGACCTACGCGCGCACATCAAAGAAATGCTGGTCAAAAATTTGATGCTGCAAACCGCCCCGGACCAAATCGGGGACGATCTGCCGCTTTTCGGGCCAAACGGCCTTGGATTGGACTCGATTGACGCCCTCGAGCTCGTGGTCAGCATGGAAAAGACCTTCGGCGTGGGCGTGCCGAACTCGGAGGTGGCCGGCAAGGCCCTCCGGACGGTTAATACGATCCACGATTATATTCTCGAAAAACGCGGAGAAGTCTGTCACACTGGCGAAAAGGTCGATAAACCCGCGTGAATTTACTTCATCTTGAGAGCAGCGGCAGTTGGGGCGGACAGGAATATCGCACCTGTCTCGAAATCAATTGGCTGAATGCAAACGGCCATCGCGCCTGGCTGATCTGCGACCCCACCAGCGAAGTGCTCACCAAAGCGCGCGAGCTCGGCACGCCGGTAATTCCGATGTCGCTCAAGCATCGGATCAATCCACTCGTTTCATTGCGCATCTGGCTTTTCTGCCGCCGCAATCGCGTTGACCTAATCAAGAGTTACAGCTCAAAAGACCACTGGCTCTGTCTGCCGCTCTTTCTTTGCGGTTGGCCGGTGACGCGCGCCCGCTGCATCACTGATCCGCTCGGCCAAAAGAACCGCGCGTTCATTTACCGACATGGTTGCGCGAAAATTGTCGCTGACGCGCAGGTGATCAAAAAGGAATTCATCGAGCAATACCGGATCGCGCCCGAAAAAATCGAAGTGATCGGATCGGCGGTCGATCTCGAAAAATTCTCGCCGAAACGCGATCCGATGAAATTCCGGCGAGAAGTCGGCCTTTCGGCGGAAACACCGATCATCGCGAACATCGGCATGATTCGGCCGGACAAGGGACAGTTCAATTTAGTCGAAGCCGCGCGAATCGTGCGCCACCAGCGGCCGGATGCGCATTTTGTTTTTGTCGGCGAAGCAACTGGCGGCCGGAGCAGGGAAAAATGGGTCCGAAAGGCGATCGATCGCGCCGGCCTGAATGGCAACGTCCTGATGATGGGATATCGCTGGGACATACCGGACATTCTTGCAGCCGCGAATATGGTCGTAATCGCGTCGCGCCACACCGAAGCGTCGCCTATTGTTTTGCGCGAAGCGTTTGCCAGCGGTCGGCCGGTCGTAGCGACGCGTGTCGGGGACGTGCCGGAAATCATCGTTCACGGTGAAAACGGATTGATCGTTCAACCGAACGACAGCAACGCTTTGGCTACGGCGATCCTGCTCTTTCTCTCCGACGCAAATTTGGCCGCGCGCTGCGCCGACAAAGGTCTCCGCTACGCCCGCGAACATTTCTGTTTCGATCGCATGATGCACGCGAAGCTCGATGTCGATCTTGCCTTGGTCGTAGCGAACAAGAAGCGCCGTGTTCGAATCAAGGATCGCGCCCAAACCGCGCCGCTTACGTCAATCGCAAGTCCCGAGCCGATTTTACCCGACTGACGCGAGATTGATCGCGTCGATCAACTGGCGTAAGCGGCCGAAGCTGTTGCGATACGGCGTCAAAATAAGCCGCGACAGATTCCAGATTTCTGGTTCATTCTTTTCCTGCCGCAACGCGCTGCCCTGCACAATCGCGCCTTCGCGAATAAGATCCGCGAAATTCTTGTTCAGGTCGGCAATCGCGCTTTTCGATAACGGCTGGCAAATGCGCAGCACCAGTTGTTCCCCAACCCAACGGCCGGAATGATAGATTTTGTAAAACTGGCGGATCTCGCGCACCGCTGCATCCACGTCATGCGCGATCTTGAAGAGAAAGAAATCCTCCGACGAAACCAGACCGAGTTTGAAGAGATGCTCGGTCAGAAACCTCATCCAAGTCTCCCAGTAAGTGCCACCCGGTCGATCGAGCAGCACCATCGGGATAATCCGTGCCTTGCCGGTCTGCATCAGAGTTATGATCTCGAAAGTTTCATCCATCGTTCCGAAGCCGCCCGGAAAAAGAGCAAACGCGTGCGTTTCCTTCACGAAGTTGAGTTTGCGCGCGAAGAAGTAATTGAAATTGATCAGCTTCGGATCGCCTTCGATCACTTCATTCGCCTGTTGCTCGAACGGCAAACGAATGTTCAAACCAAAACTGTGCTCTCGTCCCGCGCCGCGCTGGGCCGCGCCCATGATTCCCTCACCACCGCCGGTAATGACCATGTAGTCGTGCGACACCATCGTTCGCGCGAAATCCTCGGCGACCTTCGCTTCTGGCGCGTCTGGCGTAGTGCGACCCGATCCAAACACGACCACTTTGCGGAATTGCGCGTAGCGCGCGAAAACTTTCGCCGCATAACGCATTTCTTTGAGGGAACGATTGATCAGCTTGAGATCGGCCACACCCATCTCGTCCCGCGCCATTTTCAGCGCGGTCACGATCATCTCCTCGATCAATTCCGGATTCTTGTTCGCGCCCCAATCACAGACGAGATCTTTTACCCGCGCATCAAATGGCGGATCAACTGTCCACAGATGTCGCGTCGGCTGATCGTGAATTGCTCCCCCAGTAAAATCCTCCACGCGGAACATTTAACGCGCGCGGCCATGAGCGCACGGGATTTCTGTCTTGGAGGGAGACGGTCGCCGCGGCGACTCGCGTCCCAAAATTAGTGGGCGCCGATAGCCCGGCGCCCTCCATCGACGGTGATCAAATCTGCCAAGATTTCGCGCATGTGCCGGATCGGAAGCGAATAGTGACCTTCACCTTCCACGTACCGCGCTTTGCAATTAGGAAGTCGCGCCGCAACGTACTCGGCCACGCGCGTAGAAAAGGCACGATCTTTCGTTCCATGCCAGAGACACACCGGAACATTGACATCTTCCAGGCGAAATCCCCACGGCGCGGCAAAGATTTCTGCGTCGGCGGTCAGCCCTTTAACCGATGCCCGCCAGGCGCGGCGTTGACTTTCGAAACACGCCTCAAACGCGACCGAATCTTCCAGGGACGCGGCGTCGCACGCTTGTAATTGCAAAAGCTTCAACATGAGCGGACGAAAACGAACTGGGGGACGAATCCTCGCAATTGCGCCGGTTAGAAAAAAAAGCGCCCGCAGCGTTTGTGGCGATCGGCCATAGAGCCAGAGCAGTCGGCGGTAAAGCGAAAGCAACCCCGAATGATTGCCAAGATCGACAATCGGCGGAGCGCCACTTGCGATCCCGATTGCCCGGACTCGCTCCGGAATTTTCCACGCGGCGACGTAGGCGTAGGGCGCGCCGCCCGAGATCGCCAAGATTCGAAATTGCTGGATCTGCAAGTGATCCGCCAACTGCTCAACGATTTGCGGCCAATCGACCAATTTGCGATTCGGCTGAAAACTGGAATCGCGAATGCCGGGGCGATCAGCTGAAATAATTCTCACGCCTAGTTGGCTAGCGGCCGGGTCGGTCAGCTGCGCCATCGTGCGCGAGCTCGGCCAACCGTGAAAAAAGAAAACCGGCGTGCCCGCAGCGCAGCCATATTCGGCGTAGGCGAGCTCGGCGCCGCTTTTCAACGAGAGTAATTTGCAGTCGTCCATGGAATTCCACCTATTTTCCGCTATCGCAGCCCGAAGCAAAATCCTCTTTCCCGCCCGACCTTCGCGCTGTAACTTTTTGCACGTAGACCTGATTCGGTTTTCGTAATTCAAGTGTATGAAGGAAAAGAAACCAAGTAGTGGAAAAATCGAGCTTCATGGCAACGGAATGGGAGTTCCCTCCCCCGAAGACATCGAGCGACGAGCGCGCGAGATTGCGATGATCGACGAGCGCAATCCGGACGAATTTACCGATGCCGATTGGAGCCACGCGCGCCAGGAATTGATGGGTGCTGAAAATAACGAGCCGCCCGAAGAAACGCCGGATAATTCGGAAGTGACCGCAGAGTGGCAAGTAACTCCGGACGACCGCGGTCATCGTGTTCCCCGTTCCGGGATTGACGACGAAGAAGATACGGTCGGTGAACACCTCGTCAGTGACGGACGGGAAGAAGCGGCCCACGATCAAATGCTCGAGGCGCGGAGAGAAGAGCTCGAACAGGAGGGTGGAATTACTTGATCCAAGCCGCGGTCGCAACAGCAAATCGAGCCGCGACCGCGCAAGAGCGTTCGCCGGCGGAGTCGTCTCCAGCCGAACAACTTCTCGCGCGTTTTCACGAGGTTCGAAATTTCACTGGCTGGATATCCGAAAGCCTCGCTCCCGAAGATTGCGTCGTGCAATCGATGCCGGAAGTCAGCCCGGCAAAATGGCATCTCGCGCATACGACCTGGTTTTTCGAGACCTTCATTTTGAAAAAAGGGGTGCCGGGCTATCGCGATGCAGTTCCCGAGTACGCATATCTCTTCAATTCTTACTACAACGCCGCGGGCGCGATGCATCGGCGCGACCTGCGTGGGCTGATTTCGCGGCCGACAGTGGACGAAACGAAAAAATATCGCGCTTCCATTGATTCGGACATCGAAGCTCTTATTGCCGGTGCCGACGAGAAATTGTTTCGTGAGATCAAACCGATCCTTACGCTCGGAATTCATCACGAACAGCAACATCAGGAGTTGCTCATCACCGATATCAAACACGTTTTCGCGCAGAACCCGCTCTTCCCGGTTTTTCGCCAAGCCCAGCCTTCGCTAGGCTACGGCTCGGCAAGCAAGATCGATCCGCCAAAAGACGGATTCGTCGCGGGGAATATCGGCCAGTTGAAGTTTGTCGAGTTCGACGAAGAGATAATTGAGATCGGTCACGATGGCAACGGCTTTGCCTACGACAACGAAAGTCCGCGCCATCGTACGCTCGTTCTGCCTTTTTCGCTCGCAAACCGCTTGGTCACTAACGCCGAGTATCTCGCGTTTATCGCCGACAACGGTTATTCGCGTTCGGAGTTTTGGCTTTCGTTAGGCTGGACCACGGTCAACGAACAGAATTGGCGCGCGCCGCTTTACTGGATCGAGCGCGATGGTCAGTGGCGGAATTTCACTTTGTCTGGCCTGCGCCAGATCGATCCGAACGAACCGGTGACACATCTTAGTTATTTTGAAGCCGACGCCTACGCGAACTGGGCCGGCGCGCGGTTGCCGACTGAATTTGAATGGGAACGCGCGGCCGCGAAGATGGACATCGACGGCAATTTCGTTGAGCGCGAGCGGTTTCATCCCGCGGTGCTAAACAAATCGCCGAAAGATCGAGAACTCGGACAAATGTTTGGCGACGTTTGGGAGTGGACGCGGAGCGCTTATTCCCCCTATCCCGGCTACCGCGCAGGCCCCGGCGCGCTCGGCGAATACAACGGCAAATTCATGTGCAATCAATACGTTTTGCGCGGCGGGTCCTGTGCCACGTCACAGACTCATATTCGCAAAACTTACCGGAACTTCTTTCAACCCGATAAACGGTGGCAATTCACGGGGATCCGTTTGGCGCACGATCTCTCGTGAAAGAGCAAATCACTTCTGCTGTTGCCGCCGCTGCGATCGAAAACTTTCGCGAGGAAGTCCTGGCTGGGCTTTCAAAATCGCCCAGACAATTGCCGTGTAAGTTTTTCTACGACGAGCGCGGAGCTCAGTTGTTTCAACAAATCTGCGATCTGCCTGAGTACTACATCACCCGAACCGAGATCGAGATTCTTCGTTTGCACGGAGCGGACATGGCAAAGGCGCTCGGTCCACAAATCGAGCTGATCGGTCTTGGCACTGGTGCGGGGACGAAGACGCGAATTCTGCTCGAAGA
>Ga0066388_100001343_pt1 | contig 13666 bp, 8 predicted proteins | sample PanSoiMetaGPlot6_FD_64539 | JGI IMG/M metagenome (GOLD analysis project Ga0066388, IMG submission 64539) | Tropical forest soil microbial communities from Panama analyzed to predict greenhouse gas emissions - Panama Soil - Plot 6 (Hybrid Assembly) | ecosystem: Environmental > Terrestrial > Soil... | reverse complement strand
GGGAACACGCCGCGCGCCAGCACGGTGCCGGTCGTCACGTCGACCTGACGGTCGAGCGCCACCGCGCGCCCCCGGTGGGGGTAGACGCTGCCGTCGGCTAGGATCAGCTCGAACTCGACGTCGCGCGGCTGCTTCGGGTCGGCGTCCCACCGGCGGAAGAGCGAGAGCGCGCGCTGCTCGCTGACGGGGAACTCCGCGTAGATCGGATCGGCCTGCGACACCGTCGTGAGCGGGTTCGGATCGTTGGGCCCGACGTAATCGCCGATGTTCGCCACACGGAAGCCGGCGACGCCGGAGATCGGGGACAGCACGCTGGTGTAGCCCAGGTTGAGACGCGCATCGGCGAGGGCGGCGCGCGCGGCGGCGATGTTTGCATCCTGGGTCTTCACATCCGCCTGCGACCGCTCGAGCGTGGCCCGCGCCTGGGTCACGCTGGCCTGCGAGTTGAGCACGGCGGCCTTCGCCGCGGCCACCGCCGCGAGGTTCGCGAGGTTGCTCTGGACGGCGTTGTCCAGCTCTTGCTGGCTGACTGATCCGCGCTGGGCCAGCGGTGTATAGCGCGCGACGTCGAGCTCGGTCTGGCGCTGCGTGGCCGCCGCGCGCTGAACCTGCGCCTCGTCCTGGGCGACCTTCGCGATGGCCTGCTCGATCTGGGCCTGGCTCGCGCTGACCTGGGCCTGGGCCTGGCTGAGCTGTGACTCGGCCAGACTGACCTTGGCCGCGGCCTGGTCCACCGCGGTCTGGAACGGCCGCGGGTCGACCTGGAACAGCAGGTCGCCGGCCTTCACGAGCGCGCCCTCCCGGTAGCTCTGGCTGATGAGATGGCCGCTCACGCGCGCGCGGATCTGGGCATTGACGTAGCCCACCAGCGAGCCCACGTACTCCACGGAGATCGGCACGTCACGCTGGATCACCGGCTCGACCTTGACCGGCGCCGCCGGCGGTGGCGCCGCCGCCCGCGACGCGTCGCCGCAGCCGGTGGTAGCCGCGACGAGCACACCTACGAGAGATGCCGCGAACCTGCCGTACACCCGGTGTTTCATGAGAGCCTCTTGGCCTTTAGTTGCCGGCACGGCGCTATTCGTTTCGTGCGCCCCCTGTAACCCGTCACGGGCCAAAAGTAAACACATACACTTGCAGCCCCGGATCGCTGGCAACGAGAGTCAGCACGTGGTTGCCACGGGGCGCGCGGGCCACGAGGCGAATCATCCCCGATCGATCGAAACGCGCCACGCCATCCGGTCCGACGTCCGCGCCGCGCGCCTCGGCGATCGGCTTTCCGTCGAGCAGGACCTCCAGCGCCGCCCTTCCCGCTGCGCTTGGTTGGACCACCACGTTCACTTCACCGGCGGTGAAGGGAAGGACGAGCTTGCCCGTGCCATTCCGGAGCTCGACGTACTGGCGTGAGCTCTGCCAGTCGCCTTCGAGCGTGAACGTGCCAGGCTCACGCCGTTCGGCGCCGACATATGTTTCGGGCGTGATGCCGGTGTACGACGGCTCGCCCGCTTTCGCAAACGCCATGCCCTCGAGACTGACTGTCGGTAGTTTCGTCCCGGGGTTGGCCGCGACGAGAAGGCGCCGGATCTCGGTCTCGATCTCGCCGTAGCTGCCTTCACCGACCCACCGCTTCACCAGGGTTCCGTGCGCATCGAACAGGTACTTCGCCGGCCAGGCGTCGTTGCCGAACGCCCGCCACGTCGCGAAGTCGTTGTCGAGCGCGATGGGATAGGTGAGCGCGTGATCGCGAATCCCACGATCGATGTGCTCGGCGCGCTTGCCGAACTCGAACTCGGGGGCGTGCACGCCGATGACGACCAGGCCGCGCTCGCGGTACTCGCGGTGCCACGCCTTGACGTAGGGTGAGGTGCGGATCCAGTTGATGCAGGTGTACTCCCAGAAGTCGACGAGGACGACCTTGCCACGCAGCATCGCCGGCGTGAGCGGCGGGGAGTTCACCCAGCGCTCCACCGAGAATGCCGGCATGGCGCCCGCCGCGCTGGCCGGCGCCGCACCGAGCGGGAACGCGGGCCGGCGCAGCAGAGAGGTGGCGGTGATCGTCAGCCCCGCAGTAGCGAAAAACTCACGGCGATTCATCGTGAGCTCGAAGGTGGCCTCACCGGTCACCGCCTGCCGTAGTCCGTGAAGACATAGTCCCTCGTCCTCACGATCGTGTGGCAGCCCAGGCCGCACTTCGCGTCGTTGCCCTGCGGTGGTTGGTCAGCCGAGGTGGCCGGCGTGAACGTATCGGACGCGGCGTTGTACGTGAACGCGCCCCATCCCCATCCACCGCTGTCGGCGAAGCGCTTGCTGTCCTTCACCATGAAGTCGACGTCGTGCAAGCTTCCCGGCACCGTCGCACTGGGGAACGTTTCCATTTGTTTGGGGTTCCAGTGGACCTTCGCCATCTTGGCGCCGTCGGGAAACGGCTTGCCGTTGCCCGGAATGCCGGACTGGTACGCCTTGATCATCACAGGATTGGCGAGGATCACCGCCATCACCTTGTCGTTGTGGCTGATGGAGACGGTCTGCCAGCTTTCGTACCCTTTGAACTCGGAGAACGCGAGCCCGTTCGGCACGCGCACGCTGTACTTGGCTTCGCCCGTGTCCTGCGCGGTCACGGCCCTGACGCCCACCACGGCGAGTCCCGAGACCGCCAGCAACACCGCTATGAGCACAACCGCCGGGACGCTCTTGATCGTCATCGCCACTCCTCTCGTGGTCCGCCGGTCAGCCGGCGCGGTGTTCGCTTCTTGCGGCTTAAGAGGTTATCGTGCAGTCGAACGTTGCGCCGGCCACGTCGAGCCGCTTGCTGTCCTCAGGGTTACGACCGCAGGAACTCGAGGATATCGGCGTTCACCTTGTCCTTGTGCGTGCTGCACAGGCCGTGCGGCGCGCCCGGATAGATCTTGAGCGTCGCGTTGGGCGCGAGCTTGACGGCCGTCTGCGCGGCGGCGCCGATCGGCACGATCTGATCGTCGTCGCCGTGGATGAACAGCGTCCGGACGGTCAGCTTCGGCAGATCCTCCGTCTGATCCGTCTCCGAGAAGGCCTTGATGCAGTCGAAGGCGTTCTTGAAGCCGGCCTGCATGCCCTGCAGCCAGAACGAGTCGCGGAGGCCCTGCGAGACCTTGGCCCCGGGACGGTTCGCGCCATAGAACGGCACGGCGAGATCTTTGAAAAACTGGGACCGGTCGGCCAGCACGTTCGTCCGGATGCCGTCGAAGACCTCGATCGGCAAGCCGCCCGGATTCGCCGGCGTCCGCAGCATCAGCGGGGGAATGGCGCCGATCAGCACGGCGCGGGCCACGCGTCGCGTGCCGTGACGGGCGATGTAGCGCGCGACTTCGCCGCCACCGGTCGAGTGACCGACGTGCACCACGTTCTTGAGGTCGAGGGCCTCGACCAGAGCCGCAAGGTCGTCGGCATAGGTGTCGAGATCATTGCCGCGCCACGGCTGGCTGGAGCGCCCGTGCCCCCGGCGGTCGTGCGCGATCACGCGGTAACCGCGCTCGCCAAGGAAGAGCATCTGATCGTCCCAGGCGTCGGCGCTCAACGGCCACCCGTGACTGAAGACCACCGGCTGCCCATAGGCCCAGTCCTTGTAGTAGATCTCGGTGCCGTCCTTCATCGTCAGTGTTGGCATCACGCCCTCCTGTGCTGCGGGTGCTCAGCGTCGGGACGCAGCGTACCCAGGGCCGCCGCCCCAGTCTTTGTGGCGGGCTGAAACGTCCTGAAAAGCCCTGAGGGCCCCGGTACACTGGCCCCACCATGGCGGCGAACCCACCGGCGGTCGAATTCCGTCGCTTCCGGATCGACCGTCAACGTCGTGAATTCCTTGCCGATGGTCGCCGGGTCGAGCTGGGTGACCGCGCCTTCGACACCCTTGTGGTCCTGGTCGACGGGGATGGGGCGGTGCTGAGCAAGGACGAGCTGCTGCACCGGATCTGGCCGGACCGCGTGGTGGAGGAGAACAACCTCGAGATCCAGATCTCGGCCCTGCGCAAGGCCTTTGGCGCCGACCGCGATCTGATCCGTACCGTCGTCGGTCGTGGCTACCAGTTCACCGGGATGACACGAGACCCTGGTACCACGCTGCGTCTCACCGCCGCCACGAACCTGCCGGTCGAGGTGTCGGAGCTGATCGGTCGCGAGACGGCGGTGCGCCGGGTGCTGGAGCTCGCAACGTCCCATCGGCTCGTCACGCTGACGGGCGCCGGCGGTGTGGGGAAGACGCGACTGGGACTCGAGGTCGCGCGCCGGCTCCTCGAGCGCTTTGCCGACGGCGCGTGGCTCGCCGAGCTCGCGCCACTGAGCGACGGCGCCCTGGTAGCCGCGACCGTGGCCTCCGCGCTCGGGGTGCCGCTCGGTAATGCCATGCCGACAGCCGAACGTATAGCCACCGCGGTCGCCGACAAGCAGCTCCTGCTCCTGCTCGACAACTGCGAGCACGTGATCGACGACGCCGCGTGCATGGCCCAGGCGCTTCTGAGCACCGGGCCGCGCATCGTCGTGGTGGCGACCAGTCGTGAACCGCTCGGAACGGCGGGCGAGCACATCTACCGTGTCCCGTCCCTGGAGGTGCCCGCGGAGGACAACCTCGACACCGACGATTTGCTGCGCCACGGCGCGGTCCAGCTCTTCAGTGCGCGGGCTGCCGCTGTCGAGGCGCTCTCCGTTGCGGAGTCTCGCCACGCCGCGACGGTGGCGGCGATCTGCCGTCGTCTCGACGGCATCCCGCTGGCCATCGAGCTGGCCGCGGCCCGCGTGGCGGCGCTCGGCGTCGAGGGCATCTCCGCGCGCCTCGACGACCGCTTCCGCCTCCTCACCACCGGTAAACGCACGGCGCTCGCCCGCCACCAGACCCTGCGCGCCACGCTGGACTGGAGCTACGAGCTCCTGCCCGAGAGCGACCGCGTTGTCCTGCGGCGCCTTGGCGTGTTCGCCGGAAGCTTCTCCGTCGCGGCGGCCGTCGCGGTCGTCACCGGCGCCAACATTTCCGACGCGCTCGCGGCGGACGGCGTGGCCGGCCTGGTCAGTCGGTCGCTGATCGTCGCGCAGGTGGCCGGCGCGGCGCCGCGCTACCGCCTGCTGGAAACGACTCGCGCCTATGCGCGCGAGAGGCTCGACGAGGCGGCCGAGCTGCAGGTGGCGCTGGCCCGGCATGCGTCGTACTTCCGCACCGCGCTGGAGACCGCCGAGGGCGAGTGGGCTACGCGACCGACGGCCGAGTGGCTGGCCGCCTATGCCTACATGCTGGACGACGTGCGCGCGGCCCTGGACTGGGCGTTCGCGCCGGGTGGCGACACCGCGATCGGCACGGCGCTGACCGCCGCCGCGCTACCGCTGTGGCTCGAGCTGTCGCTGCTGGACGAGAGCCTCGCGCGGGCGCAGCGCGCGTCGGAGGCGGGGGCTGTCATCGAGGGCCGCCTCGCCCTCAAGCTCCACGCGGGCCTTGCGTTATCGATGGTGAACGTACGCGGCCCGCGCCCCGAGACCGACGCCGTCTGGACCAAGGTGCTCGACATGGCGGACCGCCTCGACGACGACGAGTACCGCTTGCGTGCGCTCTGGGGCCAGTACTCGTGCCGGAACCAGACAGGCTCCGGACGGTCGGGGCTGGCCATCGCGCGCCGCTTCGCGGACATTGCCGCGCGGCGGCCGTCGGCGGACGACCGCGCGATCGCCGATCGCCTCATCGGCACGTCGCTGCACTACATCGGCGACCAGGCCACCGCGCGCCGGCATATCGAGCGCATGCTGGAAAGCCAGCCGCGCTCGGCGACGTACCGCTCGCAGACGATCCGGTTCCTCTTCGACCAGCGGGTGCTCGCGCAGATCACGCTGGCGCGCATCACGTGGCTGCTGGGCGCGCCCGGCCGCGCCACCGAGCTGGCGCGCCAGGCCGTCGTCGAAGCCGAGGCGACGGGCCATCACCCGTCGCTGTGCTTCGCGCTCGGAGAGGGGGCCTCACCGATCGCCCTTGCCACCGGTGACCTGGACGCGGCGGAGGGCGCGGTCATGCGATTGCTCGACATTGCGAGTCGCCACGCCAGCTGGAACTGGCACGCCGTGGGCCGAGCGCTTCAGGGCCTGCTCCTCGTGAGGCGCGGCGACGCCGCGGCCTGGCAGCGAGTCGTCCACCCGGCCTTCGAGCAGCTCGGCAGCGCCCGGTACTTCTTCCACTACACCGGGTTCCTGGCAGCCCTCGCCGACGGTCTCGGCGCCGCCGGCTGCTCCGCCGAGGCTCACGGCCTCATCGCCGAGGCCGTTGCCCGCTGCGACGTGACGGAGGAGCAGTGGTCGTTGCCGGAGCTCTTCCGGGTCAGGGGCGAGCTTCTCGCGCGAGACGGCGCGGAGGCGGAGGCGCAAGCGCAGTTCGAGCAAGCCATCGAGCACGCGCAGAAGCACGGCCTGCTCTCGTGGGAGCTGCGCGCGGCGACCAGCCTGGCGCGGCTCTGGCGGCGTGAGCGGCGCACGCGAGCCCGCAAGCTCCTCGCCCCGGTCGTTCGCCGGTTCACCGAGGGATTCGACACGGAGGACCTGGCGTCCGCCCGGGCGCTCCTGAAGAGCCTGGCCTAGCAGGCGCAACGTTACAGAGACGTTACATCGCGCTGGTGGAAGGTCCGTACAATCCGGGGCGATGCCGCGGCCGGAGGACGGCTCCAGCGTCGAGTTCGGTCGGTTCCGCGTGGACCGTCGCGCCCGGCAATTGCTCGTCGATGGCCAGCCCGTGGAGCTCGGCGGTCGCGCGTTCGACACGCTGCTGGTCCTCATCGACGGACGCGGCCAGGTCCTGAGCAAGGACGAGCTGCTGCGCCGCGTCTGGCCGGATCGTGTTGTCGAGGAGAACAACCTCGAGATCCAGATCTCGGCGCTGCGCAAGGCGCTCGGATCCGACCGGGATCTGATCCGCACTGTGGCTCGCCGGGGCTACCAGTTCACCGGCGACGTGGGTGTTCCCGCCGCACCGCTCGCGGCCGCCGTGCCGTCACCCGCGGCGGCGCTGCCGGTGCCGGTCTCCGAGCTGATCGGGCGGCGGACCGAGATCGACGAGGTCACGACCCTGCTGAAAGGGCACCGGCTCGTGACGCTGACCGGCGCCGGCGGGATCGGCAAGACGCGGCTGGCGCTCGAGGTCGCGCACCGGCTCGTGCGAGCGTTTCCGGGGGGCGTTTTCCTGGCCGACCTGGCCCCATTGACCGCGGGCGATCGCGTGGCCATCACGGTGGCGGCCACGCTGAACCTCCCCATGGTCGCCGACGGGGTGTTGCCCGAGCGGATCGGCGCGGCGATCGGCGGCCGGCGCCTGCTGCTGGTGCTCGACAACTGCGAGCACGTCGTGGAGAGCGCGGCCAGCGTCGCGCAGGGTCTGCTGGCCAGCAGCCCCTCGGCGGTGCTGCTGACGACGAGTCGCGAGCCACTGCGCGTCGACGGGGAGCACGTCTACCGCGTACCGCCGCTGGCCATGCCGCCCGAGCACGCGGACGTCGACGACGTCCTCCGTCACGACGCCGTGCGACTGTTCATCACCCGCGCGGCGGCGGCCGAGCCCACGTTCGCCGCCGACCCTCTCGTCGTCTCGGCGATCGCGGCAATCTGCCGGCGGCTGGACGGCATGCCCCTCGCGATCGAGCTGGCCGCCGCCCGGGTGCCCTCGCTCGGAGCCGTCGGCGTGGCCGCCCGCCTGGACGACCGATTCACGCTGCTCACCAGCGGCAACCGGGCCGCGCTGCCGCGGCAGCAGACGCTGCGCGCGACCCTGGACTGGAGCTACGAGCTACTGTCCGAGCAAGAGCGCATCGTGCTGCGCCGCCTCGCCGTGTTCGCCGGCGCTTTCACGATCGACGCGGCCACCGACGTGGCGTCGGGCCTCGGCGTCTCGCCGGCCGACGTGGTCGACACGCTCGCCGATCTCGTCTTGAAATCGTTGGTCTCCGTGGACCTCAAGGGTCCGACGCAGTACCGCCTGCTCGATACCATGCGGGCGTACGCGCTGGAGAAACTGGTCGAGACGGGCGAGTTCGATCGCTTTGCGCGTCGTCACGCCGAGTACTACATCGCCGCCTCGCCCGGCGAAGAGCGCGTTTGGGACGTCACCTCGCCGGCCGATTCATTCCGCGTTCACGGGCAGCACATCGAGAACATCCGGGTGGCGCTGGACTGGGCGTTCTCGGCGAGCGGTGACGCTGCGGTGGGGGTGGCGCTGACGGCGGCAGCGGTGCCGATGTGGACGCACCTGGCCCTGGTGGCGGAATGCCGCGCCCGCGTCGAACGCGCCATCCGGCATCTCGATCGCGACGTGAGCGCGGATCCGCGCCGCGACGTCCGCTTGTTCCTCGCGCTGGGCATCACGGCGCTGCACACGCGGGACATCGGCCGGCCCGACATGCTGGCGGCGTTGACGAAGGCCCTCGAGCTCGCCGACGGGCTCGACGACATCGAGTACCGTCTGCGCGCGCTGTTCGGCCTCTACATGTATCGCCTCACCATCGCGGACTACCGCGGCGCTCTCGCGCTCGCCGAGAACCTGCGGGCCGGCGGCGCCCGGACCGGGGATCCGACCGACGCGCTCCTCGGTGATCGATTCCTCGGCGCGGTCCTGCACATCCTCGGCGACCAGCCGGCGGCCGCGCGGCTGTTCGCGCCGTTGCTGAACGCCGATTTCGCGGCGACACGCCGCCTGCACATCGTCCGCTACCAGTGGGATCAGCGAGTCGTGACCCATTGCTTCTACGCGCGCACCCGCTGGGTGCAGGGCTTCGCCGACGAGGCCATGCGCATCACGCGCCAGATCGTGGACTACGCCCAGGCGGAAGACGACGTGCTGTCGCTGCTCTACGCGGTCGGTCATGCCGCGTGCCCGCTCGCGATCTATGGCGGCGACTTCGTGACCGCCGAGCGCTACGTGAAGCTCATCCGCGACGAGGCCACGCCGCGCGGGCTGGACGCCTGGAGCATGTGGGCCCAGGCGCTGGAGGGCGTCGTCCTCGTCAAGCGCGGAGAGGCCGACACCGGCTACCGGCTGCTCCACGCGGCGCTGAACGAGCTTCCCGAGGGTTCGTTCTACTTGAACCGGACTTTACTGCGGGCCACGCTGGCCGCCGGACTGAGCGCGCGCGGCCAGCCGGGCGAGGGCCTGGCGATCATCGACGACGCACTCGCTCGCGCGGAGCGAACGGAGGAGGGATGGGGCCTGGCGGAAGTGCTCCGCATGAAGGGTGAGTTAGTCCTGCTGGGCGGCGCTCCGAAGGCCGCGACCGACGCGGAAGGCTGTTTCCAGCAGGCGCTCGAGGTGGCGCAGCGCCAGGGCGCCCTGGCCTGGGAGCTTCGCGCCGCGATCAGCCTGGCGCAGCTCTACCGGCGACAGGGTCGCGCCACGCACGCCCGACAGGCGCTGACGCCGGTCTACCGCCGGTTCACCGAGGGCTTCGAGATGCCCGACCTGCTCACCGCCAAAAGACTCCTCACGACACCATAGCCAGCGCGGCGTCCTCCATGAACGCCGACAAGCGCTTGCGCAGGAACAGCCGGGCGCGGTGAGCCCGGGTCTTGGCCGTTGGCAGCGTGATGCCGAGCGAGCTCGCTACGTCGGTGAGGGCCAGGCCTTCCACGTCGTGCAGGACGAACACCGCGTGATAGTGCGGGGGAAGCGCGTCCACCGACTCCTGCAGCTCCTGGCGGAGACGCCCCTGGACGGCCGGGTCGTTGACGTCGTTCGACCAATCGGGGCTCTCGGCAACGTGACGGCCATCCTCGTCGAAGACCGGCAGGACGTCGTCGAGCGGAATCTCGTCGCTACGGCGCTTCTGCCGGCGGATCTTCTGGTAGGCGGCGTTCGCGACGATCCGGTAGATCCATGAGCCGAACGCCGAGTCGCCTCGGAAGGTGTCGATCTTGCGAACCACGCTCCAGAGCGCGTCGCTCACGGCCTCCTCGGCATCGGCGCTGTTGCGCGTGATGCCGACGGCGAGGCGATACGCGCGGTCGGCGTACCGAGCCACGAGCACCTCCGGCGCCGCCGGGTCCTGGCGTTGCAACGCGGCGAGGAGGTCACGGTCGGCGTCGAGACGCGGGGTCGTCGTGCGGTCGCGCGCGGTGAGTACCGATGTCCGATCCATGCCAGGCCTCCTTGTAAATGACGAGCGTGGGACGGAGCGTACGGGACGTCCGCTTGCGAGTCTTTGTGCCCGCCTGAGTCGTCCTGAAGAGTTCTGAAGCGGCGGTACAATCTCGGCGCGATGGCGACATCGCCCGACCGACGTGAAGCCATGGAGTTCGGCCGGTTTCGAATCATCCCGGCCCGCCGCGAGTTGCTCGTCGACGGACAGCCGTTCGAGTTGGGGGACCGGGCCTTCGACACCCTGCTGGCGCTGACGGACACCCCCGGCGCGGTCCAGAGCAAGGAAGCGCTGATGCATCGCGTGTGGCCGGATCGGATCGTCGAGGAGAACAACCTCGAGGTCCAGATTTCCATGCTGCGAAAGGCGTTTGGCGCTGATCGCAACCTGATCCGGACCGTGGCCGGGCGCGGCTACCAGTTCACCGGCGAGATCCACGCGCGGGCGCCGGCGTCCGCCACGCTCGCGCGGCTCGGCAATATTCCGGCGTCGCTCAGCGAGCTGATAGGGCGCGAGAGGGAGCTCGAGGAAGTCCGCGGTCTGTTCGGCCGCTATCGGCTGGTCACGCTCGTGGGCCCCGGAGGTATCGGGAAGACCCGCTTAGCGCTCGAGCTCGCCCGAGGGCTCGGGGCGACATTTCCCGACGGTGTCTTTCTCGTCGGGCTGGCCGCCCTGACCAGCCCCGAGCTCATCCCGTTCACCGTCGCCGCCTCACTCGGTCTGCCACTCGTGGCCGATGCGGTGTCGGCCCGGGGCATCACGGTGGCCATCGGGACCAGGCGGCTGCTGCTCGTGCTCGACAACTGCGAGCACGTCGTGGATGGAGTGGCGCGCCTGGCGGAGACGCTCCTGGGCGCCACGCCGGCCGCCGGACTGCTTGCCACGAGCCGTGAAGCTGTGCGGGCGAGCGGCGAGTACGTCTATCGCGTGCCATCGCTCGCCGTGCCGGAGGACGACGGCGATTCCGCGGTGGAGGAGATCCTGCAGCACGATGCCGTGAGACTCTTCGTCACGCGCGCGCGCGCGGCCGAACCCCAGTTCACGGCGGACGCTGGTGTCGTCGCTGCCGTCGGCGCGATCTGCCGGCGGCTGGACGGCATGCCGCTGGCCATCGAGCTGGCGGCCGCTCGCGTCCCGTCGTTCGGCGTGGAGGGCATTGCCAGCCGCCTGGACGACCGCTTCGGGCTCCTCACGCGAGGCAACCGCACCGCGCTGCAACGGCATCAGACCCTGCGCGCGACGCTCGACTGGAGCTACGACCTGCTGTCCGAGCCCGAGCGGGCCGTGCTCGGCCGGCTCGCCATCTTCACGGGGTCCTTCGATGGCAACGCCGCCGGTGACGTGGCGGTCTCCAAGGGCATGTCGGCCGCCGATGTGACCGATGCGCTGGGAGCGCTGGTGGCGAAGTCCCTGCTCACGGTCGATCTCACGGACGTGGTCGCCCGGTATCGATTGCTCGAAAGCACCCGGGCCTATGCGCTGGAGAAGCTCGCCGAGCGCGGAGAGCTCGGCGCCATGGCCCGGCGTCACGCCGAGCATCACCTCGCGATCTGCGAGCGGGTCGATCTGGCGGGCGAGACCACCCGCCGCGACGACCGGCCGGCGGTGTACGGCCGTGCCATCGACAACGTCCGCGCGGCGCTGGACTGGGCGTTCTCACCGGCCGGTGATCCCGCGCTCGGGGTGGCGCTGACGGTCGCCGCGGTGCCGTTGTGGATGCACCTGTCACTGATGAGCGAATGCCGCGCGCGCGTCGAGCAGGCGCTGGCCTGCCTCGGCGCCGGGGTGCCGGCCGATGCCCGTCGCGACATGCGCCTCTTCCATGCGCTGGGCACCGCGCTGCTCCACACCCGGGGCATCGGCAGCCCGGAGATGAGCACGGCCGCGATGAACGCGCTGGAGCTGGCCGAACGTCTGGACGACACCGAGTACCGCCTGCGCGCGACGTACTGCCTGTGCGTCCACCGCTTCGTCAACGGTGAGTACCGAGCGGCGCTGGCCCTGGCCGACACGCTGCGCGCCATCGCGGCCAAGACCGACGACCCCGCCGACGTGCTCATCGCCGACCGACTGGTCGGAGCCGTCCTGCACGGCCTCGGCGACCAGCCGGCCGCCCGGCGTCGTATCGAGCCGCTGCTCGAGGCCGACCTCGCGTTGAATCGACCGCTGCAGATCGTCCGCTACCACTTCGACCAGCGTGTGGTGACGCACTGCTACCACGCGCGGATCCTCTGGGTGCAGGGCTTCGCGGACCGCGCACTGCAGACCGTGGCCGACGTGGTGGATCTCGCGCGCGCGACCGATCACGTGATCTCGCAGCTCTACGCGCTGTTCGAGGCGGCCTGTCCCCTGGCGCTCTATGCCGGTGATCTCGCCCGTGGACGACGCTTCATCGAGCTCATTCGCGAGCTGTCGGTGAAGCACGCCATGACGAGCTGGGATGTATGGGGGCAGTGCTACGAGGGCATGCTGCTGATGAAGGAGGGCAACGTCGCGGCCGGTGTGCCGCTGCTGCAGGCGGGGCTCGACGCGCTGCCGCCCGCGGCGTTCCATCTGCACCGCAACATGCTGCGGGGCGAGCTGGCCGAAGGTCTTGCCGCGCGCGGGCAGGTCGATGAGGGGCTCGCCCTCCTCGACGATGCCCTCGCGCGCGCGGACCGCGTCGAGGAGCGCTGGTGCTATGCCGAGCTGCTGCGCAAGAAGGGAGAAGGGTTGCTCCTGCGCGACACGCCGGCCGATTCCACCGCGGCCGCGGACTGCTTCGTGAAGGCCCTCGACTGGGCGCAGCGTCAGGAGGCGCTCGCCTGGGAGCTGCGGGCGGCCACCAGCCTGGCCCGGCTGCTGCGTCGACAGCGCCGGCACGCCCAGGCGCGCACGACGCTGGCGCCGGTCTATCGACGATTCACGGAAGGGTTCAAGACCGCCGATCTCCTGACCGCCAAGTCGCTGCTGGCGTCGCTGCATTAGCGCCGCCTCGCTCGACGTCTCCACCCGCGCGCCCCGGGCGGTTTCTCGCCGGTCGGTGCAACGGATGGCCTGCCCACGCTCTCTCAATGGGCGTGGAGGGCACCGACATGACACGGTCCGAACGTCTTCGACGCAGGAACGACAAGAAGGCCGACGCCATGAAGACGCTCGTTGCCCTCGCGATCGGAACGGTGCTCACGCTGACGGCCTATCCGGCCGCCGCCTACGTCGTCGCCGTCACCACGTCGATTCCGGCACAGAGCGTGGCAGACGACGACGACTTCGACGCGGCGCTGAAGACCGCCATCGACGACGTCCTGCAGCACGTCGTCGCGTTCACGCCCACCTTCATCAGCGTCCAGGGCGCGCGGGCCGCCGGCGGGCGCGTCTATCTCCTGCTGCTCGTGGGCGACGACGAGGGCGCGGCCTTGCTGCAAGCGCTCCCCGAGACCTCGAGCTCGTCGGACGCGCCGAAACCCCGGAAGGAGCAGCTGTAAGAGCCTCGGGGGCGCGTGTCGGTATCACGATGCCGTAGCCGCTCCGTTCCGGATGTGCACGTCTCTCTGGGGCACGGCGATCTC
>Ga0066388_100001342_pt1 | contig 13666 bp, 16 predicted proteins | sample PanSoiMetaGPlot6_FD_64539 | JGI IMG/M metagenome (GOLD analysis project Ga0066388, IMG submission 64539) | Tropical forest soil microbial communities from Panama analyzed to predict greenhouse gas emissions - Panama Soil - Plot 6 (Hybrid Assembly) | ecosystem: Environmental > Terrestrial >... | reverse complement strand
CCCGCGATGAGCTGGTCGAGCACGGACAGCGCGTCCCGCGCCGACCCACCGCCGGCCCGGACCACCAGCGGCAGCACCGTCGGCTCGACCGCGATCCCCTCCGCCGTACAGATCGAGGACAGCAGGCCGCGCATCACGCCCGGCGGGATGAGCCGGAACGGGTAGTGGTGCGTCCGCGACCGGATCGTGGTCAGCACCTTCTCCGGTTCGGTCGTCGCGAACACGAAGACCAGGAACTCCGGCGGCTCCTCGACGAGCTTGAGCAGGGCGTTGAAGCCCTGCGTGCTCACCATGTGCGCCTCGTCCACGATGTAGACCTTGTACCGAGACGAGACCGGCGCGAAGAATGCCCGTTCCCGCAGGTCCCGCGCGTCGTCGACGCCGCCGTGCGAGGCCGCGTCGATCTCGATCACGTCGAGGCTGCCCGGCCCGTCCGGCGCCAGCGCCACGCACGAGTCGCACACCCCGCACGGCTCCGGCGTGGGCCCCTTCTCGCAGTTCAGCGAGCGGGCGAGGATCCGGGCGCAGGACGTCTTCCCGCACCCCCGCGGCCCCGAGAACAGGTACGCATGGTTGATCCGACCCGCCCGCAGCGCCCTCATCAGCGGCTCGGTGACGTGCTCCTGCCCCATCACCTCGGCGAACGTCGCCGGCCGGTACTTGCGGTAGAGCGCGAGGGCCACGCCCCGAACCCTACCGACCCCGCAGCCAGAGACCCCCCGCGCACCCGCCAGAGCCCGCTTACCCTTGCTGCCTTCCGGCCCTGGGGGGGTTCACGGGTTGCACGCCGCACGAGGGGTCCGCCGCCAGTCTAGCCACGCCCGACCACCGGCCCGCGCCCGGTACACTGCCCGCGGAGGATTCGCCTAGTGGCCTAGGGCGCACGCTTGGAAAGCGTGTTGGGGGCAACCCCTCGCGAGTTCGAATCTCGCATCCTCCGCGCCCCTGACCAGCCAGAACGCCGACGAGCGCTCAATTGGCCGGTCGGTGTTCCGAATGTCTGGTCGTGTCAAGGGCTGGTCTCAGAGCTCTGTCGGCAAACCGGCTCTTCGCGCTCGGCCGGAACCTGTAACCGCTCGATCCACTTGCACGCGGGCGGATTAGCCGTTTTGCCCGAAGGTCGCCGAGAACCAGTGCTCTGACATGCGTAGACGTGCCGAGGCCCGGTGCCAGCGGGCCGGTTGGTGCTCACGCTGTGCAGCAGAACGATTACGACTTCCGGCGGAACGCAAAGAGCCCCGTTACCCTCTGAACAGCACCGGCGAGTCAGTCATCGATCTCCCTGGGGCAGCCGGGAAAGCACCTCACCAAGCATCTGCTTCACCTCAGCCACATCGGCTCGTATGGCCTGTGTGTCGGTATGCACTAGTGAGAGGCCGTACGCTTGGGCCTGCAGGCCGACATCCAATCGAAGATCCCGAATGCGGGACATGTCCTCTTCCAAGCGGGCGACTCGGGCAGCCAACTCCTCGACGGTGACGGTCATAGAGTGATCATACCGGCCTGATAGAACCTGCACGAAGCCGGGCCCGAGGTTGCCCTGGTGCGCCTCCCAAGCGGGTTGGCGTCTCTGCCTGCTCGCGCCTGTTCGGCCGCAGGTCCGGCCGAGGCGGTGCGGCTCATCAGCGAGGCATCCTGACACAGACCGCCTGCCTTGGCATCCGTAGCGCGCAGAGCTACCGTGTAGTACATGGGTCATCCGCTTAGCGTCCGCTTGAGCGAGGCGACCATCCAGCGGCTCGGCGCCCGGGCCCGGCGTGTGCACCTGCCGCCGCGCACTCTGGCGCAGCGGTACGTCGAGGAAGGCCTGCGGATGGACGAGCACCCGCTGGTTCGGTTCGCCGAGGGCCCGGCCGGCCGCCGCGCACGACTGCTGGGCACTGGCAAGGACGTCTGGGAGGTCGTCGCCACCGTCCGCGACAACGACGGTGATCTCGCCGAGGCGGCACGCTACCTGGAGGCGCCGCTGGGCCTCGTGCAGGCCGCGGTCTCCTACTACGGGGCCTATCCGGACGAGATCGACCAGTGGATCGAGGTGAATGAGCAGGAGGCCACCGAGGCGCACGCGGCCTATGCGGCCGGGCGGGCCGCCGTCCGGAGGTGAGGCTGCTGCTGGATGAGATGCTGTCCCCGGTGATCGCGCAGGAGTTGCGCGAGCGCGGGTACGATGTGGAGTCGGTCGCAGGCAATGCCAGCCGTGAGGTGATGTCCGATCCGGAGGTTCTCGCGCTCGCCCGCGCCGAGCGCCGCGCCATCGTTACCAACAACCTGCGTGACTACCGCCCGCTGCACAATGAGGCGATCGTGCCCGGCGGCGACGGCCATTTCGGCATGATCCTCATGCCCGGGACCTACCGCCGCACCAAGGCCGACATCGAGCGGGTCATCGCCGCCCTCGAGGCGATTCTCGCCCAGCACCCGGGCGAGAACGACCTCACCAACGGCGAAGCCTGGCTCTAGTGAGGGACTCGCCACCGCAAGCCGCGCTGGCTCAGCTGTGCGATGGACGACGGCGAGGTAGAAGTCGACGGATCGACGCAGGGCGGTTCATGCGTACAGCTGCTTCTCGAGTGGTGGTGTGTTGGCCAGGTCCAGCGACAGGAGTATCGCGTCGCGCACCGGGATCCCGTCTGATTCCAAGCCTGGAGGGTAGCCGTTGGCCGGCGTGAAGGCGTCCGGTTCGATCGCGGCGCAGCGGAAGCCAAGACGTTGGTAGAAGCGCAGGTTGCCGATGTCGGCGGTCGCGGTCCGCACGAGCAGTTCCGCGCGGCCCTGGTCGCGGCTGACCTCGATCGCTCGGGCGACGAGGGCGCGGCCGACGCCGTGGCGGCGGTACCGGGCCACGACGGCCATGTTCTTGATCTCGGCTGTGCGATCACTTGATGCGACCAGTTGCAGGTGTCCCACCGGCTCGTCGTCGGCGTAGGCGACGAGAACGTCTCCATCGTCGATGTAGGACTCCAGTTGTCGTGCTGAGTCCTCGGCAATCTCGAACGACCAGCGGAGATCACCTCGGGGACCGTCGTAGCGGGCGATCCGCGTCACCGGGGACGGAGTTCCCGTCACGGTAGGAGATACCGGCGCAACGGCCCGGGCCAGGTTGGCTCGTAGCGGTGGGCTGCTAGAACGAACCCCAGAGCTTCCGGACGTTCCGCCCAAAGGTCACCTTCCTCGCGAGTGAACCCGAGGAAGGAATCAAGGCTGACGGGTCTGCCTGTGGGTGCTCCGCCGCTGTCGTGCCAGGCTTGCACCCAGTCATCTACATCTTCGGCGGAGGCTTGCCCAGCGAGGCAGGCACCAACAAAGGTCTGCGCCTCGTCAAACATCGATCCTCCTTCCCGGAACGGCTGGTCCGATCCTGACTCCTGTCACAGCGTCGGAAACTCCGACGTGATTCCGGTCATCCGGGCCGTGGACAGGTCGGACTCGCGCGCCGCGATCTTGTCACCGGCGCGTTCGAGAGGTGCGCCCGTACCGCCTCGAGCGATGACTGTGCCATCCGGCCGTCCCTGTCGAGCGGGCCGAGCAGCGCGAGGCCGGCCGTCGGGTCGTAGCGGATCAGCACGTGGGGTGGTTTCGTCGCTGTAATGGGTGTTCCCACCCCCACCACAGCTACGAAACCGTCGCCTCCAGCGCATGACATGGCCGCGGCCACCCACGCCACACGCCCACGACCTGGTGAACAGCTACGTCGGGCCGTGCACCGTACGGGTGCGGGCCGATGCCTTTTGGTGGGGTGCCGGGTCTATACAGGGGGATGACCGAGGACGCGCGTGGGGTGGTAGATGTGACGTCGGATGGCGGGGAGTTCGCTCGTCTCACCGATCCGTTCCGGCGTGAGCTGTTGGCGCACTGTTACCGCATGGTGGGTTCGGTCGATGACGCCGAAGACCTGGTGCAGGAGACCTACCTGCGTGCCTGGCGGTCGTACGCGGGTTTCGACGGACGGTCGTCCCTGCGCACCTGGCTGTACAAGATCGCGACCAACGCCTGCCTGAGCGCGTTGGAGCACCGCAGCCGTCGGCCGCTGCCGTCCGGTCTGGGCGGACCGAGCCCGGACCCGCAGGCGCCGCCTGCCTCGGCGCGGCCGGAGGTCGGGTGGCTCCAGCCGATCCCGGACGCGTTGCTGGCCGGGTCGCCGGCGGATCCGGCCGCCGTCGTGGTGTCCCGCGACAGCCTGCGGCTCGCGCTGATCGCGGCGCTGCAGCACCTGCCGCCCCGGCAACGGGCCGTGCTGATCCTGCGGGACGTGCTGGCCTGGCGGGCGGCCGAGGTCGCCGACCTGCTGGATACGACGACCGTGGCGGTGAAGAGCACGCTGCAGCGTGCCCGAGCCCAGCTCGGGCAGGTGGCGCCGGTCGAGGACTCGATCGCCGAGCCCGCCGAGGCGGAACTGCGCGCGCTGCTCGACCGGTACGTGGCGGCCTTCGAGAACGCCGACGTCGCCGCCCTGGTGCGGCTGCTGCGCGACGATGTCGAGTTGGAGATGCCTCCCACGCCGGACTGGTTCGCCGGCCGGCCGGCGGTGGTGCGTTTCTTCGCATCCCACGTTCTGGTCGAGCCCGGTGCGTTCCGGCTGGTCGTCACCGAGGCGAACGGGCAACCGGCGGTCGCGGCGTACCGGCGGGACGGCGATGGTGTGTGGCGTGCGCACGCCGTTCAGGTGCTCACCGCAACCGCCGGCGGGATCGCCCGGATCGTCGTCTTCCTCGACCCCGGCTTGTTCGGCAGGTTCGGCCTGCCGCAGGTCCATCCGGACCGGGCCGGCGCCGCGCCGGCCTCGACGTGAACCCGTGGCCCATGGCCGATCCGCTCGGTGCAGCCGGGCTGCTGGAACGTGCGATCGGGTACGCCCGCGGCGGTGTCGCGGCGGTCAGGCCGGAGCACCTGTCGCGGCCGACGCCGTGCTCGGGCTGGGACCTGCGGATGCTGCTGGAGCATCTCAACGACTCCTTGGCGACGCTGCACGAGGCCGTCTGCACCGGATGGATCGCCGTGGCCTCGGGGCCGGAGCAGGCCGGACCGCCGCCGGCCGACCTCGCTGCGACATTCCGCGACCGGGCCGACCGGCTGCTGGCAGCGTGGTCGGCCGCCGGCTCCAGCCACCGGATGCTGGCCGTCGGTGACCGGCCGCTGCCGGCGAGCGTCATGGCCGGAGCCGGAGCGGTCGAGATCGCGGTCCATGGGTGGGACATCTTCCGGGCGTGCGGGCGCGGCCGGCCGATCCCACCGGCGCTCGCCGCCGACCTGCTGAGGTTCGCCCGACTCGTGGTCGCCGACGCCACCCGGCATCCCCAGTTCGCGGCGCCGGTCGTGGTCTCACCGCAGGCCAGCCCCAGCGACCGGCTCGTCGCCTTCCTCGGCCGCAGCCCCAGCCGGTAGCCGGCGCGATTCCTTTCCGCCGCCGGCAGGTCTTCATATATGGCCCCAGCGGCGTGGCCGTACCACCCGAATCACCGGAGGAGACACTGTGCCCAGCCAAGAACTGTCCGGAACCACCGCCATCGTCACCGGCGCCAGCCGAGGCTTCGGCCGCGCCATCGCCGCCGCCCTGTCCGCCGCCGGCGCCAGCGTCGTCGGAGTCGCCCGCAGCCGCGGCCCCCTGCAGGACCTGCAGGCCGAGCTCGGCGACACGTTCACTCCGGTCGTCGCCGACGCCACTGACCCCGTCGTCGCCGGCCAGATCATCGACACATACCGGCCACGGACGCTGGTACTCAACGCGGGGGCGGCACCGTTGAGCCGCCCGATCCACCACCACACCTGGCAGACGTTCAGCCGCAACTGGGACGTCGACGTCCAGCATGTCTTCCACTGGACACGCGAAGCCCTGCTCCTCCCCCTCGACCAGGGCAGCACCGTCATCGCGGTGTCCAGCGCGGCCGCGCTGCGGGGCTCACCGCTGAGCGGCGGTTACGCCGGCGCCAAGGCCACGATCAGGTTCATCGCCGGCTACGCCGCCGCCGAGTCCGAACGACGCTCGCTCGGCATCCGGTTCACCTCGGTCCTGCCCTCCCTCACACCCGCCACCGACCTCGGCGCGGCCGCGGTGACCGCGTACGCCCACCGGCAGGGCTCAGACGTTCCCAGCTTCGTCGAGTCCCTCGGCTCACCACTGACCCCGGAACAGGTCGGCAAGACGATCACCGACGTGGCCACCGATCCCAGGCATGGCAACGAGGCCTACCTGCTCACCTCCGCCGGTCTGTCCGCCGTCGGGTGACCCACCGCAGGCGGCGCCCGGTGCCGGCCGGGCGCCCAGCCTCAGGCGTGCACCAGCGGCCGGCGGTCGCTCCACGGTGCGGCCTGCTCGAGCTGGCTGGCCACCCGCACCAGCAGGTCCTCCCGGCCGTAGCCGGCGACGAGCTGGACCCCGACCGGCAGGCCGTCGGGTGTCCAGTGCAGCGGCAGGCTGACCGCCGGCTGGCCGGTCATGTTGAACGCCGGGGTGTACGGGATGAAGCTGACGATCCGTTGCCCCTCCTCCTGCGGCCCGCTCGCGGTGAACCAGCCCAGCTCCGGCGGGCGGGCGGCGACCGTCGGCGTGACCAGCAGGTCGTGGCTGGTCCACCAGTCGGCCATCCGCCGCGCCCACATCCCGAGCCACGTCCGGCTCTGCAGGTACGCGACGGCGCCGAGGGCGCGCCCGCCCTGCCGGTACGCGACGTTGCGCGGCTCGAGCTCCTCGTCCACGATCGGGCGGCCGAGCAGCATCTCCAGTCCCTGGAACGTGAACTCGACGTCGGCCGCGATGATCGCGGTGAAGTGGGTGGCGAAGTCCGGCTCGAACATCGCCGCCGGCGCGGACTCCTCCACGTGGTGGCCGAGTGACTCCAGCAGCCGGGCGGCACCGGCCACCGCGGCGCGGCACTCCACGTCGTCGAGGTAGGTGTCGAGGCCGGTGCGGTCCAGCACGCCGACCCGCAGCCGGCCCGGGTCGGCGCCGACCTCGTCGGCCAGCGGGCGGGGCAGCGGCGGCGCGTAGTACGGCTCGCCGGGCATGCGCCCGCTGATCGCGTCCAGCACGGCCGCCGCGTCCCGCACCGAGCGGGTCAGCGCGCCCTCGGCGATGCCGCCGGCCCAGCCCTCGCCGACCAGCGGACCCTGGCTGACCCGGCCCCGGGTCGGCTTCAGCCCGACCAGGCCACATTCGCTGGCCGGGATGCGGATCGACCCTCCGCCGTCGTTCGCGTGCGCGACCGCCACCATGCCGCTGGCCACCGCGGCGGCCGACCCGCCGGACGAACCGCCGGTGGAGTGGCTGGGATTCCACGGGTTGCGGGCCGGCGGGAAGCTCTTCGGCTCGGTGGTCACCGTGGTGCCGAGCTCCGGTGTGTTCGTCCGGCCTAGCGGGACGAAGCCGGCGGCCCGGAACTGCTCGGCCAGGTACGAGGTCACCGGCCAGGCCATCTCGCGCAGCGCCCCGATGCCGAACGCGGTCGGCTCGCCGGCCACCACGCAGCTGATGTCCTTCAACAGGATCGGTACGCCGCGGAACGGGCCATCCGGCAACTCGCCCCCCGCCTCGGCCCGGGCCCGGTCGAACCGGGTCCGGATCACGGCGTTCAGCTGCGGGTTCACCGCCTCGATGCGGGCGATCGCCGCCTCCACCAGTTCCTTGGGGCTGAGCTCGCCGCTGCGGACGAGAGCGGCCTGCGCGGTGGCGTCCAACCAGGTCGTGTCAGCCATGTCGCAACACTACCCGCCGAGTCCAGTCCGACCCTGCCACTGGACCGCGGTCGCCGTAGTGTCACACCATCGGACCAGGAGGTGGGCGGTGACCGTATGGCCGGCAAATCAGGACAGACCGAACACTGACGACACAGCACAGGCCGAGCCGGCCGCGCGGGCGGCAGGGCCTGACAACGATTCCGCACCCGACACCGACCCCGTGCCCGACACGGACTCCGGGCCTGCCGGGTCGACCGAGCTGGTCATGCGCGAGCCCGCGACGGCGGTGCCGATTGCGCGAGCCCGGCGCTGGCCGCACGCGGTCGCCGGCCTGGGTCGCCGGCTCCCGCAGGTGCTCCGGCATCCGGCCACGGTCGTGTCGGCCTCCGTCGCCGCGACCGTGGCGACCCGCCTGCTGGTGAGCGGCCTGCGCCAGGCCACCCGGCCCGCGACCGCCACCGACGGCACCGGTGGTACGGGCGGTACAGGCCGTGCCGGCGCGGGCGGCCCGATCGCGGTCGCCGGGTACGTCCTGCACGAGGTGCACGTGGTCCACCATCACGTCGTGCACCACCATGTCGTGCACCGCACCGACTATTCGCCGCTGGCGTAGCCGCCGCCCCGGCCCGGTGCTGCGCCGGGCCCGTTCCGCTCGCCTGACAAACTCGTCTGACAAGGGAGCCATGCATGGTCACGACCGAGGAAGCCAACGCCGAGTCGGTCGCCTTCCGCGCCGCCCTCGACGTGATCCAGGCTGTCGAGCCGGGCGTCGCGGCCGCGATCAGCGCCGAGCTGGCCGACCAGCGCGAGTCGCTCAAGCTGATCGCCAGCGAGAACTACGCCTCGCCGGCAGTGCTGCTGGCGATGGGCAACTGGCTCTCCGACAAGTACGCCGAGGGCACGATCGGGCGCCGGTTCTACGCTGGCTGCCGGAACGTCGACACCGTCGAGTCGCTCGCGGCCGAACACGCCCGCGCCTTGTTCGGCGCGGCGCACGCCTATGTACAGCCGCACTCCGGCATCGACGCCAACCTGGTCGCGTACTGGGCCGTCCTCGCCGCGCGGGTGGAGGCTCCGGCGCTGCGCCGGGCCCAGGCCCGGCATGTCAACGACCTGACCGAGCAGGACTGGGCGGCGCTGCGGCGCGAACTCGGTGACCAGCGGATGCTCGGAATGTCGCTGGACGCCGGCGGGCACCTCACGCACGGGTTCCGGCCGAACATCTCCGGCAAGATGTTCGCCCAGCGCAGCTACGGCACCGACCCGGTCACCGGGCTGCTCGACTACGACGCCCTGCGCCGCGCCGCCCGGGAGTTCCGCCCGCTCATCCTCGTCGCCGGCTACTCCGCGTACCCCCGACTGATCAACTTCCGGCTGCTGCGGGAGATCGCCGACGAGGTGGACGCCACGCTGCTGGTCGACATGGCGCACTTCGCCGGCCTGGTCGCCGGCAAGGTGTTCACCGGCGACTTTGATCCGGTGCCGCACGCACACATCGTCACCACCACGACGCACAAGTCACTGCGCGGCCCGCGCGGCGGGATGGTGCTGTGCCAGCCGGACCTGGCCGAGCACGTCGACCGGGGCTGCCCGATGGTCCTCGGCGGACCACTGCCACACATCATGGCGGCCAAGGCGGTGGCGCTGGCGGAGGCGCGCCGCCCGGACTTCGCCGACTACGCCGGCCGGATCGTGCAGAACGCGGCGGCACTGGCCGACGGCCTGCTGCGGTGCGGCGCGGTCCTGGTCACCGGCGGCACCGACAACCACCTGGTGCTCATCGACGTCTCCGGCTACGGGCTCACCGGCAGGCAGGCCGAGGCGGCGCTGCTGGCCGCCGGCATCGTCACCAACCGCAACGCCATTCCCCAGGACCCGAACGGCGCCTGGTACACCTCCGGCATCCGCATCGGCACTCCGGCGCTGACGACTCGCGGCCTCGGCACCGTGGAGATGGGCGAGATCGCCGGCCTGATCCACACCGTGCTCACCGAGACCGAGCCCGGCCGGCGCGCCGACGGCAGCCCGTCCAAGGCGGAGTACGTGCTGGACGCCACGGTGGCCGCCCGCGTCGCCGAGCAGGGCGCCGACCTGCTCGCGAAGCATCCTCTCTACCCCACGATCGACCTCGGGCATTCTCCGCACTAGGCAGGAAGCCCTCGTTGAGATCGACTCACTACGGTGGAGGCATGACCGGAACCGAATCTCTGACCGCGCCCGGTGGCACGTTCGCCCTGGGCGGCGACCTGCCGGTGCACCGGCTCGGCTACGGCGCGATGCTGCTCACCGGACCGGGCATCTGGGGCGACCCGCCGGACCGCGACGAGGCGATCCGGGTGCTACGCCGCGCCGTGGAACTCGGTGTCGACTTCATCGACACCGCCGACGCATACGGCCCGCACGTCAGCGAGGAGCTGATCCGGGCGGCGCTGCATCCGTACCCGGAGGGCCTGGTCATCGCGACCAAGGGCGGCTTCGTGCGCCCCCGCCCCGGTGACTGGGTCATCGTCGGCAAGCCGGCATACCTGCGGCAGCAGGTCGAGCTGAGCCTGCGCCGGCTCCGCCTGGACCGGATCGACCTGTACCAGCTGCACCGTGTCGACCCCGACTTCCCGCTGGCCGACCAGGTCGGCGAGCTGAAGGCACTGCAGGACGAGGGCAAGATCCGGCACATTGGGCTGTCCGAAGTGGACGTCGCGACGATCCAGCAGGCCCGGCAGACCGCCGAGATCGCCAGCGTGCAAAACCTCTACAACCTCACCGACCGGCGGCACGAGCCGGTGCTCGACTACGCCGCGGACCAGGGCATCGGGTTCATCCCCTGGTTCCCCCTCGGCCACGGCCGGCTCCTCGAGCCGGGCAGCCCGCTCGCGTCGCTGGCCGCCGAGTCCGACGCGACCCCCGCCCAGCTCGCGCTGTCCTGGCTGCTGCGCCGCTCGCCTGCGATGCTGCCCATCCCGGGGACCAGCACCATCGCCCACCTGCAGGAAAACATGGCCGCCGCTGCGCTGGACCTCACCGACGGCCAGTACGAACGCCTGTCCGCGATGGGTGGATGAAGCCCCGGCGTCGCCTCGGCCGACCGGACAGCATCAGGAGGTGTCCGGGGCGCCCGGGGTGAGTCCGCTGCCGGCCGCGGACGAACGCGTAGACCGCGGCGGCGTAGAACGGGCCGAACAGCAGCACGTCGATCCAGATCGTCATGCGGAAGAACGCCGGCCTGGCCAGCAGCAGCGGGTCGTACGTGCGGCCCCACCAGTGCACCAGGTCGATCAGCGGCCGCGGCGGCCACAGCGGGTAGCTGAACCGCCCAGGGTCGCGGATGACCAGCTGCTCCAGGTCGACCATGTAGGTGACGAACGCCAGGTTGACCGCGAAGAACGCGACGAAGACGAGGTCCACTCGGCGGCGGCGCAGCGGGATGGGCCGTCGCGGCGGCAGCGGGCCAATGGTGTCGATGAACGGAGAATACGACGGCACGGCCGCCGATCAGGCGGCGAGCGGGGTGTGCCCCTCGGGGACCATCTCGCCGGGGGGCGGCGGGGGTGGCGGGGTGCCGGTGCCGAACGGGTGGCCGCCGAGCGCTTCCCGGCCGTGCGGGGTCAGCCAGCCGGACAGGTCGGGGCCCACCGGCACGATGCCGGTCGGGTTGATGTCCCGGTGGACCTGGTAGTAATGGCGTTTGATGTGGTCGAAGTCGACGGTGTCCCCGAAGCCGGGCGTCTGGAACAGGTCCCGCGCATAGGCCCACAGCACCGGCATCTCGGTGAGCTTCTGCCGGTTGCACTTGAAGTGTCCATGGTAGACGGAGTCGAACCGGACGAGAGTGGTGAACAGTCTGATGTCGGCCTCGGTGATGGTGTCCCCGACGAGGTAGCGCTGGTCGGCGAGACGGGCTGACAGCCAGTCGAGCCGGTCGAAGAGCCGGTGGTAGGCCCGCTCGTACGCCTCCTGGGTGCCGGCGAACCCGCAGCGGTAGACGCCGTTGTTGACGTCGGCGAACACGACGCGGTCGATGTCGGCGATCTCCTGCCGGCGCTGCTCGGAGTAGAGCTCCGGGGCGCCGGGCCGATGGTAGGCCCGCCACTGCGTGGACAGGTCCGGCGTGATCTGCGCGTAGTCGTTCGTCACCACCTGGCCGGTCGGGACGTCCACAATGGCCGGTACGGTGATGCCGCGCTCGTAGCCCGGGAACCGGGCGAAGTATGCCTCCTGCAGCCGCTCGATGCCGAGCACCGGGTCGCGCCCGCCGGGGTCGAGGTCGAACGTCCAACTGCGCGGGTCGTGGGTCGGCCCGGCAATCGCCATGGACAGAACGTTCTCGAGCCCGAGCAGGCGGCGGACGATGACCGCCCGGCTCGCCCACGGGCAGGCCCGGCTGACCACCAGGCGGTACCGGCCCGGCTCGACCGGGAAACCGTCCCGCCCGTCGGCCGTGATCCGGGTGCTGATGTAGCGCTGGTCACGGTTGAACTCGCCGGCTGGGTTCACGTAGCTGCTCGTGGGTGCGTCGTCTGTCACATCCCCATGGTCCCCTCAGCGTGGCCTGACCGCACGCGGGTGGGCGGCTCTCCATGTCTGCGTGCGGTGCGGCAGGCTGTGGGTGTGGATCTCCCCGACCGCGTGCTGGCCGACAACGCCCGGTATGCCGCCGACGACGAGCGTGAGCGCCCGGCCGAGCGCCTCCCCGCCCGCCGGATCGCCGTGGTCACCTGCATGGACGCGCGCATCGACGTCGACGGCATGCTCGGGCTCAGCCTGGGTGACGCGCATGTGCTGCGCAACGCCGGCGGTATTGTCACCGACGACACCATCCGGTCGCTCACGCTGAGCCAGTGGCTGGTCGGGACCCGCTCGGTGCTCGTCGTACAGCACACCGACTGCGCCCTGCACCGGCTGTACGGCCCCGGCTTCCAGCAGCGGCTGTACGAGGCGGCCGGGCACGTGCCGACCTGGGATCTCGGCGCGTTCGTCGACCTCGACACTAGCGTGCGGGAGTCGATGCGGCGGGTCGGTGCGTCACCGTTCCTGCGACACCGGGATCGAGTGTACGGATTCGTCCTCGACGTGGTCAGCGGCCGGCTGCGCGCAGTGCGGTAGCTTGCGGCAATGGCCTACGACGAGGCGCTCGCCGAGCGGATACGGGAGCGGCTGCACGACGTGAGCGGCGTCGTCGAAAAGAAGATGTTCGGCGGTTTGGCGTTCCTCACCCACGGCAACATGACCGTCGGCGTGCACGGTGACGACCTGATCGTCCGGGTCGACCCGGCGGCCACCGCGACGGCGCTGGCCCGGCCGGGCACCCGAGAGTTCGACCTCACCGGCCGGCCGATGAAGGGTTGGGTGCTCGCCGCGGGCGAGACTTTGGACGATCCGGTGCTGGACCGGTGGATCGGCGAGGCCAGAGCGTTCGTCGCGACCCTCCCGCCGAAATGAGCGTCCCGGGGCGGCGCAGACAGCCCACCGAGCCCACCACCCACGCCGAGCGGGGGCAGCAGGTGCGCAATCAGGTCCAGCTCATCGCGTACGCCGACCGGCTCGGCGGGTCGCTGGCCGGCCTCGGCCGACTGCTGGACGGCCCACTCGCCGGGCTGTTCGGCGGGCTGCACGTCCTGCCGTTCTTCCTGCCCTACGACGGCGCCGACGCCGGCTTCGACCCGGTCGACCACCTGCAGGTCGACCCCCGGCTGGGGACGTGGGAAGACCTGCGCCGGCTGGGCCGCTCCGTCGACACCGTCGCCGACCTGATCGTCAACCACATGTCGGCCGAGTCCGCGCAGTTCCGCGACGTGGTCTCCCGCGGCGGTGCCTCCCCGTACGCCGGCATGTTCCTCACCCTCGGCCGGGTGTTCCCGGCCGGGGCGACCGAGGCCGACCTGGTCCGCATCGTGCGGCCACGGCCGGGGCTGCCGTTCACGCCGACGATCCTGGGCGGGACGCAGCACCTGGTCTGGACGACGTTCACCAGCCGGCAGATCGACGTGGACGTGCATCA
>Ga0066388_100001341_pt1 | contig 13666 bp, 12 predicted proteins | sample PanSoiMetaGPlot6_FD_64539 | JGI IMG/M metagenome (GOLD analysis project Ga0066388, IMG submission 64539) | Tropical forest soil microbial communities from Panama analyzed to predict greenhouse gas emissions - Panama Soil - Plot 6 (Hybrid Assembly) | ecosystem: Environmental > Terrestrial >... | reverse complement strand
GGAAGATAACCTGCTCGCGCAACGCCAGTCCGTTAACGAGAGGTGACGAAGATTGAAAGGCCCTCGCCAGGGCGAATGGCACGTCTCGGCGTGCCAGTGGGTGCGCGGGTGAGGGTGAGAAAGTTGCGCGCAGTGAGAGCATACCCAGCGCCCGCTGTACTTTGGTCACTCAGCGGCTTGGGAGGGAAAAGGAAAAGAGGCCATACTCCGGCATTGTCGAGGTCCATCACATGTGTTACACTTGTTTTCGCACGTAAAACCTGAGGTGAGAGCGCACAATGCCTACAACCAATCCTCGCGTCAATGTTGTCCTGGAAGAGCCGGTCTATGAAGGGCTCCGCCGCTGGGCTAAACGAGATGGCGTCTCGCTGTCGCTCAAAGTGCGAGATCTCGTCAAAGATGCGCTGGAGGCAGAAGAGGACCGAGCGCTTGCCGACTTGGCGAAAGATCGAGAGCAGACGCTCGACCGGAGCAAGGCCAAGACGCATTCGCAAACTTGGGCACATCTCAAACGATCGAGACGTTAATTGCCCTTCGAACTTCGGTATCATCCCGCCGTTGCCGATGAAGACATCCCTCGTATTCCACAAAATCTCCATCGGAGAATAGCCGGTGCCATCGAATCGCGATTGACTCAGGCTCCCCACCATTACGGGACCCCGCTCCGCAAAACCCTAAGAGGCTACTGGAAGCTTCGAGTTGGGGACTATCGGGTCGTGTACAAGATCGAAGAGAATGAGGTGTGGGTCCTAGCAATTCGGCACCGCAAAACAGTATACGAAGACACCCTACAGAGACTCAGTGAGCGGGAGTAGGCATTTTCTCATGCCAGGCCTTGGGCGTTACTTCGCTCACCGCCCTTTCGCACAGACCAGCCGTTGCTGCCGGGACATCGCGAAGGCATCGTTGAAATTCAGAGTGTCCTGTTTTTCCTCCTGTACACCGGTGCGTGATCGCGGGCACCGAGGTGTACAAAGTCCAGCTGTTGGCGTGTGACGACGCTGAAAGGTGCGAAGTCTTATACGGAACTGTATAAGACTATGCATGAATACGATTCAGAACCAAACCGCGAAGAAATCACTTGGACTTAGGTCCCAATCCTGGCAGGAGATCGTAAGAGTCTTACCCAGCGTGGCAAAGGATTTGGCATTTTATACGGAACCAGATAATGCATAGTTAGGCGCCTGGCGTAGCCGCATCGACGAGGCGTAGTGATATGAACCGCTGGAACATTCCCGACTGGCTGGAGTGCGAGGTCATTGAACGCGACCGGTGCTGTCTCTACTGTGGAGTAGAGTTCACGGCGCAGAGCGAGAGCCGACGCGACTGGCCTTCATGGGAGCACATCATCAATGACGCACGCATCATCACGGACAAGAACATCGCGAGATGCTGCGTCGGATGCAATGCAAGCAAGGGCACCAAGAATCTAGTCGAGTGGCTTGAGTCAAAGTACTGCAGAACTCGCGGCATTTCCCGCGAGTCAGTGGCGTCGGTCGTCCGGTCCGTCCTTGAGTCGAATGCCTGAAGCTGCCGAACAGGCGCCTAAACATGTCGTTGCAGCTGACGCCTCATCGGGCAGCTGAACTGAGTTGTTAGGCCGCTACAAGTCTTGATATGTGTGTTGAGTGGTACCGTTTCTTCGACTCAGCAAGCGTTTCTTCATTACACAATCATTGCACGGGGTGAGGATGCTGACCTCAACTGCGCGCGTCCAACGAGGGCCTTCTGCGAGGTAACCGGTGCGTCTTGGCGCACCGGGGGTGGGTGGGTAAGAATATTCGCGTTGCGCGAGCAACTGAGGTCGGCGTTCTTACCCCCGCCTCCCCCTCATCTCTTTGCTTCCGGCGGCGGCCAGTTCATTTCGGCATGTCGACCGCAGTAGTAGCAGGAGAGGCGGTAACGGGCTTTGCGGCGAGGATTCGGCAGTGAAGTAAAGGTGATGGGCGTGTCATCGAAGGGGCAGGTGGGTTGATCGTGAAGGAGATGCACCTCCGCCATCATCGTAATCGATGCGACATCCCAGGATGGCGTGGTCTGCTCTTTCCCAGTGATTGTCTCAGTCGCATGACAGCGCTCACACTGGGCCTCATAGGACTTGATGCGGGCGTTGTGCGGGGTGTGATCGGCGACATCCATCGCTCCGCCGCATCCGGGCTTTGCACAAGTCAGGTGTTCATGCTGGAGTGCCTGGACAAACCGACCGTGCACTATCCGCTCTTGCTCTGATTTCATAAACCCTCCCTCTTGTCTTCACTTCAACCAGAGGGTGGCCTGAATTGCCCTTTCACTGCGCGCATCGCCCCCTCCTGTTGGCAAGACGCCTGGGACCTTCCAACTCAAAAATCAACATTCATCACTCAACACTCGCGCTGCCATGGCGCGCTATATCCCCCATGCCCCGCTGATCTGAATGTTCGCGCCGTTCACATACCGTGCTTCGTCGCTAAGGAGATATCGTACTGCAGCCACGGTATCGTCTACCGTCCCGATGTAGCCGGCGGGGATGCGTTTGGTCATGCCGGCTAGTTCTTCCGGCGGTGCGCTGCCTGAATCGATGAAGCCGGGTGAAATGGCGTTGACGGTGATGCCGTGGGGCGCAAGCAGTTTGGCGAGCGTGCGAGTCAGAATCAAGACGCCGGCCTTGGCGATGTAATGAGCTGTGACGTCTGGTTGGGAAATCATCTGGTCTGCGTTGGCCATGCTGAAACTGATGATTCGACCGGCTTTGCGAGCTTTCATTCCCGGCGCCACCGCTTGGGCGAGATAGAAAATGGGATGGAGGTTGCCGTCGAACATCTGGTTCCAGCCTTCGACCGTTTCTTCGAACAGGTTTACACGATGGTAGGGGCCGGCGCCGTTGATCAGTGCGTCGATATGTCCCCACTGCTGCTCGACGTGGGTGACGAGTCCTTTGGCCGCTTGGGGGTCCGACACGTCGCAGCGAATTGACAAAGCACGACCCCCAAGACCGGTGATGGCGTCGGCTGTGGCTTTTGCCTCTCCCTCGCTCGTACGGTAGCAGATGGCGACCGACCACTGTTGCGTTGCCAGGTCGAGCGCGATTCCCCGTCCAATCCCTTTGCCTCCACCTGTGATGAGTGCCACTCGCTCTCCCATCGATGATTCCTTTCGTGGTTGGGTTGGCCGCCTGCTACCTTATCGAGTTTTGAGCCTCGCTGCGAGCAGCTGTAAGGCTCCAGCCGTCCGGATTGAAAAGGTCCGGTCTTGTTTGGGCTTCTTGTCGTCCTCCTGACATTCCGTGATGAGCCATCGCAAGTCTGCAATGGTATCCACGTCGCGCCAGGCAGTGGTGAGTCCGAGGGATAGGCCCAGCGCTTTGGCATTTTGTTGTGTGACGGTAAGGACTTGATCGGTGGACCAAGGTACCCCGGCAAAGAGTTTTTCTGCCGGTTGTGTGAGACCGATGAGATAATAGCCGCCATCCAGGGCCGGTCCCAGGACTACGTCTGAGCGGCCCAGTAGCGCGAAGGCCTCTTGATACACTGGCAGTGGCAAGGTCGGGACGTCGGACCCCACGATGATCACTTGCTTGTAGCCTTTCGCGAATAAGTCGACAGAGACGCGGTACATCCGCTGGCCAAGATCTTTTCCTACTTGATCCAGCAGGCGGACACCCTGTCGTTCTTCCATAATTTTGAAGAATACGAGCTCAGAGGAAGGAGTACAGGCTAGGTACCGTTCGCATGGGAGATGGAGTGTGACGACGGCGAGTTTGGTCCGTTCCAGCATGTCGAGTACGAAGCTGCCGTGCAGGGTGGCAGCCTCGTCAGGTGTCAGAGGAGGGCAGAGACGTGTCTTGACCTGGCCAGGAATCGGAGCCTTGGCGAAGATCACCAGTGCGGCTTTGTCAGGGGTGAGGGGTGAGGGGTGAGGAGATTTCGGAGAGGAGATAGTCTCGGATTTTGAGTGCCTGCCCGTCATATTCATCACAACCACACGCCTTACCTCTGACGATTTACCGGACAGCTGTATACCACTTAACCAAGTACGATGGACTGATACCGATCCAATACAGGAAGCGTAACGTCCACATCAAGAGGATTGTGCGCAGGGGGCCATGCCGTTCCCAACGGCGGAAAGAGGTAGTCACCGTCGCGGTAAGGGCCGTGCTCGCTCCCTTTTGTTTGAGTCTGCGTGAGAAATCGATATCCTCCATCAACGGCATGTCGGCGAAACCGCCCATCTGGTCGAAGATAGGGCGGCGCACGAAAAGGGCTTGATCGCCGGTGGCGATGCCACTCAGTCTCGCTCGCCAGTTCATCATCCTGCTGATGATGGCGCCCCATTTCGATGGATGATCGAATTGGATATCGAACCATCCGCCCACCACCCGTTTATCGGCCAGTGTCTTGTCTATCATCGTCCTGGCATCGCCCGGCAGCTGCGTGTCGGCATGCAGAAATAATAAGATTTCTCCGCGACTGGCCTTTGCGCCTTCGTTCATCTGTCGGCCGCGTCCGGGTGGAGCAGTCACCCATTGTACGGGACTCAATGCTGAGGACTGAGTCGTGAGTTGGTATGATTCGACGAGTGTGGGGGTCTTGTCGGCGCTTCCTCCGTCCACCACGATCAGTTCATCGAAGCCGAGCGCAGCGGTATGCGTGAGCGTGGTCATGATTGTCCGTTCTTCGTTCAGGGTGGGAATGATGACGGAAATCGACATCGCCATGAGAGATCAACCGTAACTGGCTTGTTTGGTTTGTTCCGTCTATTTGAGTTGAACCGGATACACAAACCAGATCAACCAGAGAGACGAAGTTCTCGTTACCTGCGTTTTTTTGGTTCGTAGAACATGAAATACATGACGACAACCACGGTGGACCAAAACAGGACTTGCTTGTGCCAGAAGAGGACTTCCCCATAGTGGTAGAAGACGGCCGCAAGCAGGAGGGCCCCGCCGATGAGGCTGTAGCGGAGGGTCAGATTTTCGACGACCGAATTTGCCCACACGGCGACGCCCGCGAAATAAATCAAGAAAGGAATGACGTCGATCTCGAAGCCCCCGCTGATCGACAGAAACACGTCGAGGAAACCGATGAAAATAAGGGCAGTGCCCACGATCATCCCGGCGACGCGCATCTGGTTGTCGCCACCGGAGTCGTCACTAGGCTCGCGGTGCACCGGCTCATCTGGCGGTTCTGGCGGCATGGTCAACTGATTCCTAACTTGGGCGTTCGCGAAGCGCTTGCGCGGTTCATCTGGTTCGACTTAATAAACGAAACAAACCAGCCGGTTCTTCCGCTCCACTGGTGCAGAGTGTGCTGTTAGACCTTAAAATGCTTACTCAGGGTTAGCCCTTGGCGTTGATACGAGGATCCGAGTGTCGTGCCATAGAGTTGACTGGGGAGTGCGGACATCCTGTCGTATATAACTTTGAAAAAAGTTTGCCCATCATGGATCAAGAAGGGTACGTCGTGGGGGCGGACCTCCAGCACTACTTGGGTGCCGTGTAGCTCGCCGCGGCCATACCCAAACCCCGGATCAAAAAACCCTGCATAGTGAGTTCTCACTTCCCCGCATGCCGCCTCATAAGCTACCATTTCAGCCGCAAAGCCTGGCGGAACACGTATTCGCTCTTTTGAAGCAAGGATATAAAACTCCTCTGGCTCTAGCAAAAGGCAGTCATCTTTTCGCCTATATATGGGTTCCCAGAAATCCAATGCCGGGTGGTACCCGATCTTCGAAAGATCGATTATGTGACTATTCTTCTTCGCTCTGTACCCAACTATATTCCGATCACCCTCTGAACCTTGTAGGTCGATCTTGAGAAACAGGCCTTTATCGATTCTTATGTCTCGTGCCGGAATATGTTTATCAGCCGAAGTATTGTGGAAGAGTAAGTGGTCACTCGCATGTAGCTTCTTGATCGCTGAATCACCAAGGGTTGCATTCCCTGTGATGAATCTAATCTGATTGAGGCACATTCCTGTTTGTAACTTGATCGCAAACGATCTCGGTACAATCTCCAAGTAGAGCGGGCCCTTGTAGCCTGCTTCAATGTCGTCAAAACTTGCGGAATGGTCAGTGATCACTCTGGTGAAGATGTCCAAGCGGCCTGTTGTGCTTTTTGGATTCGCTCTGGCACGGAGAGATTTGGTTAAAGTTAGATTCTCCAAGAGGGGCACCAGATACACGTGCCCTTTTTCCAAGATTCCACCAGGCTGGAGATCAATTTCATACATCACTAGATCTTCTCGAAAGGCATCCATTACGCTGAGTCTGGCTCCAACTTCTAACCGCTCAGGCAGGAAGCTGCTTAAAAGGCGGTATGCTTTGGCTCCAAGTCTAAGATCGAGACTGGCCGGCTGGATCTGGCGGTCTTCGATCGGCATGTCAGCGTGGATGGCGCCGCTCAAGATCAGCTGCTTAATCTGTTGGTAGGGCAAAATGCCCTGCGCGGTACGGGGGCTCACAGGTCGTTGTGCTCTCCGTTACCACAGGATCCCAGCGCAGGCGCTGCGCTGACCATCGGTAACTGCCGCGCAGATCCTTGTGGCGGTTGCGGGTAGTGGAATGCCTTGTTTTCATAGTTCTTCAAGAGAACTCCCGCCGCATCCATGTGAACCATGTAGTCGCCGGGGAGCAGGGGGATTTTGCCGCCTCCCCCCGGCGCGTCGATCACGAAGTGCGGGACTGCCATCCCGCTAGTATGGCCCTGTAACGATTTGATGATATTGAGTCCCGTTTCGACCGTGGTGCGGAAGTGATTCGTTCCCTTGGTCAGGTCCGCTTGGTAGAGATAGTAGGGTTTGATGCGAGCGAGCAGGAGTTGATGCATCAATCGTCTCATGATATCCGGATCGTCGTTGACACCTTTGAGCAGCACCGTTTGCGCACCGAGCGGCACACCGGCATCGGCCAACATTCCGCAGGCTACCTTGACTTCCGGGGTCAATTCGTCCGGGTGATTGAAGTGCAGATTCATATAGACAGGATGGTATTTCTTCACGATCGCACAGAGCTCCGGGGTGATCCGTTCCGGCAACGTGCCGGGCACCCGAGAGCCGAGGCGAATCAGTTCCAGATGCGGGATGGTACGCAGGGCCTTGAGGATTCTGTCCAATAAATAATCCGGCAGGAGCAGCGGGTCCCCCCCGGAGAGAATGACGTCGCGCACTTCCGTATGTTCGCGCAGGTAGGCAATGGCGTGGTCGAGTTCACCCTTCTTGAGAAATCCCGGTTTCCCGACCAATCGTTTTCTCGTGCAGAATCGGCAATAGATCGGGCACTGATTCGTCACCATCAATAGGACACGATCCGGATACCGATGGACAAGATGCGGGACCGGACTCATGAGGTCTTCTTCAAGCGGATCGTCGTCAGCTTCGAAGTCGTCCATCTCTGCAATATCCGGGACCACCTGCTTCCAAATGGCGTCGCCCCTTGCTTTGATCGTCGCCAACACCGTGGGGGTAATGCGCATTGGATAATCGCCCACGATGGTTTCGATTTCTTTCGCATCGACACCGAGCCGGTTTGCCAAGTCTTTTGGTCTCACAATGCTCTCGGCGAGTATGCGTCTCCATGCTTCCATGCCGGTCTCCTTTACTGTCGAGTGGATCAGCAGGCCTACGGCAGGATGCTGAAAAAGTCCGCCAGCTTCGTTCTCACTTCGCTTAGAGGCTCGACGTACCGAAGCGTACGCCTCGCCTCTTCGCTCGTTGCGGCCTTGCTGGACGGCCTTTTTGAGCATCCTGCGGTAGTTATCCCGCAGCCCGTTAATCGTCCGCGGTCCGTTCAGGACCGTACGTCTTATCCAGATGATCGAGGATGTCGTCGGTTTCCGTCAGCACGATGTCTCCATCCTTGAGGACTGGAACATAAAATTGGCCCGAGACTTCTTGGACCATTCTGCGCATCGGGCGAAAATCGGGCACGACGACGTCCTCGTATTCGATGTGGAGTTCAGCCAATTTCCGGCGCACCACCTCACAGTCCGGACACCACGCGACATGGTAAAGGGTCATCATGCTCGTAAGGGGTAAGGGGTAAAGGGTGAGGCGATAAAACCAGAGTGGCGGCACAACATGATGACCCCTAACTCCTTACCCCTCACCCCTGATAAGTTTCGACGGCGCACGGCACCATGACCGCGTCTCTCATCCCGTGGATCACTTTTTTATCAGCCGGGCAGATGGTCGCCAGAATACCAGCCAGTTCGGTCTTTTCGCCACTCACAAAATAATAGGGCGAGAGCCTGGCGCGGCCGGACATCTGGTTCATCTCGCCGCTCACGGGGTCGAAGTAATCGAGTTCATAGAGGCGGCCTTTGTGAAACTCCTGCAGAATGTAGGGTGTTCGGGGAAAGGAGGCCAGCGCTTGCTCGATGGCACCGGCCCATTCGTTCTGGGACATATCGTGCCCGACCGATACTCCTCGACTCCCCCAGGCAAGCTCGGAAAATCCCGATGGTTTGATCACGAAGTGGCGTTCTTTCTGGGTCACCGTGGCCAGATCGCGCCAGTCCATTACGGCCCGTCCACCGATCGCCAAACTCGGAATCGTGGCGGATGGAGGGATCGGAGCAGGATCGAGAACCCACGTGCGCGGCATAACCGTGGCCAGGTGTCGGAAGACTTCCTGGCCTAATGCATGCTCCCAGAACGGTCGTAAGGTCGGGTGATGGAGGAGAGCGAAGGCGAGTTTTTCCTCCAGCGCCGGTTTGTACGGGGGCGTGACGGCGACCCGGTCCTTCTTGATCGCATACTGGACAAGCTCGGACTTGGGAATGTTCAGGAGGTCGAATAGCTCATAGAAGCGATAAATCAAGCCGACCGGTTGGTCAATTCCTTCACCAGTGACCGTGAGGCCTTCCTCGGTGAATCGAATGTGACGAGGTTCCACGCAGTAGGCGTCGAGACCGATCGACCGAAGTCGGGTTGCGAGCCATGTCATTTCAGGCCGATAGTCTTTGGCCTCTTCCGACATCAGAATTGCGACGCATCCGCTATGTTGAGTGAGCTGGGCTTTCAACATGTCCGCAAATCCCCGTACCATTCCCTCGGAGCCTCCCACGAGTGAGAGGCCACCGTGGGCTTCCCGGTCGGCATAGAGCGACGAGAGGCATGCGGTAATACCGATTCCTCCAGGGACTGAGTCGAGCTCAGTGATCACCATGCCCTCTTGAGTCGGGATGATATCCGGTCGGATGACCGCGGGAAGCTGATCGCGAAACCGTTTCATCCGGCTGTACGTCACAAGACTTTCCGGTTTACCTTGGTCAAGGTATCCCGCGACCCAGGCTGGTTGAAGGCCCCGTATACTGTCGTGATAAAGGCGGTTTAGGGCGCGATAGAAGGAGAGGAGCTGCGGCCCGAGTTGATGGAAAAAATCTATATGATCTTTCGTGAGAGGAAATGGTGCGACGGCAATGCGCCAGGTCGTCGTGGGAGTGGCTACTTCGGAGGCTGAATCCTGGCTGGACAGAGATGGAAAGATCCCAGCATGACTCAGCTGGTCGCGGATGGCGGCGCAACGGTGTAGGAGGTCGGAGGTAGCCAAGTCAGACAGAGGCAGTGTCCGTGTAAATGAGAATGCCTCAAGCGAGGCAGACGAACTGTAACACGGGCTTTGGGACCGTACAAGAGGCGAAGGAAGGGTGATGAAGGGATGGGTAGACCGCCGCATCGGTATCGACGACAAGTTTCGATGGAACAGAGGCGCTGACGGCACAAATGTGGGCGTTGCCTGGGATGGGCGCCGGTGAGGAAAGTGACATGCCTTGGGACTCCTGTCGAACAGTGCTAGTATGGGACGCATACCGAAGGGGATCATTCCTTGTCTGCATACACCGATGAGCTGGTGGGTAATGTTATGACACCACCAATCTCGCTGCCACAACTTGTGCCGAGCCGTACCTGTCTCCAGTGCGATGTCTGTTGCCGGTTTCCTGACCCTGATAGCACCCTCCGTCCGTATTTCACTGAAAACGAAATCGCTCGGGCTCTCGCTGGTGGCGTTGAGGAGACGGCTTTTCCCGATCGGAGCGGGTCGCAGGTGATCCTGATTCCTGCCTCTCATGGAGACGGGTACTTCTGTCCGGCATTCGACGCAGCCACCTCAACCTGTCGGATCTATGAGCGGCGTCCACTCGATTGTCAGCTCTATCCATTGGCGCTGATGTGGGATGAAACACACGGCCAGGTATTGTTAGGGTGGGATACGAAATGCCCATTCATGCAAAAGGAGGTTCCGGGGGAGATTCACCTTCATGCCGATCGGGTCATGGCCTTGCTCGATCAACCGAACATCAGGGACCAGATTGTCGCGCATCCTCGTCTTATCGGGCGGTTTCAAAAGGATGTCGTGGTGCTCGCCATCCTTCCGCGCCTCACCGAAGCCGTGGTTGATCAATGGGGGCCTGCGCCGCTGCATCGATTCACGGTGGACGATCTTCCACGCATGATGGCGGCCTTAGATCGGTCCGAGTTATGCCGCTCTCAGTCGCTCGCGGCCTATTCGCCGGCCTATCATTACATGTGGAATGGATTGCTGTCCTATTGGTGGATGGAGCTTCAGGGAGCTTTTTGTCTCTTCGCGCAATCGCCGGACGGCTGGTTCATGCTCTTGCCTCCGATCGGGACCGGCCCGATCGACGCACCTCTCTTTGAGGCGATCGGGCTGCTGCGGCGCTGGAACGGTGACTCGCCAGTCAGCCGAGTTGAGAATGTAACCTCTCAATTGGTTCCAGAATTCGAGCGGCTGGGACATCAATTGATGCCCAAGGAACCTGACTATCTGTATCGCGCGACAGATCTCGCGTCTTTAGCAGGCGACCGATATAAATCTCAACGGGCCTTGTGCAATCGATTTGAACGAGAGCAGTCCGTTGAGATGCACTCCTATCATATTAGTGATCGTCAGGACTGTCGTGCCCTCCTAGGGGATTGGTTACGTCAAAAGCAGGCCTCAGGGCTCGAATCGTTTGGCGCGATGTTGCTGGCTGATGCGCCGATGGCTCACGAAGTCATCTGGTCACAGGCGTCGGCCCTTCGAGTCACGGGGAGGGTCGTTAGAACTCACGGCCGGCTATGCGCTTATACATTCGGCTATTGGTTGACCAGCACGACATTCTGTGTCCTCTTAGAAGTGGCGGATCGGACCATGCCGGGTCTGGCGCAGTATCTATTTCGGGAGACCTGCCGCACTGCTGTGCGGGAAGGGGCTGAGTATATCAATACGATGGACGATGCAGGTCTGCCCGGATTGCGCGCGTCGAAACAGGCCTATCATCCTGCCATGTTGATTTCCAACTGGATTGCATCTCGGCCACGTGAATCATGAAGACATCAATGGCCTTATCATTCCTTGACCTTCGCCGCTATCGATGGGTGCCCCATCTCCTGATCGCCTTGACCCTATTCGCGGCTCTAGCCAGCATCGGGCTGATTCGGTTCCTGGAATTTCGCTTTGTGGAGGCAACAGGCGGAGAGCTTACACTGGCTGCGGCGGAGGTGGCTGAGAAACTCGACCGGATGCTGTTCGAACGCCAAGGCGACGCCTTCATGATGGCTCGAGTCTTGGGGCCGCGTATTTCCGATCCGAGGTATCTCTCCGAGTATCTGGAGTGGATCAAGCATGAATATTCCCCGGCTTACATGTCGTTATCGGTCATAAACGCTCGGGGTACCATTATGGCGGCGACAGAGCCCTCGCTGGTAGGGCACGACCATAGTGGTGCCGCATCATTTATCGCTGCGCGCGAGACACGACGACTCGACATTGCTGACGTGACGGGGGTGGAAACAGAGAGTGGCATTGATGCGATTGCGTTTACGGTCCCGATGTTCGATGTCAAAGGCACATTCTTGGGCGTCGTGACCTCGCGAGTGGGGGTTCCATTTTTGGAGGGGGTTACCACCGAAACTATCCGCTCACTTGAGGCTCGACCGGGAGCGCGCAGGCAAGTTGAATATCAAATATTAACAAGGCAGGGCAGGGTGTTTGTCGATTCGTATCTGTCCCACAAGGGGATCATCAATCTCAAAGAGCTCGGGCTCCCTTCGGCGCTGCTGAGCGAGGCCGGTGTACCGGGGTTTATAGAGGAGGAACATCTGCGTCGGCATGTTCAGGTAGTCACAGGCTACGCGCAAACCAAAGGCTTTGGGGAATTTTCTGGGTTAGGTTGGTCGGTTCTGGTGCGGATGGACCGACAGGACATTCTGGCCCCGATCCATGCCTTTTTGTGGAAAGTCGGGATTGCAGGCGGGGCAGTCTGGATTCCCTTGCTGGGACTGTTGTTCTGGGCCACGGGGCGATTGCGCGCAGAACATCGACAGGCTCAACAGGAAAGTGCCTGGGCGAAAGCGGCTGAAGCGGCGTTGCTCCAGAGTCAGGAGCGACACCGGGCTATCGTCGATACAGCGCTTGACGGGGTGATCACCATTGATTCGACCGGGATCGTGACCGATTGGAATGCGCAGGCCACAGCGATTTTCGGGTGGTCTCGCGAGGAGGTGTTGGGACGATCTCTTACTGACACCATCATTCCGGAGCGAGATCGTCAGGCGCACGAACATGGCCTCCGTGAATTTACTCGAACAGGGGCTGGAGCGATCTTGAACCGCCGGATTGAAATTGTCGCCCGACACAGGGACGGGCATGAGCTTCCCGTTGAGCTTGCGGTGTCACCGGCAAAAATTGGGGATGCGTACATCTTCAGTGCCTTTATCAGAGACATCACCGACCGCCGACGGGCTGAACGTCGTCTCGCATCTCAGTATGCAGTAACGCGAGTCCTGGCCGAGGCGACGACGCTGGAAGAGGCTGTCCCAAAGATCATGCGGGCAATTGGAGAGAACTTGGAATGGGATCTCGGCGTGTTCTGGCGAATGGATAAGGCGAATGGGACGCTGCACTGTCTTGATCAATGGAAGGCGCCGTCCATGCAGGCCGACCCCTTTGCCCTGGATACCTTGGAGCGTGCGCTGAGACGTGGCGAGGGTTTACCAGGAGGTATTTGGGCCAGCGGCAAGCCGGCCTGGGTGACGGACCTCACGATGGATGCTCATTTCACTCGCGCAGCGCAAGCTCAACTAGTCGGGTTCCACGCGGCGTTTGGATTTCCTATTTTACTAGGGAATGAGATCGAGGGGGTTATTGAATTCTTCAGCCATTCGGTAAGGCAGCCGGATGACGAGTGGTTGAGGATGGTGGAAGACATCGGTCTTAAGATCGGCCAATTTGGCGAGCAAGCTCGAACGGAAGGGGTATTACGGGAAACCGAGGCACAATTGAGACAGGCGCAGAAGATGGAAGCAGTGGATCGATTGGCTGGCGGCATGGCGCACGACTTCAATAATCTCCTCACGGTGATTCGAGGGTACAGCGAGCTGCTTCTGGGTCGCCTGGAACCCGCCGATGCCATGCGGAAGGACATAGAGGAAGTAAAGAAGGCCGCGGATCGGGCATCAGGGTTGACCCGGCAATTGCTGGCATTCAGTCGCCGTCAGTTCATTGCGGCAAAGGTCCTCGATCTCAATGCTCTCATAGGGAATATGGACGGCATGTTGCGGCGTCTCATCGGCGAAGATATCGTCGAACTCAGCGTCGAGCTCGATGCCTCAACGGGCTCCATCAAGGCGGATCCCGGGCAGGTTGAACAGGTCATTATGAACCTGGTCGTCAATGCTTGTGATGCGAT
>Ga0066388_100001340_pt1 | contig 13667 bp, 11 predicted proteins | sample PanSoiMetaGPlot6_FD_64539 | JGI IMG/M metagenome (GOLD analysis project Ga0066388, IMG submission 64539) | Tropical forest soil microbial communities from Panama analyzed to predict greenhouse gas emissions - Panama Soil - Plot 6 (Hybrid Assembly) | ecosystem: Environmental > Terrestrial >... | reverse complement strand
CGCACCAAAGCGAGCCTGACCGGGCCTAGCTTCTGGAAGAAAACAGCGGTTCAGCGCCAGTTTAACGAACGCAGTTGTTTCGGAAGAAACACTCCGTTCCTTCGAATCATCTTGCCGTCGAAATAGATTTCTCCGCCGTCGTATTCGGGGCGCTGAATGCTTACCATGTCCCAGTGCACCTGGCTTCGGTTTCCGTTGTCCGCTTCCTCGTACGCTTGCCCGGGCGTGAAATGAAACGAGCCGGCGATTTTTTCATCGAACAAAATATCCCGCATGGGATGTAAGATTCGTGGATTAAACCCGAGCGAAAATTCGCCGATGTAACGGGCGCCCGGATCTGAATCGAGAATCTTGTTCAGTTTTTTGGTCTCGTTACTTGTCGCGTCAACAATTTTTCCGTTCTTGAATTCGAGACGGATCCCATCAAAGGCGATCCCCTGATAAATGCTGGGCGCGTTAAACGTTACATGGCCTTCGACCGAGTCTCTCACGGGACAACTGAACACTTCGCCATCCGGAATATTGCGATCGCCTCCACAAATCACGGCTGGTATCCCCTTCATGCTAAAGCGAAGATTAGTGCCGGGACCTTTGATTTCGACTCGGTCCGTCTTTTCCATCAAACGATGGAGCGTCCTCATGCCGGGCAGGAGCTTCCGATAATCCAGGGTGCAGACTTCGAAAAAGAAATCTTCAAACTCCTCGGTGCTCATTCCTGCAAGCTGTGCCATGGACGGCGTGGGCCAACGCAGGACTACCCACTTGGTCTTTTTGATTCGCTGATCCTGTACCGGCCGCATTTTCCTGGCGATTAATTTCATTGTTTCCGGCCGCACATCAGATAGCTCCGTGACGTTGTTGCTGCCACGCACTGCGATGTACGCATCCATTTTTTTCATTCGCGTCAGTTCGTGACTTGCTATGAGATTTAACTGTCTGTCGGAGGCTTCCAGAGCGAGCGCGCGGTTTACCCGGGCTTGGTAAGTCTGTGCAAACGGCACTCCGCCCGCCTTTCGCGCCGCTCGTATCAGCGCGATGGTCATTTCATCAGGAATATCGAAGGCCTCGATGAGGACCGTTTCATTACGCTTGAGACGGGTGGAATATTCCACCAAAAGTTTCGCGAGTTTATCGAACCGGGCGTCGTGCATAGGCTCCTATCATTCCATCAGCATCGCCGGACGCAACCGCCTGATACTCTGCGCTCCGAATAAATTTCGCTGCAAACGCGCCATCGAAACCGTCTCGAAAGGGAATCGAGCGCTCCTCTTCAATAGCACGCAGGCCCGGCGAATCGTCGAGGATTCTGCGCACGACTTGTTCATTCTCTTCCGGCTCAAGACTGCATGTGCTGTAAACAAGTACGCCGTTCACCGCTAATAATGGGATCAGCGCGCGAAGCATTTCAAGTTGCCGCCGTTGCATGCGACCGAAGTCAGCTGACTTTAACCGCCACCTGACGTCCACGCGTCGTCGCATTACACCCGTATTGCTGCAAGGCGCATCAAGAAGGATGCGGTGAAATGGTGCCATTGAAGCAATGTCTGCGGGGACATGACCGCGTGTCCAATCGTGACCAAAAATGTGCACGATCCCAACGCCGAGACGTTCCATGTTCTGTTTCAATATCTGCAATCGTTCTGGGTCGCGATCGCATGCGACGATCGTCCCGCGGTTTTCCATTAGTCGTGCGATGTAACCGGTTTTTCCACCCGGGGCGGCGCAAGCGTCGAGGACCTTTTCTTCAGCTTTGGGACTCAGAATCTGACAGGCAATTGCGGTGCTTGGATCTTGAATGTAGCAGTGCCCTTGCCTGACAGCGCCTGTTGGCAACACATCAAATTCAACGAACTCGGGATTATGCGTCAGCGGACGGGAATCCGGATAAAGGCTGAGGAATTCTTCGCGGTCGATTTTTAGTTGATTAATCCGTCCGTACATAGGCGCAGGAAGATTATTCCATTTGCAGAGCTCTTCTGCTTGTTGAGCGCTGAAATGCTCCTGCCATCGCTCTACGAGAAATTGTGGATGCGAGGCTCGAACAAAAAGAGGCTCGGCATCGGCACGCGCAAGCAACTCACCCTCTCGGCGAATCGCGGCGCGAAGCATCCCATTCACAATCGACCGCTGTCTTGGCGGGACGAGCTCCACATTCTCATGGACCGCCGCATGTGGAGCTGTCTTGAGAAGGAAAAGCTGATATAGCCCAAGGCGCAGAACGTCACCAAGATCGACATCGATTTTTGAAGCGCGCAGGCAGGCGATCCAAAAATCCAGTAATGTCAGATTGCGCAGAAGACCATAAAAAAGTTCAAAGGCAAACGCCCGATCGGATTCAGTGAGCTTCGACGTCGCAAGAGAGTCTGAGATAATCGAGTCGGCAAACCGCTTTTCTTTTCGCAAGGTGCGCAGCGCGTTCAGTGCAATCCGGCGAGCAGAAGGGCGCGCCATATTCTGGAAAGACCGTTATTGAGGTTTCACGCTGCTGCGTCCGATCGAATGATAATGAAAGCCCAGTCGGCCCATCGTTTCTGGGTCCAATACGTTTCGTCCATCGAAGACAATCGGCGTTCTCATTTTTTCTTTAACTGCCGTGAGGTCTACGTTGGCGAATTCGTTCCATTCCGTGGCGATGACCAGCGCTTCGGCATCATTCACTGCTTCGAGGGCCGATGATGCAAATTCCGCATCGGCAATCACTTTGATCGCGCGGGCTTTTTGCATTCCTTTCGGGTCATAGGCCACGACGTGTGCTCCGTCCCGAAGCAGGTCTGCTACCAATTCTATTGCGACAGACGAGCGAAGATCGTCAGTATCGGGTTTAAATGTGAGACCCCACACTGCAATTCGTTTTTCTCGCAACACCCACAGTGTTTCTCGAATCGCGTTTAGAAACCGCTCTTTCTGGGCATTGTTAATGCGCTGCACTTCCTTAAGTAAATTAAACGGAACGCCCAACCGCTCGCTGATCGTGATGAAGGCAGCAATATCTTTCGGAAAACAAGAACCGCCGTATCCTATTCCCGCATTGAGAAAATCACGGCCGATTCGGTGATCCATCCCGATTCCATCAGCGACTTTTTCAACATCTGCGCCACTCGCCTCGCAAATCGCCGAGACCGCGTTGATATACGAAATTTTCAGCGCCAGAAATGAATTCGCGCAATGTTTGATGAGCTCGGCGCTGTTAATATCAGTCACCAGAATCGGCGCCATAAACGGCTCATAAACTTTCTTCATGAGGTCGATCGCATGTTCGCTTTGGGCTCCTATTACGATGCGGTCGGGTTGCATCAGATCGCATACCGCACAGCCTTCGCGCAGAAATTCAGGATTACTCACCACGTCGAAGGTTGCGTCGTGACGGTTATACCTTTTGATTGATTCCGCCACTTTTTCGCCGGTTTTTACAGGGACTGTGCTCTTGTCGACAATCACGCGGTAATCGGTCAAGACTCCCGCGATTTCACGAGCGACTTTCTCCAGAAAGCTAAGATCGACATCGCCATCCGGTTGCTGTGGAGTAGGAACGGCGATAAAGACAATCTGAGAATTCTTCACGCCCTCCTCGATGCTGCCGCTGAAACGCAGCCGGTGCGCCGACACATTGCGATGAATTATTTCTTCAAGCCCCGGTTCATAAATTGGTACCTGGCCGGCTTGCAGTTGCTTGATTTTCTGTGCGTCGTTATCGACGCATATCACGTTATGCCCGACATCGGCGAAACAGGCGCCGGTCACAAGGCCAACATACCCAGACCCGATGATTGCAAGATCCATGATTGAAGGAATGGTGCGGGCGAATTAGCCGCAACACAAGTGACCGAGCAAATTAGGGCTGTCTGGCGTTGTTCGTGCCTTTTCGTTCAATCTCCTTGGGAGTAAGGATCGAAGTTCAAATCAAATCCAAATTTCGGAAAGGCCTTAAGCGTTATGGTGAAAAGGAGACCGTATTCTTTTACACCAGAGTTATCCCTGATTACCCCTCCAAACGAGGCGACCCAGGAGGTGAGATCGCGGTAAACAGAATACCGCTGTTCCTCGAGAAGACCGGTCGTAGCTTCATATTGTTCCTGAACTCCAACTCCCCAATTATCGTTGAGGCGATAATACCCACCAACAACGAACAAACTACTGTCCTGGAAAAAGGGATTACCGTTCAAATAGCGATGCGCAACATTTAATTGCAGGTTGGCTACCGGTTGCACGGTCGCGACCGTATCGACTTCGGTAAACCCTTTGGCAAAAGCCGGGACTTGAGAGTTAACGGAGAGAGACATCCACGGCAGTGGTGTAAAGCGGATGTTGTTGACGAGGTTTGAATAATCCGTGGGCTGATAGGGGTTCTCGAATTGCACATCAACGAAGGAGTCGACCTCGAGCCAGGTCACTGTTCTGTCATCGCGTCGCGTTTCCAGACGGTTTTGAACGCCGACCCGCCACACCGTCCAATCAGCGATCGAGTCGATGGTGGTGAACTGCGGAAAGTCAAGCGCCCGCGGCTGGGTTGAAGGCTGAAACCGGTCGAACCCCAAAATTGCCGTTGGGTTAGGCCCATCCTCTTTCACGTAAGAAAAATCCGTGAACGGCTGAATCACGTGCATGAGTCCGTCCAGTCCAAATGCGCGGCTTTGCACATTTTCCCATGTCCGCGAGATCTTGAATGAAGCCTCTGCACCTGTGTCGAAGACCGAGCGAAACGTGTCTCCGTTGAACTTGACTGGGTTAGCGAGCGTCGGAGGCGGCAGGATAAAATTCGGCTCGAGCGGGTTTGATGGTGGTATGAAGATGGTCGATCCCAGATCAAAGGTCTTGCCATAGTAGGTTCCGCGATAGCCAACCCGTGGCACGATCGAAAGCCAGCCAAAGTAGGTGTTTGGATAACTTAGTTGATGGAATGTATCGAAACGATAAGTGCCATAATTCTCGAAACCTGCACCCTCAGGAAACTGTAGCCTCAAGTTAGCAAAGCCAGTCTCGCCCTCATAAAAGATAGGTCCTCCAAAAAGGCCGTGGCGTTTGATGTCCAACACGACTTCAGGTTGACGCTCTGTCGTAGTGAAAAACTGATTTGCCTGAAAACGCTCGATGGCGGTCAGGGTATAAAAAGGATTTGTCTTCGCTATCGCGATTACATTATCCGGAACAGGATCGACGCGAAACTCAGCCTGGAAAAAGTCCTGCATCACGTATTGGTCACTCAGCTTGGTGAGATTGGCGATGCCGTAAATGTCATCCGTAAAATTCGTCTGATCTTCCAAGGTGAGCCGGTATCGCCCCGTAGGAACGCCCTGGCGCGGCACGGCCGTTTGGTTCAGGTTCGGGTTTTGATCCTGAAGATAAAAAGTCTTTATCTTGGCTCTACTGCTTTCGTCTTTCCCATAATCAATAATCGGCTCAAACCCCAGGGCGAGGCCACGGCGACCGTAGTAGTTGAGCCGAGCGCGCGCCTCGATGTTGTCCCTGATTGGGAAGGTCACCTGAGTGAGAATAGATGGTCCCCAGATACTGTAGTACGCCGGTGAAATGGTAAAACTGAACGCCTGGTCGAGCGATTGGTACAGGTAAGGCCACCAAAAAATCGGCACATTTCCAACGTATGCGGTCACGTTCAGAAAAATCACTCGATCGCCTTCATAAACGCGAATCTTTCGAGCGTGGAGACGGAAGTCCGCGTTCGGCGAATCGTGAGTCGTGAAGGTGCCGTCCTGTATCAGATAACCATTGTCAGAAATTGAGCTTACGTTTTTGCCCCTCAGAAAATACGGCTGATCCTCCGTCCGCCCATTTGTCGCCCTGATTTTCTTTGTCTCGGTATTGTAAACGCCGCTTTCGGCAATATAAAGGCTCGTATCCCTGTAAATTCGTACGTGACCCCGCAGCTCAACGTCGTGCGTGGTGGGATTGTATTGCGCGTAATCGGCGTAAATGTCCGTGTTGCCGATATGAATCGCGACGTTATCGCGCGCTGTGGCCAGGCCATTCTCATATGTCGTTTGCCCTGTGGAAGTAATTTCAATCGGAGCGTTCTCAGGAGTCTTGATCTCTCCCAGGATCAAACCGGCACTCGCCAAAAGGGTGGCGATCAACAAGACCAGCGTTCGCATGGCGCAGGTCGAACGTACTGCGCCAGCGGCTCCCTGCAAAGGCAAAAGCACTCCCTGCAATACGGGCAGGCAGCAAGGCCGAGCCGGTTTGAAACGAAATCATCGCGTTCTGTCTTGATTAACCAATCAATTGACGGTTTTCTTCATCCCAACGTGAGCAAGTCTGTCGATCAGGTCTTTGTTAATGCAAAGCAGTGGCTGCTGTTCTGGCTTGCGGGTGCGCCTGGCTGGGTTGTCCAGGTCGCGTCGAGTCTGATTAATATCTTCGCGCTCCTCGCAGTATTTCTGACCCTTTTCGCGGTCATGTCGGTCCTGGAGCGCAAGATTCTCGGCCGGATACAAAATCGCTATGGGCCCAACCGCGTTGGACCATTCGGGCTTTTGCAGCCGGTCGCTGACGGTATCAAGATGTTGATAAAGGAAGACATCGTCCCCGCCCGCGCAGACAAGCTTGTGCACTTCCTGGCTCCAATTCTAATTGCCGCTGCGGCAATTCTCGCCCTTGGGATAATCCCTTACGGCCGGAACATGACGCCGTTTACAATAGACGGCGGCATCCTTTTTTTCTTTGCGGTTGGATCGACCACGGAGCTTGCGGTCTTCATGGCCGGGTGGGGAAGCAATAACAAATTTTCGATGCTCGGCGCGATGCGCGCGATCGCCCAAATGATCAGCTACGAGCTGCCGCTCATTATCACCGTAATCCCGGTCGTGATGGTGGTTGGCTCTCTTATGCCCGACAGGATTGTCGCGGCGCAGGCCGGGTACACGTTTGGCTTCGTACCGCGCTGGTTTGTCTTCACACCGTGGGGCGCAACTGCCTTCATTTTGTTCTTTGTATCCGGCTTGGTGGAATCGAATCGCACCCCATTCGATGTACCGGAAGGCGAATCGGAAATTGTGGCCGGCCACATGACCGAATATTCCGGGTTTAAGTACGCGACTTTCTTCATGGCGGAATACATCGGGATGTTCGCCATCACCGGGCTAGCTTCGACCTTGTTTCTTGGCGGCTGGCATTCGCCCGTGACTGCCTTGGAATTTGTTCCGTCTTACGTCTGGTTTTTCTTGAAATTGAGCGCGTTGCTTTTGGTTTACATCTGGCTTCGCGGGACATTGCCGCGCACGCGGGTTGATCAGATTATGAATTTTGCCTGGAAATTCATATTACCAATGTCTTTTACCTGCGTTATCGCAGCGGCTGTGTGGCATTATGCGGGTCGCGGCTTGCGCGGCTGGCTTTGGTCGCTCGTAGTGATCGCGATCGTTTACACTGCTCTGTCGATGTTGCTCGATACGCAAAGAAAGTTTGCGCCACGCGTTTACCGTTTCGCCGAATGAGCAGCGCCGCGGTGGTCATTATCGCTATCCTGACGTTGGCTGCCGCGCTGGCCGCTGCCACGCTGCAAAAGCTGATGCACGCGGCGCTGAGTTTTGCTCTGGCGTTTGTGGGCGTGGCTGCGCTCTTCTTTCTGCTGGGTGCGGAATTTGTCGGCCTGGTGCTGATATTTGTCTACATCGGTGCGGTCGCCGTACTAATTGTTTTTACAATTCTTCTGACGCGGCGTGATGTTGAAAGAGATCGAGGTGTTAACTGGAGCGGTGCTCTCCTGGCAATTGCTGTCTTCGGCGGTTTGACGTGGGCGATTCTGAAGACGCAAACAGTTGCGATTGTCGCCCCACCTGTCCGTGCAATTTCTGTTAAACGAATCGGCGACGCATTGATGACCAGTTACGTGTGGCCGTTGCAATGCGTGGGACTGCTTCTCACCGCAGCGTTGATCGGCGCACTCGTTCTGGTGATGGAGGAAAAGCGATGACGCCGACGCTTCAAGTCTTCCTCATTGTTTCGGCCGCCCTGTTCTCGGTAGGTCTGCTGGCCGCCCTGAGTCGCCGTCACGCCATTTTCATTTTGATTGGGATCGAGATGATGCTTGCCGCAGCAAACCTCAATTTCATTGCGTTCTGGCGCTTCAGCCCGCAGCCGCGGCCACCGACTGGTGTTATGATCGCGATTTTCTCAATCGCCATTGCCGCCGCTGAAGCTGCAGTCGGTCTTGCGCTCGTAGTTGCTGTCTACCGACATTATCGCACGACAAACGTGGACCACCTCGATCAGCTCAAAGGATGAGTCGCTGGATCATCGATCATTTGTGGCTGATTCCCGCGGTGCCACTTGTGGTGTCGCTGGGCATCTTGAGTTTGTCTAGCACGCGACGCAAAAGCGCAGCCATCCTCGCGATCGCTGGACAAATCGCTGCGCTGGCGATGTCAGTCTTTGCGTTCGTCCCGACTCTGCGAACGCCTGGATTCCGTGCTGTTCAGAATTTCACCTGGTTCACTTTCGGCAATAACTCTCTGCATCTGGGATGGCTTCTGGATCCGCTCGCGGGCGTCATGCTATTGATGATTACGCTCGTCGGGCTTTGCATTTTCGTCTTCAGCAAAGGGTACATGGCGGGAGACAAGAATTTCGTCCGGTTTTTCGCTTATCTCTCATTTTTCTCCGGCGCAATGCTCGGGCTCGTTATTTCCAACAGCCTTCTTCTTCTGTTTATCTGTTGGGAGCTGGTTGGCCTGGCTTCCTATTTGCTTATTGGGTTTTGGATTGAGCGGCCCAGCGCAGCGGCTGCGGCAAAGAAGGCATTTATCACGACTCGTATTGGCGACATGGGATTTTTCCTTGGCATGCTCTGGCTCTACGGCCGGAGCGGCACACTTCTTTTTTACGATGGCGGGAACGGTTGTTTGGAAAGGGCTGGTCTCGCCCTGCTCGGCGCGAGCGCCACGTTTATTGCGCTGCTGATCTTCTGCGGCGCGATGGGCAAGTCAGGACAGTTCCCGCTGCACGTCTGGTTGCCTGATGCGATGGAAGGCCCGACGCCTGTCAGCGCATTGATCCATGCCGCAACGATGGTTGCTGCCGGCGTGTTTCTGGTTGCACGCGTGTACCCGCTGTTCTCGTTAGGCGCGATTAACGGCGTCACCTCGTCGCTAACAGTGGTCGTGTGGATCGGTGTCACAACGGCATTGATGGCCGCGTTCATCGCGATGGCACAGGCTGACATCAAACGCATCCTCGCGTATTCGACTGTGTCTCAACTGGGTTTGATGATGGTGTCACTCGGCGTAGGCGGCGTCGCCGGCGGGATGATGCATCTGCTGGCGCACGGTTTTTTCAAGGCGCTGTTGTTTCTCGGTGCAGGCTCGGTCATTCATGGCTGCCACGGCGAACAGGACATTCGGAAAATGGGCGGCCTTCGTCGGCTTATGCCAGTCACGTTTTCAACTTACGCAATCGGAATGATGGCTCTCAGCGGCGTGCCGCTCTTATTTTCAGGCGGTTGGACGAAGGAGGAAATTCTGCATGTGGCGGCGCATTGGCCGGCTTCGCGCTTGCCCTATTATCTTCTGCTGATCGGCGTCGTCCTGACCGCGCTGTACATGACGCGGCAAATCATCTACGTGTTCTTCGGTGATCGGCGCGCTGCCTCTCAGCACGTCCACGAAAGCCCGCCAGTCATAACCGTGCCGCTGATCGTCCTCGCGAGTTGCGCAATCTTGTTCAGCATAGTCCTTACGCCAGCATGGCCCTGGCTACATGACTATCTAACGGACGAACCTGTACACTTCAATTTCTCGCGCCTGATTCAGCCCGCGCTTTTTATTTCGCTGGTTCTTGTGGGGGCGGGCGTTGCGCTCGGCATCGGATTGTATCGCAAAGCCAGCGCGCAAGATCGACAGCGTCCGGCCGACACTGATCCGCTCGAATTCGCGCAGCCCCAATTGTTCCGGTTCCTCGAAAACAAAATGTGGATCGACGAACTTTATGCTTGCACCGTCATCGCGTTCAGTTGGACGGGCGCGCGCTTGTCAGATTGGATGGACCGCAATTTCTGGGATCGGCTGGTGCGCGGATTCGGCGCGATCGGTCAACTCTTTGGAATGTTTACGGGCGGGATTGATGAGCGCGGAATCAACGCCGGAGTCGACGAGGCGACCGTCGGCGCCCGAGGTCTGGGCCGCCTGATGTCTGCTGCGCATTCGGGACAAATCCAAACATATCTCGGCGTCATCGCGATCGGTGTGCTGGCACTGTTGGTTTTTTACGCATGGTTGGCTTAATCAGCGCGCTCATTCTGATTCCTTTGGTGGGCGCGCTTGTGCTTTTTACCGCCCCAGAGAGAAATGCACGTCGAATCGCGTTGCTCGTTAACGCACTGGCTGCGTTTGATGCATTGGTGTTGTGGCGGCACTTCGATGTTCGGGCTGCCGGCGTTCAATTGGTTGAACGGCACGCATGGATTCCCGCAATTGGCGCCGAATATCTGGTCGGGATCGACGGTTTGAGCCTGCTGCTGCTGTTACTTACCTCGCTCATTATTCCCTTTGCCTTTCTCGCGCAGAGAATGGACCGCGGCTTTTGCGCGCTGATGTTGATCATGCAATCCGCGCTGTACGGCACGTTCACGGCGCAGAACTTTGTTCTCTGGTTTTTATTTTATGAAATGAGCCTGATCCCCGCCTTCCTGCTCATCAAAATCTGGGGAGGAGAGAATCGTGATCGCGCTGCGACAAAGTTTTTCCTCTACACATTTCTCGGAAGCGTGGCAATGCTGCTGGGGTTCCTCGGAATTTATCTGGGCAGGGGTTCCTTCGACTTTGCCACGCTTGCCGGTCTTGCTAAAAACGGATTGCTCACGGGTAAAGTCGCCTGGATCGCTTTTGCCGGAATCTTCCTTGGGCTTGCGGTCAAAGTGCCGCTGTTTCCGTTTCACACCTGGCTGCCCGACGCGTATGAAAGCGCGCCGACCAGCGTGTCGATGGTGCTGACCGGTGTGCTTTCGAAAATGGGCGTCTACGGTTTCGCGCGCCTGTTACTTCCACTTTTTCCAAACGAAATCAGAATCGTCGGACCCTGGCTGCTGGGGCTGGCGATCTGCTCGATTGTTTTCGCTCCGCTGGCAGCGTGGGCACAGTCCGATCTGAAACGAATGGTTGCATACTTGTCGGTAAACCATCTGGGCTACTGCATGCTCGGTTTATTCGCAGTTGCAGCCTCGTCGGTCGGCGCCGCGATCGACACGCAAGCGGCGTTGAGCGGTGTGTTCATGCAGATCGTCAATCACGGGATCACTGCGGCTGCATTGTTTTACCTGGTCGGCCTCCTTGAGCAGCGTCGCGGACTGCGTGGCATCGGCGACTTCGGAGGATTGATGCAGCGGACGCCAATTCTTTGCGGCTGGATGAGTGTCGCCATGTTTTCGTCGCTAGGCTTACCAGGCCTTAACGGCTTCATTGGCGAGTTTCTGATTTTTAAAGGTTCGTTTGCTATCACTGCGTCCTTCACGGCCGTTGCAGTGATTGGCCTGCTCGTGACAGCAATCGTTTTCATACGTGCGATGCAAGCGCTCTTCAGCGGTCCGCTGTCGGAGAGTTGCGCTGTTTTTCCGGATCTTTTGCCGAGGGAAAAGATAACGATCATCCCTGTGACACTGCTCATGTTCGCCATCGGTGTCGCACCGCAATTCGTGTTCAACATTTTCAACGCGACCGTTGTTGAAATGGCGCGGCTACTTAGTTGAGCGTCATTGCGAATGAGCAAAGAGATCATTCCTGCTGAACGGAACTGGTCACAATTTGTGACCAGTTCCCGCAAATATCGGCCCTTCGCATTCACCGAACAAGGTATCGCCATGTTGTCGAGTGTCTTGAACAGCAAACGCGTTGTGAAAGTCAACATCGCAATCATGCGTGCGTTTGTGAAGCTGCGCTGGGCGCTGGAGACAAATCGCGAACTAGCGCAAAAGTTTTCGGAGTTCGAAAGGCGCGTAGACAAACATGACGAGGAGATTGCGGCGATCCTCGAGGCGATTCGGCAACTGATGGCCCGGCCGGAAAAGCCGCGGCGCGAAATTGGATTCCATGTGCGCGAAACCGCCCCGCGCTATCGGACGACCAAACGCGCATGATCGCCGGGACCATTTACCTTACGTTCGCGGGCGCGGTGATGCTGCTCGTTTTTCCGGGGGCTGCGGCGCGCTGGATCGCGCTGCTTACGACCGTCGCTGGTTTGCTCGTGTGCATCGTTGCGTTTGTTAGCACGCCCGTTGCGGATCTTGCGCACTTCATGACGATCGTCAACGTGCCTTGGGTGTCGCCACTGGGGATGAATTACCATCTCGCCGTTGATGGCGTCAGCCTTACGATGATTCTTGTCACGGGAATCTCCGCTGTAAGCACTGTGCTGTTTTCATGGGATGTCGATCATCGCCGGCGCGAATTTTTCTTCTGGTTGCTGCTCGTTGTAGCAGGTTGTTACGGCGTCTTCCTCAGTGCCGATTTGTTTTTGCTTTTCGCGTTCTACGAGCTGGTGATCGTGCCGAAGTATTTCCTCATCGGCATCTTCGGTTCGACCAACAAGGAGTACGGCGCGATGAAGCTGACGCTCTACTCGTTTTTCGGGGGAATGTTCGTTTTCGCCGGCATTCTTGTTGCTTATGTGACAGCCGGCTCTCTGGATTTGAATCAACTGGCGGACTTCCACTTTAATCCGCAACTGCAATCATGGGCATTTCCCGTGTTGTTCCTGGGGTTCGCTGTGCTTGCCGGCATCTGGCCACTGCACACGTGGGCGCCGACAGGCCACGTCGCGGCGCCTACGGCCGGGTCGATGTTGCTCGCCGGCATCGTGATGAAACTTGGTGCTTATGCAGGCCTGCGCGTAGCGATGAATCTATTTCCGGAGGGATTCCATGCATGGAGCAAATGGATCGCCGTGCTCGCTGTGATCGGAATTGTTTACGCGGCAGCAGTAGCATTGCGTCAGCATGATCTGAAATTCGTCATCGGTTATTCGAGCGTCAGCCACATGGGCTTCGTACTGCTGGGTCTGGCCACGGCAAACGCGTTCGGTGTTTCCGGAGCGGTGTTGCAAATGTTTTCACACGGCGTGATTGCAGCACTCTTGTTCGCCGTTGCCGGGCGGATGCTTTATCGACGCACTCACACGCGCCAACTCGACGCGCTTTCTGAAATGAATCTAAGCCATGCGCTGCCTTTCGCCGCGTTCACTTTCGTGATTGCCTCCGCTGCCTCGATGGGCATCCCGGGTTTCAGTGGATTTGCAGCCGAAATCACGATTCTAATCGGCGCATGGAAAGCGTATCCGACCGCGGTTTGGATCACCGGCGCGGGCATGGTCTTGGTAGCGGCCTTCACCTTGCGTGCGTTGATGAAATCCTTTTTTGCTGACGCGCGCGTGCAAACACGTCGACTTCCTGCAGATGCCGATTGGAATGAACAATCGATCACGTTCGCTGAGAAGTGCGGCGCTTGTTTGCTTATGTTCGCCACGCTTGCGGTCGGACTTTATCCCAAATTCCTCCTCGATCGGATCATGCCGGCAGTAGAAGGGATGAGATTTCTAAAATGAGATCCCTCGCTTCAACAATATCGTATCTGGAACTGCTCAAGCTGGCGCTCCCTGAAGTTGTTGTTGTGATTAGCGCACTCGTCGTGCTCGCGGTTGGGCTAATGAACAGGCGAGCGACTGTCGTG
>Ga0066388_100001339_pt1 | contig 13668 bp, 15 predicted proteins | sample PanSoiMetaGPlot6_FD_64539 | JGI IMG/M metagenome (GOLD analysis project Ga0066388, IMG submission 64539) | Tropical forest soil microbial communities from Panama analyzed to predict greenhouse gas emissions - Panama Soil - Plot 6 (Hybrid Assembly) | ecosystem: Environmental > Terrestrial >... | reverse complement strand
CTCGACGAGGTTGCTAAACACCTGCGCTCCGCCGCCCGTCGCTCCGCCGAGCACCGTGTTCGCCGCGTGGCGCGCGAGCGGGTTCATGTTCTGCATCGCCGGGGCGACCGTAGCGCCGATACCGAACGTCGTCGCGCCGATCGTTCCATCCACCACGAGCTTCTTCGGATCCAGCGCCTCCATCCTTTGGCCGCCGATGAACCGCTTCGCCGCTCCGGTTGCCACGCCGAGCACGCCCGCTTCCCCGATCAGCCGGCCCTTCTGGATCGCACTGGTCGCGAAGATCATCTCCCTGCCGAGCTTCAGGTAGCCGGCGCCGCTGGCCGCATCGATGGTGAGGCCTGCCGTGTTCGTCACCAGCGCTTTCCCCGCTGACCCCGGTGTCCAGGTTCCACCTCCAGGCTTCTCGTCGAGCAGGTGCGTCCCCGTCTTCATCAGACCGAGCGCGCCGACCGCCGCCGCTCCGCTCCCGAGGCCTACTCCTTGGGCGCCAGGGATCAGCATCGCCCCCACCGCGAACGATCCGTCGCGGACGAAGCGCATCACTGCCACCGCCCGCTCGGTGTTCTTGATGTGCTTCTGCAGCGCAGCGCCCTCCGCTTGCCCGCTCTCCTGCACGTAGTTGAATGCGTCGACCGTCGCGCGATAGTACGCCGAGAGCGCCTGATCGATCTCGGCCTCCGCTGCAGCGCGTCCGTTCGCGTTGAGGTACCCCCGCTTCTTCGCATCCAGGTCCGGAACCACCCGGCTCGCCAGCACCAGCGCCCGCTCGCGCGCAGGCTCCGTGATCGTGAACCGGCCGGCGATCATCCCCTGCGTGTTGCGCAGATCCGCGCGCACCGCTTGATCAAACCACTTCGCCTGCGACACCAAGAACTCCCGCGCCCGCGTGTGGACGCGCTTGTCGAGCGACTGCATCTCGTCCTCGACCGCCTTCGTTCGCGCAATCTGCGCGGCCATCTGCCGGCCATCGGCGATCGCCTCCTGCCGGTGCGCGTCGAAGTCGGCGATCATCCGATCGATCGACGCCACCATCTCCCTGACGTCGCGCCCGAGCCAGGTATCCTGATCGGACGTCAGCGGCTCGAGCTGCTGAGTGATCTGCGCCTGCGCCTTCTTCATCCGCTCCCAGATGTCATCCAGATAGCGCTTGCGCTGCTCCGCGTTCAGCGACGACGGCCTCGATCTGTTTGAGGGCTGAGCAGCTGGCTTCCTGATGGGGGATGATGTAGCCGACGTGACCGGCGCGGGATCGAAGCGAGAAGGCTGTGTCGGGCTCAGGGCGCCCGCTCCCCTTGAGCTGGGAGTCGGCGTTGCCGCTGCTGTTGCCGTCGATGCCTCGTTCGCTTCCGCAACCGCCGCGGCAAATGCTCCGGCGCCGCTCACTGGCTGGTTGGGATGAGCCGGGTCGCGCTGCGCCTGGTCAACAGTCGGAAGCGACATCTCACCATCTCCTCGGAAGCTCGAGATCCTTACTCCAGGCAGATGCAACGCAACGTGTTCTACATCAGGCACTGAACGCGCGGCATTCGAAAGCTCACCAGCTCAGACGAAACGGCCGATGAGCTGAAGACAGCAGATCGCCGCGTTCCCGGAAGAGCCATTAAAGGTCAAGAATTACTGTATTGACGGCAACGGCACAGCACGGTCGAGCGCAACGCGGTGATCGGCGTCAATGGCGCCGGTCCTTTTTTTGTGTCAGCGACCAAATGTGGCACGTCGAGAAAATCTCGGCACGTCGAGAAAGTTCGGCGTCGATGGCCAGGAGCCTGCGATACGTCCCGCGGGCAGGCTCGCCCTCGCTGGCTTTATCGCGTCTCTGGTCATCCCATCGCTTGCCGTACTTCTCGTATTGTTCCCGCTGGAAAATCTGCTCGTAGCTCAGGTCTTGGATCCTCCGCAGGAACCGCGTATAGGTCTCTCGACGGCCTCTTGGCAACTCGCCGTCACCGCGTTGAATCGGAGCAGGCGTCGCGGCGAGATCGGCACAGCACCGAATGATCCTGACGCGATTCGCAAGGTTCCATCCTTTCCGTTGTCCATTCGCAGCAACGAGACGCGATGCGCGTCTCGTCTGGGTGCAGATTGCGTAATCAGGCCGTGAGCTCGCGAAGCCGATCTTGGATGCGGTGCATTTCGTGGCGTGCATGAACGCGCATCCCCCACGGCCCGTTGTGCGCCAGCCACTGGAAGGAACGAAGCTGATCCCGCAAATTGCGGACCTGCCAATTATCGTGCCTGCCGCCATCCGGCCCGCAGTTGTCCACCCTATGATGGGGGCCGGAGGCGTGTCGCGGCCACCAGCTGAACGGCCCGTCGCCGCGCCAGTCCGGCAGGCCGATATGCGGCCGCGTCGGCAGGCTCGGTCGAGAGTCTCCGAATGGACCGAGGTTGCGGAAGGCATCCAGGTTGGCGATGTCGTTTCCCTTGATCTCCGGCCCGCCGCGCACCGCGAGGTCGTCGATCGAACCATTCCTGCTTACGAGGTCGAGACCGTCCGGCGTCAAGCGATCGAGCCTGCGGCCTTGATCCGGCAGCACGTGAATCGTCGGCTTGCCGGCCGCATCATATTTGGCGACGACGGCGTCGCCGCCCCTGCGTAGGTCAGTGAGCACAACCTCATCGAGATTGCTCACACCGTTCCTGACTTCCGTGGGCTTGGCCGTCAGCTTCAAGGCTTCTTTCGGAAGATTGAAAGTTATGGAGCGCTTCTGAAAGTCCGTACTGTCGCCGTCGCTCGTGTTAATGTGAGGGTCGCCCCACACCCTGAACGACTGGCCAGTCTCCTTGTCGATCGCTGTGACCTCGTGATTGCCAAACAGTATGTTGTAATAGCGCGTCTCCACGGTGTTGCCGTGCACGGCGAAGCTGGGCCTCGGCCCGCAGTCCGCGCGGCCATCATCACAGCGGCGATCGGGGCGATGGAAGTTATAGTAGCTGCCGATTCCTTCAATACCCATGCAACGTCTCCATCAGTTAACTGGTCGCCGGCCGAAGCGAAGACCGGTGCAAAGATCTGCGACGGACGCCGAAGTCTTTTTCTCGGCAGGGCCAGCTACGTCGCAACGCTGGATGAAGATTTTGTTTCATGCGTAATGACGCACAATGCATGCAACCGGAGCGGTCGCATGGCGGCGTCACGGGGTCGGCGGCCGCGCAATCGATTCGAGCCGGCGCGACATCCCGTCGAACAGCGCGAGATCAGCCTTCATGTAGCTCACCAGAAACGCGCAATACAGCACGATGAGCACGGTGAACAGCAGGTTCTTCACGCCAAACGACAGGTCGAACACGTTGAGATTGGGGGCAGCTTTCGATAACAGCGCGACCACCACGTCGGCCACGAGCAGACACGCCATCAGCGGGATTACGAGCTTCAGCCCCAGCGCGACGATATCGTCGAGCAGACGCAACAGCACGAGGCCGGTGGTGGGACCGAGTTGCGGAAGGGTGGCCGTGGCCGGCCACAGCGCATAGCTGTCGTAGATGACGCGGAGCGCGACCGCCATGCCACCCGAGACGAAGAACAGTGCGAGCATCGTGAGGGTGAACAGTGTTCCGGTGACGCTGGTCTCGTTGCTGTTCGACGGATCAGTCAGCGTCGCTAGGCTCGCGCCGCGCTGGAGGTCGAGAATCTCGCCGGCGGCCCCCGCCGCCCACAACGGCACGCCGAGCACGAGCCCGATAGCGGCCCCCACCGCCGCCTCCTTGACCATAAGCATCGCCACGGTGCCCGGCGTCAGGTCGAGCGATGGGACCGACTGCGCGACCAGCGGGATCACCGGCAGCGCCAGCACGAGCGCGATGCCGGCGCGCACCGTGCCGGTCACGCCGAGCCCCGTGAACGCCGGCATGACAAGCATCATCGCCGTCATGCGCGCGAGCGCGAGCCCGGCGGCGATCTGGTACGGTTTCAGCGGCGCCAGCGGCGGCAGGAAGACGGTGCTTTCCATTCGGACTTGCCGCTCCCTAGCGCATATAGAAGTCTAGAGCATGTCCCGATTCCAGCGGAACGGGCCATGCTCTAGCGCGTCAACGCCGGAAATTCTGCCAGCACGAGCGACGCCTGGGCGACAATCTGTCCGGCCATGACCGGTCCGAACACGATCAGGACGGCGAGGATCGTGATCAGCTTGACCGCGAGCGGAAGCGTCTGGTCCTGGACCTGCGTCACCGCCTGCAGGATGCCCACCACCAGGCCCACCACAACGGCGGCCGCCAGCACGGGCCCCGACACGACCAACACCGACATCAGGGCGGCGTTGACCTTCGCCGTGACCAGTTCCGAATGCATCCCAACCTCCCCAGCGCGTGTTCCAGAAAATGCCTGTCTCTGACTTGATACGGGATAGGAACCGTCTTTCCGAAAGACCAACACACGCATCCAACCCGGCGATCAGCCGTAGCTCAGGATCAGACCGTGCAGCAGGCGCGACCACCCTTCGACGGCGACGAACAGCAGGAGCTTGAGCGGTACCGAGATGAGCGTCGGCGACACCATGATCATGCCCATCGCCATCAGCACGTTCGACACCACGAGGTCGATCACCAGGAACGGAAGAAAAAGCAAAAACCCGATCTCGAAGGCACGTGTGAGCTCCGAGCTGATGAAGGCCGGCATCAGCACGACGAGATCGTCGTCCTTCAGATCCGCGCGCGCGCTCTCCGGCCAGAGCCGGGCGGTGGCCGACATGAAAAACTTGCGCTCGGATTCGTGCGTGAAGCGCATCAGGTGAGCCTGCAACGGCGCACGCACGGTGCGGGCGCTCTCGGCAAGGCCCGCAGACGTGCGGAAATCCGGTGGGTTGGCGGACACGCGGCCGTAGATGTCGACGGCAAGCGGCATCGTCACGTAGACCGTGAGAATGAGAGCAACGCCGTAGAGCACGAGGCTGGGCGGGCTCTGCTGCAGGCCGAGCGCGTTGCGCACGATAAACAGGACGATGGAGATCTTGAGAAATGCCGTCATGGTGGCGACCGCGAGCGGGATCAGCGCCATCGCGGTGACAAAGATGAGGATGCCGACCATGTTGAGGTTGGTATCAGGCATGCTCGAACAGCCTGGTGACCTGCACGCCGAGGCTGTCGCCGATACGGACGAGCATGCCCTGGCCGATGCGCTTGCCGTTCGCGACCATGTCGAGCGGTCCGTCGAGCGGGCGGGCGAGGGGAACGAGCGCGCCGGGCGCCAGCGCGGCAATTTCGGCCAACGGCAGCTCGACTCGGCCCAGCTCAAATATTACGCGGATCGGAACCGTGTCGAGAACGGCATCCTCCAGGCGCCAACCCTTCGACGCATCGAAATTCTTTTCCATGCTCCACTCCCATGTTGTTCCACGGCCGGTTGCAGGTGGTGCGGTCAACCGACAACCCTCGGGCTCGATTCTCACCGGCGCCAGGAAGTGCTCGGCGATCACCAGGACGGCGGCCTCATCCGGCAAGCAGGCTTGCTCCGCCAGGATGACATCGCCGGGGGCGAGCTCGCGCAGGGCGCCAACCGTCAGCGGGGCGGCGGCAACGCGCAGACAGCCCGACAGATCCAAATCGAGCACGGCAGCCGGCTGGCCGGCCAGCCTATCGAGCAGGACAGCGAACCGCCGCACATGGTGTGGAGCAAGCACCAGCTCGCACGGCATGGAGCCGAGGTCGCCCATCGTCAGCATGAGCCAAAGAGATTCCGTCCGCCGCGCTTGCGCCTGCGCCCGGCGCACCCCGATGATGGACACGCGGACCCCGAGCGCTGCCTCCAGCGCATCGAATGTATCGGCGAGGATGAATTCCAGAAGGATGGCCGCGTGTTCCGATTTCAGGGCGGCGAGCGGATGGGCGGCGGTGGGCATAATCGCGCCGAACACGAGCATTGGCAGGACCAGCTCCCCACGCTCGCCGTCCACAGCGAGTTCGAGCACGCATGGAGCGGCGACAGGCGCCAAACAACGCGGGCGCCACCCCGTTTCGACGGTGATCGCTCGGCCAGCGAGCGTCCCCGTGATCGCGCCGCGGCGCCGGTAAAAGGCATTGAGCGTCGCGACATCGTCCCACGTCATCGATGGCAGGGTCGAAAGCCAATCAGAATCGGCTCGCAGCTCGGCTTCGATCGCTAATTCCGACCTCGCCGGCGATATCGGGACCGGATTGAGCATCATGCTAGCGGCAGCCCGCCAGCGCGCAGGGCGCCGCGGTCCTCACCGTCCTCCGCCACCACCTCGTCGCGCAGCGCATGGCTCGCCGTTTCACGCGCGAACAGCCGATCGATCTTCATCGCCGCTCGCCGCTGCCGGAAAAAAGCCGCGCGCGCGACCTCGAGCGCTTCGCGCTGCCGACGCAGGGCCGCTTCGGCGTTGTTCACTTCGGCCTCGAGGCTCACGCGCTCGACCGCCAATACATCGAGCGCGCCACGCATGCGCACAATGCTCGAGTGGGGAACGGCGAGACCGACAAGCGGAGCGAGCAGCGCCTGCTCGCGCGATTCCGTCAGCTCGTCGTGTTGCCGCAACACGTCGGCGACCGCCTCCACCGCGCGCTCGGCGCGAGACAGCCGCTGCATCTCGGCAGTGGCGGCTTCGAGCGCGCGCTGCTCGCGGCGGCGACGCAGATGCAGCAGGCGGGCGATGGCGGGAAGCACCTTCACCGTGCGATCTCCTGCATCTGTCGCCGCGTTTCGTCGGCGCTATGGTCCGCGCTTGGCCGCTGGCATAGGAAGGAATTGATCCGGTCGATCTTGGCGAGCGCTTCGTCGGCCAGCGGATCGCTACCGCGCTTGTATTCGCCGACGCGCACCAGGAGCTCGATGTCGGCGTGGCGGGCGATGAGCTCGCGGATCCGCGCCGCGGCCGTCTGCTGATCTTGCGGGGCAACCACACTCATCAGCCGGCTCCGGCTCCGCAGCACGTCGATCGCCGGGAAATGGTTACGATGCGCCAGCTCGGATGACAGCAGGATATGTCCGTCGAGCAGGGCCTGCACCTCTTCGGCGATCGGATCAAGGCTGATGTCGCCCTCGACCAGGATTGTGTAGAGGCCGGTGATTGATCCCCGGGCGGTCGGGCCGGCGCGCTCCAGGAGCCGCGGCAGCACGGCGAAGATCGACGGGGGATAGCCCCGACGCGTCGGCGGCTCGCCGGCGGCGAGGCCGATCTCGCGTTGCGCGCGGGCAAAGCGCGTCAAGCTGTCCATGAGTAGCAGTACGTGGCGCCCGCGGTCGCGGAAGAATTCCGCGATCGTCATCGCCACATGCGCGGCCTTTACCCGCTCCATCGCCGGCCGGTCCGAGGTGGCCGCGACGATCACGGCGCGCTTCTGCCCCTCGGCCCCGAGCTGGTGTTCGACGAATTCGCCGACCTCGCGGCCGCGCTCGCCGATCAGCGCGACGATGACCACATCCGCGTCGGTGCCGCGGACGATATCGCCAAGCAGCGTGGATTTGCCGAGCCCCGGCCCGCCGAATATTCCGACGCGCTGGCCGCGTGCGCAGGTCAACAGGCCGTCGATCGCTGGGATGCCGAGACGGACCGGCCGATCGATGATCGCGCGCGCCAGCGGCGACGGTGGTTCGGCATCGACCGCATGGAGCGTCTCAACGTCGCCGTCCGCCCAGCGCTCGCCGTCGAGCGGCTCGCCCAATGCGTTGATGACGCGCCCGATGAGACCGGGGCCGACCGCGATCCGCAGCTGTTTGCCGCTCGGCAGCACCTCGGCGACGTTCGACAGGCCGCCGAGATCCCCGATTGGCGTCAGGATCGCGACGTCCTCGGTGAAGCCGACCACCTCGGCGGGTACCTGCCGCTGCGTCGAAGGATCAACCAGATGGCAAATTTCGCCGATGCGTACCTCGGTCACCGTGGCGTGGACAATGGTGCCGAGCAGGCGGCGCACACGCCCCTTGACTAGCGCGCGACTTCCGGCGACCGCCGCTTCCTGCAGGCGCGGCAGGATCGACGCCAGCCGGTTCCCGATGTCGAGCTGTTGCATCGTCATGACAGCAGCTCCGGCGGCTTGCGCAGCATCGGCTGCCTCGGCGTGTTGCGCGGGCTCGACCGCATCGCCCGTTCGATCGCCAAAAGCTGCTCCTCGATGCCGGCGTTGACCACAGCAAATGGCGTCTGCAACACCAGGCTCGTCCGGCTCGGCAGGCCGGGATCGACCTCGACGCGCACGTTGCCGCCCGAGCGCGCCGCGAGCGCCAGCAAGGCAGCGTCTACGTCGTTGGCCACATCCGGGTGGACCTTGGCGACCAGGGTTGCCGCACCTCGAAGCCTGTCCATGGCCTGTCTGCAGATCACTTGGGTGGCGGCCTTGATCACGAGGTCGGATTCGGGGACGCTGCCGAGCACGCTCCGAACGGCGGCCATCACGGTCCCGACAATCTCGCTTTCGATCGCGTTCAGATATTTCGACAGCTCGATGGAGGCTTTGGCCACCTGCTCGGACATCACTTTCTGGCCCTCGCTCAGGCCCGCGCGGTAACCTTCGGCATGACCGCTCTCGCGCGCCGCCTGGCACGCATCGCGCGCCGTCTTTTCGATCATCCTGGCGCGGGCCTCCGCTGCCTTCATGAAAGCAAAGCCGCTCTTCCATGCCTCGACGTCCTCGCGCCGCACTACCGCGCTGGTCGGCGCCCGCGGCAGGTCTTGCTCCGATGAGGTTCGGTCGATCCTGGTCACGGTGGCGCTCATGTTGCTGCGCATCGTACGATCGACGGGCCGATGTCCACGTATGGAGCTGATGGTGGATCGTCGAGTGCGGGGTGAGCGGCAACCTTGAGCCGCACACGCTGTCCGACGGCCGCTGGTTGCGCCTCGGTCCAGGCCGCTATGCACCGCAGACCGTCCTCGACGCTGAGCGTCCCAATGCCTTCGATGGTGGTCAGCTCCTGCGCTCCGGCAAGGTCGCGATGCATCAGCGCGAAGCCGCATAGCGCCTCGTCGATCTCGCGATGCAGCGCCGCAACCTCGGCGGGCCGCACCACGCCCGCGATGGTGCGAGCCCAGTAGATCGCGCCGCACCGGCGCGCGATGTCAAAGAGCCGTTCCCCGGAGGAGAGTGCGATTGCGCGATCGAGATCGTCGCAGACATCGACCGCTACAGGCGCGGCGAGCGCGTGCTGCTCCGCGATGAACTCAGACAGGCGATCGCGCAGGCGCCGCGAAGCACGCAGCCGGCCGCACAGCTCGCGCCCAAAGCCATTCGCGAAACAGTGGTCCAGCCGCTCGGCGTGGATGTAGCTCGCCGGCCACGCCATGAACGCGTGCCAGTCGGTGCCCTCAGCGGCTTCTTGCGCAGCGGTTGTCATCGCGTCTTCGCCGTTGCGACACGTTGCAGTGGATAGATGCTCTGACGCTGGCGTAGCAGCAGTGCGGCGACGGCAGCCCCGAGCGCGAAAACCCCGGCGATCAGCCCGTAGAGCAACCACGCGGCGCGCCGCACGCTATCACGATGTATCCACAGCCCGTGCAGCGAGACCAGCTCGGCCCCGTTGCCGGCCGGCATCTCCGTCTTTTCGACCGGGACCGTGACCACCGATACCCTGTCGTAGGAGAGGCCGGCAACGCCGTTGGCGACCAGCATCTTGACTTGTGGCACCAGGTCACTGACCCGCAGCTGCGCGGGGTGGCGGATGAAAACGGACGCCGACGAGGGAACGAGCTGCTGTCGCAACGGGTCGTTCTCCGGCAGCACAAGATGCACTCGCGCCGACAGCACGCCGTCGATCTCCGAGACGGTGCGCGACAGCTCCTGGCTGAGCGCGAAGATCATCTGCGCCCGCTCCTGGACCGGTGAGGACACGATCCCGTTCTTCTCGAACACCTTGCCCAGCGTGGCAAAATCCTGCTTCGGCAGGCCATTGTCGTTGAGGATGCGCACCGCCTCGGCGAAGCGGACGTCGTCGACGGTGACGCTCATGCGGCCGTTCTTGCCGTAGACGCGATCGGCCGGAATGCCGTGCTGCAACAGCACGGCGATCATCTCATTGGCCTGTCGTTGGTCGAGATCGACGTAGAGGTCGGCCCGGCACGCCGCAAGCAAAGGGAGCATGCACGCCGCCGTCACGATGCGTCGAACGGCAGAGCGCGTGACAAAGCGGGTTCGCGACAGCATTGCATCCCCCATCTTCACGCTTGTCTCGTCAATGTGGCGATTCCATCCGTTACGCCACGCATCCCTCGAGCGACCAACGCGAACTCGACCTGAAAGACCTTGCCCTTGAAGATTTCGCCGATCATGTCGTTCGACCACTGCCGGAAATTCTCGTCGCTGCCGAACAGGTCGGCGATGACGCTGTCGTAAGATGAATCGATCGGGCCGTTGAACGTTCGTTCTGTAAACCGGCCTTCGCTTCCTCCCTCAATGTTTTGGACGACCTGAGCGAAGCTTTTCCTCGCCGGCCCGGGATGGAGGTCCGCCGGATCGAGATTCGCGAAGGCGAATCCTCCTCGGGCCATCGGCAGGGTTGGGAGCGACGCTACAAGGTCGTCGAGGGCAGCGATCCGGCCGTAGGCGTGCGCCTTCTGCAGGAAGGGATCGAGGCGCTTGAGCAGCTCCGTTGCCAGCGCGCCGGGGTTGACCGGCGACTTCAACGGCGATGAGGACGCGGCCGCGGTCGCGCCACGCATCTCGGCCGCGAACGCGACCAGTTGACGAGTCTCGTTCGCTGTGGCCGGCGTGATCTGATCCTGCGCGACGACCTGACCGGCCCGCTGCTCGATCAGCCCGCTCTCGATCAAACTACTCTTGATGCCGACGCCGGATGCGCTGGAATCCATCACAGCCTCCTTCCATGACCTCCGATGAAAGAGAGGTGGCGCCCACGCGAGCCTTGCATGGGGGACGCAGGCGCTGAGGCGCCACCAACGCACAGGCGTCACATGCCGCCCGCGCGACTAGCCCTGGCGCATATCCCGGAAAAAGTGGGCACCGGTTTTCCGAAATGGATATGCGTCATTCAAGAAGATTAGAGCATGTCCCGATTCCAACGGGACGGGACTGCTCCAGAGACGCTATGCGGTGATGCGGAGCTTCGGCCGCCTGTTGCCGCTGTCCGCATTCCCGCAGGGTCTCAGAGACCCGATCTGACCGCTCAGCAACCGGATCTGATCGAGGATACTCTGGAACTCCCGCTGCTCGTTTCCGTAGCAACGTTGGTTGCGGAGGAAATCGGAAGCCTTTGGGTCCTTCTGCGACATCAGCTCCTGCAATCGTTCGATCAGCACTCTGATCTGTGACGCGCTGAGACTACTCAAGCCGGGAATTGCCATGTCACTCATGCTCCTCCGTTGACGACGTCGCCGATGATGAGACCTATAAGCCCTCGCAAAGGTGCACACCTACGCAGCAACAACTAGCTTCGCCGCGTGAAATCACTCAAGGAATTCGACGGACAAAACTCAAATCCCCCATCGATCCATCGATGCGAAATTTTCAGTATCGAATATCGTATGAAGTATTCGGGGCGCATGACTGGCAATGCTGGTGCCGTAGAAGCTGAGCCCGAGACCGAACGGCTCCGTTCCAGTCCGCCACAGCTCGATCTTCTGCTCAAGTTGCGGCCGGTCCGCGACGGCCAGCTTAGGTCCGGCACGATCTTTGTTCGGATCCTCAAGCGCAATACCGTGCAGTCCCAGTTGGACAGGCGGGCGGCTTCGATCACGGCCTCTGGGCTAACGGCGCGAATGCGACTGTGGAATTCTTTGACAACGTTCCCCGACGGGGGCAGGTGCGGCAAATGAGGGGCGATCGCCCTGGTCATCTGATAGCCGGGTATGTTGAGATTCTTCAGGGCGGAGTCCGCCGGGGACTGAAGTCGCGTGACGAGGGGGGGAAATCTGCCGTCTCCCGGGCGCAGCGCGATGACCTCCTTCTCGATGGATCGCCACCGATAACCGGGGGTCTTGTCATTGCGCGTGACCTCGAGAATGTACAGGAACACCAGCTCTTGCAGCTTCTCCTGGTCCCTGGTGCTGCGGATCGCGCTTACGATCTGTGCACAATTGTCCGCCGCGGTCGGCGCTGCCGGCTCCACCGTCCGATCGGCGGTGCGACTGGTGGCGCTGTCTATGGTGTTGGACATTTCCTGCTCTCAGGACTTTTCTTCGAACACCTTCTCACGGACACGCTCGCGTTTGAGCAGCCTCTGGTCTTTGTTCTTGGTCTTTCGACAACGCTGTTGCTACACGCGCCGCCGATCGGGCTCGAGCGGCGTCGCGCTCGCTCGTCAGAGTTTCTTCTTTCACTCGGGCATGATCACTCGTTCTGGACTGTCGCCTGCCTGTTACTGCATGTCCTCTGCCAGCAATGCCGGTCATGTCATGCAATGATGCGCAGACGGAGTGGCGAGACACTCATCACAAATGCATGAGTGATGTTGCATTCGTCATGCAACCTTCGGCTGGGTGTTCGGCTGCTCACTGTAGCGCCGTCATGTGCTAGCTACTGTCGTCGCGCGCGGACACCATCGTTTCAATTGATCTTTTGACGCTGGACTCGCATTCACCTGCGCCAAGCCAGGGCCGGCCGGGCTCACCTCCTGACGTACCTGACCGCTCGGCGCTCGTTTCGAGTGTCAAATGCAATCCGCTCGGTAATCAGGCGGACAATCGACGATAGGGCCGCTTTGTCGGCGGCTGTTCTGAAGCAGTAAAGCAGCTGGCCGGCATGGCCGTACAGCTCAAGCCGCGATGACATCAGCTCGTGACGCATCATCGATGCGATCTCGGCGTACGTGATCGACTTATGTTGGCGCCCGGCCTTAATGATGAGCGCACTTCCACCAAAAACGACTTCCTGCTTTGGGGTTAAGTACCGCACCAAAATGAACCCTGGCGGTAGGAAAATGAGTGCCACTATCACGCCGCCTGCAAAGCGACCTGCCCACCCCCATTCGCTGAACCATTCGCGAAAAGATTCGGCAAAGTCGATAACGTTGACCAAGCCGAAGGCGTAGATTAGCAGCGCACACGTCACAGCCACGTATGCCGAACAGATTGCGATCCGCGCGGCAGGCCTGTCCTGCCGATAGGTGATCGTGGTCTGCCCAATGCTGTCTGGCCCCATCATGTCCTCAACTTTCAAAAACCGACGGAGTGGCGCCGTGGACACACTCCATCGGTAGCCTGGAAGCTGCTCAGAAGGTGCAGCCGAATCCCTGAAGCGCGGCCTTCATCGCCTCCATGCTCTGCTTGCAGGTCACCTCCATGCTCGATTTCGCCCCCGGAGCCTTGACCATGTCGACCCACATCTTGCGCGTCTGGTCTAATTGCGCCTTGTATGTGGCCCGCTGCGCTTCCGGAAGCTTGGACGTGACGCAGGTCTCGTATTTCTTCAGGAAGTCGTCGCAGGCGGCGACACCGGTAAATTGGGCATGTGCGGTCGCCGTGGCGATCGCCAGCAGGGCGGCGCCCGTGACGCAAGCGAGCGGTAGCGCGCCGCGAGCGTGCGAAACGACAGCAGCTTGCGATTTTGCATAATGCATTATGTCGACTCCTGTGTGAGTGAGCGGATGACAACACCGGAGCAGACGGACAAATTCGCTTCTTTAATCGCTCTGTTCGGATACACAATGGATCTGGTCGGCGCCGCACGTGAGGTGGCCGGCAGCGCGCGCCACAAGCCTCGCCGGTATCGGGTCGGTGGCCGCGACGATCACATGATCGCGTCGGCCGCATGTTCACG
>Ga0066388_100001338_pt1 | contig 13670 bp, 10 predicted proteins | sample PanSoiMetaGPlot6_FD_64539 | JGI IMG/M metagenome (GOLD analysis project Ga0066388, IMG submission 64539) | Tropical forest soil microbial communities from Panama analyzed to predict greenhouse gas emissions - Panama Soil - Plot 6 (Hybrid Assembly) | ecosystem: Environmental > Terrestrial >... | reverse complement strand
CAAGGTTGTCGCCGTCGGATACCAGCGCCCCTTGTTCATGAGGGCGCTGGGCGTCCACGTACCGGCGCCGGCGGAGGGCGGCGGTCCCGCGTCATAGAGTGATGCCTGGTTGACGCCATCGCTATCAGCCAGATGGCCTCCAGCCACCAGCAGGCGGCCATCCGGCAGGAACGCGTGGCCGGCGCAGAACAGGTTGACGGTGGTCGTGCCATCGGCCAGCTTCGGCGATGGTGCGCTGCTCGTCTTCGCGGTCGTCGGGTCCATCGGGTTCGTCGGGTCAGCCGGATCCCATAGCAGTGGCGTGCACACATGCTCATCCAGCGTGCCCGTCGGCTTGTCACGCCGGCCCCACATCAGAACGCGACCGCTGGGCAACACGTGGGCGTGAATCGCGGCGTTGGGAAACTTCAGCACCGGCCCCCAGCGACCACGAAGCGTGCTGCTCTCGACGGCGAACGTGAAGGGCGCGGCGCGGGCGGCGGCCTCGTCCGCCGTCGGAGTGGACGCATTGCCGCCGTTGGCGCGCAAGAACGTTGTGTCGTGATCGTCGTAGGCGATGCGCAGGTAGTACTGAACGACGTCACCCACCTGGAACGTGCTGGAGGTCTGGGCAGGGATGGTCGCCGAGTAGTACTTGTTGTTGCCGGCCGCGCTCCGGAAGATCAGTGGCAGCTCGGTCCACTGTCCGTCGGCGGCGCGCTTGAAGAAGAGGCTGCTGCCGATCTGCAGCTGGTTGCCCGGGTTTCCCCCGCCACCCTGGAACTGATTCCCGCTGAAGATCGTGACATCCACAGCAGAGACGAGTGCGCCGACAGGGTCGCGCATACCGCCGCGGCCGCGGGGTTCGGAGCTACCGGGAATGTGCCATGCGTTGCCGAGGTGTGGCATCGGCGTTCCCCCAGCACCGCTCAGCAGGCCGACGTGGGAGCCGAGATCGGCTCCCGCCTCGACTCAGGCGGGAGCCGTCTCGCTTGGCTGTGCAGCGATGCTCGCGCACGAGGCTGATGAACCAGCGCTCAGTCGCCCCGCCGCTCGACATTGTTCCTAAAGAGTCAACGCATACATCGCGACGGGTCAGATTCCAGCGCGCGTTGCCACCGGCGGCGCCGGAGCTTGCGCGGGTTTGGGAGCATTGGGTGACAGCGGGCGAATCTCGCCGCGGCTCGCATCGAAGGCAACCTTCAAGAGGTCGGTCATGCGGAACACGTTCGGGCGTGACCCGAAGGTCGGCCTGAAATACGGATCGCGCAGGATCGAGATGCGACTGCCCTCGATAGCGCGATGAAACGTCTCGGCCACGATCCGACCGCCGACCGCGCCGAGCCGGCCACCGTTCAACCCGGCTTCGCGCAAGATGTAGAACCAGAGCGGGGTGGCCGTGGTCAGCTCGTCACGCTGCGCCTGCGGCAGGCCGACAAATTCAGTGCCGAGGATCTCGCCGGCGGACAACGCCTTGACACCAGGAACCTTTGCCGCGATGTGCGCGACCACTTCCTGTCCGGTAGCGAGGCCAACCATGCGGGCGCGCACCAGGTTACGGAAGGCGAGATTCCGCTGGATGGGCGGCGGCGCGCTGCCGCGTCCGCCGAACGCTCCGAGCGGTAAGAGCGCGAGCGGATTCGTGAGCCGGATGTCGATCGGACGGGCAAAGTTCAGCTGGTTTCCTTCCGGCGCCAGCTCCGGGGTACCGTCCTCGGCGAAATTGTAGAGCCGAGTCCAGTCGGCGACCCAGTTGGTCGGCAGCCGTTCGAGTGCACCCGCGAGCGGGTTGTCGAGGTCGGTCCCCGGATTGAGGTTTCCACTGGTGCCCGAGAAGCGGAAGAGATTGTCCAGTGTGCCGAGGTCGCCGATGGCGCCGCTCGCGCTGAATACGGCGTTCCAATTGTACTTGTCGCGGACCATCGAATGGCCCAGGCGGTACGCGGCGACCGAGAACTCGATCGGCATGGTCGGTGTGCCGGTCGCTCCGACCTCGAAGACTTTGCGCCCGTTGGTGAACACGTCGTCGACGATCGCCTTCTCGACGATCCGGGGCAGGAAGTCGGTGCGCAGCATCCATTGGTAGTGCTTCACCACCATCTCGCGCGCCTTGTCGAACAGCATGGCGCTCGGTGTGTTCTCGGCGAGGCGGTCGCACACCTTGTTGTGGAAGCGCATGAACGCCAGATGCGTCTGCCCCACGGCGAGGTTCTCGTCGTTCCGCGGGTCCGGGATCTGCGCCATCCGCGCTTCCGTGGGCTCCGCCGTGTTGGACCCCTTGCGCGGCAGGTCGAAGCCGTCGAGCGCCAGATTGGCGATCGGTGGCGGCGTAGACTCCTGGGTCCGTCCCAGGATCAACCGCACGCCGTCCGCGGCATAGAAGATCCGATCCTGGGGATCGTGGGGACCGGCACCATAGAGCGAGTCGAGGTCGAGCGCGGGGCTACGTCCCTGAGACAACTGATCCGGCGTCGTCAAGGGTGTGCCGAACGGCTTGTCCGTGACGTCGCGGGTGAGGTCGTGGTCGACGAACTGCCCGAGGTAGGTGAAGCCAGAGGGAATGGCGCTGTCGATGTCTGGGCCCGCCGCCGTCATCGTCTCCGCGAGCGCCTGGATCAGCTCGTCGGACGGCGCCGGCGTGGTGCCGGAGACGATCTCCGAGAAACGAAAGGACCGTTCCCTCTCACTAGGCGTCGCGGCGCGCCTGATCTCGCCACGCATCTCTCGCCTGTCCGCGAGGTAGTAGAACCGTCGTTCGTGTCGCCTACCCATGGTCGATCTCCTTTAGAGGCCGAACGGCCACGTGGCGTCCGGCCTCGTGTTATCGCTGATCGATAGGACCCTCAGGGCCATGCACGACGTTGGAGTACATGAACTGCACGGGGGCTTTCCCGCCGCTCGCGACCAGAACCTCTTGGAAGACCAGGTCCAGCTCCTTGGCGACCGCGATCGGCTCGTCCCCACATTCCCGGCCGGTGCGGGACATCCAGCCGAGAAAGTCGTTGTCGTTCGTCTGGATGGCGTCGTTCACATCGGCGTCGGTGCGGAACTCGTTCAGCTCGTGGTAGAGCGTTCCCACCACGTTCTTCCAGGGCTGGTCAAAGACTGGGATGCCGTTGTCACCGTCGGAGAAGACGTTGGCCGAGTAATACAGCGTCACCTGGCGACCGTCGTGCTGAACGTGGACCGAGCCGTGATAGCCGCCCAAACCGTTGAGCGAGTTGGAGTCGCCTAGGGCGAGGACGGTGCCACGCGGTAGCAAGAGGTTGAAGATGATCGTATCGAGGTCGCTGTCGCGGATCTGCCCTGCCCGGAACAGCGTGACGATCTTGGCCTGAACGTCCGGCTCATCGAACAATTTCGGCTTTGAGTCGGCGAGCTTGAGTGACTCCAGCGGATCACAGGACAGCGTCGTGCCGTCGAAATACTGGCGCATGACGTTGTTCAGGCGCTTGTCGCGCATCGCCGCGGCGATCGCGGTGTCGATCTTCTCGATGTCACTGGCCTGCCAGTCGGCGCTCGAGCCACAGTAGATGTTCTGAAACCGCATCTGCGGGACGATCTTGCCGCCGTGGAAGATGAGATCCTCCAGCGGCCGGGGGCTGACGCCGTTGGCGATAGCCTTTGGCATGCGCCAAGGCTCCGGCAGGGCGCTGTGTGCGTAGTAACGCTTCTCGGCAAGCGATCCTCTTCGTGCCTGGATGCGCATGGGCTTGGGGCGGTCATAACGACTGACGGCGTTGGTCATGATGCGGCCTCCTTAATGTGCGACGCCCCGCCCGGGATGGCGCCCGGAAGCTCCAGAGATCACAGCGAGAAATCCTCACGGCGTCATGACCCAAGACTTGTTTCTCGAATCCTCGTCCCCGTTTACGCGATTTCCCTCCCCGGGCTCGTCGCTGTTCAGGAGGGAGCGCCATGGCATTCAGGCTCATCCGCGGCAAGTTCGTGGTGAAGGGTAAGCAGCCCGACGGTGATTCCGTCCGGTTCGCGCCGGACAACCTCGGCTTGCTCATGTCGTTGCGCGGACCCAAACCCACGCTGAACCCGGGCGACTCGGTCCAGCTGAGGCTCGAGGCCATCGACGCGATGGAGACCCACTACAACCAGGGTCGACACGATCTCGACCATCAGCCCGGTCGCGCGGCCAAGCCGGCGCGCGTGTTCCTGCTCGACGCTCTGGGGATCAAGAATGTCGTGTGGGACGCGGAGGAGCGCACCGTCGTCTCGGCCGACGACGGAACGCCGGGCTACATCCTGAGCCGCACGTTTGAGCAGAATCGCCGGCCGGTGTCGTTCGTGTACGCCGGCGCGTCGTCGGAGCCCGACGGCGCCTCGATCTTCCTCGACGTGCAGCGGCTCAAAACCAGCATCAACTACAAGAGCCTGCTGGCCGGCCATGTGTACCCGACCTACTACGAAGGCATGTTCGCGTCGCTGCGACCCACGCTCGACGACGCGACGACGCTCGCACGCAAGGCAAGCGCAGCCGATTCGGTGTGGGCGATCGACCGGACGCGGTCGGGCCTGACCATTCCGCCGTTCGCTAATCTGACGGATACGTTCGGCCTGCTGCCCAAGCTCTTCCGGCGGCTGAGCCAATTTTTCAAAACGAACAACGATCTCGCCGACTTCAAGGCATTCCTCGAGGCGGACCCGGATCCCTGTATCTTCCTGCCCGAGGCGAACCCGACCAGCCTGCACAACTTCGTCGAGGTCGTCGGCGGCAAGGTGCGACTGACCGTCGATCCCGAGCAGCTCATGTTCCGGGAGAAGATCGTGGCGGGCTAAAGATGGACGACCTGGGCACCTTCGATCGTCTGTCCCGCGTGCTCACCGGCGCGGAATCGCTCCCGGCCGATCTCGTCCAGGGCCACCTCAAGCGCCTGCGCGGCGATCCGGACGCGGGCCCGCAGATGGGGCCGTTGCTCGAGTCGTTCGCGCACGGCGCCGCGAGCTCGGGCTTCGACGAGGAGCGCTTCCGGCGGGAGATCGCGCCCGACCCGGTGCTCGGCCCGCTCGTTCGCCGGATCGTCCTGCTCTGGCTGACCGGCGCTCTACCGAAGGTCGACTGGGTCGCCGTGCTCAAACCCGAGCAGAAGCTCGACTACGACGCGACCGATCCGCGTCCCTTCTTCGGTGGCCTCATGTGGCCGGCCATCGGCGCGCACCCGCCGGGCCTCTCCGGCGGCTACTTCGGCTACTGGCGCTATCCGCCGGAGAGCTGAATGGCAGCGGAAAGCCTCGGCTCGTTCGACGTCGTGATCGTCGGCGCGGGCGTCATCGGTGGTCTGGTCACGCACGAGCTGGCCAAGCACGGGCGCCGGGTCCTGATGCTCGACGCCGGCGCGCCGCTCGGCCTGGGGCGAGACGGAGACATCACGCGGATGCAGCTCGTCGGCCACTTCGCGACCGAGGACAACCGAGGGCCGGGCGCGCCGTATCGCTGGCTGCCGATTCATGGCCCCGAATCCGACGCAAACTACACACACGCGGCGGACAGCGGCGACCACTTCAAGTCGGGTTACGTCCTCGGCGCCGGCGGCACCACCTGGCACTGGCTGGGCAGCGTTCCCCGCATGCTGCCGGGCGATTTCGCGATGCGGACGCGCTTCGGGGTCGGCGTCGATTGGCCGATCGGCTATCAGGACCTCGAGCCCTGGTATGGTCGCGCGGAGGAAGCGCTCGGCGTCGCCGGCGACCACGCGGGCCTCGACGGGCTGCACGGCGCGCAACGCACGGCGCCGTTCCCGATGACGGAGATCTGGCCGAGCTACAGCGACCTGGTCGTCGAGCGCGCGCTCGCCGGTCGCTCGTTCGAGGGTGTGGCTCTCACGGTGCTACGAACGCCTCAGGCGCGCAACTCGCGGCCCTACGACGGCCGGCCCGCGTGTGCGGGCAACTCGATCTGCGTCCCGATCTGTCCGATCGGCGCCAAGTACGACGGCACAGTCCATGTGAAGAAGGCGCTGGCGTTGCCGCAACCGGCGCGGCTCGAGACGCTGGCCACCGTCACCCGCGTGCTAGTGTCCGAAAGCGGAGTCGCCTCCGGCGTCGAGCTCTTGCTGAACGACCAGAAGCGTACCGCCGAGGCCCGCGCGGTGGTGCTGGCGGCGCACGCGATCGAGACGCCGCGTCTCTTGCTGGCCGGCGGGCTCGCGAACGCCAGCGGTCAGGTCGGTCGCAATCTCATGGATCACACCAATCGGTTCGGCTCGATCATCGCGCGCGAGCCGATGTTCCCGTTTCGTGGGCCGCCGAGCACCTCCGGCATCGACGCGTTTCGGGATGGCGCGTTCCGGCGCGAGCGCGCGGCGTTCCGGCTCTCGCTGGGCAACGACGGTGCCGGGCGCAACGCGCCGCCCGAGGGTGTCGCGATGCGGCTCGTGAAGGCCGGGCTCCTGGGGCCCGAGCTCCTTTCGTCCATCCGGCGGGAGATCGAGCCGCTCTTCCGTGTGAGCTCGTCGACCGAGGTGCTCCCGAGCGCTGCGAATGGTATCCGGCTCCGAGCCGGGGAGATGGAGCGAGGCCTACCCCCGTTCGAGATCAGCTTCACGGTGGACGACTATACGCGCCGCGGCTATCTCTACGCCGAGCGCGCGATGGGCGCCATCTTCGAGCACGTGGGCTCGACTAAAGCGCCCGATTTCGATCCCGACCAGCGCAATTTCTCGGGGGCCGGCCACATCATGGGCACCTGTCGCATGGGTAACAGCCCCTCGACGTCGGTCGTCGACGCCAGCTGCCGCGCGCACGAGCATCGAAACCTCTTCGTCGCCGGCACCAGCCTCTTTCCGACCGGCGGCACCGCGAACCCTACCCTGACCGCCGCCGCGCTGGCGCTGCGACTGGCCGAGCACCTGAAGGGCCTGTTCGATCGAGCCGGCTCGACGGGGCCGATCTGATCATGCGCCGCCGCCGGCAGGGTCGAGTCGACACGCGGTCGGAGCTCCTGAGCCTCCTGACCGAAGCCTGCGAGCTCGAGCACGGGCTCGCGTGCACCTATCTCTTCGCAGCTTTTTCGCTGAAGGACGGCGCGCAGGACGGGCTCGGCTGGGAAGATCAGCAGCGCGCGCGCCGGTGGGCGGCCCAGCTCTACTTTGTCGCCTCCCAAGAGATGCTGCACCTCGCGCAGGCCTGGAACCTGCTCGCGGCCATCGGCGGGACGCCGTACTACGGGCGGCCGAACTTTCCGCAGGGCGCGCGGTACTACCCGCTCGACCTGCCGTTCGAGCTGCGGCCGTTCTCGCTGGAGACGCTCGATCGCTTCATCAAGTTCGAGGCGCCCGAGGAGCAGGCGAACCGACTGCGCTGTCAGATCCGGCACGGCGCGCCCGTCGACGACGAGGAATTCGACTACTCGACCGTCGGCGAGCTCTATTCGCTGATCGAGTCGGGGTTCGAGAACATACCCGAGGAGACGCTCTTCGTCGGAACGCGCTCGGCGCAGATCGACGCCGCGTTCGTGCACTTTCCCGACATCCTCCGGGTCGTGGATCGCGACTCCGCGCGCAAGGCGATCGCCGCCATCAAGGCGCAGGGCGAAGGCACGCGGCAGGACCACATCGACTGTCACTTCGGGATCTTCCGAGCCATCCGTGACGAACTGGCCGGGACGCGGCTGCCGGCGGGCGGCTTCGCCCGTGCCTGCGCCCCCAATCCGGTCACGCGCGCCCGCCCCGATCAGATCTCGGCCCCGTCCCGGACCGGTGGGCAAGCCGTCACGGTGATCACGCATCCGTCGAGCCTGGAGCTCGGGATGCTCTTCGACGATCTCTACGGCCTCATGCTTCGCATGCTCGCGTATGTCTTCGCCCGCGGCGACGCCAGGGCCAGATGGCTCGAGGAGGTATGTCGTGTCGCGATCGAGATGATGGTGATGTGTCTCAAGCCTCTGGGCGAGGCGCTCGCGATGCTGCCGCTCGAACGCCCCGACTCCGAAGCCCGGGCTGGCGCCCCGTTCGCTTTGAGCCGGGTGGTGCTGCTGCCCTCTTCGCCCGCGACGGCCCATCAGCTCATCGTCGAGCGGCTCGGGGATCTCGCCGCCGTCGCCGATGAGGCCGCGTCGCGAGTCGGGGTGAGATTCCCCGACGTGGGGCCCAGGCTCGCGCGGATCGGACCGGCGCTTCGCCGCTACGGGCGCATGCTCGACGCGGCTGCCTGCCCCTAGGCGAGCGGCGCCGGGCCCAGCCCCGAAAATTGCCGTTTCACCTCTGAAACGGCCGCACGGCACCCTGGCGACCATCCCAATCGCGTATCCGCAGTCCCCATCGCACGAGTTCGTTCGCCGCACGCATGGCACTCGTCTTGCCGTGCTCCCGCGCAGTGGAGGACGCCGCAGTGCTTACTCACGAGGTTGCGTACAACAATTCGACAGTGGCCGACCGGTGGACGGAACCGGGGACCGCCCAAGCCTATCCCTTCGCGTATGAGGAGTACCGGCGCCTGCGCGAGTCCGAGGAGAAGCCGCTCCCGCGCCATCAGTTCCTCGGCTGCGAGGTCGATCGGCACGTCTGGCGCGCGTGGCGTGTGAGACCGAACGCGCGTGTCGACGTCCTGCTGAAGCTTCGTCACGATGCCTCGCCGCGCATCCGCAGAATCGTGGCCGCCATTCTCGCCTCGATCCGGCGCGGCCACTCCCCGGACGAAGCGATCCGGCTGACCGCGAAACGCTTTGGTTTGCGCTCGGCCCGGGTGCGGACCTGCCTGGCCACTCACGTGAATTTCGACCTCAGGCGCGAAGACCTAGCGCCGGCGGCCACGGCCGGCGCCACCTCCCTGCATCCCCTCGGCGACTGGCTCTAGTCTCGTGTCGCCTTCCATCGATCTCGTCGTTCCACTGTGCGGAGCCGCTTGGCTATTGCGTTCGCGCCCCTACCCGCCGCTCGAGACAGCTCGTTCGGGCAGAATTTCGAACAAACCTCGCCGAGGTTTACCTCGACGTCGTCCGGCACCGTCACGCCTTGTAGGAGCGGTTGTTCGCTCACTGATCGTCAAGGTCCTGGCGCCGTGTCCACCCCTTTCCGAAAAAGGAGGGCCAGATGAAGAACATGAGGCACTCGGTATTGCCGCGTGGATTGATATCGACGCCGAGATCGCCCACGTTCGAGGCCCACTTCGGTCGCATGTTCAGGGCGCTCCCGACGGCAACGTTCGGCCAGACGGAGGCCGACAACGTCGCCGACCTGAAGGCGATTGCCGATGCGATGACGGCCGATCTGGACAAGCCCAAGGACGGCAAGGACGAAGAGGAGAGCGGGATTCCGGCCCTCTATACCTACCTCGGCCAGTTCATCGATCACGACATCACCTTCGATCCGGCTAGCTCTCTGCAGAAGAGAACGACCCGGACGCGCTGGTGGACTTCCGTACGCCCGCGCTCGACCTCGACAAATCTACGGGCGCGGCCCCGCAGATCAGCCGTACATGTACGACAGTGATCGAACGTTCCTGCTTGGCGACGAGCTCCGTGACGGAGACGCCGACGCCCGCGACCTGCCGCGTAAACAGTCTTCTGACTCCTTCGCTTAAACATCTTGAGAGCTCGGGATGTCCAGCTGAAAGCAAGGCCGTCCATGGCGATCTTTCGGGATCGCCGCGTCGGAGTCGAGCGCTGGGCTGGTCCGCAACGAGCGATACGGGAGGCGTGGCGTGGCAGAGCAGGAAGGTGCTTCGTGGCCAAGTGCAGCCGTTGTTGCCGCGGCGCTGCTTTTCGCCAGTGCGCTAGTCGTTCATACTCTGCCGCTCACGGCTAGGCGCCCAATCTCCCCTGAGACGGCCACAACTCGCGCCGGAAGTGAGCAGGACGTTGACGCACGTCTTTGGCAGGATCCGTTTGCAGCGGCGACTCGACACCAAGAAGAGATATACAAGAACGGACGCAGCTCGGAGGATGCTCGAGCGGGGAAAGCTCAACACGAGCCGTTTGACTTTATGCGCGAGGTAACCATCCCGCAGAAGGCGATGATCTTTGTAGTGCCGGTCTTCAATGGACCACACGTTGACGAGGCCGAGCATCGACGCCGTACTCGCTATGCCGTCCTGTCGGGGCTAAACGCTTCCGAAAGCATAGCTGAAGGGAAATATGTGCCCGACGATGCGGAGCACATCGGATACTTTGAATTGCCGACTCCACCGCAGCATCCCAGGCACGGTCTGCCCGAGGTTGTTCCATACGAATGGTTTCACCGAACAAAAGATGAGAGCCGCCGTCTTTTGCTGCTCTGGCTCGATGAGGACATGCTTTCTGCTAAACCCATATACAAGATTGGCGATGTCGTGTCGAGGTTGCACATTCCATGTGGGTCGCCTCGAGCGGATTCGATAGGGCTCGTCGTGCTCGGTCCGGTGAACTCCAACACTCTAAAACAGATGTACGAGGAAATGATTGGTCTGGGCAAGCAGGCTATGAGGGCCAGTTCGAAGGTCGTCGGTCCCTATGCCTGTGTCAGGCGGGCCACTATCTATTCATACTCCGCAACAGCATCAGCGGCCCAGCTCGGGGGAAATCTGAAGATGTACGACGCTGACCTTGCATCGCCATTCCGCTCAGTACGGGGGATCACGATTTTGAGGTCAATACAGACTGACCAGCAAGTGTTAGCAAAGATGATAAGTGAGCTCGATCGTCGCGCGGTGGAAACAAGGGACGTGCGTAGTCACATTGCATTGATCTCGGAATGGGATACTCTCTATGGTCAGAAGTTTCGCGACTCTCTCTCTTATGCATTATGCGGGAACAATCAGGCTTCCTCCGTGTGCGATCGCCGCATCCACCAGTACAGCTACATGCGAGGCCTTGATGGCGTCGTGCCTAAGGCGGCAACGCCGTCTGAGGCCAAAACCTCGCCGCCTTCGCCAGAGGCGTCAAAAGGACTATTCGGCACCAGGGTAGAACGCGCCGAGGGCGACAGCCAAACAGACTATCTAAGACGTCTCGCTGACCACCTACAGGAGACGGCCCGCCATCTCGGTCGGGGCGAGACGTTCCGCGCGATCGGGGTAGTCGGGACGGACGTGTATGACAAACTCTTGGTATTGCAAGCGCTTCGGCCCAACTTTCCGAGTGCCGTGTTCTTTACAACAGACCTGGATGCCCGATTCATTCACACCGATCAATTTGCATGGGCGAGAAATCTGGTCGTCGCCTCAACGTTTGGACTACGGTTCCACCCAACTTTCCAGCGAGACGTGCCGCCGTTCCGCGATAGCTATCAATCATCTGCGTTCTTCGCCGCGCGTCTTGCGATCACGCGGTCAAACGAGACCAATGTCTGGATTGGCCAGGAGCGCATTGATGAATGGCTGGACACGCGGCTCTTCGAAATCGGACGAAACGTGGCCTTCGACTTGACTCCGGAGGGCACGCAGGGAAAGTCGGGGCCGGCGCTCACGTGCGTGGATTTTCCGGACTGCCAAACCATTTATCCCCGTCGCGATGAGTTCATTCCTCGGTTCCATGATGCCTCAGCTTTGCTTATCCTGGCTGCGGCCGCGCTTGGATTTGTCCTGATTTACGGGATTAGCCGTCCCGTTCAACAGTGCGTGTCGTCGACCATAGACTGCATTTGGAAGCGAGGAATCTCCTGTGGCTCTGCCGTGGGGATAGGCGTAGGGCTTTCAATTCTCGCGGTCATAGCGTGGAAGATTGCTGAAGAGGGAGATGAGGGCGAGCCGCTCACCGTTGCGACCGGCATCAGCATATGGCCGACAGAGATCATCCGAGCATTGACTGCGGTGTTGGCGGTTATTTTCATCGTAAAAGTATGGACGGATGTGCGGAACACAACATGCCGACTAAGTAGTGAGTTTTTCCCGAATAGAGGAGGCGTAATTGATAGGCGCTTACCGATTCGGATCTTATTTACGCGCAATGCTTGGAGTTTGATCAGGCGCGTCTACGACATTGGCCGGATTACCTCGCCAACAGCGAAAACCGTTAATGCTGAGGAACTCTGGCAAGACTATAAGTTTCGGAGTTGCGGCCTGAGCAGGGCGCTTAGGATCGTGCCGTTTGGAATTGTCTTCTATTTGTTCGGAATCACGATCGTTAATATCTTTGGCCTTCCCAGTGTGCCGACTCGGGGCATAGTCAGTGCGAGAATTGACAGAGCCCTACTATTCGCTGTGTGTGGTCCCCTAGTTATCTTCTTGCTCTTTCTCGTTGTCGACGTGACACGTCTCTGTGGTCGGTTCATTCGGGAGGTCAGTTTGCAGATTCCAACCGCCTGGCCGCCAGCGGGCGCGACACGATTTCGTGCCGCGAGTAACGTTGATGCTGATGATCTCAGCCACTGGCTCGACATTTGCTTCATAGCTGAGTGGACCGAGACAGTGGGCCGACTATTCTTTTACCCGTTCATCGTCGTCGTCCTAATGATGGTTGCTAGAAGCGCAATCTTCGACAATTGGACGACGCCGATTGGCCTTATCGTGGCCTTCGGCCTCACATTCATCTACGCGGTGGGCTGCGGGCTGTACTTGCGCAAGACCGCCGAGACCGCTCGAAGGGTTGTGGTTGAGCAGCTTACGGGATCCTTGATCAAGGCGAAAGGCGAGGGAGAATCGCGAAGAGCGACTGCCGAACAGCTCTCGCTTCTGATCGACGGTGTCAAGGCAATGCGGCGCGGGTCATTTGCTCCACTAAGCCAGCAGACGCTGATCCGAGCTGCACTGTTACCTCTGAGTGGTGCGAGCGGAATCGCAGTCATCGAATATTTGTTATTCGGCCACTAGGCATACCAGCCGAGTCGAAACGATTCGGCTGGCGGCCGATTGTTTGGCCGCAATCGTCTGGGGCAATACGCGATTTAGGCCCCACGCACATGACACAACCTGAACGTCCTAAGGAGAGTCCTGCTTCTGGTCTGCTCGGGATCCTGAAGGTTTTGGGGGCTGCCGAGCGCCAGTGGAAGCAGACACTCCGCGGACTTCTCGAAGGTGCAGATCCGGAGGAAAAGGACCTCGTTTCGTTCAAGGGGGATGCGGAGTTCCGCGACGTCCTCAGCTGATATCGGTCGGCCCCGCGCAATGACTCTCCCTCCGACTGCCTTTAGTTTCCACCGTCGATGGCCCCGTGTAGTCTAATGGACCACGATGCGCTCTCCTCCTCTCTATCGCTTCATCTCCAACGGAACCGACTCGCTCTGGCCGTGGTCAGCGATTGATCAACCGTTGACGAGCTGAGCGCTCACGTCGACAGTCGCACCGACTGCTCAGCGAAGGTCGTAGAGGTACGAATGCGCACCGTGCTCCTGCCAGTTGTCGCTGTACCTTGCCGCTAGCGCTTCTCCTCTTAATGACGAGGACATTTTCTGCATTTTGGTGCTCCGCCACTCTGGTGAAATTAAATGAACCTGTGATCACGATGGCATCATCTATGGTGACGACCTTATCGTGCGCCGCCGCATGCTTGGCATCGATTCGCACTGGGACGTCAGCACGTCTCAGGAAATCAGCTTCCGAAGCGCGCGGTGTCGTTCTACGAGGAGAAGGCGATCAAGATCCTGACTGACTAGCGGCATGAACCCGTTCCATGTTCGAGGAACCTTCAAATGTTGCTAAAACCTGGAGCGAAAAAGCGAACGAAATCAGACTGGTGGCCCCAACGGGATTCGAACCCGTGTTTCAGCCTTGAGAGGGCCGTGTCCTGGGCCTCTAGACGATGGGGCCGGCCAACCGCGCCACGCGTA